>WNEZ01011346.1_pt1 | contig 10787 bp, 10 predicted proteins | sample 5400521 | NCBI WGS metagenome assembly WNEZ01 (sample SAMN13153339, study PRJNA577476) | soil metagenome | isolation source: 120 cm saprolite under Douglas fir tree site 2 hole 1 replicate 1 | place: USA:California | collected 2015-04-18
CCAGTTGCTTCTTCTGGCAGCTACGCTCGTAGCCATCAGCCTTTTGGGGGAAGACTGAACCCTACCAACAAACCTCTTTGTGTGTTGCTTCAGATAGTGTCTAAAGGTAAGTGCTTGTCGCACTGAAGTTGTATTGGTCCCCGTCGCGCGGTCCTGGCACCGGTGGGGTCGGTGGGCGCCCACCAGGTCTGCGCCCTGTCGTGCGCTCTCGCTCCGCACGCTGCGCCAGCTTGGCCTCATAGTCCGCCTGCTCGGCGGCCAGCCGCTCCACAGCACGAGCTTCCAGCACCGCCTTCGCCTCCGCCAGCCGCGCCAGGCGGTCCTCGCGCCGTGTCATCTCCTCGCACACCACCAGCCCATCGGGGATGTCTGGCTGGTCGCTCTGTTCGCTGAGGAGGAACAGCTCCTCGATCTCGGCTCGCAGCTGCGTCTCCACCTCCAGCAGACGCTTGTAGCTGACCGCATGGTGCCGGGAGGCATCAGCATGCACCTTGGTCCCATCCAGGCTGATCGTCCCCAGTTTCAGCACGCCCGCCTCCTGTGCGAGCAACAGCACCTGCACAAAGAGGTCCTTCAGTTCGGGCAGGAACGTGCGCCGAAACGTGGCCAGGGTATCATGATCAGGATGCTGGTTGCCTGCGATGAAACGGAATGGCACTGCCTCATACGTGGCACGCTCGATCTTACGCGAACTGAACACACCAGTCGCATAGCCATAGAAAAGCAAGCCCAATAACACTTCCGGAGCATAGGGTTCCCCGCCTCGCGACCCGTAATGGGCATACAAAGACGAGACGTCAAGCAGCGCTACACTGTCTACGACGAAGCGAGCCAAATGCTCTGGGGGGAGACAGTCGCCCAGCCGCACGGTCAGATCGAGCGCTTGCTCGTAATCCACTTTTTTGAAGGTTCTACTCATGCCCATCAGTATACCATTACCGCTGGGCAATGCCTGCTTCTCTCCGACAAGCTGCTAGGTCGGCGGTTCGTCATATGTCTGCTGAAGCATGTTTGGCTGTGAAGTGGGTACTCCGAAACGATATGGGATTCATCGCCGAAGTCCGACATGCTATACTGTGGGCAGCAGGCACGTTCTCGAGTCGAGGAGCAGTCAGATGTGTGATGACCGCAGTGTCCGGTTTCCCCTGGGTAGTCGAGTGCGGTTGGAGGCACTCTCCCGCGACCCCTATCCGGTACTCAAAGCGCTCCAGGAGCAGGAGCCGGTCTCATGGGTCGCTGAGTCGCAGGCCTGGTTTGTCACACGGCGCGCCGACTGCCTGGCCATCCTGCTGGACAGTACGACTTTCAGCGTGGTCTCGGCCTCTTCGCTGCTCGAAGACACGCTCGGTCAGACCATGCTCAGCACCAATGGCATGAGGCAGCGCCAGCTTCGGCAGCCTTTCAACGGGCCTTTCGCCCCGAGAGAGGTACGGGCCCAGATGACCGCTCCCATCACGTCCTACGTCCACGGCTTGATCGATGGATTCGTGGCGAGTGGGCAGACAGACCTGAAATCTGCCTTTGCGGACGCGCTCTCGCTCTGGACGGTGATGACGATACTTGGGCTGCCCATCCACGACTTCCCCACCGTGCGGGGCTGGTTCACCGACATCGCCCATGCCCTGGGCAACTTCACCCGCGATCCCGATGTGCGCGAGCGTGGGCGGGCTGCTGCCTCCGCGTTCGGGGCTTACGCCGCCATGCACCTTGAGCGACTGAGGCGGGAGCCGGACGACTCCGTCCTGGCCGCGGTTGCCTCCTCTGGCGAGCTGTCGAACGAAGAGATCCTCGCGGCGGTGCGCGTCATTGTCTTCGGCGGCGTGGAAACCACAGCGGCGATGTTGGCCAACACCTTGTGGGCTTTGCTGATCCACCCGGCTCAATATGCGGCAGTGCGGACCAACTCGGCCCTGCTCCCCCAGGCCATCGAGGAGGCGCTGCGCTGGGAGCCACCGGTCCAGAGCTGCACGCGCTTCGTGACCCGCCCGGTCGTCGTGCAGGGCATCGCCCTCTCACCCGGCGAGATGGTTCAGTGCATGGTGGGAGCGGCCAACCGCGACCCGGAGCATTTCACGGACCCGGATGTCTTCGAGCCTTCACGCGCTAACGCCAGGGATCACCTCTCCTTCGCCACTGGCAAACACTTCTGCCTGGGAGCCGCCCTCGCCCGGCTGGAGGGAGAGATCGGTCTGCGCCTTCTGCTCGAGCGGTTGCCGGGATTACGCCTGGATGCAGCGCGGCCCATTTCTCCGCAAGGGCATGAATTCCGCTCCCCACCCACCCTGCATGTGCAATGGGATAGCCGGTAGGAGAGACACCTCATGGACAGAGAGGCAAGCAGTGAGAGAAGATGGTCCTGTATTCCCTAATGATTGAGCACCTACCATACGAGAAACGAGTGTGAACCCATGAGTTTTGCCGATACTCTCCTGGCCGAGAACCTGGACCCGCTGCGCCAGCGTCTGCTTTTCCATCCCCTCTGGACAGGCATCGAGCAGGGCACGCTGCCACGCGAGACGCTGCGCGTCTTCGCCTTGCAAGATTGGTGGCTAGTACGCGAAGCGTATCGCCTCGATGCGCTAGCCATCGCCGGCATGCCCGACCTCGACCTGCAAGACCTCCTGCTCGCCAAGCTTGTGCCCAAGATCGCTGGCTACCGCTTGCTGCTGCGTTTCGGTGAGGCGCTCAGCCTCTCACGAGCCGATTTTGACGCCGTGGAGCCACTCGCGGGCTGCATGGCGCTCACAAATTTCTTCTACTGGATGCTCGCCTACGGCTCGGCCCCGGAGAAAATCGCCGCGGTGAGTGCCAGCGAGGACATCTTCATCCAGATTTGCGCCCGCGTCGGGCCGGCCCTCATGCGCAACTACGCGATGAGTTCCGAGGAGGTCGCCTTCTTTACCGCGCACGAGGAGATCGGGGAGCAGGTTACGCCCATCGATGCGCTTTTGCTGGCCCGCTACGATACAGCGGAGGATCGCCAACGCATCACGCGAGCCGTGCGCCTGAGCCACGAGTTCGAAACCAGGAACACCTGCTTTCATACCTACCCAGATCCTGAGCAAGTATGAGAGCCATTGCCGATTCGTCTGCAGAGAAAAAGAATGAGCAACATGTTGGCTTGAAGCTGACTCAGGTGGGGGCAACATCGCGAGAGGGATAGCGGGTAAAAGAAACAAATGTTCTTATGACGAAAACGGAAGTAGAGGCGTTCCTGAGGGAATTCGATGAGGCTTTGGTGCAAGCCTTCCCTGGTCAAGAACCGATGAGTGTGCTCCTGGTCGGAGGGGCGTGCTTCCTCTTGCAAGGGATCACCGCTCAGCCCGTGGGCTCTGTAGACGTCATTATTTTTGAAATGCTGGGCAGCCAGGAGCGCACCCTCGTCTTCCACTTGCCGATCGCTGACAAGATTCGCCGCATCATCAGAGAGATCGGGAAGCGCCACGGACTCAAAGGCGAGCGCCAGCAGTTCATCAATGATGATGCTGCGCCCTTTTTACTGGAACTCAGCGAGCAGGAGCTTCCACCGATGCGCCTGCTCACAGCCTATCGCAAGCTGCATCTCTACGCCCCGAGGGACCTCGGCTATCTCCTGGCCTGCAAGCTCATGCTAGGCAGACCCGAGAAAGACGGTGCCGATATGGCCGTCCTACGCCAGGCGCTTGCGATCCAGAACCGGGCACAGCCGCAGCAGCTTGTGGACCGGTACTTCCCCTCGCCTGTTCACCAAGCCACCTATCGGTTGCCCTGCACATTGGAGAGCCTGTTCGGGAAGTGACCTTCCGCAGGCGCATCCGTGTTGTCAGACGTTGCTTACTCTGCTGTGCTGTGCGCAGCACAGGTCTGCTCTGATTCGGTTGCGCTAGATTTTGGAGGGAACATCATGCACGAGACGCACTATTCACTTGCTCCCATTGGATTCCTTCGCTCGCCTCTCAAGGATCGTGAAGCAGCCCCCAACCAGGGCCGCGAAGGCGCGCCCGACGCCTGGGTCGAAGTGGATGCGGTGGTGGCAGAGGGGTTGGAAGGGATCGAGGTGGGCGATGAACTGATCGTGATTACCTGGTTGCACCAGGCTGAGCGCGACATCTTGAAAACGCACCCTCGCAATGACCAGACCAGGCCCCTGACAGGCATCTTCGCGACCCGGTCTCCCGATCGACCCAATCCCCTGGGCTTGCACCGGGTGACGGTTCGGGAAATCGCTGGCAACAGAGTCAAAGTGGGACCGATTGAAGCGCTTGATGGGACCCGGTCGTCGATATCAAGCCCGTGCTTTCAACGTCAGCCGACTCCTAATGAGAGCTTCTTGCACCACAGTTCAGCGGACGCCTCGTCAGATGATGCGTAGATTCGGGTGCGCAGTCGCATTGGGCAAAATAACGTCACCCTGGAAGATGAAACCGTCGAACCATGTTCGTGTGATTGTGGATGTCCCTGTGGATGCGGCTAGCCGGAAAGCCCCCCGAGCAGGCGCACAGCGGTCCCCGAGTAGACCGCAGCCCTGTCCTCTCTGGACAGACCGGCCGCGTCGATGTCCGCGATCGTCGCCTCGACCGCGTTGGCGGGTCCCAGAGGCATGTCGGTGCCGAAGAGCACATGTCGCGGGCCGAAGAACTCGAGGACGCAGCGCACCGCGTGTGGCGTGCCGAAGAGCGCCGTGTCGACGTGGAACCTGCGGAAGTAGTCGAGCGGCGGCCGCGGCAGGGTGTCCTTGACCTGCCGATAACCGGGACCCATCGCGAGTCGGGCGGAGAAGTGCGGCACCAAGCCGCCACCGTGGTGCGCGATCACGAGCTGGCGCGGGTGACGCTCCATATGCCCGGAATAGACGAGGCGTGCAAGGGCGGCGGCGGTCTCGTAGGGCCAGCCGAGTGACCACCACAGGCCAAAGTCGGACCGGCTCTCGGCCGGATAGTCGGCCCACGCCGCGCTGCGCGTCGGGTGCAGCCACACGGCGCGGCCGGCCTCCTCGAGCCTGCTGAACAGCGGCTCGAAGCGCGGATCGTCCAGCGCTGTGCCCAGGACGTTGGTGTAGAGCTGGGCGCCCAGTGCGCCGAGCTGCGTTAGAGCGCGGTCGAGCTCGCGCAAGGCAAGGTCGACGTCCGAGAGCGGCAGCGCGGCCGCGAAGCCAGCGAAGCGGTCCCCAAACCGCTGGACCAGTTGCGCCAGCTCGTCATTGGCGAGGCGGGCCAACTCCGCCGCGACTTGTGGCGGCCCGACCTCTTCCAGCGGCGGCACGGCCAGCACCAGGACCTGTGCGTAATCGCCGTACGGCTCGATCTTGCGCCACCTCGCGTCCAGGTCGGTCAGTACAGGATCGAAGGAGAAGACGCCCTCGCGGTAGTAGTCGAGCCGGCTCGGAGCTATGGTGTGCTCCAGCTGCCGCTCCAGCCGCTCCAGATACGCACGAGGCAGGATGTGCGCAAACGCATCGATCTTCCGCATGGGTGACTCCTTAGCCGAACAGAGACTCGTCTGGTTGTCGGTGGCGAGCACGGCGCAGGTCGCCGCGGGTGAGCGCCTCGCACGCCGAGTTCGGCGTGCATGGACACGACGTCCTCTGGCGCAGGCGCGCGGGATGTGCGCGCACACAACGGCGGTGGCCGCCCGCGCGACCAGCGGAGCGAGCACACGTGTGCCGGCCGCGAGCGTTCCGCCGCACGGGGGGGCGGCTGGGATGAGGGTCCCTTCGGTGTGTGCGGCGTCGGGTTGCTCAGGCGCGTCCAGTTGCTCCCCTGGGAGACGGCATGAGATGCCCGCATGATGCCTCGTGCACGATTCCGCAGATGTATTGTGCCACAATCCGCCGGGACCAGCAAGGGGGGCATGGACCGCTGGCTCAAGCCCAGACGAGTGAGCCTGCCAGAAGCCGCGGGGCTTTCCCCTGCGCCGTGAGGCGGGCTATGCTCTCTTGAGCAAGCGCACGGCACATCAGGCTTGCCGGTTAGAACGAAGGTTGGTATAAGAAGTTGCCCGCCCACGCACCACACACCAAGCGGAAACAAGACAAGACTCTTCAATTGCCTCTTCTCGAAAGTGAGGGACAGGGACAGGCACACTCACGAGGTGAGGTAAAAGATGGAAAGGAACTCCAACACCTCGTATGTCCATGTGGAACGTCAATGGGACCAGATCCCGCACTCCCCACATAGACCGCCGGAGGGTTGACAAAGACGAGGAAAGCAGAGCAGAATGGAAAGAGAGGAAGCTCCTCTTTTTCTGAGATTTCAGCAAGGCATCGGTGAACTATACCAGATGTTCCACGCACGGGAGGAAGCAGCAAGGACCGATGGCACGCTATCTTTTTCGGAACGCACAGATCCTGGATGCCGAGCGCGGCGACTATCTTGCTGCTGGCTCGGTCCTCATAGAGGGAGACCGCATTCTGGAGGTCGGCGGGGCCGACGTGCAGGCCAGCGAGGCGCAGAGCTTTGACCTGCATGGTATGACCTTGCTGCCCGGCCTGATCGATGCCCATGTGCATGTGACCGCCGTGACCGCAGACCTGGCGCGGCTGGCGGAGTGGTCCCCGGCCTATGTCACGGCGCGCGCGGCTCGCGTGCTGGCGGGCATGCTGCGGCGCGGCTTCACGACGGTGCGCGATGTGGGCGGGGCCGACTATGGGCTGGCACAGGCCATTGAGGAGGGCTACCTTGAGGGGCCGCGCCTCGTCTTTGGCGGCAAAGCGCTCTCGCAGACGGGAGGGCATGGCGATGTTCGCGGCCCGGGCAGGCAGGCCTACGACCTCTGTCACTGCTGCCCCGGCCTGGGCGTCATCTGTGATGGCGTGGATGAAGTGCGCAAGGCAGCCCGCGAGGAGATCCGACGTGGTGCTCACCATCTCAAGCTCATGCTGAGTGGCGGGGTCGCTTCTCCCACAGACCGCGTGGATTCGGTCCAGTTCTCGCGCGAGGAGATCCGGGCCGCCGTCGAGGAAGCCGAGGCAGCCAACCTCTATGTCGCCGGGCACGCCTATACCTCGCGGGCGATCAATCGCGGGCTGGAGTGCGGCGTGCGCAGTATCGAGCATGGCAATCTCATGGATGAAAGCAGCCTGCCGCTCTTCCAGGAGCGCGGAGCCTTTTATGTGCCGACCCTGGCGACCTATTCCGCTCTGGCCGCTCGCGGGCGCGAGTTTGGGCTGCCTGAACACAGTCATCGCAAAGTGTTCGAGGTCTTGGATGCGGGCCTGCATGCCCTGGAGCTCGCGCATCGGGCGCAGATTCCAATGGTGTATGGAACAGATCTGCTCGGCGGCATGCACGAGGATCAGCTCAGCGAATTCACGCTGCGCCGCCAGGTGCAGCCGCCAGCCGATATTCTACGCTCGGCGACGACGGTGGCAGCACGCTTGGTGCGGATGGAGGGACAGGTGGGCGTCGTGACGCCTGGAGCGTCTGCCGATCTGCTCGTCGTCGAGGGTGACCCACTACAAGACATTGGCGTGCTCACCGATCCGCAGCGTCGGCTCAAACTGGTCATGGCGCGTGGTCGCCTGTGCGTCAATCACCTCGGGTAGGCACGCTCGCTGTCCTCCTGCATGCTCCAGCAGGGTTGTCCCAGAGGGAGATAAAAGCCGGAGGATGCGACGACCGTCCAGGAGCGGGTCGAGCTGTACCAAAGCCAGAGCAAGACAGGAGGCCGCTAACGCATCATTTTCTCTGCCACATCACAAGATCCGCGGCGACTGCTAGGCGGTGTTCCCCGCGTCGTCACGAGGACGGCCACAGTCGACCCGAGGCGATCTGCGCTCCCTCGACCATGGCTGTCAGCTTGGCCCAGGTAATGTCCGGGTCAACCGTGAGCGCGCCGGAGAAGGTGGCGAAGCCGCAGTCGGTCCCGGCGATGACCTGCTCGCGCCCCACCACGGAGGCATAGCGCTCGATGCGCTGGGCGACTAGTTCGGGATGCTCGATGAAGTTCGTGGTCGAGTCCAGCACGCCAGGAATGATGACCTTCCCTTCCGGTAGCCTGATCTCCTCAAAGACCTTCCACTCGTGTTCGTGCCGCGGGTTGGCCCCCTCGAAAGAGAGTGCCTCCGGGCGGGCCTCCAGTACTTCGGGCAGGATGGTCCGCAGGGGAATATCACGATGGTGCGGCCCCTCGTAGTTGCCCCAGCAGAGATGGAGCCGCAGGCGATCCGGCGGGATATCCCGTACGGCCTGGTTGAGCGCCTGGATGTGCAGGGCGCGGTAGTCCTCGCGCCAGTCCTCACCGCGTACCCGGCTGACACCGAGGTCGGGGCAATCCAGTTGCAGGAGGAACCCCGCCTCCACGATGGCATCGTATTCCTCCTTCATCGCCTCGGCCAGGGCGGAGAGATAGGCTTCGTGCGTCGGGTAATACTGGTTCTCCAGGAACAGTGCGATGACGCCCGGCGAAGCTGCGGTCAGAAAGGCCTCAGCAACCTGTACGCCTGTTAAGGCATCGGCCAGGTTGGCGAGATCACGCTCGACCTCCGCCTGCCCGCGATAACGCACCGGGCCATTGCAGGCGGGCATGGTCGAGACCTGGCTGATCGCCGGAAGCCGCGCGGCGAAGCCCGGAAAGTCGGCGATATCCGGCGGGAGCGTTCTCGGCTGCGTGCTCTGTCCTTCAAAGCCGGTCAGGCGGTCCTTGACATAGGTGCTGTAGCTGATTTTACTCATCTCGCCATCATTGACCACATCGATGCCGCAGCGTGCCTGCTGCTGCACGACCTCCTGGACTGCCGCTCGTACCCGCGCCTCAAAGGCGCCGCGATCAAGCGGCTCGCCACGGTCCCGAGCCGCTAACATCTGTTGCAAATCGGCCGGCCTGGGCAAGCTTCCGGTGTGCGTAGTGAGGATTCTCTGCGTACTCTGTTTCATGGTGGTTTGGCTTTCCTGCTGAGGCAACAGCATTTGACTACCTGTTCTCTCCTGGTACCGTCTCTTGTATTGTATGCCATGCTCACACCCATTGTCATTCCGGGATCGGCTCTTTTCCAGTGGCAGAGATCCTGACCACGAAGGAACAAACCGCGTCGATGCCTCTAGCAGTCAGACCTCGGAGACATAGGCGTCACATCCCCTCTTCAGCAATTTCATTGACCGGGCGCAGAAACCGCTTCGACGTCTGAGCATGTTTGGACGATCTTGATGAGGCAACCAGCGCCCGTTCGGCTCATGCTCGATGGAGACACAAGGATCATTCCGCCCGGGGTGGCGTGGTGCGCAATTCGCCTGCGGCTTCGATGTCAGCAACGAAGCCATCCCAGCCGCCGATGGCCTCTTCCTGAGCAGGTGTGGTCATGACCAGCAGGCGGACATCGCCCTTACTGCGGATCGTGTAGCCGTGCTGGATGCCACGCGGGAGGAACATGAATCCGCCGCTGTCCAGCTCAAACGTCTCCTCTCCACACCGGAAGGTGAGTGTACCCTGGAGCACATAGAAGATCTCGTCTTCCGTTGGGTGAGTGTGGTCGGGCGGCTCTTCCCCGCGACGAGTGATGCACTCCATGACCGCCAAATGTCGGCCTGGGCCAAGCTCACCTGCTTTAATGGTGAAGTCGATGCTAACGTGGTGGTAGGTCCAACCCTCCCCTGTAGAGAGCGCGTACGGATGCATCTTTGGGGTGGTGTCCATCAGTTCCTCCTTCATGGTAGAGGCTTGCGAGCCCGCCCTGTCTTCTTTCCGGTCGAACGGATTGGCTGGCAGAGAGTGGTGCTGAGATGATCCTGCGGCGGGCGAGCGGCTCAGCCAGTCGCCCTTTTCCATTTGTACCAACTGGTTAGCCTCATAGAAACGCTTCTTGTTCATGCTGTCTCATCGTTTTAGTAGTCAGCAAGACGTCTGCCCACAAACAGAAGCGAATCAAGCACGCGGGAGGTGCTTTTCAAGAAAAGCGTCCTCTAGCAGCATACGAGAAGTTCGCACTACCCTCGTTCCTCCCACAGCGAAGCGCAAGAAGCTGATGTCGTCGATAGCATGGCTCCTACATTAGCACAAGACCCACGAACCTGTCTTGTAAAAATGTGTCCCGGGTCAGGAAGAGATACTCGGTGGAGTGCTCACCCTGTTGTGCCAGATAGGGGGGAATGAGCCCAGCAAATGCATACCCAATGCTTGAACCAAAAACAAGATAGTGACACATCTTCTCGCCACATAGACGCAATTGTTCGCCTAAACATGGTACTCCAAGAGATCTTTCCCCAGGGAATCAAGCATTTCCTGTTCTCGCCTAAAAAAGGCGAGGTTATGAGTCAATCTACGATTCGGGCAAAGATATGCGCCGGAAAAATCAATATTGACTCATCCATTCAAGTTCAACACCCTGGCGATTTTATGCGCCGGAAGTGGCGAAGTTATGGTCTTTTTGACAATTCACGACTTTTGAGCCGCCTGAGGCGGCCAGTTGGGCCTTTCAATACCGAACTGCTTGGCGTACTCCGCGTTCAGCCGCTGCCAGCCGCCAAACTTCATCGCCTCGCCACCAACGATGCGGCCGATGGGAGTTCCGCTGAGAAGGTGATCCAGAACATCGAAACAAATGTGCCACCCGGCAGCACTCATTGAGATGAAGCGGCGATCGAAGTTGTGCCACAGCGTCAGGCGCGTGCCGCCACCAAAGGCTTCGAGTTCCCACCGGATATCGTGGCCACCCCAGTTGTACTCAAGCACCTTGGGAGCGTCGGCTCGCGTCACTCTTGTTTCGGAAACCTGCGGCGTGGGCGCTCCCACCGTGGTGAGCTTCACCGTGGTTCCAACCGTACCCAGGCTCCCATCGGCTTCAAAGGGAGCCCACTCGCGCAGATGCGCCGGGT
>WNEZ01007147.1_pt1 | contig 10786 bp, 6 predicted proteins | sample 5400521 | NCBI WGS metagenome assembly WNEZ01 (sample SAMN13153339, study PRJNA577476) | soil metagenome | isolation source: 120 cm saprolite under Douglas fir tree site 2 hole 1 replicate 1 | place: USA:California | collected 2015-04-18
GTCAATACGGCTGCCCGGCTGCAGACAGCGGCAGCGCCAGGGGAGGTGCTCGTCGGGGAGGAAACGATGTGGCTTGCCCGCAAGGCCATCCGCTTCGGCGAGCGACGAGAAGTGACGCTTAAGGGCAAGGCGGAAGTCGTGCCAGTGTATGCAGCCGTGGAGGTGCGGGAGCGGGCTCTCGCGTGGGGACCACGTACGCCGTTGGTGGACCGCAACGATGAACTGGCGCTGCTGAAGAGCATGTGGGCGAAGGTCGTGCGGGAGAAGCGTCCGCATTTCGTCACCATGCTCGGGGATCCAGGGATTGGCAAGTCCCGCCTGGTCGCCGAGTTTGAGGCGAGCGTGCCCAAGGAAGCCCTGGTCCTGCACGGACGCTGCTTGCCCTATGGCGAGGTGCTCGGCTACTGGGCGCTGGCAGACGTCTTGAAGGAAGCGACAGGCATCACGGGAACGGACGACAGAGAGACCACGTATCGCAAGCTCGGCATCCTGGTTGCAAAAGTGATTGGTCAGACCGAGGCCGCATGGGATCCCCTAGAGATCACACGTCACCTGGCATTGTTGAGTGGACTTGATGTGGAGGTGAATCAGCCCGCGATTGCCGACCAGCGTGCCTTGCATGTGTCGGTGCGCCACTTTATCGAAGCCCTGGCACATAGCCAGCCGCTGTGCGTCCTGTTTGATGACCTGCACTGGGCCGATGATGCGCTGCTGGAGCTCATCGAGTTCATGGCAGCGCGCGTACATAGGGCTCCGCTGCTCATTCTGGCGCAGGCGCGACCGGAGCTGCTGGAAAAGCGACCAGCGTGGGGCAGAGGGATCCGCGATTTTACTTCCCTGTCGTTAGAACCCCTCGACGAGCGGCATGGACATGACCTCATCCTGGAACTCTGTCAAGCGCACGGACTCTCCGAGAATCTAGCAGAGCAGATTGGCCGCGGAGCTGCCGGCAACCCTTTGTTTGCCGAGGAACTGGTAGCAACGATTGCCGAGCGCGGCGGCACAACGGGGATTCCATCGGCAATCAAGGCCCTGATCTCGGCCAGACTCGACGCGTTGCCGCCTGAGGAGCGGAGAGCCATCCAGCTTGCAGCCGTGATTGGCAAGGTGTTCTGGGAAGGTGGACTACGCGCACTTGGAGCATCAGGCGATGTGGCAGCGCACCTGGAGGCACTGGAGCAGAAGGACCTGCTGCGGAGCCAACTGCGTTCGCAGTTCCGCGGTGATCGGGAGTACTCGTTCAAGCACGACCTTATCCGGGATGTGGCGTACGAGATCCTCTCGCGGGCAGACCGACGCTTGCTCCACAGTCGCGTTGCTGACTGGATTGAGGCGATCAGTGGTGAGCGGGTGGAGGAATATCTTGATTTGCTCGCGCACCACGCGGTTCAGGCAGATCAGGCGGACCGCGCGCTTGATTACCTGACAAGGGCTGCGGAGCGTGCGGAGCGTGCGGCGGCTCACCGCGAGGAGGCAGCGCTGCTAGCCCAGGCGATCGACATTGCCGAGCGCACGGGTCGGAGACCATTGGTCGCAGGGCTGCAAGCGAAGCGTGGGAAGGCCTTCCGCGCCGTTGCCATGTGGCGGGAGGCAAGCCACGAACTTGAGCTTGCGCTTGCGGGCCTGACGTCCGAGCAAGTCGAGCAGCGCATCCAGGTACTTATCGACCTCACGGAGGTGCGTTTTTGGCTGTTCGATACTCCTGGCACGCGTCGCTATGCCAGCGAGGCTCTGAAGCTAGCGGAGCGAGTTGGGCGAGATGACCTCGCAGCGTCAGCGATGTGTGCGCTCGCTCTTGCCTATATTTCTGAAGGCGCAGTGCAGGCCAGCCTGGATCATTACCAGCGTGCATTCGCCTGGGCAGGTAAGAATCTTCTCCCACCTCGTTGGTTTGCACACTATGGAGTGGCCCTCTACTGGACAGGCAACTATGAAGCAGCGATTGAGCGCAGCCGGGAAGCCATCGAGAGCGCACGGAAATCGCATGATACGACCATCATCGCCCACGCTCTAGGGAGCCTCGGCATGGCACTCACGGGAAGAGGTAGCTACGACGAGGCGCTACAGGTGTTCGCCGAGGCACGGCAGGTTGCCCATGAGTATGGCACCGGGACGTGGCTGGCACGAGCTACCGTCATGTGCGGAGGACTGCACCTTGAGGTCTTCGACTTTGCAGGGGCGCAGGCGCTTGCCGAGGAGGCGCGCGAGATCAGCCGCTCCCTGAACATGCCTCAGGCGGCCGCGAGTGGAGGCATCGACCTGTTGCTGAACTTCGCGCGGTGCCAGGAGGTAGGTCGTACCGAACCGCTTCTACCTGAAGTAGCTGAGGCCGTGGTGAAGGGGCTGGGAACCCACCGCTGGCTCTGGATGCTTCGCCTGGCTGAGGCGCGGGCTGAAATCGCACTGGCCCGTGGTGAGTGGGAAGAAGCGATTCGCTGGGCGGATGATGCGATCGCACAAAGCGTGCTGAGGGGACGCGTGAAGTATCAGGTCGCCGGACTGGAGACGCGTGCCAAAGCGCTTGCCTCGCTGGGTCGGAAGCACGAGGCGATAGCAGGCCTGCACAGTGCCGTCGAATTGGCGCGTCCTGTCGGTGATCCGGCGATGTTTCTGCGAACGGCCTCCTCGTTACTGACGCTTGATGGAAATGATGCGCTCCTGGCCGAGACACGCACGGTGGCACGGCGAATCATCGCAGCCCTGCCGGATGAGGAAATGATCCGCCGTTTCAAAGCAGCAGAGCCGGTGCGTGTACTCGGCCCATTGACTCCTTGAGCATCGACGGCAAGGATATCCGGCCTTTCAGTAGTAATCAGGAAAAAACAACGATTTCGTTTCTGGTATCTGTTATGGGCTCTCCCCCACATTAAGTGTGTCTGCTTGCTCACTGAGGATTGAAATCTCGTTCTACATTGTTTTACAGAGAAAGAATTTATATCAAAGACTCTTTGTGAGATGTCGTTTTAGGGCCGTTGCGGCAATCAGGGTATCAATCCGTTTGCCATGCTGCGCATGAAGTTTCCGCCTGATCTTTGCATAGCGTTCCAGAAAAGGATAGGTGGGAAAGTAGGGATAGACTACCTCTAAGAGCTAACGGAGGTGCAGTTGGGTCTGCCGGAGTGCCTGGTACTACTCTGGCGTAGTCTTTAGCTTCAGTTTGGAACTGGTGCGAAACTAGAGCTGTCAGCTCACGCCATGACCTTTGTACTGGGGAGCAGGTGTTTTCGTTTTCATGCTATCGGTATACCACACTCTTCAGTATTCTGCATCAGTTGCTCTCGTAAGTTGACAATACCCAATCTCCCGTATCATCTCGTCAGCCGATACGGATTGTATCTCTTGCGTTGCAAGGGTAGCGACATCTACCTGAAACGCGCCAAAGTCGCGTAGGCGTGTATAGCGTGGTTGTGGTGAGACACTCATAGGTGTAATGTTCCTCAAGTGAGCTACCTCCCCTCCGGCGGGGATCCACGTTCTAGTGGTTGGGTCATACAGCTCTGCTGGCAATAGTTCGTTGGTGCCTTTACCTGCACCACCAACAACCAGAACCTTGCCGTTGGACAATAGCGTCGCCGTGTGACCATAGCGAGCTACGTTCATACTTCCGGTGAGGCTCCACGTCTTTGTGTTCGGGTCATACAACGCTGCTATCGCTGTGGCGGTGAAGGTGTTGTCAAGACCACCAGCAACCAGGGTCTTGCCGTTGGCCAGCAGCGTTTCCGTATGGCGAGTGCGAGCAATGTTCATATGCCTGGTGCGATGCCACATTCCTACGATGTTAGGGGCCTGCGCATCGGTATTGGCGGCGTTATCTATAGATTCGCGCGCTCGATCGACCGCCAGCTGAAGAAGATGGACGTATCTGCCATTACGCCTCAGAAGCTCCGTGTGGGTCCCCTCTTCAACGATGTGGCCTTTCTCCAGGACAATAGTGCGGTCCGTGAAGCGCAGGGGCGTAAGACGATGTGTGATGGTTACGGTTGTGCGTCCCGCTGCCGCCCGCTCAAGGGCCTCAACGACTTTGCGCTCGGTAGCCGCATCCAGGCCGCTCGTCGGCTCATCCAAAATCAAAATCGGGGTATCGCGCAGAATCGCTCGCGCGATTGCAATCCGCTGTTTCTGCCCGCCGGAGAGGGTCGTGCCTCGCTCTGACACCATAGTCTCGTAACCACGCGGCAGCTGCTGAATGAACTCGTCGGCGTTGGCCGTTCTAGCGGCGGCAATGATCTCCTCATCGCTCGCATTGGATCGACCAAATGCGATGTTGTCGCGGATGGTCCCGCTGAAGAGGAGCGAGTCCTGCAACACGAGGCTTATTTGCTCGCGCAAGGACTGCACCGTATAGGAACGTAAATCTTCCCCATCGATATAGACCGCGCCGTCCCTTGGGTCATAGAGTCGCGGTATCAGGCTCACCAGTGTGCTTTTGCCCTCACCTGTTGCTCCGACAATGGCAACCTTTTCTCCAGGTGCGATCTTGAGATGAATGTGGGACAAGACCGGTTGCCCGATCTCATACCAGAACGATACATCTCGGAACTCGATGCTTCCTCTGAGCCGTGAGACCGAACGCGCATCTTTCCGGTCAGAGATCTCCCGATGAATGCGCAAGACCTCGACGATCCGTTCGGCTCCTACACTTGCTCTGTTCAACGCATAGGAGAGACGTGCCAGGGCCTTCATCGGGCTGTACAGGTTCGTCACATAGGCAAAGAAGATAACCACATCCCCGGTTGTGAGGGCACCCGCCAGCACACGCGTTGCCCCATACCACATCACTACTACCAACCCTACCGCAGCCAGGATGTCCACGAACGGTGCCACACCCGCCTGATAGCGGACAACCTCTAAATACGCGTGCAGACTATTTTTACTCTGGGCCTGGAAGTGCTCGTCCTGTTGTTCTTCCTGGGCCATCCCCTGCACGATCCGGATGGAAGTCAGCGTTTCCTGGGCTATGGAACCAAGCAAACCGTCACTGGCCCGAGCAGCGCGGGCGGCAGCTTTGATGCGACCCGTGTACCGAAAGATCGTCCATAATAACAGCGGAGCGCCCGAGAGCGCAGCGAGGGCAAATTGCCAATTGAGCCAGAACATCAATGCGAGCATTCCAACTAGCAAGCAAGCATTGCTGACGAGCAAGATGGTGCCATTAGCAATAATATCCTGGATTGCTTGTATGTCAGAGGTGAGTCGCGTAATTAGATCTCCTATCCGTTGACGATCGTGGAATTGCAGCGATAAGCGTTGCATGTGTGCGAATAGATCACCACGTAATAGGAAGACGAAGCGCTGTCCAACATCACCCAGGACGCGCGTATAAGAATAGGTAAGTAAGCCGGTGCTGAGCGCAATAAGCAGGGTAGCGGCGCATGCACCGTACAGAATGGGCAGACGGCCAAATGAGGCATGGTCCAGCCAGCCAGCTAGCAGAGGCACATGGGTCGGCTTATGTGAAAGTACACGGTCAATCACAATCTTGAGGGGCCAGGGACGAAGCACCGTCAGCAACGCATCCAGCACCATCGCCACCACTGCCCAGCACAATTGTAGGCGGAAGGGACGCAGTAGTGGCAGGAAGTGCTGCACCACATCCTCGATTTTTATTTTCGCATGGGCAGGATGTGAATGGTTAGGCATCAAGTTCCTCACTCCTTTTGTGGCAAGGGCGGAGGGGACGCAGGCAAGCTGACGTCCCTACTAACCCGGGTTGGTAGGGACGTCAGCTTGCCTGCGTCTTCGCCCCTACGCTGGGGAGACAGAGCATTGCCCGACCTCGCTCCATCTCCAAGCGCTCACCGCACGATCCGGACATTTCCGCTAAACGGCACAGAATCCGTTCAGCACCTCTCCCCTTGAGCACCTTTGGTTGGTAGTTCACACGCGGGTCTCGGTTCTTGACGTACAAAGGGTACACAGTCAGCATGGTTTGACTCTCTTCAAATCGAAGTCCAACCAACATCCCTTCCCCACGACTATTACCAGAGCCAAACGTAAAGTTTCCGACACTATAAAAGATGGGGCATCCACCATAGACTTCAAAAGGCTGAAGGATATGTGGGTGGTGACCAATTACTGCATCTGCTCCGCAATCCACGGCATAATGCGCCTTGGCTCGGTCTTCCGACAAAGGCTCACGCTCATACGGGACGCCCCAGTGGAACGTGACGACAACCCGATCCACCTGCTTTCGGAGATGACCGATGTCGGCTTTGAGAGCATCAGGGAGATCCATCGCGCTGCCAGGAAGATCCGCGCTCGCGGCGCAGCGGCGATTCCAATAGTAGCCAAGGAGACCGACCCGCAATCGCCCTGCCTGTCGGATCACTGGCGCGTGAGCTGCCTTCTCGTTAACAGCCGCACCCAGGGGAGCCACACCTGCGAGTGCGAGCGCATCAAGCGTCTCCAGTACCCCAGCGCGCCCACAATCGAGCAAGTGATTGTTGGCCAGCGTCACCACGTCTATCCCTGCCCGTGCCAAGGCAGTGGCAAGTTCTGGGTTCACAGCGTAAGAATAGTTGCGGTGCTCTCTCCGTGCCTTCCGCGCGAACGGGCCTTCCAGGTTACCCAACACGATATCTGCTCGCCGCAGGAGAGGCAGGACAGCCTCAAAAGGGTAATCTGCCCCGTGCTCGGCGATCACTGCCTTGGCACGTCCACCAAGCATAATGTCACCGGCGGCAATGAGAGAGAGGGGAGGTTCCTCGAGGGCGTTGAGATGCCTCTCCAGCTCTTCTCGCGAAAATAAGTCCTCCGACGCTGGAATTTCCTCCGGCGCGATATGTTTCAAGAGAGCCTCCGTATGTACCGCTTGTTCAGTGGGAACCTGGCAAGCGCCTTCGGCGATGCTTCGCAGCGCAAGGGATCGCCACTACGCCCACCGAGCGATCAGGCGGGGCTTGCCCCCACCAGCTATCTACCATTTTGTTGTTTACCATGTCTCACTCCATCCAGACGACACGTCAACGCACCCTTCAGTCTCCGTACCCGTTCCCATACTTTGTACCGGTTGGATGCTGCGCCTGGAAAAAGTGGCCAGGATGGGGTCGCGGTACCGGCCTGCATAGAGCAGCTCATCCGCGTGGAGCAGGGCTCTCAGGCCCAGCGCGAAGGGCGGAGGCAAGCTCGAGTCGGATGGAGGCAAGCTCACATCCCTAGGCCCAGGTTGGTAGGGGCGCTCGTAGGACCCCGATGTATCATGGGTTGCCTCCGCCCTGGGCCCTAACAGGAGCAGGGTTTTCAGGATCAGCAGGTCGACCCGTCGTACGCCATCAGACTCATTGGCAGCCACTTGCGTCCGTAGGTCCCAGAGGGCCGCGCCCCATATCGTGCCATTCGCATGTGGATCCGCCCCCGGTCTTGAATCATACTCAGCCATCGTCTTGGAAGATAGCAGGCTGCGGGGGTGAACCTCTTGCGCATCGTGGCGGCGGTGCCAGGCCCATATGTGAGGTGTACTCAACATCGTGGCTGCCCAATAATCACAGGTCCCCTCATCCATAGCTGTCTTGCGGTTGTTTTGTCGGTTCGGCGAGCGCAGGGCATTCGCCTGGAAGTCGGCGGTGTGCCGGGTGATGTGGTGACCATACTCGTGGTAGAGGATGCCCGCGTTGTGCGAAGCGTTTGCCCGGTAGCGTCGGCCAGAAGCCTCCACCAATGCTCCATGCTCCAGCAATTGCCAACCTGGGCCGAGATGGATCTCCCCATTGGATGAGATCGGTTCGTACTCAGGTATGTCAAAGTGACGGCTGGGCAGCCGGTAGTGTCCTCCCTGGAAGGGCAACCAGCGCTCGCTGCGCCGTACACCGTCGCGAATACCGTCTGTTTCTGTGGCGGCGTGGTGGGCATTCACCACAGCAGTGATACACGGGAGAGGCTGTGCCCCCAGCTCGTGAAGCAGAGCGTCCACGTAAGCCGCAATGCGGTCGAGATGGAAGTAGGTGTTTACCTCCCCGAAGTGCGATGCCTGGATATAGCGCCACCGCCAGTGTGGCTTGGCGAGCACGACTTTGTCCATGCGCCCGCCTCCCCGCCCCGGCTCAAACAGGAAGTTCCCCTCTGCGTTCGGCTGCGCGTCACCGATAGGGACTGACCTGACTGCACCCGTCGCTGGGTCCAGTTCGTTCACGGCCCCGCCGTTTCGCACGCGGACATAGCGGCCCCAGAGGCGCCCCCTCCCTTCCCCTTGGGTATCGAGACGCAGCAAAGGTGCGATGGTCACGGTCACACACCCGCCGAACGTGCTGCCAGGGTCAAGCGTCCAGGTATAAATGCGTCCATAGCAGGGCGGAGGCAAGCTCACGCCTCTACCTGCACCATCGCCAGCTCATCCTTGCTGGGAGCAACAAAGGAATAGAACTGAGGCGTTACCTTCAGTACGTCGCCACGCTGCAACTGCTTGGCGGTCAGACATGGTAATCCAGTGGCCGTCTGGACCTCTTGTATACCCAGCGAACTCATGGAGATCAGTCCGGAGAGGGCAATCGGCTCGATCCCCCAACGGCGCAGCATGGACACACCGCCGACTGCTCCCAGCGGATCACCTGTGGCTAAGACCCAGGCATCCACGGTCGTAGTGAAGCGGGAGGTTTGCAACAAAGCTGCAGTTTCACGTTGGAGGAGACCGTCAGCGATTTCGACAACCACACAGTCTGCGCCCTGGACAGACGCGTGGGCGATGAGCAGGTTGTACAAACATATGAGTTCATCTACCGTACAAAGATACGTGGCAGGCAACCCACCATCAATGAATTCAAGGGCCACACAGGCCCCGGCGTCCAGCATACTCCACCGGTCAGACCCCGTAGCTGTGCCCGTAAGTTTGATGGCCGCCACGCGATAGCCCTGCCGCCGCAAGCCGATGATCAGGCTCATCACGGTGTGGGTCTTGCCTGCGTCCATCGAGGTTCCACAGACGGCGGTGATCTGTGGCTGCGACATCTCCAGAGTCGGTAGCGGTGCGAGGGCGAAGTCACGCAGTCTTAAGGGACGTCCGTCGGCGTCGCCAAGAGCACCGAGCAGGCGCAATCTGGTTGGCTCCGCTACACTGTCATGCTTACTTTCGACCAGACCGCAGAGACCACCCATGGAGAGAAGATCGCAGTAGTCCCCGTTGGAGCGTGCATAGCCTTCAAACTGTCGGGTGGCATAACGGTTCCCGAAAACGACGGCCAGCAGGTCATGCTCGTGTAAGGTGCAACGACGCCCGTCGGTAAGCTCCAGATGGGCGTTTTTGCCGACCTTCTCGAGCCGGGTGAGGACGATGTCGCCTGGCTGCGGGAAATCTGAGCGGGGCACAAGGCAGGCAAAACTTGCTTCTGGAACCTTACGTAACACATAAGGGATACGCATACTCGTTTTCATCTCATCAGTCAAGGTCATGGTTTCATTATCACCTTTCAAAACACAGTCAAACGTGTTCGATTGCTGTGCGTAGTGGTTAGGTTGTAGGCGCCAGGCTCATATGGTACTGAATAATACACCACGTGGTAAGCATAGGATGATACAGATCGGTTTTAGAAAAGGATAACATCTTTGGCACGTAACGACTAACCCGTTGGCGTAATGTGTTGTTCCAACCCTCCATCTGCGCTCTCCTCCCAGTTTCCTTCCCCACACAGCAACCACTATGGATTTCGTGTCGTCGATCAGCGTGCCCCCACTGCTGCTATGCTTGCGCTGATTATAAAACGGCCAAAGCCCAGCACGCTAACAAAGTAGCCAAAAAGGCTAGTGGAATGGGAGAACTCGAGCTTACATTCCCGTTCCGTCGGGTCCTCTCTTGCTGCGAGGAGCGATAACATGTATGTGTAGCCTTCATCCCTCTCAGGAGTTCCAATTGCTTCTTTGAACGCTTGAGTTTGTGTCCTGCGACGGGACACGGGTTCTATGCCAATAACAGAAAGTGAGAAAAAAGAATGCTGGTATCTACTAGCCTCAAAGTAACATTTGTAACGGTGTTTTCATGTTTGGCGCTCCTGCTGGGTCTGTTCGCCTCGGCGGGGATTGCCTCGGCACATAGCACACACGTTCTCCATAGTCAGACGAGCACCAGCCAGAGTGCCGAGCAATGGAGGAGGTGTAGAAGAATCTTCATTGTCGAGAGAACCTTCAACGACTTCGGGTTCAACGACGGGTTCGATAACGGCGGGTTCGATAACGGCGGGTTCGATAACGGCGGATTCTTCTTCCCGCAAGACGAAAACTTCCAATTTAGTGATTTTGGCAGTAACTTCTTCTTCGATCAGAACCAATTCGGGTTCTTCAATGGCGAGGATCAATTCGAGGGACAATTCTTTGTCCGGGTACACGTCATCCTCATCTGCCGTCGGCACCACGAAGAGCGTTTCTTCGACTTCCAGGATTAACGAGGCGACAGGACACCTGTGAACGTGGGTTCATTTGGGCTGGCTTCGAGGACCCTACCTTCCTGAGTGAGCCTGATCAACTGATGAACGAGCAATGCCAGTGAAGGGACTCTCCTTTACTGGCACTCTTATGGCTATCGCGGTGTTCATCTTTCCTCAATTCGGCGATAGAAAGCGGAACCTTTGTGAAGCAAGCAGACACACTTAATGTGGGGGAGAGCCCTGTTATGTTTCCCACAACGATGGCGTCCTCCAGGACTGTGCGGAGTCCCACACGTCCCCCATTCCAGGAGGTAAAGTCGCAATCTGCACCTGCGCAGGGTTCGCTCCGGCAAACTCGATATGATTACGCATGATCTCTAATGCGAGTTCAGGGGTATTATTAACGAGGCTGAGATGCGAGAGCCAGACCCAGCGTA
>WNEZ01017755.1_pt1 | contig 10781 bp, 13 predicted proteins | sample 5400521 | NCBI WGS metagenome assembly WNEZ01 (sample SAMN13153339, study PRJNA577476) | soil metagenome | isolation source: 120 cm saprolite under Douglas fir tree site 2 hole 1 replicate 1 | place: USA:California | collected 2015-04-18
AGTGGTTTGTTGCGGATTTTCTTTTTTCTTTGCTTTACTTTCTAAACAGTTCGAGCTTTTCGGGAATGCCCCTCGTCATATTGACGAACGTCCCCATTCATTCGGGCGAGTCCGATTCGTCATTTTGACGAGTACCCCCGTGATTTCGACGAGTCGCTCTCCGTTTTTCCACCGGTTCTGACCGCCAATAAACCGGAGCCGAACGCAGATTTTGTGCTACGGCACGAGGTTAAACAACTTTGCCGCGTATGTGTTCTCACGACCATCGACGAGAACGGTAACGCGATCCGCGTAGCTGCATTGAAGTCTGACCGTCACCGGACCTTGGGAAACTTCGAGGCAGATGTATTTCTCGCCAACGGCCAGGTCTGGGTTCCCACCGGTATCAATGCATGTGAGCAGATCGCCCTTTTTGAACGGGACCATTCGAGGAAGCCTTGCAAATAAACCAACAGCTTCCGAACCTGAACACAGAGAATGTTCGTACATGGTTAGCGGTCCAGGCGGAACAGACGGCAAACGTCGAGTCTGGAGAAGCATTCGAACGCGCAGCGCGCGGGCTGGGGCGCTACTCCAGCTGTGTCTCGACTCTGACCTTCTGTCGGAGGTTCAAGGCGAACTCCCGGAGCGGATGCATGTGGTGCCACCGGGCGTTGGCTTCGAGCCAGACAGCCATCGCGCCCAGGACTATTACCGTTGGGTGGCGCGGCACCTCGTGCAAGCCGCGGATGCTCCGCTTGTCGCAGACGCTCTACCCACCTATCCCGAGTCGAACAGAACACTGCGAGACCTGCTGCTGGAATCGCGACTGCGAAGCCAAGCGCCGCGCGGACGATCATCTTTCGCTTGTTGCTGGAGCGAGCCGGTCGCAACGGCGAGAGCTGGTGGACCACAGCATCGCGCGGCTCGAGGCGCTGGCGCAATTAGCGCTACCCATTTTCAATGGCGCACTGCCCAGCTCACTCCGACCCTCGTCAAACCAACTTCTTCATGGCAGAGTCTCAGCAGCTTTGGTGGTCGGTATGTGCCCCTCTGGCGGGGGTTCCAGCGTTCCAGCGAGCTGCGAAACTGGAAGGAGCGCAGGCTTGAGTTAGGTGGGGACAGGGGCTGTTCAGGATGCGCGCGTGGCTGCATCAACTGCACCGCCTGCAACAGTAGCGCTACAGTGAAAGCCGTAGCACCGCTGATCCAAAAAGCTGGATATTCACGAGAAGCTGCACATCCGAGAATGCTGGCAGCTGAGCATGAAGGCGACGGTTATCCAGGAGCACTTCTCACGTGCGAAGCTAGAGGACAAGCCTGCGCTTCACCATGGCATGGCGGTTGCTAGCCTTCGCCCACCGGGACTGAATCTCGGTGACGAGGGAACACATGGCAATCACTTCATCTCAAAGCGTCACGGACGACATGGGCCTCATGAGCCGGGTCAACGGCCAGCCCAGTGCCCAGGTCATAACCAGCGTCGACACTTACACAGACGCCCGGAACCGCGCGGGCTCCCCCGGGGAAATTCTTGCCATCGTGTGCCGGACTACGATCGGTGATGGCGGTGGCGGTGTCTTCTACTGGCAGGTGGGCGGTAGCGATGATGACGGTACCTGCCTCACTTCACGACTCGGTGGAGGCAGTTGGTTCCGTATCTTCGAGGGCGCAGTCAATGTCCGCTGGTTCGGGGTCCGAGGTGATGGCGATCACCGAGAATTTGCCTCAGCCAATACGGCAGCCATCAACGCCCTATTCGTCCTCGCCGCTAAGCAGTGGGTCAACACTGAGTTCTATGCGCCTGCGGGCCAGTATTACTTCACCCGTCCCGCGCTCGACGAGATGAAGACCATCAAGTTCGAGCGCCTGACGAGCGCCATCCTCAGAGGCGCTGGAAAGAACGCGACGTACTTCAACTACACGGCCTTACCAGGCGAGACTGCGGTGCAGAAATTAGCCTATGCGAGCGATGGCGTTTTTTTCTCATTCCAAAATTGTTTCGCGTCGCGCGTCCAAGATATCTGTATTAATGGTCGCGACGCCTCGGTTATCGACGGATCGGCACTCGCGTCGATGGCAGTGCAAATTACCTCGAACGGCCGCAATGCGCCGCTTCCACAGGAAGACTCAATCCAGCAATGCTACATCGTTGGATACAAGGATGTAGGAGTTCAGATCGGAACCCGTGGCGTTGACCAAGACATCAACCTCGATAACGATTCAGTGGTCGGTTGCAACATCGATGGCGGCGATCGAGCAGGGAATTCAGGTGGGGGTCAATATGGTATCCGGGTATCAAACACCAACACGAACAATTTCCTCGCGAGAAACAACCTGATCCACGGCAATGGGACGGCTGGCGTCGAGCTTTCACTCTATCCTCGGGCGACATACCTGGATGGCAACATGTTCGCAGACAATGGCAACGGCTGCTCAACCACGGGTGACATCATTGTCCGTAGCTCTGTCTATTCATTCGTCAAGATCACCAATACAATAGTCGAATTGATGAATCACCCGTTCATCGTGCAAGATCGCGCTGGGCTCGCAGGCCCGTACAGTCCAGCGGACTCGACAGATGAGTGCGCAATTTTGATCGACGGCTTCCAAAACAGTTATAGCTGGGGACCAAACGTTTTTGCCCCCTACAAGATTTTCGACATCCAGGGATGTGGCGCGAATGAACTCGCGAACGCGACCATCTCCGGCCCAGACGACGGGACCCCGGCACGTGTCGGACTGACCGCGCCGCTTTCTTTCCATCCGGTGGCAGGTTCGAATTGTGGCCCGCGCAGGCTGACCACGCGAAACGTCCACCTCTACAACGGGGCTATCTGGGACGTGCCTAGCGGGTGGGATAGAGGGACCGCTCAGGTCAGGTGGATCGATCTCGGTTCGAGTCGGTCCACGGACGTTTACGGCGCGGACTCGACGACACCGCAGCTTCGACTTTCGGACGGTATGCAGGTGTTCGCGCCGGGGGGGACTAAGACACCACCTGCCGCGCTGACGATTCCCACCGATCAACCGATGCTCGCGACGAAGACCCGGGCCTATACCTTTACGTACCGGCGTCCCGAGTTCACGGCGAAAGTCGCAGCCGCGGATATCCCCTTCGAGACAATCCCGGCGTTGACACGCATCGTGAAAGTCGTCGCCGTCACGAGAACACCGTGGGCCGCAACGTTTGCCGGGGGGATTACAGCCGCGCTTGGTAACACGGGCGGTGGCGCGGCGCCAGGGACAGACGCTTACATTCTATCGCACGACATTACCGGGGCGGTGCCGATTATCAAAGGACGGCATCCCACAGAGTTGGGGGCTGCACTCACGGGCGCGGGGGCCTACGTCGGTGGTGACATTCTAAGTTTCGTCCCTGGAGCGAACGGGCAGCTTATGTTTCACCTCGAATCGACTGGCCTGCATTCCACTCCTGAGCCTGCCGGTGGTCCATTACATCCTCTCGGGAACGGGGCCACGACGTACCTCACGGCCGGATCAACAACCGTCTACGTCACCTACGAAGAAATGACCCCAACGGGATGAGTAGGAATTCGGGCGAGGCACGGGGCCTGATAACGCGCCTTCATGAAGCCCGAGGTCGCGTCCCAAGAGAGGTCCAAGAGGAAAGCGCACGTGATGGGACCTCCGTTGGTGGCAGTGTTTTGCTCTCGTTTAGCTGTGTCTCGAGTTCAAAGGAAACAAAGGCCGCGCACCGAAGACGTGCGTCATTGAGGCAGCGATTCCGATGTCTTGGCGGAGCTTCGGTCAAATCATCAAGATCGAGGTGATTCGCGAAGGTACATCTGATTCAACGCTACAGATTGAGATCGACTCCATTAAGCCGAGTGACGTCTTTGATTTCGGCGCGAATGCCCGCGTGATTAGTCTAATCAAGAAGGAGCTTCTCGCGAGCAGCCGCTGATGCGACGCCTCAGGCGCGATCAACCTGCTTCCGGGTCCCACGGCACCAATCGTCCGCCGGCCTCGAGCTTGAGGCAGAAGGACGTCGGCCTTGCCGTCCTCGAGCATTTGAAAACCTTTGCCAAAAAAATCCGGGGTCTCCGCGCTTTCGAAGCCATCGGATAGGAGTTCGACCAGCTCGAAACCCTCAGCCATGAAGCAGAACAACGACACGGCGGAGTCTGGGCGTCTTCTGCACTTTCCTCAACTCTTCCACAGGCCTCAATGATCGCGTCAAAAGCGGCCAGTTGTGATCTCGTCAAACCCGGCCAGTTGGAGTGCTGAGACGAGTGGTTCATTAGGCTGTTATCTCGCTTCTTTTCAAGTCCGCTGTTTTGGTTCGCCAACTTCTGGGCCCAAATTGAATGACGTGGGCATGGTGGAGCAGGCGATCCAGCATCGCTGCCACCGCGGCGTTGTCGCCGAGAAGTTTGCCCCAGTCTTCGACCGGCCGATTGGAGGTGAAGAGTGTGCTGGCCCGCTCGTACCGGCGCATCACCAGCTCGAGGAGGTCCTCCGCCGCGGTGCTGGGGAGCTTGCGCATTCCAAGGTCATCGATAATGAGCAGCGGGACTTCCGCCAGCAGCTTGAGGTGCAGCCTTCTGCGGCCATCCAGCTGTGCCTCCGCAAGTTCCTCCAGCAGGTGGTGGGCCTCGCGGTAGAGGACGCGATGGCCTTGCTGTTGGATGGCCGCCCTTCCGACGGCCTGAGCGACGTGACTCTTTCCAGAGCCTGGGGGCCCAAGGAAGAGGGCGTCCTCCTTTTTGTCGATGAATTTTGCGGTGGCTAGCTCATGGATGAGTTGGCGATTCATTTTTTTGTTGAAGTCAAAGTCGAAGTTGGCAAACGTTTTTTCGGCGTCTCGAAACTGCGCCTGTTTCAGTCTTCGAGCAATGAAGCGGTCAGACCTACGGCTCAACTCATCCGCGACGAGGGCAGAGAGAAAATCGATCGGAGCGAGCTTCTCTGATTGAGCTTGAAATAGACGCGGCTCGAGCGACTCCGCCATTCCTCCCACTCTCAACGTAGTCAACGCACGTTTTAATTCGACGACATTCATGGTTTTTCTCCTGATTGGGTGAGCTGTTGAATGAAGTCTCGGTAGTGAGTCAGCTCCCGAATGAGCGGATCCACCTGTTTCAGTCCGAGGGGTACCGCTGGATGTCTTTCCAGGTAACGGCGCACAAACCGGTAGCTGGGAGCGCCGGCCTCGAGCGCCAGCTGACAGGCGTTGTCCACTACCAGCGGTCCGTGTTTTTTGCTGAGCGAGAGGACGCCGAGGATTCGGCGAATTCCAGCCTCGCTCTCCCGCGAATGGATTTCTGCGCTCAGCGCACCGATGTGTGGGCCCGCTCGCGCAGCTCGTAGGAGCAGCTGCTGGGTGCTCAGGGGCACTCGGGATGGCAAGTCTTCTCGTCGCGTCCGGCGATGCCCAGGCGTTTGTTTGATGTGCTCTCGAAGAAGCTGCCCAGTCCTGGAATCGAGAATTCGCAGATAGAGCTCATTCCATTGGACCGGCAGTCGCTGGCCGATGTGCCCAGGAGGTACCGAGTAGTATGCCTTCTCCACCTCGAGGTGGCCGTCCAGGTGGACCACCTGCTCTCCAAACTGGTAGTAGCGAAACGGCTCGACCGGCAGCGGCAACAAGCAAGGCCGCTCCTCCTCGAACATCGCTTTGACTTGTCTTTTGGTGGTGCCGTGAATCCGAGTATCAGCCCACCTTTCTTCCCATCCATCCAAATAGGCTTGTGCTTCTTCGAGTGTTTCGAACTTCAATCCTTTGAGCGGTGTCTTTTGCGCATGGCCGACGCCTGCCTCGACTTTTCCTTTGCGATCCGGGTCCCTCACCCGACAAGGCAGAGCAATCACTCCGTAATGTTTCAAAACATCTCGGTACAGTGGATTGAGCGTCGAGTCATAGACGTCTGGTTTCAAAACTCCCTCGCGCAAGTTGTCGTGCACGATGACGCGAGGAACGCCTCCCAATCGTCTGAAGGCCCTCTCATGAAGCTCCGCCCATCCCTTAGAGCTCGACTTCCAGATGAGAAGGCGAACCGACTTTCGGCTGTAGCCGAGCGTGAAGACGAATAGCCGCGGGCGACGGTACTTCCCGGTCTGCGGGTGCCGGACCCACGGGCCTTCTCCGTAGTCTACTTGCCCTTCCTCGCCCGGCGCCGTTTGGATGACTGCTCTCGCCTCGACTTGCGAGGTGCCCTCCAACGTCCGGATGAAGCGTCGAACGCAGTGGTAGCGGCCGCGAAACCCGAATCGGTCCACCAGGTCCTGGTAAACGGCCATTGCATTCCGTCCCAGCCTCCGCCGCTCTTCGATGAAGTCCTGGTACGGAGCGCAGATGCTCCGAGACGAATCCTTCAGCCGATTGGAGTCGGTGATCCTCGAACTGGCCGGATTTGGCTCTCCGGAGTCGGTGATCTCCGAACTGGCCGGATTTGGAAGCGTTAGCTTGCGGCCACGCTCTGGCCGAATGGCGATCTCCTATCGCTCAAGACGTTGCTCATTCGTGCAGGAGCACCACTGGCTCCTGGCACTGGTCAACGTCTCAGCGCTCAACTGGCCGCTTTTCCCGAGATCACGACTGGCCGGATTTGGGTGATCACCGAGGACAGTCGGTTCGTTTCGCGAGTTCCGCTGCTTGCTAACGTTACTGCCGCTGAGGAGTGTTAGGATTTGGCCGCGCGGGTGTTGAGCCGGGTTTGACCTAAGCTGCCTGTCTATCAGCCCACCGCGAATAGATACGAATGGCGACCTGCCCTTTTATCCGTTGACTGCGTATCCTAGGGAAGCTCTCCGGCAGCCCGCGCTTCGTTAATTGCTTGTTTCAAGAGCCGTGCATAATGCGTAACGAATAACGCGGCAGTGAAGTAGCCAGCTGCCTTCGATCGGTCCTGCGCTGAGCACGCCCCCTCGTGCGCGATGGTATTTCGTAACTTCCGAAGGTCATTGAGGATGTTGCGGATATGCCCCGGCAGCCGTGGAAACTTGGCCAGGAATGCAGTCAGGCCCAGCAACACATTGAGCTGATGCGAGTAGGTAGCGCCATCGAGTTTCTTTTTGTTCGCGAAACCGCTCAGCCCAAGCTCTGCCGTGGAGGTCACTGATACTTCCGCTGCGATGTTGGCGGGCATTATGAGAGCGTCGAAGCGCGCAGCCTGATAATGCTTTGCCGCCTCGACGAGGTGGCGAATCACAGTATCGTCGCTCCGGCGCACAAACCAGGTGACAGAGACGCTCAAATTCCCATCCCCGCGCAGCTCTGGCGGTGTGGGACGGCCAAATAGTGACAGGCGCGGCCCGACTGGCTCTCGGAGGACCTCGTTCCCGTGCAACAGGACCGGGATTGCGCTGCCCATCGAAGTTAGGTTCAGGTACAGAATTTCAGCATCTTCCGGAACGCCGTACTCCACCAGACTGAGTTCCTTTGTCTCACCTGGCCTTAGTGTCGTCTGAAGGGCTTTGGCTTCGGCTCCTGCCAGGATAACAACCTGATGGAAATGGAACTGGTGCTCCACCATTGTCAGAACCACCTGCCACCAATCGATATCTTTTTTGCAACCGGGGCAAGAACGTTGTCCAGAGAAGTACACGTCAAAGCTATGAGCATCTGCCTGGAGTTGGCTGTTGCAGTGGGGGCAAAACACCGACGGCGCGAGATCGAGCGATTTCATCGTTGGAGACTGAACCTTATTGCTCCGCAAGGGGTTGGAGCGCCTTCCGGAGTTGTACGAGCGCCTGAATTGTGCGACGGCGGATTTGATCCCACGCCTTAGGCCAGTCGGGAGGCTCAGTGACGCCGAGCGTTGCCAGCGCTGGCCCAAGTGTCGCAGCGCTTCCGCTATGTTGCAGTGACACGCGCACATCGTTAACGCGTCGGAGCGTTCCGACAGCTTCTAGCGCATCCGCCTGAGCTTCGGTGGGGAGTTTTCTCCGTATGCAAGCCGTCAGACGGTTCAGGGTCTTATCGCCTTGATTGTTTGGGTCGGCGCGGTCTGCCGCATCCAACAAATCGTCGGCGATAAGCATCTGCTTGATGAGGTCGTCCAATACGCTGACAGCCGATTTGAAATCGCCGCGAGAAGCGCACGGGTCTACCAGTGTGAGCACATCTTCAGTGCGTCGCAGTCGTAACAAGGGATGCCCTTTCCCGAATGCGAGCCGCCACGTTGCATCGAGAAAGTCCAGTGCCTCTGGGAGCGCGCGCGGCACAAACACGGCGCTTGAGTCGATGGGGACCGTCTCTACGATGCGGCGCCAACATTCGTGACCCTCAGGTTTGCAACCATCGGGCATGGCGATACTGGGCGAGCCTTCGTCACAGAGGGCGTGCATCGAAGATCCCGCGGCACCGCCCGTGAGGAACTGAATGCGAACCCGGGGATTTGTGAGGCTGGAACACAAATACTCGTCATCCGGTAGTTTGCAGCCCAAGCACAATGATTTGGCGGTTGGTTGAGGGCCTTCGCCATGGGTAGCTTCACACAGAAGATCGCGCCCCGCCCTCGTTTGGTAGGAGCATGACTTCCTGACGACCGCCATCATCACTCGGCTCCACTCGTCTTTGCTCATGTGGTGGTAGATGGTTCGGCCCGTGAACTCGAACGACTCCGCTATGAGCGACCGCTCTACGACCGTGACTGCATGGCGCCAGAGCGCGTCGCGTAATCGCTGGACCCACAGCTCACGCTGCGTTTGTGGCAGCTTGGCCGTGGCGTCAGCAAGCTGCTCACTCCCGACGAACAGAATGAACCCGGTCGTCTGATCGTCCCCTTGAATGGATACCGTCAGTCTCGGACCTTCGATCTTGCGGCCGCTGCCTTCTTCGTTGGCCTCGATCCAATTGCTTGCCCGGAGCTCGTACGTTGGCATTTACACAACTCAAGCGGCTCATTTCCCCTTGCCTCCAAGTTCATAACCGATCACCGGAAAACTAGAAACCGAGCCGTAGCTGATTTCGGGTACTTGTACCAAACGGGTGGAACGGCGGGGTCCCGTGCGAACAGCCACACCACCAGAATAGCCGACGGTTCCAAGAGCTGTCGCGCATCTCTCCCCAGTATCAGACCTCACCGGGCGGAGCGCTGCTTCCGGTATGCCCGTACGTGTGAGCTCGGGTCTTTGGCACGCTGGAGTGAGGAGAAGTGCTGGTGAACCGAGCTGAGTTCAGAGCTTTGGTCTCGTGAAAGTAGCTGCAAATACTTGTAGAATGAGCGTCCCTCCTCGAACACTAGCGTTTCCAAAGACGTGTTCGACGCGGAAACGGCAACGTCCTGGATGACGACATCAAAACCGGCTGCTGCCGCGAGGCGGTTGACGTACCGGTAGATATCTGGGTACTCTTGTCCTTTACCACCCAAGACCACGACGACAGAACCCGCATGAGCATCTGTGAGAAGGCTCGAAATGTTTGGTTCAAACTTGGCGACGGTTCCCAGGTTGGTCAGAAAATTGCTAAACACAAAAAGGCGGTACCTGAGAGACGCTTGTGAGGCGTCGTTTGCCTCGCTCGGCGTATGTCGCGGTTCCCAAGTCCATACGCCGTCGATCGGATCCCATACGCGATCCTCTGTCGCGAGCAGTGACCTACGCATGTCTCGTCTTTGTTCTGCCGGATTAACACGTCCGAAGTCGGGCATCGCCCAGCACAGCGAAAGCACTGCCTTCGAGTATGCGCGATCCTTGGAGTAGATTACCTCCGCAAGGTGGTGCCGGAAGTCGTTGGTACCACGGTCGTATTCGATACAGTCGACACTGCACGGCTGCTTGAGTCGGGCAATCTTCTTCTCGTCGGCGAACAGCGAAAGCGCAGAGTAGAAGTCGGCGATCGCAAGCGCCGATGGCCCAGGGCCGGTCCCTATGTCAAGGGTTCGGACACCTTCCTTTCCCAGCGATAGAATGTGGGCCTCAACGAGCTGTTCCAAGGCCCGCCACGTTCTCGCGTATCGATCGAGGAGGTGCAGCCAAGCGTACGCGACCGGCGCGAATCTGTCCGCGTAAGTCGACTGTTCATTGCAGCGCTGGAGTACGGAAGGAGTGGCAGCCCACACAGCATGCGCGTCTTCGGGAGTTGTCACACGCTGGTGAAGAATCTGTCGAACGGCCTCAGCAACAATGCGGCCGCGCCGGAGAAGGACGGACTCCTGCTGCAACCAGCCGAGGAAAGCTTGACCGTGTTCTCGCAATGATTGCGTCCAAGTCAGCACCGCGCGTCCATGGTAGCAGGCGTCGTCGCCACTTGGAATCCTACGCGAGGCCGTGCGCGTCGATGATGATTTCCTGCAGTGAAGCCCTGATGCCTAGTACATACAGGTAAAGCTCGCCATGAGTCGTCCGACCTGTGCCTCACCAGAATTCCACCGAGCGAGAACGATTGACGTTTCTGACGATAGTCGGAACGCTCGAGGCTTCATGATCCATGGATTCTTCCTGGCGATCAGTGCGCTCTGGGCCGTCGCGGCCGTCGTCTACGATTTCCTGAGCAATAAAAACGTCGATTGTCTGACCTAGCTTTCGCACCCCTGGATATTGAGACCGTGACTCTCGAGGAAGTGCCTCAATTAGACCATCTTCAAGCCGCTGCTGGGCGCTGGATTAGGGCGACGACCACCCCATTTACAGCGACGAAATCGCCTGGTTGACTTTCGGTCGCGATGAATTCGAATACCTGATCGAACGCGCTCGGGTCCATCTGTTGTATCCGATGGAGCCGCGGTAGCGCTTGTCCGTCGCATTGATCGCATTCATGGTCAAGGACGAAGCAGCATCCGAATGAGCACCGTAGCACGGCCGGCTACCGCCCAGATCAAACCATTGGCAACGGT
>WNEZ01005881.1_pt1 | contig 10780 bp, 12 predicted proteins | sample 5400521 | NCBI WGS metagenome assembly WNEZ01 (sample SAMN13153339, study PRJNA577476) | soil metagenome | isolation source: 120 cm saprolite under Douglas fir tree site 2 hole 1 replicate 1 | place: USA:California | collected 2015-04-18
GCGACGGCGCGCCGGTCTCGGTGCAGTCGATGTGCACGACCCTCACGCACGACGTCGACGCCACGATCCGGCAGATCGAGCGCCTCCAGGAGGTCGGCTGCGAGATCGCCCGCGTCGCCGTGCCGGACAAGCGTGCCGGCGAGGCGCTGAAGGAGATCGTGCGCCGCAGCATCCTTCCGGTCGTCGCCGACATCCACTTCGACTACCGGCTCGCGCTCATGGCGCTCGACGCGAAGGTCCACAAGCTGCGCCTCAATCCCGGGAACATCCACAACAAGGACGGCGTGCGCGAGGTCACCAAGCGCGCGAAGATCCAGGGCACCCCGATCCGGATCGGTGTGAACCACGGTTCGATCGGCGATCGCCAGCCCGGCGACGTGCGCGACGAGTCGCAGCGGATGGTCGACCTGGCCCTGTCCGAGATCAAGATCCTCGAGGACCTCGACTTCGACGACATCGTCGTGAGCGTGAAGGCCTTCGACGTCCCGACCATGGTGGCGGCGTACCGCCGTCTCGCGAAGGCGGTGCCGTATCCGCTCCACCTCGGCGTCACCGAGGCGGGAACGCTCGTCGCCGGCTCGATCCGCTCGACCGCGGGCATGAGCGTGCTCCTGTACGAGGGCATCGGCGACACGATCCGCGTGTCGCTCTCGGAGGACCCGGTCATGGAGGTGACGGCGGGATTCGACATCCTGAAATCGCTCGGCCTGCGCGATCAGGGGCTCACGCTCGTCGCGTGCCCGTCGTGCGGCCGCGCCGACATCGACCTCATCCCGCTGGCGAAGGTCGCCGAGGAGCGCCTGCGCTCGATGCCGACGCCGATGAAGGTCGCGGTCATGGGCTGTGAGGTGAACGGACCCGGTGAGGCGAAGGACGCCGACGTCGGGATCGCGGGGGGTGTGGGCAAAGGCGCGATCTTCCGCAAGGGTAAGGTCGTCGGGGTCTACCCCGAGGACCAGCTGATGGACGCGCTGCTCGCGGAGATCGACAAGATCCTCATCGAGAACGGCAAAGAGCCGTACTCACAGAAGGCGCCGAAGCTGACGCACGAAGGTCAACTCACACCGGGGCGCAGTGTCCCAGCAGGACAGCGAACCTAAGCAGCCCGACGACGAACGCGTCGTCGCGCTGCATCGCGTCACGCTCACAGCGGTCGATTTCCGCCGCGCTCGCTTCGACAGGTTCTCGCTGGGCGGTTGCCTCTTCGATCGGTGCGACTTCCGCGGTCTGAAGCTCGATCGCCGGCTGGCGCCGCTGTTCGTCGCGCTGCCGCGCAGCGTTTTCCGCGACTGCAGCTTCGACGGCGCCGACCTTCGGAGAGCGCTTCTCGGCCAGTCGCGCTTCGAGCGCTGTACCTTCGACGACGCCAGCATCGACGGCAGTCACGCGGAGTCCGCCGAGTTCGTCGACTGCCGCTTCGCCGGTCCGCTCGACGGCGTGACCTTCTACGGCGCACCGTCGGTGTCGGAGGCGAAACGTCTCGATCCGCCGCGCAAGCGCAACGAGTTCCACGGCAACGACTTCCGCGACGCCGAGCTCATCGACGTCGCGTTCGTGTCCGGCATCGACATGCGTCGTCAGCGATTCCCGGACGACGATCTGCACGTGCGCATCGAAGGGTTCGCGCGCCGCCTCGCCAAAGCCCGCGGCGAGATCGATCGGTGGTACGAGCGCGAGCGCGCGCCGGCCCTGGTGATGGTCGCGACGCTCGCCGCCCGCTGGCGCGACCAGGACATCGTGGTCGCGCGCCGCTGGACGCCGCGCATCAAGGCGCCCGACCGCGTGCAGGCGCGGGTGTGGGAGCTCCTCGAGACCATCTGACCGCGCGAGCCGGGTAGTATTCGCACGATGCGTTCGCGAGGGTCCACGTACCGAATCCCGCGCTAGCCGGCGTCACTGGGGCGCCGGCAACGTCACGCGCGGCCAAATACGACCCTCGGAGTTGACCCCATGAGACAGTCGACGCTCTTCGGACGCACGCTCCGCGAGGCGCCCGCGGATGCACAGACGCCCGGTCACCAGCTGATGCTGCGCGCCGCTATCGCGCGCCCGCTCGCGTCGGGTCTGTACACCTGGCTGCCGCTCGGGTTCCGGGTCGCGAAGAAGATCGAGCAGATCATCCGCGAGGAGATGGACCGCATCGGCTGCCAGGAGATGGAGATGCCCGTCCTCACGCCCAGCGATCTCTGGAAGACGACCGGACGCTGGGAGGCCCTCGAGCCGATCACCTTCCGGACGAAGGACCACAACGGACGCGAGTTCATGGTGAGCTACACGCACGAAGAGGCCGTGCACTCGCACGCGTCGGCGGAGATCCTCTCGTACCGCCAGCTGCCGGTCATGGTCTATCACTTTCAATCGAAGGGTCGCGACGAGGCACGGCCGCGCGCGGGGCTGCTGCGCGTGCGCGAGTTCGTCATGAAGGACGCGTACTCGTTCGACGCGGATCCGGCTGGCCTCGAGAAGAGCTACAAGGCGCAGCACGGCGCGTACGAACGGATCTTCAAGCGGATGGGCCTCGACGCGATCAGCGTCGAGTCTGACACCGGCGCGATGGGTGGCGACATCGCGCACGAGTTCCAGGTGCTGACGGACGCCGGCGACGATCGCATCGCCATCTGCTCGAATGGCGACTACAAGGCGAATATGGAGAAGGCCACCCGTTCGGTGCCGTCAGGGGTTCGCAGCGAGGCCGGTCCGCCCAACGAGATCAGCACGCCGGGGATCACGACCATCGAGCAGCTCGAGGCGCGTCTCGGGCGTCCGGCGAACGCGCTCCTCAAGACCGTCCTCATCAAAAGCAAGGACGGGATCGTCGCGGTCGTTCTGCCGGGCGACCGGAACGCGAACGAGGCAAAGCTGCGGAAACTGTTGGACGTGTCGGAGATCAAGTTGGCGAACCAGGCCGACTTCGCCAAGGCGGGCGGGGTCGTCGGCTTCGTCGGTCCGGTCGGACTGCGCGCGCGCATCCTCGTGGACCGATCGGTCGACACGCGCCCGTACGTCGCCGGCGCGAACAAGAAGGACGCGCATCTCGATCGTGTCGTCGTCGGACGCGACTTCGACGGCGAGCGCGTGGATGTGCACGACGTCGCCGAAGGAGACAACTGCCCGCGCTGCGGAGTCGGCACGCTCACGATCAAGCGCGGCGTCGAGGTCGGCAACATCTTCGCCTACGGCACGTACTACTCCGACAAGATGAACACGACCTTCCTGGCTGCGGACGGCACGCGAAGACCATTCGTCGGTGGCAGCTACGGCATCGGCATCGGTCGCGCGGTGCAGACGATCATCGAGACGAGCCACGACGACAAGGGGATCATCTGGCCGATCGCCGTGGCCCCGTACCAGGTGCACATCATCGCGCTGCCGTCGAACGACGAAGCAGTGCGTGCCGCGGCCGACGCGCTCGCCAGGGACCTGGAGCACGCCGGCGTCGAGGTGCTCTACGACGATCGAGAGGAGACGGCGGGCGTGAAGTTCGCGGACGCCGATCTCATCGGCATCCCGTTCCGCGCGACGGTCTCGAAGCGCACCCTCAAGGAGGATCAGGTCGAGCTCAAGCCGCGCAGCGCGAGCGAGGCCGAATTCATCCCGCGCATGACCGCGACCGAGCGGATCGCCGGCGCCGTTCGACGGGCTCTGGCGTGACCGGCGACGCGAAGCGGCCGCGCGACGTGACGCCGGCGGTGCGCGAGGACCGCGAGCGTTCCCTCGAAGCGACGCTGCGGCCGCAGCGTCTCTCCGACGACGAGTACATCAATCAGGACAAGGTCAAGGGCAACCTGCGGATCCTCATCGAGGCCGCGAAGGCGCGCGGTGAGCCGCTGGAGCACGTCGCGCTGTACGGCCCGCCCGGAGTGGGGAAGACGTCGCTGGCGAACGTCATCGCGCACGAGCTGGAGGTGCCGATCCGCATCACGAGCGGGCCGGCGATCGAGCGCGCCGGTGATCTGGCCGCGATCCTGACCAACCTTCAGGCCGGCGAGGTCCTGTTCATCGACGAGGTTCACCGTCTGCCGCGTCTCGTGGAGGAAGTCCTGTACCCGGCAATGGACGTCTATCAGCTCGACATCATCATCGGCAAGGGTCCCGGAGCGCGGACGCTGCGGCTCCCGCTTCCGCGCTTCACGCTCGTCGGCGCCACGACACGCATCGGTCGGCTCTCATCGCCGCTGCGCGACCGGTTCGGCGCGACCTACAAGCTCGATCTGTTCGAGACGGACGCGCTCGAGAAGGTCGTGCGCCGCTCCGCGCGCATTCTGGGTGTCGAGATCGAGCCCGCGGCCGCGCACGAGATCGCGCGCCGCTCCCGCGGGACGCCACGCATCGCGAACCGTTGGCTGAAGCGCGTGCGCGACTTCGCGCAGGTCCGGCACGATGGGCGCGTGACGCTCGCGGTCGCGCGCGAGGCGCTCGCCGCGCTCGAGGTCGACGACAAGGGACTCGACGCCGTCGACCGCTTGCTCCTCGCGGCGATCGTCGACAAGTTCTCGGGCGGTCCGGTCGGACTCGAGACGCTCGCGGCGGCGCTCAGCGAGGACGCCGAGACGATCGAGGACGTCTACGAGCCGTACCTGATGCAGAAGGGTTACCTCAAGAGGACGCCGCGCGGCCGCGTCGCCACCGAGCACGCGTACCGTCACCTTGGACGGACGCCACCGTCCGGTGCGACGCTCTGGAACGGCGCGCAGCCGGAGGACTCGTCGAGGGCGGAGGAGTGACCGGCGACGCTCGTTTCGAGCTCGAGCGCGCGATCACGCAGAACGAGCTGGAGCTCCACTACCAACCGATCTTTGACATCAGCGGCGATGCGCTGCGGGGCGTCGAAGCGCTCGTGCGCTGGAAACATCCGCAGAAGGGCCTGGTGTCGCCCCAAGGGTTTCTGCCGACCGCGGAGCGCGAGGGGCTGATGCACGCGCTCACCGCATGGGTGCTGCGTGAGGCCCTGTTGCAGGCGAGCGTCTGGCGGAAGGACGGGCTCACGCTGAACATGTCCGTCAACATCGCGGCCAGCGATCTGGGCGACGCGCGCTTTGTGCGTCTCCTCGATCGAACGCTGCAGATCACCGCAGGGAGTTCGGCATTCACCGCCGAGGTCCGGGCGGACGAAGCCTCTGGGGCGTCGAGCGCGGGCGTGCGCGATCTCGGTTCGCGCGGCATCCCGATCGCTCTGGACGACGTGACGAGCGTCACGCAGCTCGACGGCGCCACGAACTGGTCGCTCGACACGGTGAAGCTCGGCCGCGAGATCATCGGGCACGCGCTCGACGATGGGCACACCGCCGACGTGGCCCGCGGCATTGCCCGCTTCGCCGCAGAACGCGGCATCGGGCTCGTCGCGGTCGGCATCGAGAGCCGGGCGATGCTCGACTTCGCTCGATCGCTCAGCTGCGTCGGAGCGCAGGGCTATCTGCTCGCGCGGCCGATGGCGAGTCAGACGCTGCGGCGCTGGGCACAGCGGGGAGCATGAGGCGCGGGCTGGCCGTCGCGTTCGCGACGCTCGTCGCGTGCGCTCAGCCGGCGAGCGCGCCCAGCGCCACGCCTGCCTCCACGAGCTCGCAGCCGCCGCGATCCACTCCGCAGACCGTCACGCCGACACCCACGCCCACGCCGAGCCCGCGCCTTGGTCCGGCGGTCGTGGAGAACGTGCAGCTCATCGCGTCCGGGCTCGAAGCCCCGTGGTCCGTCGCGCTCGCGCCCGATGGACGGCTCTTCGTCACGGAGCGGCCGGGCCGCGTGCGCATCGTGCGCCTTGGCGCGGGCGGCGGACTCGACACGCGGCCGTGGGCCACGCTCCCCGCGCGGGCGAATCCGGACGCTGAGCGCGGCCTGCTCGGCCTCGCGCTCGATCCGGACTTCGCGCAGACCGGCTTCGTCTACCTCTACTACTCGTACGCCGCACCCGGTGGCGCGACGCTCAATCGTCTCGTGCGCATGCACGACACGAACGGCTCGGGCACCGACGAGACGATCCTCCTCGACAACATTCCCGGATCGTCGAATCACGACGGCGGCCGCATCGCCTTCGGGCCCGACGGCAAGCTGTACGTCGCGACGGGCGACGGCGAGCAGCAGGCGCGCGCGCAGGATTCGAAGTCGCTCGGCGGAAAGATCCTGCGGCTCGAGAAGGACGGGAGCGTGCCGGCGGACAATCCGCTGGCGGGATCGCCGGTGTTCTCCCTCGGACACCGCAACGTGCAGGGGCTCGCGTTCCAACCTGACACCGGCGTCCTCTACGAGACGGAGCATGGACCGAGCGGGTTCTTTCCCGCCTGCTGCCAGGACGAGGTGAACCGCATCGAGGCGGGCGCGAACTACGGCTGGCCGATCGTGACCGGCAAGCCGGGCGACCAGCGCTTCCGCGATCCCGTCGCATGGAGCGGCAACCTCGACACGTGGGCGCCGTCCGGAGCGGCCTTCGCGACGCGTCCCGGTCCGCTCCGCGGCTCGTTCCTTTTCGCCACGCTTCGCGGCCAGCACCTGCACCGCATCGTCTTCACGCCGGACGGCCGTGGCGTGGCGTTCGAAGAGCGGCTGCTCGTCAACCAGTACGGCAGGCTGCGCGATGTCTACGAGATCTCGACCGGTGAATTCCTCGTGCTCACGAGCAACCGCGATGGACGTGGCCGACCCGCACCGGACGACGATCGGGTCCTGCTCGTGACGCTCCGCTAGGTGGTGGCATGAGACAATCGATGCGTAACGTGGACGCTATCGGGCGTGCCCTCGTCATGGCCGGCGTGGTCATCCTGGTCATCGGACTCGCGCTCATGTTCGCGGACAAGGTGCCGTTCGTCGGGCGCCTGCCCGGTGACTTCACGCTCCGTGGCGACGGGTGGACCGTGTACGCGCCCATCGCGACGTCTATCGTCGTCAGCCTGGTGCTGACCGCGGCGCTCTCGTTGTTCGCGTGGCTCGCTCGGCGTTGAGCGGGCCGGAAAGGACCGACATGTCCGCTGATGGAACTGAGACGAAGGCCGACAAGCCGTCGCCGATCGTCGCCGAGGCCGAGAAGCAGGAGAAGATCCTCAACGCGCTTCAGGCGGTGCTCGATCCGGAGATCGGGCTGTCGGTCATCGACCTCGATCTCATCCGCGAGGTCGTGTTCACACCTGAAGAGGCCGAAGTGAAGATGGTGCTGACTACGCCCTTCTGTCCGTACGGTCCGATGCTCATCAACCAGATCCAGTCGGTGTCCGAACAGGCGGCGGAGATGCCGGTGAAGGTCACCGTGCTTCCCGACCATTGGGAGCCTCCGCCCTGGCTCCGCTAGCGCCCAAACCGAAGCCGCGCAGCCACTTCGCCGTCAAATTCGCCGCCGGCGGCATGCGCATCGCGGCGATCCTGTTCGTGGTCGGCGGCGCCCTCGGCGTGTACGGAGCGAGCCAATACCAGGTGCCGGAGGGCGCGATCCCGCTGTTCCCCGGCGTCACGGTCGCGGTCGGCATCCTCGGTTTCGTCTTCGCGCTCATCTACGCGCTGATCCTGTGGGGGTTCGCGGACGGCCTCGTCCTGCTGGCGGACGTCGACGACGCGCAGCGCGCGACACAGCGGCAGCTCGCGGATCTCACGCTGGCGCAGCGCACCGCGCGCGGACCGTTTCACAGCGAGGTGGTCGCGGGCTCCAAGCCGCCCGAGGGCGGCTAGGCTCGTCGCGACCGCTGGGACCGGCTCTCGGCGGCGCGCCCGAGCACGAACAGCAGATCGGACAGGCGGTTGAGCCAAGGGAGCAGCACCTCGCCGGACACCGCGCCGGCGTCGACGCATGCGACCACGCTGCGTTCGGCTCGGCGCGCGACGGTGCGCGCGTAGTCAAGGGCCGCGGAGATCGGATTCTCGCCGGGTATCACGAAGCGGCCCTCGATCGGCGTCCGCGCCTTGAGCCATTCCAGCGCGCTCTCGAGCTTCGCGATCGCGGCAGCGTCGAGTCGCGTCGGGAGGCGCGCGAGATCGTCGCGCGGCGTCGCCACCTCGGACATCGCGACGTACAAGCCCTGCTGCAGCTCCAGCAGCTGTTTGCCCAGCGTCGACTTCGGGGCCAACGCGCGGGCCACGCCGATCGCGCTCTGCGCCTCGTCGAGATCGCCGAGAGCGACGATCCGCGGATCGGTCTTGCGGACCCGGCCCTTACCGAACAGCGACGTCTCGCCGCCGTCGCCGGTGCGGGTCGTGACGCGCGCCGAGCGGGTGGTGCCGCGCGACGACGTGCTCTTGCGGGCTGGCACGCGCGAGAGCATACGAGCGACAAACGCTATGCTCGTCGGAGTTCGGAATGCTTCCATCCGGACGGGAGGGACGAGAATGCCGACCGGTCGAGGCGAGGCCAAAGACAAGAACGCCAAGAAAAAGTCGAAAGAGCAGCTCGAAAGAGAGCTCAAGAAGAAGACGGTGGCCGCGCCGGTCCAGCCGATGACCATCGAGCTCGTGCCGCCCAAGCGCAAGGCGAAGGACTGGTAGCAGTCCCAGCGGGCATTCCAGACGGCGCCGGTGTGCAGCAAGCCGGCGCCGTTTTTCGTTTCGGAAGCTAAGGTGTGAGGACGGAATAGAGATGGCAGTGACAGAAAAGACGAGGGCGATCGACCAGGCGATCCTGCAGATCGAGAAGCAATTCGGTAAGGGCTCGATCATGAAGCTCGGCGCGAACCCCGAGGAGAAAGTCGACGCCATTCCAAGCGGTTCGATCGCGCTCGACCTCGCGCTCGGCGTGGGCGGGTACCCGCGCGGCCGGGTGGTCGAGATCTACGGCCCGGAGGCGTCGGGAAAGACGACGCTCACCCTGCACGCCGTCGCCGCGGTCCAGCGCGCCGGCGGCACGGCGGCCTTCATCGATGCCGAGCACGCGCTGGACTCGCAGTGGGCGCGCACCTGCGGCGTGAATATCGACGAGCTGCTCATCTCGCAGCCCGACAACGGCGAGCAGGCGCTGGAGATCACCGACACGCTGGTGCGCTCTGGGGCGGTCGACCTCGTGGTGATCGACTCGGTCGCGGCACTTGTTCCCCGTGCTGAGATCGAGGGCGAGATGGGTGAGGCGCACATGGGTATGCAGGCGCGCCTCATGAGCCAGGCGCTACGCAAGCTCACCGGCTCGATCTCCAAGACGAAGACCACGGTGATGTTCATCAACCAGCTGCGCGAGAAGGTCGGCGTCGTTTTTGGGAACCCCGAGACGACCTCCGGCGGCAAGGCGCTGAAGTTCTACGCCTCCATCCGACTTGACATCCGGCCGATCGAGCCGATCAAGAACGGCACCGAGATCATCGGCCGCCGCGTTCGCGTGAAGGTCGTGAAGAACAAGGTATCGCCGCCGTTCCGCATCGCCGAGCTCGAGATCCTCGCGGCCGAGGGCATCTCGCGCGAGGGTGGCCTGATCGACATGGGCGTGACCACCGGGGTGCTCGACAAGTCCGGCGCCTGGATCAACTACGGCAAACAGCGCATCGGTCAGGGTCGCGAAGCGGCGAAGCAGTTCCTGCGCGAGCACGCCGATGTCGCGAACGAGGTCGAGCAGAAGGTGCGCGAGCGGTCCGGCGCGGCGGCGATCGCCGCAAGCCCGGATGGCGAAGAGGGTTAGACCGGCCGCCACGCCTGCCGGCGACGCCTACGAGGCCGCCGTGGGCTATCTCGCCGGGCGCCCGCATACGGTCGCCGAGATCCATCGCCATCTCCGTTCGAAGAAGTTCGACCCGGAGACGATCGACCACGCGATCGACCGGCTGCGAGCGCAGCGTTACGTCGACGACGAGGCGTTCGCGCGCTGGTGGGTCGAGCAGCGTGATCGCTTCAAGCCGCGCGGCGATCGCGCGCTTCGCACCGAGCTCGCGCAGAAGGGTGTCGCGCGCGATGTCGTGGACATCGTGCTCGGCGAGCGCGCGCCGGACGCGGACGTCGAGCAGGCGCGACGCGCGCTCTCGCGCCCGCTGACGCGCTGGGCGGACATGCCGGACGCCGAACGCAAGCGGAAGATCCACGCGTACCTCGCCGCGCGCGGATTCGACTACGACACGATCGATGAGGTGACGCGGCGCGAGGTCACGGACGAGGGCTAGGCCGAGGGGCCAGACGCGGCGCTAGACGGCGCACGGCTTCACGCGCTTCCGGCCAGTGCAAGAGCGAGATGGCCTCCTCCACCGTGGACCAGCGGTATTCGTCGTGCTCTTCGTTCAGCGTTGGCTCCCAGCCCGCGGGTGCGCGAGCGGCGAAGCTGTGCACAGTCACTTCGCGCAGGTCGGCCGGATAGTCGTAGCGCTCACGCAACACCGGTGTGATCGGGTACCTCACCGGCGAGCCGAGCTCCATCAGCTCCGCAACGACGAGTCCCGACTCCTCGCGCAGCTCGCGGCGGGCGGCGTCCGCGACGTTCTCGCCGTACTCCACGACGCCGGCGACGACATGCCAGTAGCGATCCTCGGCACGATGCATCAGGAGCAGCCTGTCGTCGCGATACACGAATACGCCCGCCTCCCACGGCGTCCTCACGTCAGCTCGTCGATCCGTCGCGCGAGCTCGACGTCGGCGTCTGTGAGCGCGCCTGTCGCGTGGGTGGTCAGCACGATGCGGACCATGCGGTAACGCTCGAGGTGGATATCCGGGTGGTGATTTGCGGTGTTCGCTGCTTCCGCGACTCGGTTGACGAACGCGATCGCGCTCTTGAATCCCTTGAACGTGAACGTCCGGGTGATCGCATTGCCCTCACGCCGCCACGCGCCCGCGACGAGCAATCGCTCGAGCGCGGCCTCGTCCAGTCGCGTCTCGTTCTCAGGAAGAGCCATCGCCG
>WNEZ01006837.1_pt1 | contig 10779 bp, 10 predicted proteins | sample 5400521 | NCBI WGS metagenome assembly WNEZ01 (sample SAMN13153339, study PRJNA577476) | soil metagenome | isolation source: 120 cm saprolite under Douglas fir tree site 2 hole 1 replicate 1 | place: USA:California | collected 2015-04-18
TCACGTACCGCTGCCCGCCGCCGCGGCGACCGGCAACACCTCGGCGGCGGCGCGGTCGGGCGTGTCTTCCTTCCAGCGCACCGATCCGAACGGCCGTTCCAGCATGCGGCGGACGCGCACCGGATCGGGCCCGAGATGAAAATCCATCGCACGCTGATGCAGCGCGCGCTCGGATTGCGTCGAGCGATTGCGCTGGCGCAGATAATCGAGCCAGGTCGGGCAGTGATAGCGCTCGGTCCACAGTTCGGGATCGGCGATGTCGCGCGCGATCGACCAGCCGTAGGCGCCGTTGCGCTGGCGGCTGAGCTGCACCTCCTGCATCACGTTGTGGAAGGCACGGGCGTTTTCCTGATCGACGCGATATTCGATCTCGACCACCAGCGGCCCGCTGCGCCCGGTCAGCAACAGCCGCACCTCGGGGTCGGCGAGCACCTCCGCGTCTTCATTGCGGGCGCCGACCGGCGGCATTCGCAGCCACAGGCCGAGCAGCGGCGAGGCGAACATCAGGCCCGCGGAAACCAGCAGCGCGGTTTCGACGCCGGCGGCGTCGGTCAGCCGTCCCCAGCCCCAACTGCCCATCGCGATGCCGCCGGCAATCGAGGCCTGGAATGCCGCGAGCGACCGGCCGGCGACCCAGCGCGGCGCCGAGAGCTGCACGCCGATATTGAACAATGCGACCGCCATCATCCACACGGCGCCCGCCACCACCAGCGCCGCCGCGGTCAGCACCGGCTGCCGGCTCAGCGCCACGGCCGCGATGGCGCCGCCCATGCACAGCGCGCAGGCGCGCACCGCGGCCTCGCCGCTCATTCGCTTGCGCACTTCGGCAATGTTCAGCGCGCCGATTACCGCGCCCATCCCGAATGCGCCGAGCATGATGCCGTAGGTTTGCGCGCGACCAGCGGCATCAGCGCCGACACCGAACCGCCGATTACGCCGGTCACCAGCGTGCGCGCCAGCACGATGCGGATCGACGGCGAATTGGCGATATAGCGCACGCCCGACACGATGGCGCGGTTGAGCCGCTCGCGGGGAAGGCGTGAAGGCTCGTTGCTGCGGCGCCAGAGAAACAGCACGATCAGCAGCGGGATATAGAGCACCGCATTGGTGGCGAAAGCCGCGACCGCGCCGGCGGTGGCGACGACAATGCCGCCGATGGCGGGACCGAAACTCCGCGCGATATTGTAGCTGATGCCGTTCAGGGCGACCGCGGACGGCAATGTTTCGGCCGGCACCTGCTCGCTGACCGAGGATTGCCATGCCGGGCCGAACAGCGCCATGCCGCAGCCGACCACGAAGCAGAACGCCAGCAGGGTCTGCGGGGTGATGAGGCCGAGCCACGCCATCACCGACAGCGAGGTCGCGCCCGACAGCGCGATCGACAACGAGACCAGCGCCACGATGCGCCGGTCGTACATGTCGGCGATCGCGCCGGCCGGCATCGAGATCAGCATGATCGGCAGCATCAATGCGGTCTGCACCAGTGCGACCTTGTCGGCCGATGACGTCATCTGGGTCATGGCCCAGGCAGCGCCGACGCCCTGGATCAACAGCCCGAAATTGGAGAGCAGGCTCGCAAGCCAGATACGCCGGAATACCGAATGCCGCAGCGGCGCCGTGACACTGTCGGCGGCAAACATCTTGCGTTTCGGCTGGTCGGTCATCGTCCGTTCCGTATCAGCCGGTCGTGGTCGGCCTTTGATTCCCTGCGATCTCAAGTGATGCCCGCGAAAGTCCTTGGCTGTCCAGTGGTTAGGCCGCTATCAGCGGTCATACGGGGCGGCTAGAATGCCGAAAATGCCGGGAGGTCACAAATGAGCCTATCGCGACGGACGATCCTGAAAGGTGCCACGATACTTCCCGTGGTGGCCAACAGCTTTGGGTTCCGTGCTGCTGCTGCGCAAACCAGCTCAGTTGATCCCGGAACGGAAATTCCGCCGGTTCTCTTCGTGCACGGCAATGGCGACCACGCGGCGCTGTGGATCACCACACTATGGCGGATGGAATCGAACGGGGTTCCGCGCGACCGGATGTTTGCGATCAATTTCACCGATCCGCTGGCGCGAACCGATGATTCGGTGCCGCAGCCAAACCGATCCTCGACCGAAGACGCGCGCCGCGAACTTGGCGAGGCCATCAAGGAACTGAAACGCCGCACCGGGGCCTCGCGCGTGGCGCTGGTCGGCAATTCGCGCGGCGGCAATCCGATTCGCAGTTATATCAAGAACGGCGGGGCCGCGGATGTCAGCCACGCCGTACTGTGCGGCGTTCCCAACCACGGCGTCTATGATTGGGACGATGGTCTCGGTGGCGAGTTCAACGGCCGTGGCCCGTTCTTGCGCGGGCTCAACGAGGGCGAGAGCGAAGTGACGCCGGGCACCTCGTTCCTGACATTGCGCAGCGACGGTCTCGACAAATATGCCCAAGCAGATGGCCGCTTCGTCGGCAAGCCGGGTACACCAACGGGGATCACCGCGGAAGGTCCCGCGCTGAAGGGCGCAACCAATCTCGTGCTCGGCGCCGTCGACCACCGCGAGACGGCGTTTTCTCCACGCGCATTCCGCGAGATCTATAAATTCATCGCCGGCCGCGAACCAGACCGGATCGCAATTACACCGGAAGCGCAGGTCAAACTCAGCGGCCTCGTGACGGGAACGCCGGGCGGCGTTCAAACCAATCGTCCGGTCGCGGGTGCGTCGGTCGAGATCTATCGCGTATCGCCCGACACCGGAGAGCGCACCGGCGGCGCGATCCTTGCCTCGCAATCCGCCGAGGATGGACGCTGGGGGCCGGCTGAGGTCGATCCATCCTGGTATCTGGAGATCGTGCTCACATCCGCAGGTTCGACCACCACGCATTTCTACCGCTCGCCGTTTCCGCGTTCGTCCGACATCGTCCATCTTCGCGCCGCGCGCCCGCTGGGGCCTGCCGATGCCGGCGCCGGCGCGGTCGTGCTGATGTCGCGGCCGCGAGGCTATTTTGGCTTGCCCCGCGATGTCGTGCTGTTCGACGGCAAGGAGCCGACCGATGTGAAAGCTGGCGTGCCGACCGACTCGGTCACCACCTTGCGGCTTTCAGCGGCGGAGGCCAAGCGTCCAGTTGTGGCGCTGTTCAACGAGGAACGGATCGTGGCGCGGGCGTGGCCGTCATCTGAAAACAGAATTGCGGTGGCCGAGCTGACTTGCTAGCTGTTTTCCCGGTCCCGGCGCCTTCATGGTGCCCGGTTTTCGGACCGGATACGATTGCGAAGCGCCGGCCGTATCCTATCTACGTCTGAGATGGCGAGGCCGACAATGAGCATAGCCGAAGTTCTGGACACGCCCGTCACGCGTCGGCCGCTGGTGCCGCCGAGCCCGCCGCGCGCGTCCGAAACCATGACCTTCTTCGGGCGGCTGGCGATGATGCGCGAGAACGTGCTCGGCACCTGGGGACAGCGGGCCTACGAAGAGGATATCCTCCAGGGTCGCTTCTTCGGGCACAGCAGTTTCATTCTCAACACACCCGATGCGATCAAGCATGTGCTGGTCGACAATTACGAGAACTATACCCGAACGCCGGCCGGTTTCCGGGTGTTGCGCCCGGTGCTTGGCGAAGGCCTGCTGATCGCCGAGGGCCGCGCCTGGAAGCACCAGCGACGGACGCTCGCTCCGGCCTTTACGCCGCGCGCCGTCGCGACGCTGGTCCCGCACATGGCCGCGGCAACCGACGAGACGATTGCGAAGCTCAAGCAGACGAGCGGCGCGCCGGTCGATCTGCGCGAGGCGATGCAGCGGATGACGCTGGAGATTGCCGGACGCACGATGTTCTCATTCGAGATGAGCCGCCACGGCCCGGCGTTGCGCGATTTTGTCATGGAGTATGGCGCGCGGCTGGCGCGGCCGCATTTTCTCGACATTATGTTGCCGGCGGGCTGGCCGAGCCCGCAGGATTTCTCCCGCGCCCGCTTCCGGAAGCGTTGGACCAGTTTCGTGGCCATGCTGATGGCGGAACGCCGCGCCGCCGGCAAGCACGAAGGCGCGCCGCCGAGCGATCTGTTCGACCTCATGGGTGCGGCGCGCGATCCCGAGACCGGAGACGCCTTCACCGACGAGCAGCTCGGCGATCAGGTCGCGACCATGATCCTCGCCGGTCATGAGACGACCGCGACCGCGCTGTTCTGGTCGCTTTATCTGCTCGCGCTCGACCCGGCGAGCCAGGACCAATTGGCCGCCGAGGTACAGAACGCGTCCGTGAACGGCGCGCTCGATGTCGAACGGCTGAAATTTACCCGCGCGGTGGTCGATGAGAGCATGCGGCTCTATCCGCCCGCCTTTCTGATCGCGCGCGCCGCGGCCGGCCCGGACACGATCGCAGGCAGGCCGGTGAAGAAGAAGGATGTCATCCTGATCGCACCGTGGCTGTTGCATCGGCATGAAAAGCTCTGGCGCGATCCGAACGCGTTCATTCCGTCTCGATTCATGCCGGGTACGCCGCCGCCCGATCGTTTTGCCTATTTGTCGTTCGGCGTCGGGGCGCGGGTTTGCATCGGCGCGCATTTTGCGCTGGTGGAAGCCACATTGGCGCTGGCCAAGATGATCGGCGCGTTCCGGGTCGAACTGCTCGACAAAGAGCCGGTGATTCCCGTCGGCGTGGTCACGACGCAGCCCGATCGCTCGCCGATGTTCCGCATCACGCCCCGGTGAGAATGCATCGCTTGGATGCACGCGTGATCTGCACTAAACTCGCGTTATGAGCGATGCCCAGGCCCAGTTTTCGGTGCTGAAACAGACGGCCGATCCCGCGGTCGCCGATGCGATCCAGCTTCTGATAGAACAGGGCGAGGATCACGAGCTCAACCGGATCAATCTCCTGGATTTTTCGACGCGAACAGGTCTCGACGAGGAGCGGGTGATTTCCGGCTTCCTCCATGCATCGCGGCTGGGCCTGTTCGATCTGACCTGGAACGTGCTGTGTCCCGGCTGCGGCGGCGTGCTCGACGCCCACTCTACCCTGAAATCGCTGCGTCACGACGATTATCATTGCGGATTATGCGCCTGCGGTTATGAGGCCTCGGTCGACGAGCAGGTCGAGGTTGCGTTCACGGTCAGTCCCCGAGTCAGGCGGATCGCGGCGCATGATCCCAACGCGCTGCCGCTCTGGGAATATTTCAAGCAGATATTCTGGAGTTCCGGCGTCGATCTCAACAAGGAATCGTTCGAGTCGCTGTCCAACGAGGTGGTGCTGGATGCGCTTGAATTGCCACCGCATGAGAAGGCGGTGTTGTCGCTACAATTGCCGGCGCAATTCATCATCGTGTTCGAGCCGGTGACGCATGCCGCGCAGTTCATCGACGTTCAGGGCGAGCCGACCGAGGAATGTCGGGAGCTATCGCTGACCTACAACAAGGTTCAGGCGCCGGTCGGAACCATGACCTTGCGTCCCGGGCCGCTGCGGCTGTCGCTCGACAATCAGACCGATGTCCGCGTGCTGCCGTCGGTCTTTATCGCCGCCGACGCGCTTCATCATCTGATCGGCAAGCGCAAGCCGTTCCTCACCGCCAAGCGGATGCTGACCAACCAGACTTTTCGCGACGTCTACAAGGCCGACAATCTCAACATCGATCAGCGTCTCAAGATTACCTCGCTGTCGTTTTTGTTCACTGACCTCAAGGGTTCTACCGCGCTATACGAGCGGGTCGGCGATCTCGTCGCGTTCGATCTGGTCCGCGCGCATTTCCATGCCTTGCTGGAAATCATTGCGTCCGAGAAGGGCGCTGTCGTGAAGACGATCGGTGATGCCGTGATGGCGACATTCGTGAAGCCGGAACATGCACTGGCCGCAGGTTTGCGGATGCGCGCCGCCATGGAGGTGCTCAATGCCGAACGCGGAACCAAGGACCTCGTGGTCAAGATCGGCATCCATGAAGGTCCGTGCCTCGCGGTCATGCTCAACGAGCGGCAGGATTATTTCGGCCAGACCGTCAACATCGCGGCAAGGGTCCAGGGCCTGTCGACCTCGCACGCGATCCACATCACGGGGCCGGTGATCGACGCGCCCGCGGTAGCCGCCATCCTGGACAAGGCGGCGATTACGCCCATTCAAAAGCAGGCGGCGCTGCGCGGCATCGCCGACAAGATCGTGGTTTATGAGATTCCCTGAGATTGCCGAAACGTAATACGGGCTGGAACCGGCATGGATTGCGCAGGCTGAGCTTCCGGCCCATATATTGACGACACCACAGTCGCCGATGCGGCGGTCAGCTGAACTTGCCTATATTCGGTAGATAGATCGATGCTCGACGGACTACGCCAATTAATCACCGACATTGTGTCTCCCACGGAGCACCAGGATCGGGCCTTTGACGATACCGGATATCGTCTGGCGGCAACGGCCTTGCTGGTTCACGTGATCTCGCTCGACGGCGAGCCGTCCGAGATTGAAAAACGCAAACTTCACAGTCTGCTCGAGAGGCGTTTCGGGCTCGATCCCGGCACGGCAGATCAGTTGATCGCGTCTGCGATGCTGGTCGAGGGTGAGGCGGTCGATCTCTATCATTTCACCAGCGTCATCATGCGCTCGGTGAATGAGGAGGGCAGGCTTCGCATCGTCGAAATGATGTGGGAGCTGGTCTATGCCGACGGCCAGGTCAGCGAGTTCGAGGATAACGTGGTCTGGCGCGCCGCCGATCTCTTGGGCGTGTCTTCGCGCGATCGGATCGACCTCAAGCATCGTGTCGCCGCCAAGCTAGCCACGCCGGCTACCGACAATTCAGATATTGCCGACCCGGCAATGTGACACGGCACGGTGGAGGAGCCCCGATCCGTCAACCGTGCGGTACCGGACATGACGAAATTTTAATGTGCCCCGCGATAGCCGCTCTCAACTCGCGATAAGCCCTGAAAATATTGCTATTCGCTGCTGCAGCACTGTGCGTCCGACGACACCGATATGCTTGCAGATGGCTTGCATCCCGCCTAAGCCGTATGCTCTCGTCGTGAGGGTTGGCGGCCTATCCCGCAATTCATCTAAGAGCGCTGAATCGTGACCGAGCGTGTGACGCTGATTACCGGTGCCTCGGCAGGCATAGGCACCGAACTGGCGCGCGTTTTCGCATCGAACGGCCATCGCGTCGTGCTGGTGGCGCGACGCGCGGATCGTCTGTCGACCTTGGCGAATGAAATCGTCGCTGGCGGCGGCGCCGCGCCGATTGTAATCCCCTGCGATCTCGAACAACCCGATGCCGGCGAAAAAATTGCCGCGGCCTTGGCCGCCGAGGGGGCGGAGGTCGAGTTCGTCGTCAACAATGCAGGCTTCGGTTTGTTCGGCGAGGCGATTGAACTGGACCTCGCCGGACAGCTCGGCATCATCGCGGTCAACATTCGCACGATGACCGATTTGTCGCTGCGGTTTGCCGACAGCCTGATCCGGAATCGCGGCGGCATCCTCAATGTCGGCTCGATTGCCGGCTTTCTGCCGGGGCCGGGAATGGCAGTGTATTATGCCTCCAAGGCCTATGTGCTGTCGTTCTCGGAAGCGCTGCGCCGGGAGCTCGCGCCGCGCGGCGTACGCGTGACGACGCTTTGTCCCGGCCCGGTGCCGTCGGAATTTCAGGTCCGGGCGGGGTTCAAACCCGGTTTTGATTCGGCGGTCCTGAATGTCTGCGCTTCGGATGTCGCGCAGGCCGGGTATCGCGGGCTGATGGCCAACAAGCGGACGGTACTGCCGGGCTTCGGCATCAAGATGGTGCCGTTTCTGCTCCGGCTGTTTCCGCGCGGGTTTATCCTGGCAGCGGTCGGGCGTCTTCAGCTACACAGGCGCTCATGAACTGGCGCTCATAAAGCGCATCGGCGGCCTGTTTTGGCCCGCGATTTGCTTTGCAGTCCTGAAAGCTCAGGCCATTTCATGTGAACTCACACCAAATTAACGATCACTTAGGTATGATTCCGGCTTGATAGCCGCCAGCAAGAAAAATCGATGCCGTTTCAGTCGAGCAAAATAACCCCCAAGACCCTGCTGCACTTTCCCGGCCGCGTGTCCACGGCGCCTTCGGCAGCGGAGCCTTTGTTGCCGGTGCTGATCGTCCTGCACCAGGAAACCTCCTCGCCGGGCCGGGTCGGTAATGCGTTGCGGGCGCTTGGGCACGGCTTGGATATCAGGCGTCCGCGGTTTGGCGACCCGCTCCCGGAAACGCTGGGCGGCCATGCCGGCGCGGTCATCTTCGGCGGCCCGATGAGTGCGAACGACCCCGACGATTTCGTTCGCCAGGAGATCGACTGGATCGCCGTGCCGCTCAGGGAGCAACGGCCGTTCCTGGGGATTTGCCTGGGCGCGCAAATGCTCGCCATGCAGCTCGGCGCGCGGGTGGCGCCTCACCCGGAAGGCCGTGCGCAGATTGGATACTATCCGATCCGGCCCACCGCCGCCGGGCTCAAGATCTGCCCGGATTGGCCGGATCACGTCTACCACTGGCACCGCGAGGGATTTGAACTTCCCGCCAGCGCCGAATTGCTGGCCGAGGGCTGCGATTTCCCGGTTGAGGCGTTTCGCTTCGACCAGTCGTTCGGCTTCCAGTTTCATCCCGACGTGACCTACGCGATGATGCATCGCTGGACCACGCGCGGCCATGCGCGGCTCGAACTGCCGGGCGCCCGGGCGCGCCATCACCACTTCGCCGATCGCGCGGTCCATGACGTGACCGAGCGGGCCTGGCTGAAGGCATTTCTCGATGGCTGGCTGGCGCGCGTGCCGGCCGCCATGTCGGAAGCCGCGGAATAGCGCGTACGGCAACGCCACGGCGATCCTGAAAGCCTTTTCTGTTTTACAAATGTGATAGTGTCGGTCCCACAAGCTTGCGCCAGCCAGGCAAGGGGAGGCGACATGACCGGCGACGAATTCGCAGGCCTGCTGAACGAGTTCACATTGTCGGCGGAATCCGGCGACGGCGCGCGCTTCGCCAGCCATTTCACCGATGACGCCGTTTATTACGACTACATTTATGGCGCGCATAAGGGCCGGGCGGACATCGCGCATATGATGCAGGATCTGTTTCATCGCGATGCTGCGGATTATCGCTGGGGGATGTTCGATCCGGTGTTCGACGGCACCAAGGGATATGCCTGGTCGTTGTCGAGCTTCGTCTCGAAGATCCCGCAATTCAAAGGCCAGCGCGTGGTGATCGACGGCATCAGCCGCTTCGTGGTGCGCGACGGCCTGGTCGCCGAATACCGCGAATCCGTCAACGGCGGCGTCGCCATGGCACAGCTCGGCGTCGAGCCGGATCGCATGACCAAAGTATTCGAACGCTGGACCGGCTGGCTTAAAGAGCGGCCGGAAACACTGGACTATCTGGCGCGGCCAAAAGGTTCGCGCGCGAAAAGCAGCGTCTGAAAGCATCGATCAACAATAACACGTTGTCGCGAAGACGATGACGAACACAGGGAGATCGCGGTGGCCTATCAGCATATTCTCTATGAAGTAAGCGAGAAGATCGCGACCATCACGCTTCACCGGCCCGACCGCATGAATGCGTGGACGCCGATCATGGAACGCGACGTGCGCCACGCCATGGAAGCCGCGGCCGCGGCCGACGATGTGCGCGTCATCGTGCTCACCGGTTCGGGGCGCGCTTTCTGTGCCGGCGCGGACATGGAAAGCTTGAAGGGGCTCGATCCCGGCGATATCAAGCGCGCCGAAAGCGTGCCGCCGTTCGATATGAACCGCAGGCCGGACTGGCAGACGCGCTACGCTTACTATCCGTCGATACCCAAACCCGTCATCGGCATGCTGAACGGCGCCACCGCCGGCATCGGGCTGGTGCACGCGCTGTATTGCGATCTTCGTTTCGCCGCCGACAACACCGTGTTCACCACCGCGTTCTCGCGCCGCGGGCTGATCGCCGAGCATGGCATCAGCTGGATGCTGCCGCGCATCGTCGGTCACGCCAATGCACTCGATCTTTTGATGTCCGCGCGGCGGGTGCAAAGCGACGAGGCGCTGCGCATCGGGCTCGTCAACCGCCTGTATCCGCCCGATCAGCTGCGCGAGCAGACCTATGCGTATGCGCGCGATCTGGCCGACTTCGTCTCGCCGAGCGCGATCGCCGTCATCAAGCGGCAGCTTTACGATGCGCCATTCCAGACCTTGGCCGAAGCGACCATCGACGCCAACCGGGAGATGCTGTTGGCGCTGCGCGGCAGCGATTTTCGCGAAGGCGTGGCGAGTTTCATGGAAAAGCGGCCGCCAAGATTTACGGGGAAGTAACACCAGGTGAGTTGCCAGAGCCCGTCGTCGCCCTTCGGGCTATGCCGGGCACGCTTCGCTCTTCGGTCTTGCGCGGCTGCGCCACGCGTAGCCCGAAGGCGAGACAATTGAGGTGTCGGTGAAAGATGTTCTGTAGCGCTCCAGCCCGTCGTCGCCCTTCGGGCTATGCCGGGCACGCTTCGCCTTCGGTCTTGCGCGGCTGCGCCACGCGTAGCCCGAAGGGCGAAGCGTGGTGGAGCCAGGCGGGATCGAACCGCCGACCTCGTCATTGCGAACGACGCGCTCTCCCAGCTGAGCTATGGCCCCATCGCGACCGCCAAGGGAAATGGCGGCCAGCAATCCGCGCCATTTACAATCCGCGCCAAGGCCAAGTCAAGAACGGCGAAATCGCGGTTTTCCGAGGCATTTGCCCGGAACTTCCCTTGTTTGCGGGAGATGGAACCGATATTTAGCAAGTAGCCTCTTCCGCGACCGAACCCCCGAGTAAGCCAGCCATGCGTGCCATTCTCGAAGTTATCATGATCGTTTTGGATCTCTATG
>WNEZ01043640.1_pt1 | contig 10776 bp, 7 predicted proteins | sample 5400521 | NCBI WGS metagenome assembly WNEZ01 (sample SAMN13153339, study PRJNA577476) | soil metagenome | isolation source: 120 cm saprolite under Douglas fir tree site 2 hole 1 replicate 1 | place: USA:California | collected 2015-04-18
GCCCTACTTCAAGATGACAAAGTATGTCCTGGCTTGAGCCATCTTGCGGGTGCTGGCCCACCCTTTTATAATCGACGCATAACGGCGGAAAAACTCTCAAAAGCAGATTCCTCGCAGGCTGAAGGCCGCTCGGAATGACAAAAGTAAAGGATTTAACCGGCACGGCTGAAGCCGTGCCCTACCCCAAACCGGGCTGGCCGACCTTGGCCTAGGGCGCGGGTAGAATTCCCTGGGTCCTTGCGGAGGAAAAATTGCAGGGGTCCTTCGACTCCGCGGGAACTTCACTTCGTGAAGTTCCCGCTCCGCTCAGGATGCCATGGTTGGGTGGAGCTGCGGCGACGAGCATTAACCCGCTTTCGAAACCGCGCGGAAAAAGGCGGGTTTCAAGGCCTTGTCGGGCAAGGTCTCTGCGACACTCAATACCGCCGTCATCAGCTTGAGATTTAAGGGAAGGGGTGCAGGATCAAGCTCAAATCCACCATGCGCGGAGGAATATAATTACTGAGGCGCCTCCCTGACCAGTTGCTGTTTGATCGGGTTCTTGTGAATATAACTTCGGACCCGTTCAAACTCGTCGAAACCCGTGATCCGCCTGTCCGAAAAGCCTTTCTGCCAAATCGGGGACCTCATTCCCAACTCCCTGCCAGCGCGAAAGGAAAAGCCACCCTTAACCAGTTGCACAGCTCGTTCAATCGTCGTCCCGGAATCGACCGTGATCAGAATATGGAAATGGTCCGCCATTACCACGAACTCGTGCAGCCTAAATTTTTCCTGCGCGCGGTAGTCGTAGAGCACGCGGATGAAAAATCTGGCCGAGCGGTCGGATTGCAGAATCGGGCGTCTGTTGGCAGTTGAGGAAGTCACAAGAAACGTACGAGCGCCAGCAGCAACATTCTTGGGGTCTGCATTGCGTTTGGGAATGGCCATAAGTAGTGGCTTAGACCTCTCTGATTTCGATGTTAGGCCCGCCCAGAGCATGCTCGACGGGAATGTTCGCGCTGCGACCAGAGAAAATGACGTGACGGATATCACAAAGAAAAAAATTCCTGTTGCTGAGGTTCATTTTGGGAAAGTCCGCAGAGCAGAATCGCATAATAAACAGGAGATTCATGTCAGGACAGGCCTTCAGGAAGGGTTCGTGTCAGGATACGGGCTTCCAGCCGTATCGAAAAGAGTCGAATAATTTGAGACCGGCTTCAGCCGCCGCCCCTCAGCGCCTAAAGGCGATCTCGTTCTGCGCATGTACGGCACGCCTGGAAGGCGTCCCCTGACACGAAGCTCCCCAAAACATCGTGATCCGAGTCTCCCCGATCCGCCGAAGCATCGCGAGAATCCCTCTTCGCGTTCATCTTGGCACGGCGGACAGCCGGTCCCTTCGGTTGCGCTCAGGGCAGGTTTTGCGACTCCGTAGCTGCTTCGCGGAAACGCAGTCGAAGGGGTGGGGCAGCCTCGCTGCGATCAGGATCCAGCCATCCTTAACTTTGCCGGCACGAGCACGATCAGTGCTACGCCGACGATAACAAACAGAAGTACGCTGCCCAGCAGATGTCCGCGTTCACTCACGTTATGCAATGAAGAAACCGGAGAGACAAGGGGCAGGGCACCCCGAAGGATAGTACGATTGCGAAAGGCCGGGCCAGCCCCCGAGGTTGAGGAACCGCGGGCAGTCTTACCGCTTGCTCACCCCCGCCGGCTGGATGTCTTCCACATCCACTATGTCGGTTGGATACTTGCCCGTGTAGCAGGCGGTGCAGTAGGTGGTCTTCTCACCGTCGCCGCAGGCTTTCTTCATTCCCTCGAGCGAGAGATAGGCGAGCGAGTCCGCGCCGATGTATTCGCGAATTTCCTCGACCGACTTGTTGGCAGCGATGAGTTGCTTTTTCGAAGGCGTATCCACGCCGTAGTAACACGGGGAAATGGTCGGCGGGCAGGAGACGCGCATGTGGACTTCTTTAGCCCCAGCGCGTCCGGTACCGGAACTACGATATCGGCCTCGGCGGGTGCTTCGCGCGCGAGTTGACGACCGAGAGCGTCACGACTGAGGTCCACGGGGCGCCCGAAGACGAGGCTGTCAGGGCGGGAGAAATAAACGTGCTCGAAAATGCAGCTCGACTGCGGCTGCGCGGCAGCGAAGAAGCGGGACGTGAGTCCCTCCGGCCCGACGACGATCAACTCGCCCGGCTTCACGTCGCGCTCGTAGGTCGCGCCAATCAGATCAAAGGCGGTGGTTTCGGAGGCAAAGATAATTGTCTCCTGTTTATCGCCTGGCTGAGCGGGAATGCGTCCCATGGCCAGGGGACGGAAACCGCGCGGGTCGCGCGCCGCAAAAATGCGGTCAGGGCTGATCATTACCAGCGAGAACGCACCTTCGACTCGCCGCAGGGCATCGGCCATAGCCTCGGGCAGCGTCTGCTCGCGCGATTGCGCAATCAGGTGAACAATTACTTCCGTGTCGCTGTTGGTCTGAAAAATTGAACCCTGAGCTTCCAGACGATGCCGAATCTCATGCGCATTTACCAGATTGCCATTGTGCGCGATGGCCATCATGCCTTTGTTCGATTGGACCAGTATCGGTTGGGCATTGAGCAGTGCCGAGTCGCCCGCGGTCGAATAACGCGTGTGCCCGATAGCCAGCGTGCCGCGCAAGTGCGAGAGCACTTCTTCGGTGAAGATGTCGGCGACCAGACCCATGGCTTTGTGGGGGTGCAAGGTCAATCCATCTGAAGTGACAATGCCGGCGGACTCCTGCCCGCGATGTTGCAAGGCATGGAGCCCGAGGTAGGCAAGCGTCTCCGCTTCGGGATTGGCGAAGATGGCCACCACTCCGCACTCCTCGCGAAATTTGTCGGGATGAAGCATTTAGCAATTAGCCCTTAGCACTTAGCACTCAGCTTTCAGCCATCAGCTCTCAGCTCACAGTTCTTCGCGACCTCTGACTAAGAACTGTTGAACTAGTGTAACGTCCCGCAACTTCGTGGCATAAGTCCGGCGCTGTCATCTTGAGCGAAGCTAGAATCCATGCGTTACAAATCAATTGCATAGATCCTTCGCGGCCTGAAGGCCACTCAGGATGACAGCCTCCGATGACGGCCTCCGAGATATGACGCGAATTCACGGGACACGATACTAAGAAACCAGCGCGTCCGCCTCCGTCCGCAGCGCCTGCTCCAGCGCGTTCTCGTACACATCGCGCAGCTCAGAAACCGTCGAAGACACGACTACTTGCCCATCCAGCTTGATTTCAACTTGTTCGGGAATGGTCTCTCCGATCATATCCAGAGAGACGCCGTATTGTACCGCTACTTTTTTGATTCGCGAGAGGTTACTTGGGTCGCAGGAGAGTACCACCCGACTGGCATCCTCGCCGAAGAGTGCGAACTCCGCCGGAAGTCCTTGGGAAGCGAGCTCTACTGTCATGCCAATACCCGTCGGAAATGCCGCCTCAGCCAGAGTCACCGCGAGTCCACCGTCGGAACAATCGTGCGCTGACTCGACCAGCCCCGCCTGAATCATCTCGATCAGTGCTTTTTGCAACGCAGCTTCTCGCTCCAGTTCGAGTTCGGGCGGGTAACCCCAGACTGCTCCCAGAATTTCTTTGGCGTACTCGGATGATCCAAATTCTGATTGAACGTCAGTAATGTCACCCGGTTCGGTGGCGCGCAATAGCACGATCGTGCGCCCCACTTCGCGGAAGTGCATGCGGGCGGCTTTGTGCACGTCGTCGAAGATGCCGACGATTCCAATCACGGGCGTCGGATAAATTCCTTCGCCCAGAGTTTCGTTGTAGAAGCTGACGTTGCCGCCGGTAATGGGGACTTCCAGTTCCTCGCAGGCTTTGGTCATGCCATCGATCACCTGCGAAAACTGCCACATGATGTGTGGCTTCTCCGGATTGCCGAAGTTCAGGCAGTTGGTCGCACCGACTGGTGTCGCGCCCGTGCAAGCCACATTGCGCGCGGCTTCGGCGACGGCGTGCATCGCGCCGAGGCGCGGATCGAGATAGCACCAGCGGCCGTTGCCATCGAGCGCCATCGCTAGCCCGCGTTCGGACCCTTTAATGCGGATCACACCGGCATCGCTCGCCCCCGGGCCTTCGACGGTATTGGTCTGTACCATGTGATCGTATTGTTGCCAGACCCAGCGTTTGCCGCAGATATTCGGGCTCGCCAGCAGACGCTTGAAATTATCAGTGAGGTCGCCAGCTTCGGCCAGGCGAATATGATCCGGCATCTCTCGCGCGACCGGCGGCTCCCAGCGCTCGAGCGACCGCTTGTAAACTGGCGCGTCATCGGTGAGCGCGTGGTTGGGGATCTCAGCCACTACATTGCCGTGCTGGAGCACGCGCATTTTGGCATCATTGGTGACGTGGCCGACTTTCACTGCGTCGAGTCCCCACTTTTGGAAAACGCGGAACACTTCTTCCTCACGGCCCTTCTGCGCCACCAGCAGCATGCGCTCCTGCGATTCACTGAGCATGATTTCGTAAGGCGTCATGCCGGTCTCGCGCTGCGGCACGCGATCGAGTTCGATTTCGATTCCGACGCTTCCAGCAGCAGCTTTTCGAGGAAGGGATCGCCCACCTGGACGTTGGGCCGCTTGGCTTCTGAGCCTTCGCTGAACTCCTCACTGGCCATGGTTGCGCCGTGGATGCCGTCGCGCCCAGTCTTGGCGCCCACGTAGAGGACTGGATTGCCCTCGCCCGCAGCGCGCGCGTAGAAAATCTGATCGCGACGAACGAAGCCGAGTGCGAATGCATTCACTAGGGGATTATTGGAGTAGCAGGGCTCGAATCTCGTCTCTCCGCCGAGGTTGGGCACGCCGAAGCAGTTGCCGTAGGAGGCGATCCCGGCGACAACACCTTCCAGGAGGGTGTGGTTCTTATGAAGTTCCGGTGTAACTCCAGCACGCGCGGAGACGCGCGCGCCTACATCCGAGATCGGTCCGAAGCGCAGCGAATCCATCACCGCTACAGGACGCGCGCCCATGGTGAAGATGTCGCGCAGGATTCCGCCCACACCGGTCGCCGCACCTTGAAATGGCTCAATGAAAGAAGGGTGGTTGTGCGATTCGATCTTGAAGGCGCAAGCCCAGCCGTCGCCGATGTCGATGATGCCCGCGTTCTCGCCGGGCCCCTGCACTACCCGGCGGCTGCGCGTGGGCAAACGCTTCAGGTAAACGCGCGACGACTTGTAAGAACAGTGCTCGCTCCACATCACGCTGAAGATTCCGAGTTCGGTGATCGTCGGTTCGCGTCTGCCCAGCAGTTGTTTGATCTTTTCGTACTCGTCAGGCGTGAGGCCGTGTTCCCGGATGAGGTCCGGAGTAATGGAAAGCATTAGAGATGTGGTCATATGGGGAAGTCCTATTGTCGCATCTGCGGAGAGTAGAGGAAAGGGCAAGGTTGGATGGGTAGCGCGGGGCGCGTTCGCAACCAGCTATCTCAGGCCACGTGGGGACTCAAATGGAATAGGCCCTGGGCCGCGGCCCCGGGTGTGTTGCGCTTCGCCGAATCTCTACAGTGTGGTTAGGAATCCAATCTTTTCATGAAAGCTATCCAGGTGGAACAAACCGGTGGTCTTCGGTGTGACGTATCTGATTTCACGGTTCAAGGGGAAAAACATGGTGCAACTGAGTTATGTGATCGAGTTTGTAGGGGACATGGAGCGCGCGGTGAAGTTTTACCGCGATGTGGTGGGACTGCCGTTGAAATTCCAATCGCCCGGCTGGAGCGAATTTTCGACTGGGGATACGACGCTCGGATTGCATCCGGCTTCGGAGAAGAATACTGCCGGCAAAGTTGAAATAGGCTTCAACGTTCCGGATCTCCAGAAGTTCTACGACGAGATGCGGGCCAAGGGAGTGAAATTCCCGATGCCACCGAAGCAGCAGGATTTTGGCGGCATGCTAGCGCAATTCGAGGATTCTGAGGGTGCTTACGTAAGTGTCAGTGGGAAATAGGAATGGTAAGGGCATGGCAGGAAGTTGTGGTGCCCTTGCCGATTCGGTAGCGCTCCTATGTTTTTCCGCGGTCGCTCATTTATTTCTCGAATAATTCCTCACGTAGAGCGGAACCTCTTGCGCTGGATCGAGTCTCGGATCGTTGATCGGCGCGCCTGTCTTCATCTTCAGGGGAACCACTCCCGCCCATGTCGGAAATGAATAATCTTCTTCGTCATCAATCGGCGGCCCCTGGCGCACTTTCGCGGAGAATTCTGTGATCGGCAGGCGCATCACCAGCGTCGCTTTGAGTTCTTTCTCGTTGGGCTGGCGGACATCGGCCCAGCGTCCCGGCAGAATGTGTTCCGAGAGGACGTGCAATGCTTCCAGCTTTTCTTTTGGGTCCTCTACCGCGACCGCGGTGCCTAACACCACCACCGAGCGGTAGTTCATCGACTGATTAAAAATGGAGCGGGCGAGCACCAGGCCATCCAGCAGCGTGACCGTCACGCAAACGGGAATCCCTTGGTCCATGCTGCGCAACATGCGGCTGGCAGCGGAGCCGTGAATGTAAAGGTTGTCTCCGGCGCGGCCATAGCCGGTAGGGATGACGAAGGGTTGGTTGTCCACGATGAAACCGACGTGGCAGATGAACCCTTCGTCGAGAATCTGGTAGGCGGTCTCGCGATCGTACACGCCACGATGAGGTTCGCGTGTGACTCGCGTGCGCGCAGTTGGAGTGTAGGGTTCGGACACTTTCAGGCTCCTGGCAATCGCGAAGGATCAAGCAAGAGTGTAGCAGCAGCCGATTCTACTAATCACGCGCGCAGTTGGAATGTAGGGTTCGGACATGGAGAGAAGCTCCCGGCGGATCGCGAAGAATGAAGGAAGAGTGTAGCAGGAGCCGATGCTACTAATCACACGGGCGAGGAGCCCGCGCCTACATCGCTATTTTAGTTTCTCGTACTCGGCTTTCGCTTCTTTCAGAATGGGGATGTCAAGGTCGGCATCTTTCCAGAGAGTGTAGCAGCAGCCGATTCTACGAACCACACGGGCGAAGACGCCCGCGCCTACATCGCTATTTTAGTTTCGCGTACTCGGCTTTCGCTTCCTGGAGGATGGGAATATCAGGGTCGGCATCTTTCCAGAGATTGAAGAAATTCTGATAGGCGGTTTTCGCAGCTGGGGTGTCGCCGGAAAGAGAGCGGGCGCGGGCAATTCCGAGATGGGCGAGTGCCCCCAGCAGGAAATTCAGCACGATGCCGCGGTGATTGAGGAATTTCTGGAACTCGGCAGCGGCTGCAGGGCCGTTGTGTGCCACGAGATGGGCTTGGCCGCGCAGGTACACAGGGTACAAAGTTCCCGCTTGCGTCGGTGGTGGCTCGCTCAGTTCGTAGGGAGCAGCGGCTTCCAGAAATACCAGCGCCTGGGCTGAATTGCCGCTGTTGAGTTCAATGGCTGCCTTGAGTGTAGGTAGCCAGTACAGCTTCAGAACTGTATTCAACGGATCGCTCTTTTCCAGGGCCTGAACCATTGCCTTCGCCCGGGCGGCATCGCCCACACGAGCCAGCGTGAGGGCTGCCAGCACCTTCACATCCCTGCCTGGGGCCAGGGCCAGAGCTGCTGCAACGCCCTGTTTCGCTGGTGCGGCATTACCAAACTCCGCCTCGCGCAGGGCGGCATTCACCTGCCACAGCGCAGCCGTCTCCTTGGAATCCGCACGAACTGCCGAATCGACCGCACGCCGAGAGAAGTCCCGTGCTTTCCACAGGCGGCCATAGTATGCCTCGGTGTCGGACTGGGCCGAGAGCAGTGGGTCTTCGGCTCCTGGCTTGCCTGTGCCCCAAGCCAACTGCTGCGCCATCTGCGCGGAGTCGCCTTGCAAAAAACCTAGGTAGTACATGAACAGACGCAAGCTTCCGCCATCCAGCTTGCGCGCCAGCGCCTGCTCAAACACGGTCTTGGCGTCATCTGGGCGGTTAAGTGCAGAAAGATCTTGCCCAAGGTTTTGGTACACGATGACGTTGTTCGGCTCAAGACGCTGCGCCTCTTGGGTTTCGGCCACGGCCTTCTCGTATTGCCCGAGAGCGGTAAAGTTGCTACCCAAGTTCAAGTGGGGGACAGTGTCCCGGGGGTAGCTCTGAATCCATAGCTGATAGGTCTGGGCTTCCTTCTCCAATTCACCGGTAACAAAAGCGTAGTAGTAGGCAGAGATGCGGAGTCTCTCCTTCTCGCTTACCCGCTCCCTCAACTCGTATGCCTTCTTCAGGTTCTCTGCAGAAAGACTGGGTTGATTAAGGTTTGCGTACATCACCCCCAAAACCGCGTGAGCGACAGCAAATTTGGGGTCCAGCTCAATCGCCCGCCTGAGGAACGGAATAGCTTCGGCGTCCCCTTTTTCAACCTGGGTCCTTACGCCCATGCTGAAGGTCTTCAGCGCCTCCAGCGACGGCGTCGTCGCCTCAATGGGGACGTCGAACCTCTGCACCGAGGCGAGCGACTCTCCTAGCTTGGTTCGCAGGCTGGAAGCCACGTTGCCCAAGGCTTTTACCACCTCTTCCTTGCTCGATGCCTCGCCCTGTTCCTTGGCCAGGGTATCTCCGTTGCCGCAGTTCACCGCCTGCAAGCCAACTATGTACTGGCTGCCCAAACGGGAAATCGATCCCGCCAGTAGCGCCTTGCTCCCCGTCCGCAAGCAGATTTCCTGCGCCACTTCGCGTGTTACGCGGTCATTGGTCGGGCGGCCCATTAAGCGAAGTGTCTCGCCCATCTTGCGGTCGGAGAGAACGTTGAGAAACGGTGATTGCTCCAGGTCGACCGCCAGCGCCTGCTTTAGGGCATCGTCGAACACGGCATCGCCCGTGGTGTTCGCGAAGTCGGCCAGCACGATGGTGTCCTTCTCGGTCAATGGCTTTGCCGAAGGCGAGCGGAAGTAGAAGCCACCCACGACTAGAGCAGCGACGAGCAAGACGGTGACCGGAACCAGAACCTTCCACAGTTTGCTGCGAGCTGGGCTAGTATCCAAAACCGCTGGGACCGAAGTACTGGAAATCTTCACGGCCCCCGAGGACGGCGCCGCAGCAATCATGGGACTCGAAGCAGGCACCGGCTGCTGGGCTACAGGTGGAGGAACTGTATCGCGGGCGAGCGCCACCGTGCCCGAACTGGCCGGTGCCGCCCGCCCCGAATCCGTGTCACGCTTCAAGCGTAACAACTCGGAACGCATGTCGGAGGCGTGCTGATAGCGCAGCTCCCGGTCTTTCTCCAGTGCCCGATTGATGATGTCTTCCAGCTTGGGCGGCAGGTCAGGATTGAGCCGCACCGGCGCCACTGGAGTACGATTCATGATCCCGTCAAAAATGACGCCTGACGTATCCCCCCGAAAGGGCAGCGCCCCGGTCGCCATCTCGTAGAGCACAACTCCGAAAGAGAACAGGTCGGTCCGCGCATCCAATTCTTTGCCGCGGACCTGCTCCGGCGACATGTATGCGACGGTGCCGAGCGCGGTTCCTGGGCTGGTCAAGTGCTCTGCGCTTGCTCCGGCTGTGGCCTCGAACACGACTCCCGCCGCCTCCACCACCCGGCTACCCACAGTTGTCAGCTTGGCCAACCCGAAGTCGAGAATCTTAGCGTGGCCGCGTTTCGTCACGAAGATATTGGCCGGCTTGATGTCTCGGTGGACGATACCTTCGGCATGAGCAGCGTCGAGCGCATCGGCAACTTCGATGGCCAACGATAGTAGAGTCTCAGTCTCAAGCGGCCGACCCGCAATGCGATGCTTCAGGGTCATACCGTCCAAAAACTCCATCGTGATGAACGGATGCCCCTCGTGCTCACCGATGTCGTGAATCGTGCAGATGTTGGGATGGTTTAAGGCAGATGCGGCCTGCGCCTCACGCTCAAAACGGTTCAACGCCTGGGGATCTTTGGCTACTTCGTCAGGCAGAAACTTAAGGGCAACAAAGCGGTGCAGCCGGGTGTCCTCGGCTTTGTAGACGACACCCATGCCGCCTCCGCCAAGCTTCTCAATGACGCGATAGTGCGAGATGGTTTCGCCGAGCAGCGAGAGAGGTCTCCAGGCTTCGAGCGAGAATGTTAGGCCTAGCGGCCCATGAAGTCAAAGAAGATGACTATTGAGCTCTTTCGTCTCCCCGACCAAACCAGGCCACCTCTCGGCGGCCCAAAATCGTCAATCGAAAATCGACAATCGCCACGTTTTACCACGTCAACTTCAGCGCGAACTGCAGTTGGCGGGGATCGAAAGCTGCCGTCGCTTTCTGGCCGCTGTCCCAAAGCGGATTCACGTCAGCCACATTGAAACGGTTGATGACGTTGAAAGCGTCCACTATGCCTTCGAGAGCGAGCCGGTCGCCGAAGGGGATGCGTTTGGCAATCCGGATGTCCGTGAAGATGTCTTTGGGCTTGATTCCCGCATTCCGCCCGAGATTGCCCGTTAGCGTGCCATCGAGGAAGCAGGCTGGCTGCAGGAACCCTGTCGGCGAGAAACGCGAAGCCGCGGGCTTATCTCCGCAGCCGTTGGTTGGCGTTCCAGCGGGCACAATCAGCGGACGATCGGTGGGCGTGCTGAAATCGAAGTTGCGGTCATCGCCAGTGATGATGTTGAAGGGCCGACCGGAAACGGCCTCGATGATTGGCGCCACCGTCCAGTTACTGAAGAATTTCTTCAAGAAGCCATTGCCCAAATTGCCGCTCTGGTAGACCCCGCTGAACACGAAGCGATGGCGCTGGTCGAACAGCGAGTTGGAGCGCTCAGCGTTGGGATTGTAGTTGTCCTGCGGTTCAAGTGGCGACTGCAGGTCGGTCGAGTCATCGATGGCA
>WNEZ01005882.1_pt1 | contig 10774 bp, 8 predicted proteins | sample 5400521 | NCBI WGS metagenome assembly WNEZ01 (sample SAMN13153339, study PRJNA577476) | soil metagenome | isolation source: 120 cm saprolite under Douglas fir tree site 2 hole 1 replicate 1 | place: USA:California | collected 2015-04-18
CGAGACGACGGTAGCGCATCAGGGGGTCATACGAGCGCTTTTCAAGGGTCTTCTCCTTTATCATATGCACAATGTAACTTTATGCTTCGATTATATGCAAGTCCGATGGTGGTGTCAAATAAAACAGGGAAAAAACCCAAAATATGGCGCAAATGCACCACATCTGCACCATATCTCGCCGCAAGCAGCCCCAGGAGCCTCACCCCCTGGCCCCCTCTCCATCAAAGATGGAGAGGGGGCCAGGGGGTGAGGCAAGGACATTAGGGTTCTCCCAACCATCGGGGGCTAGTATCACCATCACACACCCAACGCCGAGAAAAGCGCAGCCGTCTATGGTAGGGGCGACCGCAAGGGTCGCCCTGCTCGTGTGGGTAAAGGCGACCCTCGCGGCTCATCAAACAGTTCGCAAATCGGTACAAGAGCGTTTTCTCGCTCTACTGCCCACCGAAGATCACAAGCGGATTATCCGTGGGGATGGCATTCGCCGGAGGTGTGATCGTCACAGGCGTGTTGAATTTGCTGAGGTCTACAGTAGAATCAAAGGTTGTTGTTACACTCGTTCCCGACGCTCCAATCAGTGAATTTAAGTCTGCGCTGAGATTGAACTTCAATTCCGTGCGGTGGATATAGAAGGTGCTCTCATCGATCCAGACATCCAGCGTCGCGGTAAGCGATTTCGCAGCATCGATCGCATTATCGATGTTCTGGCTGCCAAAAACACTGCTCAATTGCTCATTGCTCGTCAGCAGTTGTTTTAATGAATCCTTGTCGAGAGTCGCAGTGATATGCCGCAGGTTCTCTCCGTTTAACGCCTGCGTACTATGATCGGTAATCTGGACATGCTGGAGCAGCCCCAGCCAGTCATTCATATTTGGGAGAGTGATGCCGGCAAAGGGATTACTACCTGCATATCCCTGCAGTGTACTCTTGTCCAGGACATACCACTGCCCCTTAGTATTCTGGATGTAAACCTTGTCCGCTGTTACAACCTCCGCAAGATTGATACTCTGATTCACAGTGATCTGTGATCTCTCCTGACTCGGCAGCACCGCGTCGCCACTCCCTTTTAAATTGAATGAGCCATTACTGGCGGTCGGAGTGGCCGGTGTCCCGGCATTACCTGCCAGGAAAGCTCCATTGGTGGTCGTCTCAAAGTGAACAGAATTGAGCTTCTGCATGGCATTCGCGCTGCTCTTTAGCACTTGCAGGGGAGTCAGCGAACTGGATGTTGGTGAGCTACCTACTGGTAGACTGCAAGCGCTCACAATCAGTAAGACTGCTGCCAGCGCCAGGCCTAATTGGAAGGCGCCTTGGATGTGGTGTCCTTTGTCTATTTTTCTCATTCAAAACTCCTTTGCATTCGCTTTATTTAATTTAAAGGGAGATACCTCTTAAGTAGTACACGTTGAAAGGTGCCGTGAAGGTAACAGTGGCTTCTGCATCACGGCATTCAGGCTGTTGTAAGGTAGTATGTGAAAATCGCAAGTCCCTTGTCAGGGAAGATCACTACACTAGCAGCATATACTGGAAAAAGTGGCAGATGTGTTATGATACTGTTATCCAGCGACAAACATTATTTAGGAGAGTGAGAAGTGAGGATGCCATTATTTCGCGGGATGAAACGCTGGGGAGTACTACTCTCAGCGCTAATTTTGTCCTCGCTCCTTCTTGCAGCTTGTGGTGAAAGTTCCCCCTCCGTCTTAAATACGCAGGGACCTGTGGCTGCTAAAGAAGCAGGCCTGTTCTGGTTTATCCTGGTCGTCGCCACGATTGTATTCGTGATCGTCGAGGGCATACTGATCTATTCGATCATACGCTTCCGTGAGCGGCCAGGCATGCCCGCGCCCAGGCAGGTCCATGGGAATACCAACCTCGAAATCATCTGGACGATCGCGCCTTCCATATTCTTATTCGCAGTGCTCATCGGCACCATTTACACTATGTTCAACCTTAGTAATATCTCGGGAACGGGACGCCCGGTTACTGTGCAGGTCGTTGGACACCAGTGGTGGTGGGAATTCAACTATCAAAACGAAGGCTTTGTCACCGCCGATGAAATGCGCATCCCCGTTGACACGGTCATAAACGTCTCCCTCCAATCGACCAACGTCATTCACAGTTTCTGGATCCCGCAGCTCACAGGTAAGACCGATGTCGTCCCCGGCCATAACAACACAAAGGTATTTAAGGCAGACACAATAGGCACATACCGGGGATTGTGCACGGAATACTGCGGCCTGCAGCACGCACATATGAATTTCTTTGTGATTGTCATGTCACAAGATGGCTACAATTCCTGGGTCACAGCGCAGCAGCAGGCCGCCGCTAAGGCTCCGACCGATGCCAATGCAAAAGCAGGCCAGCAACTCTTTTTAGGAGCAGGGGGATGTCAGGGCTGCCATGGTATTGTAGGTGTCAACCTGAAAGATTATAATCACCTGAACGGCGGCGCCAGCGCAAGCCTTCTGGTTGGGCCGAACCTGACACACTTCGGTAGCCGCACCACGATTGCCGGAGGCGTGCTTACCTGGGACCCGGCTACGTGCCAGGTAGTCACTGGTTCAGATGGAAAACCCATCATTCAGAACCAGCAGCAGTGCGGCCTCTACCAATGGCTGCACGATCCGCAAGGGGTCAAACCCGGCAATGATATGAAATTACCAAGTCCTCTAACGGATACGCAGATTGCTCAACTCGTAGCGTACCTGGAGAGTCTTACATAGACCAGGCTAGCAATCCGGTAGGCGCGCTAGGCCGGGCCTAACTGGGACTGGATATTTGGAGGAATTGCTCATGGCAACTCGTACCATTACTGAAGGCGTAAGCGTAGTACGTCGCAAGCGCTTTAGCGAAACCTACGTCGGCGATTGGATCATGACGACCGACCATAAGAAGATCGGCATCATGTACATCACCACAGGCTTCTTCTTCTTCCTGGCCGGCGGAGTAGAGGCCTTGCTCGTCCGCACGCAACTGGCAGTACCGAACGGGAAAGTCCTGTCTCCTGAAATTTACAACCAGGTCTTTACCATGCATGGCACTACGATGATCTTCTTGTTCGTAATGCCGATGCTCGCAGGTTTGGGCAACTACGTCGTGCCAATGATGATCGGTGCGCGCGATATGGCTTTCCCGCGCATGAATGCATTTGGCTACTGGGTTGTCCTGCTTGGAGGACTTTTCCTGACTTCCAGCTTCCTCTTCGGGGCTGCCCCAAATGCCGGCTGGTTCAGCTACGCGCCGCTCACCGAACTGACCCAAGATTGCGGTGCGACCGCCCAGTTGTGTACCCCGGGCGCAAATATGGACTTCTGGGCGCTTGGTATCTTGATGCTCGGTATTTCGTCGATTGCCGCCTCGCTCAACTTCGTGGTGACCATCCTCAAGCTACGCGCCCCAGGCATGACCATTAACCGCATGCCGATGTTCACCTGGATGACGCTGGTAACCGCTTTCTTGCTGCTCTTCGCGCTTCCCAGCCTCACGGCTGCAGCCATCTTGTTACTGCTGGATCGCCACCTTGGCACGCACTTCTTCCAGTCCGGCTTTGGTGGAGACCCGCTGCTCTGGCAGCATCTTTTCTGGTCGTTTGGGCATCCAGAGGTGTACATCCTGATCTTGCCCGCCTTCGGTATCATCTCAGAGGTCCTGCCGGTCTTCTCACGCAAACCTCTCTTTGGCTATACCTTTGTTGCCTGGTCTGGCGTCGCCATCGGCTTCCTGAGCTTTACGGTGTGGGCGCACCACATGTTCGCGGTTGGACTGCCGCTTGTCGCGCAGGCTTTCTTTGCCACCAGCACCACGCTCATCGCCATTCCGACAGCAGTGAAGATATTCAACTGGGTCTTCACAGTCTATGGTGGTAAGATCAGCTTCAAACCCCCCATGCTCTTTGCCCTGGGCTTTGTTGCCATGTTTTTAATTGGCGGCCTGAATGGCATAGCACTGGCGGTCGTGCCCGTGGATTACCAGTTGACAGACACCTACTTTGTGGTTTCTCACCTGCATTATGTGCTCTTTGGCGGCACTGCCTTCGGCGTCTTCGCGGGCCTCTACTACTGGTTCCCCAAGATGACGGGTAAGTTGCTGAACGAGCGGCTGGGGCAGGTGCATTTCTGGCTGATGCTGATTGGCGTGAATTTGACCTTCTTCCCCATGCATATCCTGGGGCTGCTCGGCATGCCACGCCGTATCTACACGTATCCCGACAATCTCGGCTGGCAGCCGCTGAACCTCCTGGCGACGATTGGCGCCTTCACTATCGCTGCTGCCGTTCTGGTGTTCCTCTGGAACTTCGTTATCACCCTCCGCAGTGGCCAGCCAGCAGGCAGCGATCCGTGGGATGCGTTTACCCTGGAATGGGATACGGATTCGCCGCCAAAACCCTACAATTTCCCGGTTCTTCCGATCGTGCGCAGCCGCCGCCCATTCTACGATAAAAAGAACCCTGAGACCGCAGACTGGAAGACTGCAACGCACTAAACAATGGAGGTAAGGGCGGCCACTGGCACCTATCCGTCTTGCCAACGCTGCTGCGCAGCTAGCCTGCGGCTCAGGCAAGACGAAAGGAGCAAGGTCGCCCTGGACCACCAAACTGCATTAGAAAAGAGTAAGGATTGTGACCGAGGATCAGGGGCAGCGCAAACAACCATCGAATAAGTCAAAAATTTCAAAGGAAGCTATGGAATACGCTGTCAACCCGAAGAGGAGTTACTGGCCATTCGCTCTGGCGCTCGCACTTTTCTTCATGCTGCTGGGCGTGGTTGTTCACCCGGTAATCTTCTGGATAGGTTTAGCGCTGACAGTGGCTGCCATCATCGGTTGGGGACTTGAACGGCGTTAAGGTGCAGCGCGTTGGGCTAGCACAGTTCAATGCGCTCTAGTGACAGGGAGTAGTGAAACATGAGTGTTGCTCATGGCGAGCAAATCGGAACGTTGGAGGAGCACGAGGGAGCTCCAGAACGAGGTATCAACTGGTGGGGCATGATCTTTTTCATTGCCTCGGAAGCGTTGATCTTCGCAAATCTCATCGCTGCATACCTCTACCTGGAAATTCGCAACGGTTCCTGGCCAGTGCCAGCTGAGATGACACTTCCGATCATTAACACGTTTGTCCTACTTGGCAGTAGTATTCCTGCACGCATAGCGGGCGATAGTATCGCCAAGGGTAATCAGCGCAATTTCAAACTTGCGCTCTTTATCACCATACTCATGGGGGCCTATTTCCTGGGAGGGCAGATCTACGAGTACTCTGGCTTATTTGGTAAGCACTTTACCCCCCAGACCTCGGTGCCAGGCGAGGCAGCGGTGTCAGGTTCAGCTTTCTTCACTTTGACCGGGTTCCACGGCTTGCATGTGACCATCGGCCTGATTTTCTTGCTGATCATCTGGCTGCGTGGGCTGCGCGGTGATTTCACGGCGAAGAAGCACTGGGCCGCCCAGGCTGGTGAGATGTACTGGCACTTTGTAGACGGCGTGTGGGTGGTGGTGTTTAGCACCGTCTACCTGCTGCCGCTCATCAGAGGATAGCAATTTATTGAATATCACAAAAGCATTACAAAAATATGGTAGAATGGAACAAGTGAGGTAGTTATGGCCAGCAGGTGACAGGTGCCACCAGATAGAAAGGACGGCGAGCGGTGAAAGATATCACGCAGGGCAGGGATCCCGCCGCTACCATCCAGCGTGACAACTCGCGCCGGCCGGGGAAGCGAAAAGCCAGCCGGTGTTCCATCTGTATGCGCCGCACCTGGTTTAACGCCATCCCCCTCATGGAACCAGAAGGAGTACCTGAGCCTCGCCAGCAGTGGACCCTGTGTAAACGTTGTCACGAGGCGCTTCTCGTCCAAATGCGCCGTTCCCCCGTACGCACACCTTTACGCCTCCGTATCGCAATGGGGCTGGTCGCCGCCGAACGCTCACCGCAAGCATACTACGTCGCTCCACGCCGTCAGCTTAGCGACCACACCTGGATTGTAGTACTCGCCTGGGGATTCGGCATCGCCATGATCCTGCACCTCATTTTAATCGTCATGCTCGCTTATGTTGCAGGGCACTGAAGCAACTTAACCTTGACCGATTTGCTAGAATATACAATGAGAACAACTGTTTGAGCAGACGGGAAAGGTTATTTTATTTATATGGATTTCGCCGCCGGAAACGGGGCTGAAACGGGCCATGCTGACCGGCAAAGAAGTCCAGGAGACTTCTGGGCCGAAGAGAGCGCGTTACCCGCATCTTATATTTCAAAAGAAGAGACTGCTGCCATAGCATCGAACTTCGCGCGAGAATACCGCGTACTCGCAGGCGTCGCATCGAACATGCGCAGCGGCTTCATCCTGCTAAATTCAGCAGAGCAGGTCACATACTTCAATCCCAGCGCACAACGCCTGCTTGGGATTGCTGGCGACGTGCTTCTCGATAAGCCCATCTTCGATGTGCGCAAACAACTCGTCTCTCTCGCCGCCAACCCCGAAAGCGCTCAGGCCGAACTTGACCGCATCTGGCTTCATCCTGACGAGGAAAACAGCACGGACCTGGCCCTGGCTGATGCAGCCGTGCGCTGGCTGCGTGTCCAAAGCTTTCCTGTGAGAGACGATCCCGGTCACATATTAGGCCGCGGTCTACTGCTCGACGATATTACGCTGGAGCGTTCTTCCATGCAGTCGCGCAGCGAGACACTGGCACGCGCCGCGCATGAACTTAAAACACCATTGGCCGTCATCAAAGGCTGCGCCACTACCCTGCTGGGAAACTCATTGCGCTGGGACCCCGCCATCTTGCACGAGATGTTGCAAATGATCGATACGCAAGTCGATCACCTGCACGATATTCTCAATACCCTGCTCGATGTCTGGCGGCTGGATGCAGGGGTGCAGAACCTGAGATTGTCTGAAGTTCATATCTCGAAATCGCTTGAGCAACTTATAGATCGCTGGCGCAAGAATGCGCCGCACCACCAGTTTGTTTGCAGTATCCCGGCAGAAGACATCGTTGTGCAGTGTGACACGCTGCGCATCGAGCAAGCGCTCAATCACTTACTCAATAATGCAGTGACGTACTCCCCCACGGGAAGAACAATCAAAATCCGGCTAGAAACGAATGACCTGGAAGTCCGACTGAGCATCGCTGACCAGGGTGTAGGCATAGCGCCTGAGCATCTCGACCATATCTTTGACCGCTTCTATCGTGTTTCGCCCTCAGAGGAACGCTCCGGCGGCAGTGGCCTGGGGCTGGCGATCGTGCGCGCAACCATAGAGGCGCATGGGGGCAAAATCTGGGCGGACTCTCCAGGCGTGGGCCACGGCGCCACATTCTACGTTACCTTGCCATTTGCCTCATCTCCACAGGTGGAAGAGGCGCCATGGACAACCGCAAGCGCTTCTTCGCCCAGCAGCCCGCTAGCTGCACCGCGCACCGGTCCTCTCAAGCAAATGATGCGTTCAAAGGTAGTCGTCGTTGAGAACGATGCGCGTATCGCTCGCTATCTACGCGCCCACCTGGAGGACCAGCAATACCGCGTACAAACCATTACACACGGCATACAGTTCTTGCGCCAGGTTGATCTTGAAGAACCCGACCTGATTTTACTGGCAACACGCCTGGCAGATATGAGTGGTGCAGATCTGCTCCAACGCTTGCGTGAATTCTCGCGCACACCTGTCATGATGCTCTGCGATGAATGCGATGAAGAAGAACGCGTACGATTTTTAGACCTGGGCGCCGACGACCTGGTCGTAAAACCTTTCAGCGTCAAAGAACTACTGGCACGCGTGCGTGTTCTATTGCGCCGTTCGCTTGCCCAGGGTGAACAATCAACCGGCGAGGTTATTTTCAGAACTGGCGGGCTTACTCTTGATCACGCGCAACACCAGGTATGCATACAGGATCGTCCGGTGCAACTCAGCCGTACCGAATACAAAATGCTCTATACGCTGGCGCAAAACGTGGGCAGGGTCATGACCCACGAATTATTGCTGGAACGAGTATGGGGAGCCGAGTATAACCGCGAGGTTGATTTCATCTGGGTTTATATCAGCCGCCTGCGCCGCAAAATCGAGGCCGATCCCCGTCATCCATGCTATATCTTGACTGTGCCCGATGTAGGGTATAAACTGGCAAAATTGTAGGAGATGTTTGGAGATAAGGCTTCCCGGAAGCGGACTGGAGAGGGTCCGGGCTGTCATCCCTTCGCTTCGCTCAGGGCAAGCTCTGAGCGAAGCGAAGGATCTCTCCGCCCGTCGAGCCAGACCCTTCGCGGAGTTTACCCTGAGCGAAGCGAATGGGCTCAGGGTGACAGGCATTCTCTCCAAATATCTGAAATTGTAGATCAGACGTTGACTTGCATCACCTCCTATGCTATAGTCCCTATAAGCTCAAATGAAAACGGCTATGACGGGGATACCCTGGGAACCTCACCGGCGCTCAGAGAGCGGCATGCATGCTGGAAGTGCCGCCGCCGTTCATCCCAAAAGACACCCCCGAGCCAACCGGTGAACCATCTTGTAGTAGCCGGATTCGGGACGCGCCCGTTACAGTGCAACGGTTTACTCTCTACGAGTCGAACCGGCTGAGGCCCCGCTTTGTTTGGGGCAAATGGTGGTGGCACCACGACCAGGCGTACAAGCCCTCGTCCTCCAGGTAGGATGAGGGCTTTTTGTTATGCACAAACCTGTGCGCTGGGTAGAGTGCTGATGATGAACTTTACCGAACAAGATCGGCCATGTCGTAGGTGCCGATTTATCGTGCACAGCGCCGATTTATCGGCCTGGGGAGCGCATCGACGGGTCATTGGCCGATAAATCGGCGGTGCGCCAATAAATTGTGCGCCTACGGGTATTACCGATGTTGCTTGGTAAACTTCATCATCAGCACGTACCCCCGATTTAGCGAGGGATTGCATGGCTGCAAAGGCTGCTTAACAGCGTGCAAGACTTGAAAGGAGCTTTGCTTTGAAACGTATACGTACCATCGAGGTCGGCTCACATATTGGTGAGCGCGTCCGCACAACCGGCTGGCTGCATTCACTGCGCCAGATGGGCGGCATCAGCTTTCTCATCATCCGCGACGGCTGGGGAATGATACAGGCAGTGGCCGAGACCGAAGCCGAACTGGCACCACTATTCGCGAGCCAGGCCGGTCTCGAAAGTGTGCTGGCCGTCGAAGGGCTGGCGGTCACCATGCCCCAGGCACCGGGAGGGATTGAACTGCATAACCTCCAGATCGAAGTAATCACGCCCGTCACAGAGGAACTACCGGTATCGTTAAACAAACGCAAGATTACAGCAAATCTCAGCACACTGCTCGATCATGCAGTTATCACGAACCGTCACCCGGCGCGGCGTGCTATACTGCGGCTCAGCGCAGGCGCTATGGCGGGTTTCCGCGGCGCACTTCTGGCCAGGGGCTTCACCGAGATACAGACGCCCAAGATCGTCGCTTCAGCAACCGAGAGCGGTGCCAATGTCTTCAAACTGGACTACCTTGGGCGACCCGCATACCTGGCGCAAAGCCCCCAATTCTACAAGCAGATCATGGTGGGAGTCTTCGAGCGCGTCTTCGAGATCGGCCCGGTCTTCCGCGCTGAGCCACACGACACGACGCGCCATCTCAACGAGCTGGTCAGCCTGGACGTGGAGTTTGGCTTCATTGAGAACCACTTTACGGTGATGGCGCTCCTGCGCGATGTGCTCGCCAGTATCCTGGCTACGCTCAGTGGGCACTACGCCGCTGAACTGGAGCTATTACGTGTCCAGGTGCCCTCCGTTCCGGCGGAGATCCCGCACATCCACTTCTCCGACGCCCAGGAACTCATCTTCCGGCGTTACGGTACGGATGTGCGCGGCGAACCTGACCTCTCGCCACAGGACGAACGCTGGTTGGGCGAATGGGCACTGCAGGAATTCGGCAGCGATTTCCTCTTTGTCACGGGTTATCCAATGCGCAAGCGCCCATTTTACACGCACCCTGACCCTGAACGACCGGAGTATTCAAACTCCTTCGACCTGCTCTTCCGGGGAACCGAACTGGTTAGTGGAGGGCAACGCTTACACCGCTACGGCGACTACCTGGAAGCGCTGGAAAAAGCACACCTGCCGGTTGAACCATTTGAGTCCTACCTGGAGGCGTTCAAATATGGCATGCCACCCCACGGCGGCTTCGGTATGGGGCTTGAGCGCTTGCTCATGCAACTGGTCGGAGCTTCCAACATCCGGCTGACCACATTGTTCCCACGTGACCTCACGCGCCTTACGCCGTGACAGAAAACGAGGGAACGCGTCGGTGATGAAGTTTAACGACCAAAATCGGCCATATCGTAGGTGCCTCAGCGAAGCGGAGCGGAGCGCGTATCAATACTTCGTGCACAGCGCCGATTTATCGGCCTGGGGAGCGCATCGACGGGCCGTTGGCCGATAAATCGGCGGTGCGCCAATAAATTGTGCGCCTACTGAATGTTGACGACCGAATCGGGGAATCATAGCCATTGAGGTGCTTGCGGCCCAGGGTCCTGTAGGGACAAGGGGCGGGGTGGAGTGGATGAGGGGGCCTTGTGCTTGTCCTGGTTGGGGTGCGACCTGTTTGCTCCACGCAGTCCCCACTGGAGCGCGTTGCCACCAGGACAAGCACAAGGCCCCTACCCTGCCCCACATCTGTATGAGTTACTCACCTCGTGACCGCTCCTGCTTCCGCACATCGTAGCCGCTAAGGAGAGGAGGAAGTGCCATGGCGAAGGCGTCGTGCTTGGCTGGTACGCAAGCGCTGTTCGGCGCGTGCT
>WNEZ01005883.1_pt1 | contig 10773 bp, 7 predicted proteins | sample 5400521 | NCBI WGS metagenome assembly WNEZ01 (sample SAMN13153339, study PRJNA577476) | soil metagenome | isolation source: 120 cm saprolite under Douglas fir tree site 2 hole 1 replicate 1 | place: USA:California | collected 2015-04-18
CGCTCGACGCCAAGATCAATTTCGACGACAACGCCGCCTTCCGCCATCCGGAGTGGCAGCAGCTGCGCGACCTGGACGAAGAAGATCCGGCCGAAGTCGAAGCCTCGAAGTACGACCTCAACTACATCCAGCTCGACGGCGATATCGGCTGTTTGGTGAATGGGGCCGGGCTCGCCATGGCTACGATGGACATCATCAAGCTCTATGGCGGCAATCCCGCCAACTTTCTCGACGTCGGCGGCGGCGCCACCACCGAGAAGGTGACCGAGGCCTTCAAGATCATGCTGCGCATCCCGCACCTGAAGGCGATCCTCGTCAACATCTTCGGCGGCATCATGAAGTGCGACGTGATCGCGGCAGGGGTGGTCGCCGCGGCGAAGCAGGTGAGCCTCAGGGTGCCGCTGGTGGTGCGCCTGGAAGGCACCAACGTCGATCTCGGCAAGAAAATTCTTGCGGAGTCGGGGCTGCCGATCATTTCCGGCAGCAACATGGCCGACGCGGCGCAGAAGGTCGTCGCAGCGTCGAAGGGGAAGAACTGATGTCCATCCTGATCAATAGGAACACCCGGGTGATGACGCAGGGCATCACCGGCAAGACAGGCCAGTTCCACACCAAGATGGGCAAGGAGTACGCGAACGGCAGGAGCTGCTACGTCGCGGGCGTCAACCCGAGAAAACCGGGCGAGAGCTACGAAGGGATCCCGATCTTCGCCACGGTGAAGGAAGCAAAGCAGAAGACCGGCGCGAACGTGTCGGTGATCTACGTGCCGCCGCCTTTCGCCGCTGCGGCGATCGACGAGGCGGTGGAAGCGGATCTCGATCTCGTGATCTGCATCACCGAGGGCATCCCGGTGCGCGACATGATCCGCACCAAATACAAGATGCGGGGCAAGCGGACCCGGCTCGTGGGGCCGAATTGCCCAGGCGTCATCACCCCCGACGAAATCAAGATCGGCATTATGCCCGGGCACATCCATAAAAAGGGTCGCGTGGGAGTTGTGTCGCGCTCGGGCACGCTCACTTATGAGGCGGTCGGGCAGCTGATGGAGCTCGGGCTTGGGCAATCCTCCTGCGTCGGGACCGGCGGCGATCCGGTGAACGGCCTAAAACACATCGACGTACTGAAGATGTTCAACGACGATCCGGAGACCGATGCCGTGATCATGGTGGGCGAAATCGGCGGCTCCGACGAGGAAACGGCCGCGTACTGGGTGAAGGCGAACATGAAAAAGCCCGTCGTCGGCTTTATCGCAGGAGTCACGGCACCGCCCGGAAAGCGCATGGGCCACGCCGGCGCCATCATCTCGGGCGGCAAAGGCACGGCGCAGGAGAAGCTCGCCGTGATGGAAGAATGCGGCATCAAGGTCACGAAAAATCCCGCCGAGATGGGCAAGCTGCTGAAATCGGTGCTGAAGTAACGGGGCGCGGCGGCGGCCGCCGGTTGACTTTGGGCGGGCAGCGGCTAGGATTGAATCGTGGCGTAACGCGGGACGCGTCCGATCGCAGCGGCCGCACATGTCGAACAGTCCAACCGACCCGGTGGATGCCGAGGCTCTCGCCGGCGCGCTGCGCGCGCTGGGGATGCTCTACGGCGCGAGCCAGCCGCTCGCAAAGACGATCGCCGGGGCGAAGAGCGAGGCCGAGGCGATCCGCATGTACATCGAGCGCGAGCGCCCGCACCTGCTCGCGAGCTACGATCTCGAGACGCTGGTGAAGATGGTCCAAGGCGCACGCGAGGCGAAGACCGACGCCAAGGCGAGCGTCGAGCAGTTCAGTCCCAGCGACAAGCCACCCGCAAAACGCCGGAGTTAGCCGAAGCAGTGGATCTCCACGATCGGCGCGCCGCTCTTGGCGGAGAAGTTTCATCCCACAGTCGAGCATTGATTGACCGGAGTCAAGATTCCGGCAACTGCACGGCGTCGTTTCTGGAATTTCCGGGCCTGCCCGCGTAAGCTACTGATCGAACGTCGAGAAGTGAGGGGATGTGAAGGGTCAGCAAGGAGGCAAGGTTTCTTCCAAGGCGCCGAGAGTGCGTTCCCAGCCCAAGGGCCGCCAAGTCGATCCGAAGGCGCGGGAGGAAATACGGGCGCTGCTCGGGAACGATCCGCGTCGGCGCGATCTCCTGATCGAATATCTGCACCGGATCCAGGACCGCTACGGGCATCTCTCGGCCGCGCGTCTGGTCGCGCTCGCCGACGAGATGAAGCTTTCGATGACGGAGGTCTACGAGGTCGCGACCTTCTACCACCATTTCGACGTGACCAAGGAGGGCGACACTCCGCCGCCCGCTATCACCGTGCGCGTGTGCGACTCGATCGCCTGTGAGATGGCCGGATCGAGCGAGCTGCTTGCGAAACTCCCGGGAATTCTCGGCAAGGACGTGCGCGTGCTGCATGCTCCTTGCATCGGACGTTGCGAGACCGCTCCGGCAGCCGTCGTCGGTCAGAACCCGCTGCCGCAGGCGAGTGTCGAAAAGATTGTCGCCCTCGTGAAGGCGAAATCGGTGAAACATCCCGCGCCCGATTCGCGTGAATCGCATCCGCACAAGGACATCGTGAGCCCTGCGTACGTCGATTACGCCGCGTATCGCGCCCAGGGCGGCTATGCGCTCGCCCGATCGTGCATCGAAGACGCGAAAAAGCGCGAGGACGTGATCACCGTGATCGAAAACTCGGGCCTGCGCGGCCTGGGCGGCGCGGGCTTTCCCGCCGGGCGCAAGTGGAAATCGGTCGCTGCGGAGCCGGCGCCGCGCCTGATGGCGATCAACATCGACGAGGGCGAGCCGGGGACGTTCAAGGACCGCTGGTACCTCGAGCGCGATCCGCACCGCTTCATCGAAGGCGCGCTCGTCGCTGCCTGGGCGGTCGGCATCGACGAGATCTACATCTACCTGCGCGACGAGTACCACGGCTGCCGCGCCATCCTGGAAAAGGAAATCGCGGCTCTGCAGGCGAACCCGCCGTGCAAGCTGCCGCTCATCCACCTTCGCCGCGGCGCGGGTGCCTATATCTGCGGCGAGGAATCGGCGATGATCGAGTCGATCGAGGGCAAGCGCGGCATGCCCAGGCTTCGCCCGCCTTACGTCGCGCAGGTCGGGCTTTTCAACCGGCCCACTCTCGAGCACAACATGGAGACGCTGCACTGGGTGCGCGAAATCCTGGAAAAGGGCGCGGACTGGTTCGCATCGCAGGGACGAAACGGCCGCAAGGGTCTGCGCTCCTTCTCGGTGAGCGGCCGCGTGAAAAAACCCGGCGTGCATCTCGCGCCTGCCGGAATCACGGTGAAAGAGCTGATCGCCGAGTACTGCGGAGGCTTGGCGGATGGCCAGAAGTTCTATGGCTATCTGCCGGGCGGCGCTTCCGGCGGGATTCTCCCGGCATCGATGGCCGATATCCCGCTCGATTTCGATACCCTGAACCAATACGGCTGTTTCATCGGCTCGGCCGCGATCGTGATCTTTTCCGACCGCGACCGCGCCACCACCGCCGCGCGCAACCTGACCAAATTCTTCTCCGAGGAATCATGCGGCCAGTGCACACCCTGCCGCGTGGGCACGGCGAAGACGCTCAAGCTCATCGAAAAAAAGAAGTGGGACCAGCCGCTGCTCAAGGAACTTTCCCAGGCGATGATGGACGCATCCATATGCGGGCTGGGGCAGGCGGCACCCAACCCTGTGCTTTCCGTGATGAAATACTTCCCGAACGAGATAACGTGATGGTTGGAGGCAGCCGATGGACCGCATAAGCACCGCGCAAGCGGCGACGATGCCCGTTGAGTTCAAGTTGAACGGCAAGACCGTCGTCGGCCGGTCGGATGAGACCCTTATCGAGACGGCGAAGCACTACGGCATCGAGATCCCGCACCTCTGCTACAAGGAAGGCATGCGGCCGGACGGCAACTGCCGCGCCTGCGTGGTCGAGATCAAGGGCGAGCGTGTGCTCGCACCCTCCTGCTGCCGCTATCCCAAGGACGGGATGGAGGTGACCACCGACAACCCGCGCTCGGTCGCCAGCCAGAAGATGGTGCTCGAGCTTCTGCTCTCCGACATTCCAGAGAAGTCTTACACCTTGAATTCGGAGCTCGATCGCTGGGCGCAGGAGCTGAAAGTCGGCAAGCCGCGCTTCGAGTCGCGGCAGCAGCCCAAGGCGGATCTCTCCCACTCGGCGATCGCGGTCAACCTGGACGCCTGCATCCAGTGCACGCGCTGCCTGCGGGCTTGCCGCGAGGAGCAGGTGAACGACGTCATCGGCTACGCGCACCGCGGCGAGCATTCCAAGATCGTGTTCGACTTCGACGATCCCATGGGCGATTCCACCTGCGTCGCCTGCGGCGAGTGCGTGCAGGCCTGCCCGACGGGCGCTTTGATGCCCGCGCGCGAGGTCGGCAAGATCCAGGCGGACAAGACCGTGGACTCGGTCTGCCCGTACTGCGGCGTGGGCTGCCTGCTCACCTACAACGTCAAGGGCAACAAGATCCTCTGGGTGCAGGGCCGCGAAGGACCCGCCAACAGCAACCGGCTGTGCGTGAAGGGGCGTTACGGCTTCGACTACGTGCAGCACAAGCACCGGCTCACGAAACCGCTCATCCGGAAACCCGGCATGAAGAAGCACAAGGACTTCGTCGTCGATCCGGACAACTGGTCCCAGGTGTTCCGCGAGGCGAGCTGGGAAGAAGCGCTCGATTTCGCCGCGAAAGGCCTGCGCGATATCCGCGATAAATACGGGAAAAAATCGCTCGCCGGTTTCGGCTCGGCCAAGGGTACCAATGAAGAGGCCTATCTCTTCCAGAAGCTGGTTCGCACCGGCTTCGGCTCCAACAACGTCGATCACTGCACGCGCCTGTGCCACGCCTCCAGCGTTGCGGCGCTGATGGAGGGCATCAACTCGGGCGCGGTCTCGAACCAGGTGCGAGACGTGATGAAGGCGGAAGTGATCTTCCTTATCGGCGCCAACCCGACGGTAAACCATCCGGTGGCGGCGACCTGGATGAAGAATGCTGCGAAGGCGGGCGTGAAGCTTATCGTCGCGGACCCACGTAGGGGCGAGCTCGCGCGCCACGCGACCTACAACCTGCAGTTCAAGGCCGACACGGACGTCGCGCTGCTGAACGCGATGCTCCACGTCATCGTCGAGGAGGGCCTGGTCAACGAAGCCTTTGTCCGCGACCGTACTTCCGGATACGAAGCGCTCGCCGAAAACGTGAAGAAATTTTCGCCGGAGGCGATGGCGCCCATCTGCGGCATCGACGCGAGAACGATCCGCGAAGTCGCGCGCCTCTACGCGACCTCGAAGGCCTCGATCATCATGTGGGGCATGGGGATCTCGCAGCACGTTCATGGCACCGACAACGCGAGATGTCTTATCGCTCTCGCTCTTTCCACGGGGCAGATCGGCAAGCCGGGCTCGGGCCTGCATCCCCTGCGCGGCCAGAACAACGTTCAGGGTGCGTCCGACTCGGGCCTGATCCCGATGTTCTATCCCGACTACCAGCGCGTGGCCACTCCCGAGGCCAAGGCGCGCTTCGAGAAACTGTGGGGCATGGAGCTCGACCCCAAGCCCGGCCTCACCGTGGTCGAGACCATCCATGCGGCGAAGAAGCGCGAGATCCGCGGCATGTACATCATGGGCGAGAACCCGGCGATGTCCGATCCCGACGTGGATCACGCGCGCGAGGCGCTCGCCATGCTCGATCACATGGTGGTGCAGGACATCTTCCTCACCGAAACGGCTTACCTCGCGGACGTGGTGCTGCCGGCGACCGCCTGGCCGGAGAAAGTCGGCACCGTCACCAACACCGACCGCATGGTGCAGCTCGGGCGTAAAGCCATCGAGCCGCCGGGCGAAGCGAAGGAAGACCTCTGGCTTATCAACGAGCTCGCAAAGCGCATGGGCCTGCCGTGGAACTACACGCACCCGCGCGAGGTGTTCGACGAGATGCGCCAGTGCATGGACTCGATCGCGGGAATCACCTGGGAGCGCCTCGAGCGCGAGTCCTCGGTCACCTACCCCTGCGAGAAAGAAGGCGACCCGGGCGAACCGGTCGTATTCGTCACGCATTTCCCCACGACCACGGGCCGCGGCAAGTTCGTTCCCGCGGACCTGATTTCGGCCGACGAGCGCCCGGACGACCAGTACCCGATGGTGCTTATCACGGGCAGGCAACTCGAGCACTGGCACACCGGCGCGATGACGCGCCGCGCGGCGGTGCTCGACCACATCGAGCCCGAACCGGTCGCCTCGTTCCACCCGCTCGACCTCGACAAGGTGGGCGCCAAGCCGGGTGATATCGTCACGGTGGAATCGCGCCGCGGAAAGATCGCGCTCTACGCGCGCGCCGACGACGGCACGCCGGTTGGCGCGGTGTTTATCCCGTTTTGTTACTACGAAGCCGCAGCGAATATGTTGACCAACCCAAAGCTCGACCCGGTCGGGAAGATCCCCGAGTTCAAGTACTGCGCGGTGAAGGTCACCAAAGGCGGGCCGACGCCGGTGCACTCGAGCTTCGGCGGCGGTACGCTGCTCGCGGTCGCGCAGAAGTAAACCTCGAAGGCGTAGTTCCGCCGAGACCCGCCGCGGGTCCGCGCGGCCTGTATCTTGATTTCCGTCAATGTTCGGCCAAACGCGCAGCCCTTATAGTGTCTCGCCCATAAGATCAAATGCACATGCTGTCCCGCAGCAGAAGGAGCAGTAGATGGCCTCCGACATCGAAATCGCACAGAAAGCCAGGCTCGAGCGCATCTCCAAGGTAGCGCTCGCCAAGCTCGGCATCGCCGAAGAACACCTCGAACCCTACGGGCATTACAAGGCCAAGGTTTCGCTCGAGTATCTCGACGGCCTGAAGCCGAGGCCCAATGCCAAGCTGGTTCTGGTGACGGCGATGACGCCCACGCCCGCGGGCGAGGGCAAGACCACCACCACGGTAGGCCTCGGCGACGCGCTCAATCACATCGGCAAAAAAGCGATGATCTGCCTGCGCGAGCCTTCGCTCGGGCCGGTGTTCGGCATGAAGGGCGGAGCCGCCGGCGGCGGCTACGCCCAGGTCGTGCCGATGGAGGACATCAACCTGCACTTCACCGGTGACTTCAACGCCATCGCGCTCGCCAACAATCTGCTCTCGGCGATGCTCGACAACCATATCCATCACGGCAATGAACTGGGGATCGACGTGCGCCGCATCGCATGGCGGCGGGTGATGGACATGAACGACCGCGCGCTGCGCGACATCACCGTGAGCCTGGGCGGCCCGGGCAACGGCTATCCGCGCGAGGACGGATTCGACATCGTGGTTGCCTCCGAGGTCATGGCGATCTTCTGTTTGTCCACCTCGCTCGACGATCTCAAGGAGCGCCTCGGGAAGATCGTGGCCGGTTATACGCGCGACCAAAAGCCGGTGCTCGCTCGCGACCTCCAGGCCCATGGCGCGATGACCGTGCTCCTGAAGGACGCGATCAAACCGAACCTGGTGCAGACGCTGGAAAACAATCCCGCTTTCATTCATGGCGGTCCGTTTGCCAACATCGCCCATGGCTGCAACTCCGTGATCGCGACGAGCTCGGCGATGAAGCTGGTCGATTACGTGGTCACGGAGGCCGGGTTCGGCGCGGACCTCGGCGCGGAGAAATTCATCGACATCAAGTGCCGCAAGTCGGGCCTGCGGCCCTCGGCCGCGGTCATCGTCGCGACAGTGCGCGCGATGAAGTATCACGGCGGCGCCGATCTGAAAACCATCACCCAGGAGAACCTCGCGGCGCTTGAAAAGGGCGTCACCAACCTCGAGCGCCACGTCGAGAACGTGCAGAAGAACTACGGCGTTCCCTGCGTGGTTTCGATCAACCGTTTCAACCATGACACGCAGGCTGAGCTCGATCTGCTCGGCTCGCGCATCACCAAGCTCGGCGCCAAGGTCGTGCTCGCCACCCATTGGGGCAACGGCGGCAAGGGCGCGGCGGAGCTGGCGCGCATCGCGGTCGATCTGTGCGAGAGCAAGGGCAATTTTCAGTTCGTATACGAGGACAAGGACACGCTCTGGGAGAAGATCAACAAGATCGCGAAGAAGATCTATCGCGCGAGCGAGGTGACCGCCGACGGCAAGGTGCGGGCGCAGATCAAGAAGCTCCAGGACGACGGCTACGGGCACTATCCGGTGTGCGTGGCGAAAACCCAGTATTCCTTCTCGACCGATGCGCAGCTGCGGGCCGCGCCGCTGAACCACGTCGTCAACGTGCGCGAGGTGCGGCTCGCCGCAGGGGCCGAGTTCGTCGTAATGATCTGCGGGGATATCATGACGATGCCCGGGCTTCCCAAGGTGCCGTCCGCGGTCAAGATCGACCTGGTCGACGGCAAGGTCGTCGGACTATTCTGAACGCCGCGGCAAGAGTGGCGAGGCCAACGAGAGGACAGCGCTGAATGGGAGAGCTTCTGACGTCGCAATTCTGGCTGGGGCTCGGAGCGATCATCTGGGTCAACATCATCCTGTCCGGCGACAACGCCGTCGTGATCGCGCTCGCGGCGCGCTCGCTGCCGGCGCACCAGCAGACGAAGGCCGTCATTTGGGGGGCAGGTGCGGCGGTAGTGCTGCGGATCGTGCTCACCATCGTCGCGGTCGAGTTGCTGAAGCTTTCCTACCTCAAGCTCATCGGCGGCGCGCTCCTGTTCTGGATCGCGGTGAAGCTGCTCGTGCCGGAAGACGGCGACGGTGACGGCGTCAAGTCGAGCTCGCATATGCTGGGCGCAATCAAGACCATCTTGATCGCGGACCTGGTGATGAGCCTGGACAATGTCATCGCGGTGGCCGCAGTGGCAAAGGGCAGCATCTCGCTGCTGGTGCTGGGCCTGCTGATCAGCATTCCGCTGGTGGTTTTCGGCGCGACCATGCTGATGAAGATCATGGAGAGCTATCCGGTGATCATCACGGTCGGAGCCGCGCTGATCGGCTATGTATCGGGCGAAATGCTGGTGACCGACCCCGTCGTGCTCGAGTGGTTCAAGGCCAACGCCCATTGGATGGTCGACTTCGAGCTGTTTTCGGTCTTCGGTCGCAAGCTCGAGCTGTCGGTGGCCGGGTTGATCGGCGCCGCCCTGGTCGTCGTGGTCGGAAAGTGGCTCGCAGCACGAAAGCCGCCCGGCCCCGAGGGGCCCGAGTCCGCCGCCCAGCCTTGACCTCTGTCAAGGTTGCGTCAGGTGCTTGTGGCGATAATCGACGCGCGAAATTGCGACGGGTGCATGAAATAGATGGAACCGCAGGGTTTGATTGGGGTCCATTCCGTTTGGTGTCTTGGCAACAGGAGGAGGAGAAAGATGCGCAACCTTACCGTTCGTCCCTGGTGTAAGACCGCGGCGCTCGCGCTGTTCGCCGCGGGGGCGGCCGTACCCCTTCAGGCGCCTGCAGCCTGGGAACCCACGAAAACGGTGGAGTTCATCGTTCCCGCCGGGACCGGCGGGGGCGCGGACCAGATGGCGCGTGTGATCCAGGGCATCATCGCGAAGAACAGGCTCATGAAGCAGCCCATGATCGTCATCAACAAGGCGGGCGGAGCGGGCGCGGAAGGATTTCTCGACGTGAAGGAGGCGAAGGGGGATCCGAACAAGATCATCATCACCCTGTCGAATCTGTTCACGACACCGCTTGCGACTCATACGCCGTTCAACTGGCGCGACCTGACGCCGGTGCAGATGATGGCCCTGGACAATTTCGTTCTCTGGGTCAACGCGGAGACGCCCTACAAGACAACCAAGGAATACATCGCCGCCGTCCAGGCCGGCGGCGGCAGGTTCAAGATGGGCGGGACGGGCTCGAAGCAGGAGGATCAAATCATCACGGTCGCGATCGAGAAGCAGACCGGCGCGAAATTTACCTACATATCCTACCGCGGCGGCGGCGAGGTGGCGGTGCAGCTGGTCGGCAAGCACGTCGATTCGACGGTCAACAACCCGATCGAAGCGGTGGCGCAGTGGCGCGCCGGGTCGCTGCGGCCGCTGTGCGTGTTCGACGCCAGGCGCATGCCCTACAAGACGAAGATCACCAAGACCATGTCCTGGTACGACATTCCCACGTGCAAGGACACCGGCCTCGACGTCGAGTATCTGATGCTGCGCGGCATTTTCATGCCGGGCGGGGTGAGCGCCGAGCAGGTTGCGTACTACGTGGATCTGCTGAAGAAGGTGCGCGAGACCCCCGACTGGAAGAGTTTCCTCGAAACGGGGGCGTTCAACCAGACCACCTTGAGCGGAAAGGAATACGAAGACTGGGTGGCGCGCGAGGAGGCGCGGCACATCATGCTCATGAAGGAAGCGGGGTTCCTGGCGAGATGAAGTCCCGCGGCGCGAAGGGGAGATCTCCTCGCACGCGCCGATGATCGCCGGCTGAGCCGGGCGCGGAGGGAAGTGCGATGGAGAAAGGGGAGCAGCGTTCGGCCGCATCGGTCAAGGCGGTGGAGCTCGGCGTCGCCGCAGTCATATTCCTCTTCGGCGCCCTGGTCGTATTCGACAGCTTTCGTGTCGGCGCCAAGTGGGGCGACGACGGGCCGCAAGCCGGCTATTTTCCCCTCTACGTGGGGCTGCTGATCGGTTTCGCGAGCGCGGCGATCTTGGTGCGCGCCTTGCGCGATTCGGCGCTTGCCGCCGAATCGTTCGTGTCGCGCGAGGAGCTGAAGAAAATCCTGACGGTCCTCGTGCCGACGGTCGTGTACGTCGCGGTGATCTCGTCGCTGGGTTTCTACGTCGCGTCCACGCTCTATATCGCCTACTTCATGTGGCACCTGGGCAAGTACGCCTGG
>WNEZ01008050.1_pt1 | contig 10770 bp, 10 predicted proteins | sample 5400521 | NCBI WGS metagenome assembly WNEZ01 (sample SAMN13153339, study PRJNA577476) | soil metagenome | isolation source: 120 cm saprolite under Douglas fir tree site 2 hole 1 replicate 1 | place: USA:California | collected 2015-04-18
GGGCCCGGCCAGGCCGTCGGGCCATAGCTCCGCCGAAGGCAGAGCATTGTTATGACGCCCATCGTGGGCGGCGGCACATACGATGCAGCCCGCGCAGCCTGTGATCTGGCCATCACGACCGGCGGGTACCACAAGATCGGCCACCGCGCCGCAGATCTCGGACTGCTGACAGTTATCCTCCAGGAGGGCGGATACTACCTGCCTGGGCTCGGCGTGAACGTGCGGGAGTGGCTCCGCGGGCTTCTCCGGCTCCCGCCCGACCCCGCCCCGCCCGCCCGGCCCTTGCGTGAGGCAACTCTCAGCTGACCACGAGTGGTCCCCAAGAAGGACAGGTTACTGGTCAAGGAAGGTGAACGATGCCATATATAGAGGTCAAGGCTACCGACCGCCGTTTCGCTGATCCGACCGTGAGCAAGCAATTGATCTCCGCGCTTACCGACGCGGCCTGTACGGTTTTCGGAGAGGAAGCCCGCCCGCAGATTTGGGTAGTGATCGAGGGAGTGCCCGCGGAACGCTGGGGCATCGGAGGCAAGCCGCTGTCATGACGGCACAAACACGCTTGCTTTCGACGAGCCTGACCACGGGCGACTCCTCGAACCCCGAAATCGTGGGCGGCCACGGAGTCTGGTTCGAGCTCGCCGATGGCCGCGAGGTGATAGACGCGAGTGACACCGCTGCCCCACTCGGACATTGTCATCCGGAGATCATCGAGGCGATCAGGCGCGCAGCGACCGCCCCGGTTCTTAACGAGGGCTGGCGATGGGCAGAACGAGACGAGGCCGCGGGCGATGTGGTACGGGAGGCGTTTGCCGGGGAGGACTGGGTCGGAGCCGTGCGCTTCTTCATCAGTGCGAGCGAGGCCAACGATGCCGTGCTCGCCCTGTGCCAGGCACTCACCGGGCGCGCTGCGCTGGCCACTCGAGAACGCGCTTACCACGGAGGTGCGGGCCTGGCCCGGGAGTTGACGGTGCAGCCCCAATGGCACGGCGGGCTCTCCTCGCCCCAGGGCGTGGCCGCGCCTCCTCGGCTGGCCACTGTGCACCAGCTTCCCGCGCCACGAGGAGCCCGAGTCACCGGACAGGCAGATCCGACCACCCGACCGGATTGGATGCCCGAAGCCAAGGCCAAGCTCGCCGACAGCGCTGCCGTCCTTCTTGACTACAGCCAGGGCGGGATCTACCACACCCCGAGCTATCAGGATCAGGTGGCTGCGCTCGCGCGAGAGACTGGCACGTACTGGATCGCGGATGAAACAGTGACCGGCTTCGGCCGGGTGGGAGGCTGGTTCCAGTTCCAGCATGGCCAGTCACGACCGGACTTCGTGACGCTCGGCAAGTGCCTGAGCGCGGGGGGAGCCGCGGCAGGAGCCGTCGTGCTCTCGCAAGACGTGCTTGATCGCCTCCGGGGGACGAGCTGGCAAAGTTACTCGACGTACCGGTCTCATCCGGTTGCGATGGCGGCGATCCGTGCCCATCTGCAGATCTCAAGCCGAGATCATATCTACGAGCGGGCTCGGGACTTGGATGGCTACATGTTCCGGGGGCTGTCGGAGGTGGCTTCCGGGCATCCGAGCGTCTCTCGCGTGGACGGGCGTGGCCTGCACTGGACGGTCGAGCTGCATGGACCGGACTGGCGCGAATGGCGCGGCGAGGAGACCGAGCCGCTCGCAAGCCGAGTGGTCGCCAGGGCGCTCGAGGCCGGAGTTCTCATCGCCACCAGCGGGGAGCAGACATCGCTATTCTTGGCGCCGCCCCTGATAATCTCCGAGGACGAGCTCGGCAAGATCTTTGAAGCACTGCACCACGGTCTCGAACTCGCTGACCAGGAACTCGACACCTATGTCCACTGAAATGACGGACTACCGCTTCACCCGGCTTCTCACACGGAGCAGGAAGAAGGCCAGCACGAGGGGACCGACCAGCCGTACAGCGATGAGCACGGCCCCGCCGGCACCGTCGCTGGGCTCGGCGATCCCAGCAGGCGACCGTCGCCTCTGCCCACGTTGAGGAAGCCAGGGACGGCAGCAGCTACGACGTCGCTGAGGTCAGCGAGGCTGAGGCTCGCGCGATCATGGAGCGCACGGCCTCGCACTGTCTGCGGCTGGCCCTGTCCTTACCCGATCCGGGTGGCGATGGGTGTGCCGATCTCAATGGTGCGGCCGACCGTGCAGAGCCGGTCATGCGATTTCTTCACCACGTCAGGCAGTATTGCCCTGGCATCATCGCCTTGCTCGCCGCCGGGAAACGCGATCAGGAACGTCACCTCGATATCGGTCAGCCGGTTGCCGTCCGCGTCGCGCGCCTTGCTCGCCTCGACCCGCACCTCGAAACTCTCCGGCTCGGCCCGGCGCGACGTCAGGATGTCGACGTCGATCGCGGCGCAGCCACCGACCGCGGCTAGCAGCAGCTCAGTCGGAGTGAAGTCAGCGCCGCTCCCGGTGCCGAACGTGATCTGGCCGCCTCGGCTGTTGGCGACCGTGAACATGCCGTGCGAAGTGCGCTCGACGGTCACGCTGCGGTGCGCAGAGCTAGTTGCCATGTCCATACCCTGCCAGAGGCCTGCGGCGAACCAGCCAGCGCTCGGGGTTACGCGGGGCGGCGCCGCAGCTCTGGCCGGAATGATCCGCTGCGGCCGCAGCTGGCCGAACCGGAACCGCATACGCGCTTGAGCTGCTGGTCGTACAGGCCAGGTGGGAGCCGAAACCCGTGCCCGGCGGCGGCCGGCGGTTAGCGTTCACACGCCGGGCAGTACCTGGCCTGTGGTATCCCGGCCAGCCTCGCGGCGGCGATGGCGGCGCCGCACTGCTCGCACCAGCCGAACCGCCCGGCTGCCAGCCGGGCCAGCGCCGCCTCGATCTCGGCGAGCGCGAGCCGCTCCGCGACAGCCCGGTGAAGGATCGCGCTCGCCCGCCGCCGTGCCGCCAGGCGCGCATCCCGGCCGCTGCCGGCATCAGCGGCGGCTTCCTCGGCGTCGTGATAGGCGAGGGAGAATTCGGTGACCCGCTCCAGCCGTTCCCGCCAGCGGAACCCGAGCAGGGCACGCCATTGCGGCAGCGCCGCCGGGTGCAGGTGCCGAGCCTCGGCCGCCGGGCTGCGCCGTGCCGCAGCAGGCGGCGGGAAGATAGCCAGATCAGCCGTCATCAGCGTTCCTTTCCCTCTCGGTGCTCACGTCCGGTCGCGGGCGCCGGCAGCAAGGTCCAGCAGATCACTGTTTCCTGCAGGCCAGCTGAAGCCGACGCTTGCAGGCCGCTGTGAATACCGCTGTGAACACCGAGCCGGCGGAAACGGACTCCCCGGTACACGCTGACGCCGTGACCTCGCGCCAGATGTTCGTTCAAGTGCGCCGCGGACGGCCATCCTGGCCGACCAGCAAGGCGCACAGATCGAAGCCTCAAGTGTGGTTGATTCAGTTTCCAGGGTCGCTGTCGGTGGCTAGTCACGGTGAGTGCCGGGGCTGGTTGTCAGCTGCCGAGGCTCCGGCCGCCGTCGACGACGATGCGCTGGCCGGTGATGAAGCCGGCGGCTTCGGAGGCGAGGAAGCTCACGGCGTGGGCGATGTCGGCGGGGGTTCCCATCCGCCCGGCGGGCACCGAGGCGAGGTAGGCGTTCCTGATCTGGTCAGGGACGTCTGCGTGCCGCTCAACGGGGACGAAGCCGGGCGCGACCGTGTTCACGGTGATGCCGGCCGGGGCGAGTTCGCGGGCCCAGCTGCGGGCCAGGCCTATCTGCGCGCTCTTGGCGGTGGCATAGGCGGACCTGCCGGGCGGCGGCCGGCTGGCGACCTCGGAGTCGATGTGCACGATGCGGCCGTACCGCCGGGCCTGCATCCCGGGCAGCACCGCGCGGCCGAGTAGCACCGGGCTGTTGACGAAGAAGTTCAGCTGGGCGAGGTGATCGGCCCATGCCACATCGCTCACCCGGGCTTCGGGCTGCGGGCCGGTGGCGTTGAGCACCAGCACATCAACCGGGCCGAACCGGCCGGTGATCGCGGCGACCAGCCCGGCAACCTGCTGCTCATCGGTGACAACGGCGCCGAAGGCCTCGGCGACGCCGCCGTCATCACGGATGCTGCGGCCGACCTCACGGGCCCGCCCGCCGCCGCGCCGGCCGTTGACCGCGACGGCGAGGCCGTCCTGAGCCAGCCGCCGCGCGATCGCGGCGCCCAGACCCCGCGAGCTACCCGTCACCAAAGCGACACGACCATGCGCAACCGGCATGTGCCGATCATCCCACCCCGCTCAGCGCACCGGGCGGCTCCAGCGCCGCGCTGGCCAACCCGGGACGCAGGCCACGAACCCGGCCCGGTTCTGGCTCCGGACCATGGTCTTGCCCAGCGTCTCGGTGGCGAAGGCCCCGGCCCGCCATAGGTCTCCTCGCTGGTCAGCAAGCTCGCTGGTCAGCAAGGAGGGGGTCAGCTCGACCAGCCTAGACTCTGGCTATGCTCTCGTTGCGGCGTGCGGTCAGTGCCGACGTGCCCTCGCTGGTCAAGCTCGCATACGCGGCGTACGGAAGGTACGTAGCGCGCATCGGACGGCCGCCGGCTCCGATGACCGCCGACTACGACAAGCTCGTGGCTCAGGCCGAGATATGGGTCACCGAGGACGAGACAGAGCTGGTGGGCCTGCTGGTCGTCATCGAGAATCCCGGTCATCTGCTGCTGGACAACGTGGCCGTCATCCCCTCCGCTCAGGGCCGCGGTATCGGCGCAGGCCTCCTTCGCCATGCCGAGAAACGGGCGCGGGAGCGCGCGCTGGCCGAGATCCGGCTTTACACGAATGCGGCCATGACCGAGAACCTGGCCTACTATGCGCGCCACGGATACGTTGAGACTCACCGCGCCGAGCAAGACGGCTTCCAGCGGGTGTTCTTCAGCAAGCAGCTGGGAACTGGCGGCCCGAGCCGCGTGGGATGCCCCACGTGATCAAGCCGACGCGCCGGGCCTGCTCCACAATGCGTCAGCGGACCCGATGCCTTGTCGCGCCGACGGCCCAGGCGCCTTCACGGGAGCCAAAGATCACGAGCGCATTTGGCCGGGATGCTGGTGACGAGGAAGGTGCCGGGCCTTATGACCTCTCGTGATCGCTTCGGGCAACGCGTCAGCCTTTTGCCGGCCCCTTCTTACCCTTCCTGCGCGGATGCTCGATGGTCGCGTCCGGGCCGGGAAACACCAGGCTCGTGTGACCGTCGTCGAAACGCACCAGGTAGGGCGGCTCGCCGCCCGCTCCGCGGACCTCGACTATCTCGCCTGTCCGCTCCGGCTGGCCCACGATGTTGCCGCGCACGTGGAACCGGTCCCCGACGACTGCCTGCATCCGCCACCTCCTCCTGCGTTCCCGCGCTACCCGATGCACCGGACACGGTCATGGTGTGCCCGCATTGCCACAGCCAGTATCCACCCTGAGGCCGATCGCTGGTACCGGTCCCGCCCAGCCTGCTTAACCCACTCCCGAACGCCGTCTCGGTCAGGTCAAGTCCCTCGCGACCTGACCCACTGACCGGTCTCCCTGCGGGCTAGAAGCGCGCCGGATCAAAAAGGGCTACCCCCCCGGGCCGGACCCGCCTGAGATCGGGAATGGCTCGGCGTGGGCCGCTACCAAGTCGCGATAGGAGGCGAACTGTACGATCTGACCCTCTCGCTGCACCGCCCCATGACCCCTGGGGCTAGGATCCGGGCGTGAGAACGCCGCAGGACGTCCTCGCGTGGCGAAGGGCGCTATTTGCCCGATTCCTGATCACCGATCGCGCCAGCGCGGCCGACGCCGTAGGCCCAGGCGATCACACGTGTCCTGTCGCCCCGGAACAAGTCTGTCGAGTAGGGCAACCATAGACCGCGGCCTTCCGGCGAATGTGGGTAGCCGCATGGCGCGGGGTGGCCAGGGAAGGGGCGCGCGTTGCGTGTCTTGCTGACCAATGACGACGGGGTTCAGGCGGCCGGGATCCGGGGAATCCGCGCCGCACTCGCCGAGCGCTGCTCCAGCGTGATCACGGTCGCGCCGGAAGGCGACTGCAGCGGCTTCGCGCGCAAATGCACCTTCAGCCGGCCGGTCAGCGCCCGGCGCATAGAGGGCGGCGAGCATCCCGTCTACAGTTGTGATGGAACCCCTGCCGACTGCGTTCGCGTGGGACTGCTCGGCGGCCTGGCGGCCGATGCCGACCTGGTCGTCAGCGGCATCAACCATGGGGCGAACCTTGCCGACGACGTCACCTACTCCGGCACCGTCGGCGCGGGGCTCGAGGCGGCCATCCTCGGAACCCCCGCGCTGTGCCTGTCCCAGCAGACGCCGACCGGCAGTTTCTCTGTCAACTACAACGAAGACCTCACAGAGCAAGGGCTGACGTACGACTTCGGCTTCGCTGCTCGGCACGGCGCGGCCCTGGCCGAGTCCATCACGCGGGCTGGCCCGGGCGAACCGGTCGTGCTCAGCGTCAACTACCCAGCGGTCATGACCGATGCGACGATCGTGCTTACCCGGGCCGGACGGCGCGACTACCCGCGCCTCAGTCCGCGACTGGGCCAGCGACGGCGAGGTCCACTCGCTGTACCTGTTCGGTGAACCCGGCGAGGTCATCCCGGACGCCGACGGCATCTGGGGCACCGACATCGCAGCCCTGCGGGCCGGGCGCATCTCCGTGACACCACTCTCATTCGCGGTCGGACTTGGCGACCTATCGCCGGGACTGCAGTCGTTTCTCGGACGTCTCGCGGCCAACTTCGTTATGAGAGACGCCATCGGACGCCCGCTCGGCTGGACCTGACGGCGATGAGTGCACCCGTTGAATCGCTTGCTCCGCGGCTCGGCCGACAACCGTCAGGAAATTTATGTAACCGCGACGTCCGACACCGGAGCAGCGGGCACGGGAGTCACCTCACGGCACCCGGGAACCGAGGAACGGTCGCAGGCTCTCAGCGATTTCGTCAACGGGGCTTAGCAGTACCGCCTTGACGTCAAGCTGCTCCAGTACCTCCGGCCGGAAGTCCATATCGGATTCTGTCACGGCAGCGATGAGTTCCTGTAGCCGGTCGCTCGTCGAGGACATGGCTGCGAGCAGGTCCCGGGTCGGCGCATGCTCGCGCAGCGTCACGTGAACGACAGCGAGCCCCGCGAGGTCTGCACCCTCCTGCTCTGGCAGCACGAAGACGATGCGGCCGTCGCGGCGACCGTGCAGCAGGCGTGGCGCGCGACTCCGGCCGATCAGCTTCTTCGAGCCCGTCAGAGGCGCCCACTCCTCGGCGCGGCTCTGCAGATCGGCAGCTACCCCTGTCTTGGCCGTGACCTTGATCTGCTCGGGTGGCCCGATCCTGACCCGATACCGGGTAACTCCGTCGACCTGCTTGACGACCTTCGCGTGTGCGCGCAGGGCCACGAGGACAAGGTGACTGAGAACAGCCTCGGCGTCCGTGCCAGCAGCACGCAACGCCCTGACGAGGTCGTTGTCGTAGAGGTCGGCGTCACTGCGCGACGTCCCTACGGTGACGGTCTTCGCCTGGTGCTTCACGGTATCGATGGAGCGGGTCATCTCATCTACGGCCGCAGTGAGCGCGGCGCGAAGAAATTTCGTGGGATCCTCCGCTTGCGCCAGCAACACCACGGGCGACGCCAGGCGGGCTTGCGGGGATCCCACAGCCGCGACAGCGAGGCGAAGGGCACTGAGACTGCCGAGCACGCCCTGCATTTCGCCGGAGTAGATCCGGTCGAGGGTCCGGACGACGTATTGGTGCACCTCGGGAAGCCAGTCCGCCCGCGCCCGCTGCGGGTTCTGGACCCCGGCCTCGAGGGTGTCCAGAGCCTTCCGCAGGTCATCAGCGCAGGCGTCGATGCTGACCGCCGCATGGTAGGCAAACAGGTGTGCTGCCGCCGTGCTGAGAATCCAGGCCAGCGCGGGGTGCGCTGCGGGGACACGGATCACGTGCTGCGTCGCCCAGGGAAGATCTGGGCCAGCGTCGGTGATGACGACCGGCTGATTGCGATGCGAAGCGAGAATCTCCACCTCCTTGAGCAGATCGCCCAGCTGGCCGGATGGTGCTCCTGCGGCACACACCAGCACGAGTGCCTCGGCCGAGAGATCGATGTGCTTCTTGTCCTCTACGGCGTCAGTCGAGACCGTCCGGTAGCACAGCTCCGACAACTTGATCCGGGCTTCGGCTGCCGCGACGCGATTGGGACCGGATCCGACGACGGCCCAGTACCGGTGCCGGGGAGCGGTGGCCCGCGCGATCTCGGCGATGTCCGCTTGAGCGTCGTAGACCTGCTGAAGGTGCTGTGGCATCGCTTGGAGGGCACGGAGCATGGCCGCCTCACGCTCGGCGGTGACGCTGCCCGCAATCCTTCCCATCTGGACTCCGAGGAGGCAGCCCGCCGCGACCTGCGCATAAAACGCCTTCGTTGAGGCGACGGCCATCTCCACGTCACGGCCGTCAGATGTATAGAGGACGCCGTCGCTCTTGACGGTCAGATCGCTGTCGCGCCGATTGACAATGGCGATGACCGATGCGCCACGTGCCCGCGCGAGGTCGACGGTCCGATTGGTGTCGGTGGTGGAACCTGACTGGCTAACGGCGATGACGCACGTGTCGGAGAGGTTCTCCTCAAGGCCGTACGCGGAGAACTCGCTCGCCGGCATCGACTGCACTGTGATGCTGGTCGGCAACAGCGAGCGCAGAGTCTGCGCGATGCCCTGGGCCGCGACACCGGCCGTGCCCTGTCCCAGCACAGCGACGCGCCGCACCTCGTCGTTCGCGATGCGTTGTCGCAGCGCCTGCGGCAAAGCTGAGGTCGGCAGATCGACTGCCGGGAGGTCGTCGGCGGTGTGCACTCGCCCACGCAGCGTCTTGCGGAACGAGGCTGCCGCCTCCCGGATTTCCTTCTCGAGGTAATGCTGGGCAGCGCCGCGGGCCAGGTCGCTGGTGGTGATCTCTGGGCAGCGGAGTTCCTCATCGCGGACTGGATTCGGCCTGCCCGCGCCGTCCAGCCGCTCCACGCCGCCGGTTAGATTCGTTCCGTCACGGGTCAAGGTGACTACGGTGCCAGGCGTCGCAGCCCCGGACCAGACGCCACCCTCGAGACGGAGGTAGCGGTCGGCTGACGCCACTAGCCCGTAGACCTCGCTCGCGACGAACAAGCCGGTCTCGGAGAAGCCGACATAGAGGCCTTGCCCGCTCCCCTTAACGGCGAGCAGCAGGCTGTCCGGCTCATCACCCATCTGAGCCGCGATGGCCATGGACCCCTGGAAGTCGGCGAGGCACGACGCCATTGCCGCGGAGGTCGAGCGGCCTGCCGCGCGTTCGACCAGCAGCAGCGGAATGAGCTTCGCATCGGTGGAAATCGTGTCCTCGCTGCCCGGGTACTCAAGCAGCCTCACAGATCCGGCCGACGCTGGCCCATCTTGTATGAGCCAGAATCGTCACCCGGGCTGACGGCCTGGCCAACGCGCTCTGCAGGTCTTGGTCCCAGGTGACCGCGGCTCGTATGTGAGCGGCATTGTCGCCGAGCTTGCCGATTATGGCCGCGCGTTTGTAGACGAAGACGACCCCGCTGCTCGTCACTCGGGTGCTGCCGTGTCGCAACAAGGGGTCAGCCCGCTTCCACACGGCATCTCCGAGCAGCCGCAGGTCGTCTGCGTCCAGGCGCACGAATACGCTGATGCCGGCCGAGTCGCGGCCGCGGACCTCAAGGCGGTCGAGCGCCGCAAGGACCCCGTCCAGGGCAAGGTAGCCGACGATTTGCCGCTCGTCGACCGCTCCCGCCAGCACGGAGAGCTCGGCGACCCGGCCGACTGGCGACAGCCTGTCGTGGCGTAGCGCGTACGCTACGTCCGTGGCGGCCCGCAGCGAACTCTGCAGCCGCTCCGTGGTGCCGGCTCCCCAATCGCGGCTGTGGTCGTCCGCAGCGGCATCCAGCTGGGCGAGCTGGCGTAGCAGATCGTCTGCCCTCGCCTCCAGAATGCGTCGCGTGTCCGGTTCTCGCAGCAGAACCGCCGCCGCACCAGGCCGGGCCAGCAGCCGCACAGCTGCCTGGCAATCGCGCACGAGGCGGTCCAGGTCAGCGGTGATCAGATCGGGCTCTGCGAACCGCGGCTGGGAGCCGGGGCCCGCCGGGATGGCATCCCGCACAGCGAGCGGCTCATGCGGCCGGAGCAGATCCGCGTCGTAGCTAGGGAGCGCAGCGACAATCCCGCACATGTGCCCTGTCTCCGTACTCCGGCCTGTAGCCGGTCGCAAATTTCAGGCGTGCCGTCCCACGCTCTGGCCGAGACGCCAGACGATCGTCCCACGCTCTGGCCGAGACGCCAGACGATCGTCCCACGCTCTGGCCGAAACGCCAGACGATGCTGTGTCGATGTGAGCGGCGGCGTCTCAATGTCCGCCTGGCTGATACCTTCACCGTAAAGCACAACTACGCTAGTCGTGCACAGCTAGTCCCAGGTTACATGCCGCTAGTCCCACCTTGCATGCCCACGGCCTGAATTACTGATTGACGCAGCACAAGACGTGTCATGTAATAGCGGGATAACAAGCCTGGCAAGGGACTGGATCAGGTCCGCAACCCAGTACTGTACATGCTCGGGACTTTATTCTAGACGAATATGTTGGACTGCCCGAAGGGCACCCCCAGTCAAATAGTGCAGTCATCCGTCGGCAGTTCACCGACGGGGTTGATTTCGCCGCGGGCGCCGTACCGGGACTAGCCGGAAACACATCTGATCTGGTGGCTGAGTGCGCGAGATTCGAACGGGCGGCTATGATTCCTTCCTGCTGCGGAGGCCGGCGTGA
>WNEZ01005887.1_pt1 | contig 10769 bp, 7 predicted proteins | sample 5400521 | NCBI WGS metagenome assembly WNEZ01 (sample SAMN13153339, study PRJNA577476) | soil metagenome | isolation source: 120 cm saprolite under Douglas fir tree site 2 hole 1 replicate 1 | place: USA:California | collected 2015-04-18
GGTAGCGTTTCGGAAAAAGCGCGCGCGCCTGCTGGTAGTAGGTAAACGCCTGTTCGAACGCCGATTCCGTCGTGCGGTAGCGCACTTCTCTTGCGACCGCGCGCAGGTTCAGCCGTTTGCTCCCCGGCTCTGCCTCGCCCAGCAAACGCTGCAACCGCCGCCGCATATCCGCGGTGCGAATCAAAAACGGCTCGGCATTTTCCTCTTTGAGTCGAATCAGGCAGACGCCCGGCGCAGCGGGCAGCAGCGAAAAAAACTCAGCGTCCTGGTCCGGCGAAAATCTCAGTCCCGCATCAAGTTCCAACACCCCGCCAGAATACTAGAAGTCCGTAACCTGTGTAGCCACCCTCATGCCTTCTGCAATACTGCCACACCCCGCACCTCCAGCGATTTCAACTCCGCCCGCATCTTTCGTCGATAAACTATCTTCCGCACCTGCGTCGCCGGCCACAGCCCGCGCCAGGTAATCAGAATCGCGCCCTTCCAGGTCAACCGGTACTGCTCGCCTCCGGGTGCCAGTTTCATGTACCCCAACTCTGCGTTCCTCGGCCCGTGGTTTTCCACCATCCGTGCGTATCGCCCGATCTCTTCACCCTCCGGCTCGCCCTGGACCCACAGCCCCGCTGCATATTTCTCCACCAGCTGCCGGTGCACCTCGTAAAGCAGACCCGGCTCTTCGATCTGCGGAAAACGAAACACGCGAATCTCCGAATTTTCTGGTGTCAGCGGAAGCACGTCATTCGTGTTTGTCTCGATCGCCAGCCCATTCGCGAACCGCGACGAAAATTCAAGATAACCCGCCGCCCTCCCGTGGGCCACGACCGTCGAGATATTCGCGAACTCGTTGGTCTTGCGGTCGCAAAAATAAGCCACATAACTGCGCGAATGGGCCATCAACTCCCCGCAATCGTAGCAACCCACCCTCTCGAACCCCAGGCTTTCGATTCGTGGAATCAGAGGCAGAATCACCTCCGCTGCTTTGCCCGGTAAATCCTTCGCCTCCACTGGCAATGGCCTGCAGTGGGTCGCAAACCGGAATGTGCTTCGGACCGCCAGCGGCCCCACAAGATGCAGCAACCCCACCGCCAGCGCCGCGTCCTTCCAGATCGTTTCCAATATTTCGTGTTTTGCGCGAAATCCGCGCCTCCCCCGTTCCACGTTTCACTGCTCGCTTTCTCCCAGCATTCGGGCACAAATGGGTACTCCCGGGCCTTCTTTCGAAGAATTTCACAGTTCACGACTAATCTACTTATGGATAAACAATTCTCTCTGCGCAATACCGTTCATACCGAGAGTAGTAATACTTATGGCTTAGCTGGGCTCTCCGGCGCGTTTCCGGATACCACCAATTCGTGGATTCCCCAGGCTGTAAGGCCGGTCGCGGTCCCGCCGATAATGAAGTACGCGACTTTGTGCAGATGAGCGGAGTTTTGCGCCGCGCCGGCTGCCTTCGTCGTACCCGCGCCTGCCCCGGCCAGGCCCTGCGGTTCGGCAGGCGCCTGCAGGTAAATGCGATACGTCTGGCCTGCGGGCAAAAGTTGAAATTCATCGCGGTAGGTAAAACCAAGATCACCGCGCTTCACCACTACTTGCAAGACCGTTGGCGAAAGCACGGTCACCTCCGCCTGCGCCCCGAGTTTGCTCTCTGGCCGCAGCAAGGCCTCGCCAAAGTGCAGCTCCACCCTCGAATTTTCCGTTGCCGAGAAATAGATCGACCCGGTACTCAGATCCACGTGCGTGCCGCGCGTGATGGGATTCAGCGTGGCAACCGTGTCGCCAGACAACGCAATCTGCGAGTCGCCCACGCGCACTCCCATCCGGCCCTCGCTGTCGGTCGCCAACCGTTCGCCTGCAAAAATGGAAAGCCCCGGAAAGGCCTCGGCGGCGTTGATGTGCGCTCCGTAGGCCTGCGTGAGCACTCCGAGCGGCGCACTGCCCGGAGCCGGAAACGCCTCGCACTTCGTGAGAAGAGAGACACAGAGAGAGACTGCGAAAAGGCTGCGACGGCAATTCATGAAATACCTCCGAGAGCGGAAGAACAGGAGGGACGACCCGCGGAGGCACACTACGTCAGTTTAATCACATAAGCAATACATTTTATACATAATATCTTTGTTCTTCTTCAAGCCTGTAGTTACTTCTTTTATAACGTACTGGTATTGCCGAAATACGCAAGCTTGGCGTCCAGCCCGATAGGCATGCTTGTGTAGCGGCCGCCCGCCGCGGCGGGCGGCCGCATTTCTCCCTTCGTAAATGAGAGAAGCTGACCGAACGCGATCGCTAACCTACAGCGCGAGAAAATTCCGCAGAAGTTGCTTCCCAGACTCGGTGAGTATCGATTCCGGATGAAACTGCACGCCTTCCACCTTGTACTCCCTGTGCCGCAATCCCATGATGATCCCGTCTTTCGTCTCCGCGGTAATCTCCAACTCCGCCGGCAGCGATTTTCGCTCCACAATCAGCGAATGATATCGCGTTGCCGTAAACGGATTTGCCAGCTCGCGAAACACTCCCTTGCCGTCGTGTTGAATCTCGCTGGTCTTCCCGTGAAAAAGTTTGGGCGCGCGGATTACTTTCCCGCCAAACGCCGCACCGATCGCCTGGTGTCCCAGGCAAACACCCAGAATCGGAAACTTCCCGCTCAATTTCTCGATAAGCTCCACGGAAATCCCTGCCTCGTGCGGAGTGCACGGCCCGGGCGAGATCACGATGCGTTCCGGGTTTCGCTTCACAATCTGCTCGACGGAAATCTTGTCGTTGCGATGCACCTCGACCTCGCAACCCAGCTCCCCCAGATACTGCGCCAGGTTGTAGGTAAACGAGTCGTAGTTGTCCAGCAGCAGAATCATCTTTTCCTCTTCGCCCGCGAATCGGATCCAGCACCAGAACTGTGCGCGGCCTCCAGCGACCTCAAGAGCGCCTTCGACTTGTTCACCGACTCCTCGAATTCCCCACGAGGCGTCGAATCGGCCACGATCCCTCCGCCCGCCTGCACATGGGCCACTCCATTTTTGATGACCATGGTGCGCAACGCGATGCACGAATCCAGGTTCCCCGCGAAATCCAGATACAAAATCCCGCCGGCATAAATCCCGCGCCTCGTTTTCTCCAGCTCCTCGATGATTTCCATCGCCCGCACCTTCGGCGCGCCGGAAACAGTCCCCGCCGGGAAGCAAGACATCAGCGCATCGAAACAATCCACATCTTCACGCAATCGCCCGCGCAAACTCGAAACCAGGTGCATCACGTGCGAGTAGCGCTCCACGGTCATCAGCCGTTCCGCGCACACGCTTCCGTAGTCGCATACCCGTCCAAGATCGTTGCGCCCCAGGTCCACCAGCATGATGTGCTCGGCGCGCTCCTTCTCGCTAGCCAGCATCTCCTTCTCCAGCCGCTGATCTTCGGCCTCGTCCTTCCCGCGCCACCGGGTTCCCGCAATGGGCCGGTAGAACACATCGCGCCCTTGCACTTTCACCAGCATCTCCGGCGAACTGCCCACCACGTGCACGTCGTTCAGCTGCAAATAAAAAAGATACGGCGAAGGATTCAGCGCACGCAGCTCGCGGTAAATGTCAAAAGGCGCGGCCTTGGTCTTAGCGGAAAAACGCTGGCTGAGCACCACCTGAAAAATATCGCCTTCGCGGATGTATTTCTTCGCCTTGCGAACCACTTCCTCATATTCCCGCGGCCGGAAATTGGAAGTAACCCGCGGCGCCTTCAGCTTGCCTTTTCCAATCCGCCGCGGCTGCTCCGCAACCACGGGCTGCTCCAGCAGTTGCCGCGTGCGCCGGATCTCCTTCACCGCGGCGTTGTATTTCGCGCGCAAGGAGCCCCGGCCCTCGGTGTGCACATTACGCACGATCCACAAACGGTGCTGCACGTGATCGAACGCCAGGATCCCCCGGTAGAACATCAGCATCGCGTCGTACAAACCGATCTCGTCGCGCAATCGCTTCGGCAAGCGCTCGATCAGCCGCACCATGTCGTAGCTGAAATACCCGATGGCTCCCGCCACCAGCGGCGGCAGTCCCGGCAACCGCACCGGGCGATACTGCTTCATGTGCTCGCGCAGAAAAGCAATCGGCTCGCGCTCTTCCCAGATCAACCTGTTGTGGCTTTCGAGGACGCACGCTCCGCCCGCATAGCGGAATACCTCTTCCGGATTGGCCCCCGCAAACGTGTAGCGCGCGATTTTTTCGCCGCCTTCCACGCTCTCCAGCAGAAATGAGTAGCGCGCCCCCTGCGCCAGCCGCAGATACGCGCTGACCGGCGTCAGCAGATCGGCCGAAAATACATCGTACACAGGGATGAGGTTTCCTTGTTTCGCGAGACGCTGAAATTCCTGGAACGATGGCTGGATCATGGAGAAGCTCTTACCCCGCAAATTGTGACACGTTGAATGTCAATAGTTGAAAGTCAAATCAGGAAGTGAGGGGACAAACGATTGGCGCCGGATGGCCGGCCAGGGCCGGCTTCACCAGCGGTGTTTTTCTTCGGCGCGCAGGGCTTTCAACACGGCCGCGCGCATCGCCGCTTCCGGCGCGGGGCGGCCCATCCACAATTCCCATTGCGCGATTCCCTGGGCAAGGAACATCTCCGCCCCAGAGACGGTGCGAATGCCGGCTTGGCTTGCCGTGCGCAAAAGCTTGGTGTTCAACGGCCGATAGATGAGGTCCATAACCAGGGAACAGTTTAACTCGACTCGTGCGAGAGGGGAAACCCCCGCATGCGGATGCATGCCGATGGGCGTGGCATTCAGGATGGCGTCAAACGTTTCCCGCCGCAATTCCGCGCGAGGAAGAATCTCGCCGCCAACCGCGCGAGCCAGTGCGCGCGCAGCCGCCGGCCGCCTCGCGCAAATAAACACCAGGCCCCCGGCTTTCGACACCGCAAATGCCGCCGCCCGTGCCGCACCGCCCGCACCGAAAATCACCACGCGGCTTCCGCGCAGCTTCATCTTTTTCTCGAGCGCCCGCAAAACCCCTATGTAGTCCGTGTTCGAACCGTGCAGCGAGCCGTCCCTTCTCACCGTAACCGTATTCACCGCGCCAATTTCGCGCGCCAGCGGCTCGCATTCATGCAGATGCCGGAGGATCGTCTGTTTGTGCGGCAGCGTCACCGCGAAAGCCCTAACGCCAAAATCCGCAATCGTCCGCAGAAAATCCCTCAAGTTCTCCACTAGAAACGGCAGGAAAACCGCGTCCCGCTTCGCTGCAATATAACCGCTGTTGTGCAGCAGTGGCGAAAGCGAATGGCCAATCGGATCGCCAATCACTCCGAACACCTGCGTCGCTTTCGAAATCCGGTCCGCGCGATAGAGTTCCTTCAACTCGCGAAGCCCCACTTGCCCCGGAGCCGTCGCCGCGGCAATCGGCGCGTACGCCAGCCCGCCGCCTTCCCGCAGCGCCAATAGCCGCGCTGGCAATCCAATCTCTCCCATCGGTATCGCCATGACATTTTCTTTGCCGCGCGCAAAGCGCAGCAGGCGAACGCTGTCGGCAATCGTCCGCGACATGGCCGCCACTTTCACCGCATCAAAGCCGTTCGCGGCGGCCAACTTCATTCGCACCGGCAATTTCGGGGTGCGCCGAAAATCGTGAATGGAAAGCAGCACCTTCGCGGGAACGTCGTAGCCCCGCACGGATTTCCCCGGCAATTCCCGCAAAGTTTCGATCTCCAGATCGCACCACGCACAGCCAGACTGTTTGGCTTGGATCAGCCAGAACAGTTCCTCGCCCGCGTCTCCCGCAAATTCGCCGCCGCCAATTCGCCGCCGGCACGTTGCCAGGAACACCGCCTTGCGCGGCGCGGATCGCTTGAGCCACTTGAGGAAGGCAAACCGCTCCCGATCGTTTCGCAGCCAGTCCAGCCGCAGCTCGATGGTCGTTGCGTGGCGAAGCCCCTCAAGGACCAAGGCCCTCATTTCACCGGCTGTTGCCGCTGCCGCCACGGCACAAATTCGTCTGCTCCCGCTTCCAAACGGCTTCATTCTCGTAAAAATCGCTCCAATCCATTGAAAACAGGGCTTGTAGCATGCCTTTGCAAAAGTGTAAAGCCTCCGCGGGCATTTTGTTGACGTCACCCCCCGCGCTTGTTAGTTTCGATAGTGCAAGTCCCCGCACGGCCCTTAAGCGGCGTGAATTGAAGGAGTACTGATGATGCGCGCATACGCACCCGGTTTGTGTCTCGGAATCTTGCTGGCTGCCGCCAGCGTACCTGCTCAGGACAACCCCCCGGCTCCGCTGGTCTCTTCCACACAGCGTGTCGCGGAGGCTACTTCTCCGGATATCTCGGCGGTTTATTGCTCTGGTTTCATTACCGACCAGCGCGTGCCCGATGAAATGCGCCTTGTCTCCGGCGAACAGTCGAACGTTAAACTCATTTTTTCGCGCGGCGACGTGGTCTTTATCAACAGAGGCACCGCGCAGGGCGTTCGCGTGGGCGATCGCTTCTCCGTGGTTCGCCCGGTCTCCGAACCGAATAAAGTCCAATGGTTCAAGTGGCAGGACAAATTATTGAAAGCCATGGGCCAGGCTTACCTGGACGCGGGTCAACTGCGCGTCACCCATGTTGGGCCAAACATCGCCACCGCCGAAGTCACCTTCTCTTGCGACTACATGCAGCGTGGCGACATCGTGCGCCCCTATCAGGAGCGGCCTTCCCCGCCTTACCGCACCGACGCAAAGTTTGATCATTTCGCGGCGGTCAGCGGAAAGTCCGTTGGCATGCTCGTCTGGGGCTCGGCCTCTTCGGAAGCCTTTGGAAAGAATTCCACCGCTTACATCAACCTCGGCACCAACCAGGGCGTAAAAGAAGGCGACTATATCCGCTTCTTCCGCTATCAAGGATCGCTCTCGGAGACCGTTCCCAACACTCCGGAATACGCCTACAAAATCTATGGATTTGGCAGCTCTCCGCAACGTTACGCTTGGAACGATCTGCCGCGCGAAGTGATCGGCGAAGGCGTGGTCATGAATGCAAGCCACAATTCGTGCACTGTGTTTGTGACCGACACTCGCATCGACATGTATCCGGGCGACTACGCCGAAATCGAATAGCCGTTTCCCGCTACCGCAATTCCTGCCCGCGCCGCTCTTCCCGGCGCGGGCTCTTCTTTGCCCCCAGAAAATCATTTGCACGCCCAGCGAAAAGGTGGAAGCCACTGCCTTCAGTCAGGGGAGCAGCGCCTTCAGCGCGCTGTTTGCGTCCCGAATGCCTCTACGGGGCGCTGCGGCACAACGCCCGCCCGCGCACAGGCTTTAAGCCATGGTGCTGCGCGAGCACGCCCACGCCTTCCATTCAAAAAAAATACAGCGCCGGAAAACTTGAACAAAAGCTTCCCGGCGCTGCGCTGTGTACGTTGTGTTTGTTTGGGCTCAGTTGCTGGCGTGCGGGTTCGCCGCCAGCCGGTCGACTAATGCAATGAGGTTGTCGGCTTGCAACAACAGCACCTTGGCCTGAACCGGGTCCACGGGCTTGCCTTCGAACTCCGCCTTGTTGAGGCTGTCAATCATCCGGGCAGCCAGGGCATTGCGGACTTGCGTGATCGCCTGCAACTCGCTCTCCAGGCTGGTGTAGGTGCCTTGATTGCCGGCAAGCGCCACCGTTGATATTTTCAGCGTGGCCATGCCCAGCTCTCCCAACGGCGCATTGATTCGCTTATACGCGTTGGCCAATTGCGTGAAGCTGTCGGAGTTCCCGGCAATGCCGCTGGCCAGCGCACCATCGTTAAGGTGCTCGGTAAGCACCCGCCCCTGGCTCTGGTAGTCGTCCTGCAACCCGACCAGGCTGAGTAGCGTCGGGCGAATATCCGTGTGGTCGGACCAAACGGCGTTGGTTATTCCCGCGGTCTTCACACCCGGCCCGGCTATTCCCAGAAAAGTCGTGTTGATTTCCGGCGCGACGCCGCCATGGTTCCACGCGAAGCCCGGATTCACCACCACCGGAGTTCCGAACGTCTGGAAGAAATAATTGGGGTCCGCAAACATGATGAACGTTGGCGTGCGCAGAGGATCCCCGGTAATCATGTGCAGTAGTTTCATCTCTACCGGGTCGACGAGATAGCGGGTCAATACATCCGTGTTGCCGGTCCGCGGATTGACGGCGGTGAGAGCCGCAGCATCGCGTTCGAATTGCCGCGAGATGGCCGCGTCCCGCGCTGGTTGTCCGCTGATGTAGAACACCGGCGCCATGTCGAAGTGAATGTCGAAGGGCGTCTTGGTGAAGTCCAGCGTGGGATCCTCTTGGGCGAGCAGCGCCTTGATGTTTGTCAGTATTTCGCCAACCGTGTTCGGGCCGACCGAGCCCGCCGTATACGTGCACGGAACGGTGATGCCATCGCACCCGGCGTTCAGCGGTGGTCCTCCGGCGAAATGATCGCCTTCATCGGCGGTCAAGATGAACAGCGTGTTGCTGGTATTGATCCCATCAGCCACCAGGCGGGTGAAAAACTTGTCAAACGCGGAATCATACGCCGCAAGTTGCGCGACATACCCGGCTTCGCCAGGGCCAAAAGCGCGGAAGGGCAACGAGTGGCTGTCGTGCGCGTCCGAAATGTAGGAATAAGTCACGGGCACTCCACTCTCCTGCATGGCCGCGGTGTACGCCAGTGTTTGCGCTGCGGAAATGCCGCCGAAGCCCGGGAATCCCGTGATTGGATTTCCGAAGAGGTCATTGAGTCCGCCCGGCGCAATGACTGGCACCACATATTTGTGACCGTACAGCGCGCTGAACCCGTTATAGCCGCCCGGTTCGCTCGGCAGCACGTCGGGCTTGTTGTTTCCCGCCGCGCACACCGCATCTCCGGCCGCGCAATGGATGGCGATGCCCACGAAGTCTTTAGTGGCCTGGCTGGAATTGCTCGCTGCCTCAATCGCTTCGGGAGAACCTGCGCCGAAAACGGTCGTGATATCGGCCTTCGTGTTCTCCAGCTCCATGTTGGCGATGGAGACCGCGCCCACGTTGCATCCTGCCCGTGTGAAGGGCACCCAGGGCGCGGGAGCATTTTTTCCGTCCGGAGTGAGCAAGCTAAAAGTCGGATCAGCGACGGGGTCCACGATGTCGGTCCAGTAGGTGAAGGAAGTGACGAACGAAGACCCAAGACCATCCGCACTCGCCGGGTTGAAGTAGTTGAAACTGTTCGAAACCGGCTGGCCGTGCCGCTCGCCATACACGCCCGTCAGCGAGGTGATGATATCGTCCGCGGTGTGAGAAATGAGCGGCGTGTGATGACTTGTCGAGAAGGTCCCGTTGTTCACGAAGAAATTGAGCAGGTGCGGCATCTGTTCCAGGTCGGACGGAACCGTGGGGTTATCGCGGGTAAAGTGCACGTTGTCGAATTGAATGTAGATAACGTGCTGGATGGCCCCTCCGGCGGAGTTCAAACTGCACGAACTGCTTGCCGGTGGTGGTGGCGCGGCCGCCGGAACCGGCCTGGCCTCCACTGCGGCTGGGAATAGCCCTGATGCGGCGGATGCGAGCGTAAAGGCCATCGAGAGTGCAACAGCGGCTCCTTTACGGGCGATGAGTCTTACTCGGAGTGTTTCCTTGCGGGCAAAACGAAATGCTTTCGATAGCTTTCGATTCATTGGCAGTCCTCCTCGGGAAAAGGCTGGGTCTGCAGTTCTATTCCGAGGAATTGTGCCTTGGGTTACAGAGAAAGCAAATCATTTTAAACAATTGGTGACAGTACCGGAATCGAGTTGTGCATTTCCTGTGTATTGGCCGCTTTCTGCTCGCCTACCGCAGAGGAAACGAACGGTGCCTTTCCCACATAGCCCCCCGCTTCGCTTATTCTGGATCGAGCTCCCCTATTACGGCGTAGGGCCTGCTGCAGTAAGAGGAGAAAGCTATATAGCATAGCCTGCAATTTCAATGACTTACAGGAAGTATCAAATTACTTGACAATGAGGCACTCAAGTTGTATTCTCTCTCCCGCGGTGCGCCAGATTTCTTCCGGCAGGGCCGCTAGAGTCCGGCTTTCCCGGAGACTGGAGCTTCCAGCCCCTGCCGAGCAACTTGACCTCGCGATTTTGGCTTTTGGGAACGAAGGAGAACGCAAGCATGAGCAAGATTATTGGAATTGACCTTGGAACAACGAACTCGGTAGTGGCCGTGATGCAGGGCGGCGAGCCGGTAGTCATCCCCAACCAGGAGGGCACTCGCACCACGCCCTCGGTTGTCGCCATCACCAAAGGCGGGGAGCGCCTCGTCGGGCAAGTGGCCAAGCGCCAGGCCGTCACCAACCCGGAAAACACGGTCTACTCGATCAAGCGCTTCATGGGCCGCCGCTTTGACGAAGTCGGCGAAGAGACCAAGCGCGTGCCGTACAAGGTAGTCAAGGGCGCGCACGATGACGCTCGCGTGGAAATTGCCGGAAAAGTCTATAGCCCGCCCGAAATCTCCGCGATGATCCTCACCAAACTGAAAAACGCCGCGGAAGATTTTCTAGGCGAAAAAGTGACCAAGGCGGTCATCACCGTTCCGGCGTACTTCAACGACGCGCAACGCCAGGCCACCAAGCAGGCGGGCGAAATTGCCGGCCTCGAAGTTCTGCGCATTATCAATGAGCCCACCGCAGCGGCGCTGGCCTACGGCCTCGAAAAGAAGAGTGACGAGACTATCGCGGTCTACGACCTCGGCGGCGGCACCTTCGACATCTCTGTGCTCGAAGTCGGCGCGGGCGTCGTGGAAGTAAAGTCCACCAACGGCGACACCCACCTCGGCGGCGACGACGTGGACCAGAAAATCGTCGACTGGCTCATCGATGA
>WNEZ01006941.1_pt1 | contig 10769 bp, 9 predicted proteins | sample 5400521 | NCBI WGS metagenome assembly WNEZ01 (sample SAMN13153339, study PRJNA577476) | soil metagenome | isolation source: 120 cm saprolite under Douglas fir tree site 2 hole 1 replicate 1 | place: USA:California | collected 2015-04-18
CCCAGGCCGATACCCTCCGGAAGATGCGCAAGACAGCCGAAGCGCGCCGGCTGGTCGATGGAAAAGAAGGGCGCGTTCCAGCCGATAGCCTTCGCAAGGGCGACCTGGTGGTTTGCGAGGCAGGGGATTCAATTCCCGGCGATGGCGAAGTCGTCGAAGGCGTGGCTTCGGTCGATGAGTCTGCGGTGACAGGTGAATCGGCGCCGGTGATCCGCGAGAGCGGTGGCGATCGATCGGCGGTGACCGGGGGAACCAAGGTGCTGTCTGACCGGATCGTCATCCGGATCAGCTCCAACCCGGGCGAATCTTTCCTCGATCGGATGATTGCACTCGTTGAAGGTGCGGCGCGGCAGAAGACCCCGAACGAAATCGCCCTCCACATCCTGCTCGTCGGATTGACGCTCGTTTTTCTGTTCGCCTGTGTGACACTGGTACCTCTGGCGTTGTACTCCGGCATTCAACTGTCTTCGACCGTGGTGGTGGCGCTGCTCGTTTGCCTGATTCCAACCACGATCGGAGGTCTCCTTTCCGCGATCGGTATTGCCGGAATGGATCGCCTTATTCGCAAGAATGTCATCGCGATGAGCGGCCGCGCGGTGGAAGCCGCGGGGGATGTCGACACGTTGCTCCTCGACAAGACGGGGACGATCACCTTGGGCAATCGGATGGCGAGCGAGCTCATCCCCATGCCCGGGGTGGCCATCGAGGAGCTCGCCGACGCTTCGCAACTTGCCAGCCTGGCGGACGAAACTCCCGAAGGGCGATCCGTTGTCGTGCTGGTCAAGGAACAGTATGGGCTGCGCGGTCGAGAAGTCAGCGACGGCGTCTCCTTCATTCGATTCAGCGCGGTGACCCGGATGAGCGGCGCCGACATTTCGATTCAGCGCGGTGACCCGGATGAGCGGCGCCGACATTGGCAACCGGATCGTTCGAAAGGGTGCGGTGGAGGCGATTCGCTCCCAGGTGAAATTGCTGGGCGGCCAGATCTCCCCCAAGCTGGACGAGGTGAGCCAGGCGATTTCTGACTCCGGGGGCACGCCGCTCGCAGTGTCCGACGGCAATCGCCTCCTCGGCGTCATCCATCTCAAAGACGTGGTCAAGGGTGGGATCCGGGAGCGCTTCGACCGGTTCCGGGCGATGGGCATTCGAACGGTGATGATCACCGGGGACAACCCGCGGACCGCCGCCGCGATTGCCCGCGAGGCGGGGGTGGACGATTTCCTCTCCGAGGCCACCCCCGAAACGAAGATGAACCTCATCCGCGCCGAGCAGGCGAAGGGCAAATTGGTGGCGATGACCGGCGATGGAACCAATGACGCCCCGGCGTTGGCTCAAGCGGACGTCGGCGTGGCGATGAACACGGGTACCCAGGCCGCGAAAGAGGCGGGCAACATGGTGGATCTGGATTCCAATCCCACCAAGCTCCTCGAAGTGGTCGAGGTGGGAAAACAATTGCTGATGACCCGAGGGACGCTGACCACCTTCTCCATCGCCAATGACGTGGCCAAGTATTTCGCCATCCTTCCGGCGCTCTTCGCCGGCGTCTATCCCCAGATTGCTCCGCTCAATGTGATGAGGTTGGCTTCGCCGTACAGCGCGGTGCTTTCCGCGGTGATTTTCAACGCGATCATCATCGTTCTGCTCATTCCCCTGGCGCTCCGCGGCGTTCGATACCGACCGTTGGGCGCGGCGGCGCTCTTTCGACGTTCCTTGACGATCTACGGAGTCGGCGGGGTGATCGTTCCCTTCGTGGGGATCAAATTGATCGATCTGGTGCTTGAGGCGGTACATCTGGTTTAGGTGACTAAGATGAAATCTGCATTGCTGATTGCGCTGCGCACCACCGTCGTCACCCTTCTTCTCACCGGGATTTTGTATCCGCTGGCGGTCACCGGCATTGGACAGGCGTTCTTCTCCCGCTCGGCGCGGGGTAGTTTTGTCACTGACGAACGGGGGCGGGTGGTGGGTTCCGATTGGATCGCACAGCCATTTGCCCGCCCGGGATATTTCCAGGCTCGTCCATCGGCGGCCGGGGACAAGGGATTCGACCCGACCTCCTCGTCCGGATCCAATCTCGGGCCGACGTCGCAGAAGCTGCGCGACCGCGTGATTGCGGACGCGGAGCGGCTCCGCGGCGAAAACCCCGGCGCGCCAGGGCCGCTGCCTGCCGAGTTGCTCACCGCGTCGGGCTCGGGCCTCGACCCTCACTTATCTCCGGAGGCGGCTTTGTGGCAGGTGCCGAGAATCGCCGCCGCCCGCGGCATCGCGCAGGAGCGCGTACGCAATCTGATCCTCATCGAGACCGAACCCCGCACCCTGGGCTTTCTCGGGGAACCGAGGGTCAACGTTCTTCTGCTCAACCTGGCTCTGGATCGGCAGTTTGGTCGAGCCGAAAAGGGTTCCAAGGCGAGCATGAATTGAGGCGCTCGCGATGCCAATCCTGGTCCCCTGACGGGTCTTAGGTTTCTCCTTTTCCTGCCGGTCTCGTGGGGTATATTCTTGAAACACTGATGAGAGCTCGTGCCGGCTGAAATCATACGCCCGCGGCCAGAGGATTTTCTCGAGCTCATCGAGCAGCGCAAGCGCGGCAGGTTGAAGCTGTACATTGGCTTCGCCGCCGGCGTGGGAAAAACCTACCGCATGCTCGAGGAGGCACAGGCCCTCCACCGCCGGGGCGTGGACGTGGTTCTGGGCTTTGTCGAATCCCATGGCCGGGCCGACACGGAAAAACTGACGGAAGGGCTGCCGCAGATACCGCGGCGGAAATTCGACTACCGCGGCGTGATCGTGGAAGAAATGGATCTCGACGCGGTGCTCGCGCGAAAGCCGGACATCGCGGTGGTAGACGAGCTGGCCCACACCAATGTCCCGCTCTGTCGCAACAAGAAGCGCTATCAGGACGTTCTCGAGCTGCTCGCCGCCGGCATCAACGTGATCGGCACTTTCAACATCCAGCATCTGGAAAGTCTCAACGATCTGGTCGAGCGGGTCACTGGGGTTACCGTGCGCGAAACGATCCCGGACTCGTTTCTCCGGAGCGCGGATCAGGTCGTGAATCTCGATCTCTCGGTCGAAGACCTTCAGGAAAGGCTCAAGGCGGGGAAGATCTACGCCCCGGAGAAGATCCAGCAGGCGTTGACGAGCTTCTTTCAGCAGGAAAACCTCTCCACCCTCCGCGAGCTGGCTCTGCGTGAGGTGGCGGAGACGCTCGACCGCGCGTCCGGCGCGCGAAGGCCGGGGGACGAGCCGGTGCCGGGGTCAGCGCTGGGGCGGGTGATGGTTTGCCTTTCCTCGTTTCCGCCCCACGCCGCCACGCTCCTCCGCCGAGGCTCCCGGATGGCGGGCCGGCTCAACACCGACTGGTTTGTGGTCTACATCGAGACGCCGAAGGAGGCGCCGCAGCTGATCGATGCGGAGGCGCAGCGCCATTTGCTCGCCAACATGGACAAGGCAAGGGAGCTGGGCGCGGAGGTTGTTCGTCTTCACTCCAAGGAGCCGGTGCAGGCGTTGATCGACTTTGCCCGTTCGCACGGCGTCGGGCTGATCATCGTCGGTCGCTCGCACCTGCCGAGGTGGCGAAGCCTGTTCACGCTCAGCACCGATCTGCGCCTTGTTCGTGAAGCCCATGGGATTGACGTGCAAGTGGTCTCTTTCGACCCCAAGGAAGCGAAGAAGTAGCAGTCGGTGTTTCATCGGTTCGGCTAGAAAGCATAGGACCCCACGATCGCGATGTTCACGCCCGGGTAGACGGCGGCCGGATAGAAGTGGAAGAGGGCGGCGTCCAACTCGACTCCAACCTTGAAGGGGCCCATCGGAAACGAGAGGGCGGCCCCGATTCCCGCCGTGCTGTCCTGCGGGCGATAGCAATGGTCAAATTGGCGGAATTCTCCCAGGCAGCGGGTGTAGCCCAACTCGGGCCCGACCTCGAGCACCACCGGTGAGCGGACCACCGTGAATAGACCGGCAGCGACGCTGCTGAACGAGCGAAAGCCAATGTGGGGCTCGCCGGGTAGATCGACAAAACTCTGGATGTATTCCAGATGGAATCGGAAGCGCCAATCCTCAAGCCGGTAGGCGGCTCCGATTCGCGCCCCGGGAGCCCAGCCGAAACGAGCGCTGGGAACGTCCAGATGATCGGGTCCGCCGAAGATAGGTCCGGAGAGCGCGGGGCCGGCGAACAACTCGAACGAGCGCGGCCCACCCTTGCGGCTCGCTACTTCGTAGTCGAAAGGACCGAGCGCGGGCAGATCCTGCGTCGTTCCTTTGGCGAGCTGCACCTGGGCAACCTGGCGCTGGCCCGCGGACCTTCGCTCCACCGTGTAGTCGCCGGCCGGAAGACCCAGGGTGAAAGGGGTCGGGGCGCCCGGAACTTCGGCCGCCAGGCCATCCGGGCCGCGGAGGATGTACTGTGCTCGAGGGTCGGAGGGAAGGTTGAGCCGCGCCTCAGCCCGACGTAAATCCGAAAGCACGACGTCCCCCCGGCCGGACATCCGCAGCGCATACGTCGGATGCTGAGGGCCGGCCACCGTGCCGAACGTTCCGGAGACGGTGCGCTGTGAGGCGTAGCGAAATGCCTCGGCCAGAGTGACCCGTCCGTCGCCGTCGAAGTCGCCCGCTCCCCGGAGAGCGACCTCGAGATGGTGGGAGAAGAAGCTTCCCCCGAGCGCCGCGGATTCTTGGGCGGCCTCGCCCGCGGCGGTCGAAGCCACGAAGGCGACGCCTTCGACCGCTTCCTCTCCCGGCAGTGGAAAGCTGACCGAGGGCGTGGCTCGTACCCCCTTGACCTGGGTGAAGGCACCGGCGTCGCAGGCATCCACGATGGCCACCTTCACTTCGGCGATCGAGCGCATCACCAGGGAACGCAACTCCGCGTAGGGCAGCTGCTCGTCGCGAAGCTCGAGCCCGACCGGATCGGCGTGCCCGGAAAAATAGACAACCAACACCGCGCGCTTACCAGCCTCGCGAGACCGCGCCACCTTGGCCTCGGTCCGGTCAAAGGCCTCGCGCACCTCTGTTACCGAGGAGGCGCGAAGCAGGGTGACATTCTCCTGGGTGACCTCGCCAAGCTCGATCAGCGTCTTCGCGAAGTGGTCCGCGTCTTGTTCCGCGAACCACAGCTTGGGTCGGCCGACCGAGCCCTGGTTGCTCCCGATCACGATCGCAAAGCGATCAGCGGCCTGCGCCGTCCCGTGAAGGAGGAGCGCACAGGCGAGCATTGCCCTCAATGTCACGTCTGGCTTCAGGAGGGGCCCTCCGCGAACGACGAACGAAATCTAGCCGATCTTCGGCTCCTTCACCCCCAAGGCGCGTCGGAAGGGACAAATTTGTAAGGCCAGCCGCCGTATTCACCGCTGGTTGGGGGCGGGCTTGTCCAGGGGCTGCTCGGGCGTGTCCTTCTCCAGAAGCAGGGTGGTCTGAAGCGTTCCGGGCGGGAGCCCACCGATCGCCCGCTGTCGTCTCACCGAAGTCTCGCCGGGGGGAATCGCGGCACGCGCCGCCTGGGCGATCTCATCGAAGCCCAGGGTGCCTGAACCGCAAATCGCGAACAGGCGTTCCGGCCCCGATTTCCCGTCCAGAAGCGCGCCGCCGGCCAGCTCCTGGGCACCCGAGACCGTGGCCCCAACGGTGCCGGCCTGGGGGAAGACGCGCGAAACCTCGCCGGAGGCGTCCACGGAGATGATCCAAAGCCAGCAGGCGCGATCGGTTCGGAACTTGAAGCGCAGCTTCGCATCCGAAGCAACCGTCGCCCCATCCGATAGCGCCCTGGCCGTGCCGGTGTCGTTGGTAAAGGTGGAAAGCTCTACCGGGCCCCCTTTGACCCCGAGGTAGTCGGCTTGCGGATGAGGATTGCGAGCGATCAAGAGAATCGAGGCGGCCAGACCTGCTGCCGGAACAAGCCAGAGCGCAGGCCGAACCCAGACCCAGGGTCTTCGCCCGCGCCTCGCCAGGACCGCATCAATCGTGGCCGGGTATACCGACTGGTTGAACTCGTTTCGTTCCTCTTCCATCCGCGCCAGACGCGCCTGACACTTCTCACACTGCTGAATGTGTACGGTCGAGGGAGCCTGGCCGCGGGCGAGAAGATAAGCCTCGAGAGCGTAATCAGAGGGGCAGGGCGCAGTCATGGCTCGCTCCGATGAATGAACTTCCTCGCGTTGGTCAAAAACCTGGTCAGCTTTCTCGAGACCGTTTTCGACGAAAGCCCGAGCGCGCCGGCAAGCTCGGCCTGCTCCATCCCATCGACGAACACCCCGACGGCGATGGCCTGGGTCTTCGAGTCGAAGCGCGAAAGAATCTGCTGCGTGAGCTGGCGCTCGGGGTAACTGTCGGTGGAGACATTGGGGGCGAAAGCCAGGTCGAGGTGCTTCTTCTGCCGCCTCGCCGCGTCGCGCATCACGTTCAGGCAGTGGTGGGTGGCGGTCTGGTAGAGGGTCGGCAGCAGGGCCTCATCGGCTCGAAAGTTGTGGGGGCTTTTGAGAATCTTCAAGAACACCTCCTGAGTGGCGTCCTGGGCCGCAGCTCGCGATTTGAGAATGCGCAGGCAGCGCCGGTAGATGGTCGGCCCAACCCGCCGGTAAAGCTGCGCAACCTGTTGCTGATCTGGGGTCACGTTCTTCCGGGTTGACCGCGTTTCTAAAGACGTGACCCCCGAAGCCTGACCGATCGGACTTTTTTCCTCACGCCCCAGAAAGAGCAATGTTTACATCAGCGACGTATACCGCGCCTCGACGTTCGTAAATCCGACCCGGATCACCGTTCCCATCGTGGCATCGGACATCGCCAGCGCGGGAGCCCTTTCGGTCGGCGTGGGAAACTATCCCGGAAGTACTTGCGGAGCGTACATGGCGCGACCGCTTTTCATCGCCGCCCCATGGTCTCTCACCCGGTCTTGGCCACCACCGCCGCGGGCTGCACCGGTTCCACGGTGGGCGCGTGCTGGTACCAGTCGACCACTTTGTAGCGGCTGGCGACCAATGCGAGGCCGGCCGCGGCGAGGTAACCGAATCCGGCGTAATAGAAAAACAGCGCGGTGCCCTTGAAGAAGGCGAGCGCCGAGGCGAGCGCCACTGCCAGATTGGCGGCGGCGATGGTGAGTTTCCAGAAGCTTTGGATGACGCTTTTCATCGTCAGCGGCGCCTGGGTATACGCAAACTCCAGCCCGGCGATCGAGACGAGAACTTCGCCCACGGTGAGGACCGAGTAGGGCAGAATCTGCCAGAGGACGGACAGCTTCTCGCCGGCCGCGACCGGTATATTGAGCAGCCCGGCGATCACGAACGCGGTCGCCGCCAGGGCGACCCCGATGGGCATTCGGCGAAGGAGGGTCAGCTCCCAGCCAAGCCGTTTGAAGGCCGGGTATACGACCCCGGCTGTGAACGGGATGAGCAGCATCACCAGCGCCGGATTCACCAGCTGCATCTGCGAGGGCTCGAAGTTCCAGGATCCGATGCGAAGATTCATCGAGCGGGCCTGCACCACCCAGGTGGAGGCCTTCTGATCGAAGAGCATCCAGAAGAATGGGATGAAGGCAAAGATGGAGAGGATGCGAAACACCGCTTTGACTCCCTCCACCGCCTCTGCCGGGTGCTGGCTACGGGCGGAATCGAGGAAGTAACCGGGTCCCCGGCGATGTCGCCAGGCACTGGCGACCACTGCGAGAAAGGAGTGCGGATTCCTTCCGGTCGGCGGAACCTTCACGTACTGGTTGCGGCCGAGCCAGAAGACGAGCGTGGCGATCCCCATCAGGATCCCCGGAATCCCGAAAGCCACCGACGGTCCGAAGAGCCGCAGCGTCTTGGGGATGAGCAGCGAGGCAAAGAACGAGCCGAGGTTGATGCTCCAGTAGAAGACGGCGAACACCTTGTTTATGAGATCTTTGTTCTCCGCGGTGAACTGGTCTCCGACCAACGCTGAAACGCACGGGACGACCCCGCCCGAGCCGAGAGCGATCAGTGCCAGGCCGGCATAAAACCCGGTGCGAGATTCGGGGAAGAGCGCCAGACACGCGTGCCCGACGCAATAGAGGAGCGAAATGTACAGGACGGTGCGGTACTTCCCCAGGAACCGATCGGCGAGGAACCCTCCCAGAAGAGGTGTGAAGTAGACGCCGAAGACGAAGAGGTGGAAGACCGCTTTGGCCATCGACTCGCGCTCCGCCTGCGCCGGGACCTGGTTCTTCAGCAACCAGTCGATGAGGAAGACGGTGAGGATGTTTCGCATCCCATAGAAGCTGAAGCGTTCGCAGGCCTCGTTGCCGATGATGTAGCGAATCTGGGGCGGCAGTTTCGACTGCCGGGACGTGTTCGACACAGCGGTCCTTCCTTGCGGGAGGTGGCCGAGCGGGCGGACGATCTCCGAGAAGGTCGGAACCTGTCAATGACCTAAGTGGGAGGTCACCACGCTCGCAAATGTCGCAAGTCCGCCACCTGCCCAGAGTCAAACCGCCGCAGTGTTGGAGGAGGGCACGCGCATCTGGGCCCGACCGATGTGCCATCGCTTGCGGCACCGTTTCTGGCGGCACCGTTCGAGGGGCAGTCCGGACGAACCGCGTTCGAACCGGTCGACTCGATGGTATCGCCCGTGCCGGGCCCGCCGGTGGTAACACTGTTTGGCGAAGGCGGCATATCGAGCCCGATCACTTTCGGCGCAAGCAGCCCGAGGATGGGATCCTTACCCGCAAGCTGGTCTTCGCCCATCGGTTCGGGGCAGGTTGTTCCACCCTCCAGCACAGAGCGAAAGAGGGAATCAAGCTCGCGCGAGGGAACGGGCGGCGCGTATGCCGATGCGTGGTTTGGAGGGTGGGCGGCCTTGGCGAGTTGCAGAAGCAGCAGCATCGCAGTGAGTCCGAAGACGATGATCCAGAACTGCCGTCCTCCCCGCCGCAGGATAAACTTCACGCCCGCATGATTCGGCCGCATCGCTCACCCCCGAACACAACATTGAGCATCGGTACCGTGGAACACCACGAGCACTATGTGAAAAAGCAAACCCGCGCCGTCCGCTGGATCGCCCTTCTGCTTGCCCGATCGAACACAACGCGATCTTCGTCATTGCCCCTCGCCCCCGACAATGCGCTTTCTACCTTGATGGATTCTGACGCAACGGCCGGCGCCGTGGGTTGCGTCTTTAGCCAGGTTCGGAGAGGACATCAACATTTGTCGTCTCGGTTTGATTCTCGTTGCCGGGGCATGATTCTCGTTGGCGGGGCAGCATGGCCAGTCCGGCGCACCGAGATCGCCTGGTTTTATCTTCTCGCCCCAGGAGAGTGAGTGAAGGCGAGCCTCAATTTGACGAAGGCTCGGTTTCGATTTGGATGTAGAAGGTTTCCCCGGAGGAGAAGGCGATGAATTTCGTTCGTGTTTGCTCTCGGGTAGTCGTCGCCGCGCCAGCGATTCTGCTCCTGGGTTCATTCGCCGCGGCGTCACCCAAGGAGGAGGCCGCTCGCGCCGCGAAGGGAGAGGCTCCATCGAAGGAAGGCCCGACCGGAGGCGCCCGTGCATCGAACGATGCGGCGACACCGCCCGGGGGTGCGACAGGAGTGGAGGCGCCCAAATTCTCGACCGATCCCTGCCGAAAGGACGAGGACTGCGCGCCCGTCGCCATGTGTCACCCGGACAAGTGCGTCGCCCTGGCAAACGTCGGAACGATGTCGTCCGAGATGTTGTGCTCGATGGAGTGCCGCGAAGGCACTGTCGACTGTGCCTACAACCACTGCGGCTGCGCGGCCTCGCCTTCAGGGAAAAAACTCTGCGCGTTGTTGCCAGGTCCCGCCAAGAAGCGCTGATCGTGTCGTGCTCTGTCCGAAAACGCTACAAAGGGTCGGAATTACCCATGTTATTCGGCCCGCGCCTTGGCGGGGTCCTTCTCCAGGCCTGCCCTCCGGAGGCAAGACGGAGCCGGACCGCCGATCTTTGGTGCACCGCGTCGAACGAGAAGGCTTGACGCCGTCAAAAGCGAAGCCCTAGCCTGCCGGCCCTGATGAGGGGGAGGGGGGGCCTTTTCCCACATCGGAATGAAACGTCGGTACAAATTTCCAAGATGTGATGTGAATCCAGCGTTGGGACCAATTCTCAACGGCGGGGCGTAAGAGGGTGGGAAAAGATTCTCAGCATGAGAATTATTTCCCACGCTCGGTGGGGCGTTGGGACAAAATTTCCCAGCGTCTGAATGTGAGTTGGGACGAATTCCCAACGTCGGGGTGGACGTGGGAGAAATTCGCGACGTCCGAGTGCTCGTCGGGACAAGTACCCGACGTCTGGGTGCAACGCGTTTGGGGCTGATTCGCTAGATCTCGCAACGAAGGAGGGTCTCCATGACACGACGTTTCCAACTCTTCGGCTTTCTCTTCCTCATGTCCGTGGGCGCCTCGGTCCAGGCGCAGAGCCCATGCCCGCCCCTCCTTCCCGGAAACCCGACCTGCTATTCCGGCCAAGACGACAACCGCGCCTATTACCTGATCGCGATTCCTGAGGCCTACAACGGCCGGCTGGTGCTCTGGAATCATGGTTACTCCCTCAGCCCGCCTGCGCCCCTGACTCAGGCGACGGATCTGGGCTTCCCGGTGGTGCTGCTCGCCGAGGGCTTCGCGGTCGCCGCATCGAGCTATCGGCCGGATGCGTTGGGCTTGGGGGGCTGGGCCGTGGCGGATGCCTCCATCGACACCGACAACCTGCGCGTTCGTTTCATCAACATGTTCGGACGGCCGAGCGCGACGGATGTAGTTGGCGCCTCCGAAGGAGGGATCATCACCGCGGAGATCGCGGAGCAGT
>WNEZ01005889.1_pt1 | contig 10767 bp, 13 predicted proteins | sample 5400521 | NCBI WGS metagenome assembly WNEZ01 (sample SAMN13153339, study PRJNA577476) | soil metagenome | isolation source: 120 cm saprolite under Douglas fir tree site 2 hole 1 replicate 1 | place: USA:California | collected 2015-04-18
AAAAGCGAATATTTGATGGGCCGGAAGAACGGGCTGGTTGCCTCGGTGAGCGCGGGGAGGATCATCTTGACCCTCACCGAGCTGGGCCCTCCGCTCGAACCATGATTCGTTAACGGAGAGCCTGAGGGCGGGGTTACAGTGCGGCTAGCGGTTCGGGCACCACAGCTTGTGCTGACCACGCTGTCCGCACGACCAACACAGATCGCTATCAATAACGGTTGGGACGCTCGATATCCATCGAATTGCGGCGAGCAGTACAGCGCCGCCGGCCACCAAATACAGCATCGTTCCTAGCATCTCAACACTTATAACGGCGCCGGAGCGGTGGATGTTTCGTGTAGACACTCATCACCTTCACCCGCCGTGTGCGTGCGGATGCACCAAAGTCTGCTTCAGCTCGCGGTTCAGGCAGCCATAGCAGATAGCAGCCGGGCACCCAGGTTCCTGGCAGCACGCGCAGACATCGATCTCGCGTTTGCAGCCTTTGCATTTTTCCTTCGTCGCCGCCGCGTCTGTCATGACTTCTTCTCCATCGCCGCGATCACGTCCTTCTGCAGGAGCAGGCCGAACAGGCGGCCGTCCGATGTGGTTATCGGCGAATTCTCAAGTTTGTGGTCGGCCATGAAGTGCAGCATCTCATGGGCTGATACGAATGGCCGGAATGTGCTCGGTCCTGGTCGCATCACTTTCTCAATGAGCTCCTCCGGGCTGGAGCCCAGCTCCTTCGAGCGCAGCAGCCCGAGCACCACGCGCTCGTCGTTGATCACGACCACGGCATCCCAGCCCGAGGCGTTGACCCGCGTCTTCACGTCGCCAACTTTCTCGGTCAGGCCGCACGTCGGCGCGTCTTTTCGCGCAAGGCCGCCGGCTCGAGGCTCCAGGTTGTTCGTGCCTTCGGTGGGCAGCCCCGCGGCCATCCAGTCAACCTTGCCGTCGACGTAGTCGCAAACGTCGCTAAAGCCGAGCGTCTCGAGCCGCCACGCGGCCCTTGGAGACATGTCTCAAGTCGTGTCCCAGCAATACACGATCACCGTGCGGTTGCGATCGAGCACGTCGCTGGCCTTGGAATCGATCTTTTTGAGCGGGAGGTGGATCGCCCCGGGCAGGTGGTCCTCTTCGTAGTCCGGGCTGGGCAGGACCTCGACCAGCTGCGCGCCCTCGGCGACCAGCTTGCGAACCTCTTCTCGGCGAATCTCCTTGGGCATCCAGGTCCTCCTCAACGAGACCAACTACAGCGACTATTCTCGTGCCCTGATGATGCTCTCGATCGGTGACCTAGTCATGGACATCACGATCGTGCCTGAGGGGCTGCTGCGTGTCGACGACGACAATCCGTCGAGCATCACAGCGAGCGGGGGCGGGCAGGCTGCCAACTTCTGCGCGTGGGCGTCCAAGCTCGGCGAGCAGGCGCGGCTGATCACGAGGGTGGGAGACGACAACGCGGGCCGGTTGTTGGTGACGGAGATCGAGGCGCTCGGAGTTGACGTTCGCGCAGTGTGGGCCGCTCAACCTACAGGCGCGATCGCGATCCTGGTGGGACCAGCCAGAGAAAGGACGATGTTCACGCAGCGCGGCGCAAGTGTCGGACTCCGCGCTGATGACCTCCGGGAGGAGTGGTTCGAGGGCGCCACCTTGATCCACGTGCCTGCGTACTCCCTCTTCGAGGAGCCACTTGTCGGCGCGGCTCGCGCGGCCATCGCGATGGTGCGTCGTGGCGGCGGCCTTCTCGCCGTCGACCTCTCGTCCGTGGCGGGATTACAGGACTATGGGCCGGCGCGCATGGCCAAGGACCTCAAGGACCTCGCGCCGGACCTGCTGTTCGCGACCCAGGCCGAAGCTGAAACGCTCGGCGTTCCGCTGGAACGACTGGCCAAGCTACCGGTCGTGAAGCTAGGCTCCTCCGGCGTCAGGGTGCTAGGAAAGGTCGTCTCATCGCCGCCCGTCGATGAGGTCGACACCACAGGCGCGGGCGACGCGCTCGCTGCGGCGTTCTGCTCCGCATATGTGCGCGGCGCGACTCCGATCGAGGCGGCGCGACACGCCGTCGAGGTGGCCGCGAGTGCAGTCACCAGCGTCGGAGCGCGTCCAAGATGAGCCAGTTGCTTCAGGTTTCCAACGAAGTCGCCGATGCGCTGGCGAGCGCCCGGCCCGTAGTCGCGCTTGAGACGTCGATCGTCGGCCAGGGCCTACCGCATCCATACAACCTTCGCGCGGCCCACGAATGCGAGGCTGCGATTCGAGAGGAGGGCGCCGTCCCGGCAACCGTGGGCGTGCTCGACGGGCGCTTGTGTGTCGGCCTCACCGACGCCCAGCTTCAGCGCATCGCGTCAGGCGCGATCAAGGTGAGCTCGCGCGACCTGGGCTGGACGCTCGTCCGCGGTGAGGTTGGTGCCACAACGGTCGCGGCAACGATGCGGGTCGCAGCCATGGCCGGGATCAAGTTCTTCGCGACCGGTGGCATAGGTGGCGTGCATCGGGGCCATCCCGAAGACGAGTCCGCAGACCTGGTCGAGCTGAGCCGAACCGAGGTCGCAGTTTTTTGTGCCGGCGCGAAGATCATCCTCGACCTACGGCTCACGCTCGAGCGACTGGAAAGCCTCGCCGTGCCCGTTGTCGGATATGGCAGCGATGAATTTCCTGCTTTCTACTCCGCGCACAGCGGCCTCGCCGTGGGCTCGCGAGTCGACGGACCGATCGAGGCGGCGCGCGTCTTGCGTGCGTCGTGGGCGACGGGCTCGCGTGGTGTGGTTGTGGCCGTGCCCCCGCCCGCCGAGCTCGACGATGCGGAGGAGCTGGTGCAGCGCTCGGTGCGCGAGCTCACGGACGTAACCGGGCCGGATGTGACGCCTCGGTTGCTCGCACGCGTCGCCGAGCTCTCAAACGGGCGATCGCTCGACCTGAACGTGGATCTTGTTGTCAACAACGCGAGAGTCGCGGCTCGCGTCGCGTCCGCTTTCTCGGCGATGCGAGGCGACCTGACCTAGGTTCGTTTGGAAGCCTTCAGCGCGCACCAGGCCTTGGCGATTCGCTGGAGCTCGCCGGCTCGCGCATTCACCTCGGCGAGGTCGTTGAAACGCATGAACCGCGCGTTGGGACCCCCACCCTCCAGGTGTGGAAAGCGCCCGGGAATCTTCGCGCCGTTGTTGAACATCAGGTTGACGCTCTTCTTTGAAACCTGCACGAAGCTGACCAGGTCGCCTTCGTAGCCGATTAGAAGGCTGCCGTATTTCATGTAGTCCGAGATTCGAGGATCGGCTGCAAGCAGGATCTCCTGCACGCGGCGCATGACCATCTCGTTGGGCAACTTCTTGCTCGCGAACCACCGCTCGACCTCGGGATTCGTTTTCATCCGCGCGAGTCTACCTGGGTAGCAATCGTCGACACCCTTTTGGCACAGCTGTGGTCTACCTTCTCGGCCATGGAGTCCGTGGAGACCGCCGCGCCGGAGGCCACACCGCGCCCGGCGCCGGGAGCATCTGACCGGGTCAGGCGGTTCCTGCACGTCCTTGTCGAGCCGCGCTCTTATCTGAACGCGCTGTACCTGCTGATCGCGTTTCCGCTCGGCCTCACATATTTTGTGGTTCTGGTCGGCGGCGCGATCTCGGGCGCACTTGTGGCGGGGATCCTGATCGGGCTGTTGATCCTGCTGGCGGTGCTTGTCGCGGCGTGGGGATTCGCCCTGCTCGAGCGCGAGCTCGCCATCTGGCTTCTCGGGCCAGACGTACCCCCTCTGTCGTTGCCCGATCAAGAGCTCCTGTCGCCGTGGCAGATGCTCGTCCGTCACCTACGCAAGTCGACGACCTGGCGGTCGATCGCCTACTTGATCGTCAAGTTGCCCTTCGGCATCTTCGCCACCAGCGTCACGCTCGCCCTGGTTGGGCCGCCGATCGTTGGGATCCTGTATCCGGTATTCCACCTTCTCGACAGCGGCCCGGTTCCCGACTCGATCGGCCTCTTGATCTTTCCCGGGATCCCGGCCGTGCTCGGGCTGGCGGTGGCCTTTCATGTCTTGAACCTGATCGGCCGCACATGGGGGCGCTTCGCGGCCGACATGCTCGGCGTCAGCGAGGAGCAACGCCAGATCTGGGACGCGCGCCGCAAGGCCGAGATTGCGGATCGCAGCCGGCGCGAGCTGATCATGAACGTGTCGCACGAGCTCCGGACGCCCATCGCCAGCATCCAGGCGCACGTCGACTCGCTTCTCCTGCCCGAGGCCGACCGCCCTGACGCGGCAGAGACGGAGCGGCGGCTCAAGGTGACCGCGGCCGAAACGCGCCGGCTCGCCGACCTCATCGAGGACCTCTTGATGCTGGCTCGAGCCGACTCTCAGGAGCTCAAGGTTGCGAACCGCGCCATCGAGCTGGCGCCGATCGTCCAGCAGGTTGTCCTCGCGCTGGCGCCCCTCGCTCTCCTGGAGCGCCAGGTCACGGTGACCCTGGAGCAGATTCCGGCCGGCCTGTCGGCAGTGGGCGACCCGGACCGCCTCGCGCAGGTGCTCACCAACCTGGTGCGCAACGCGATCAACTACACGCCCGAGGGAGGTGTCGTCTCGATCCGCGTCAGCAGCGGGACCGATCGCGTGCAGATCGCCGTTTCCGACACTGGACTCGGCATCTCTGCGGAGGACCTGGAGCACGTCTTCGAACGGTTCTACCGGGCCGACAGCTCGCGCACGCGCGACACCGGCGGGTTCGGCCTCGGACTCTCGATCGCTCGCGAGCTGGTGGAGGCGATGGGAGGCAGCCTGTCCGCAACCTCACAGCCCGGCCTCGGCAGCACTTTCTGGATCAGCCTGCGCCGGGCAGAAGCAAGCTAGCGAACGTGGCGAAGATCCTCGTCGTTGAGGATGAGGGTGCGCTGTCCGACCTGATCCGCTCTCACCTGGAGAAGGAAGGGCACGTGATCGAGCAGGCCTTTGACGGCAAGCAAGCGCTCGCAGCAGGCGATCGTGCGCGACCGGATCTCGTCATCCTCGACTGGATGCTGCCCGGTGTGGACGGGCTCGTTGTGTGCAGGGAGCTGCGCCGCAAGCACCTGATGCCGATCCTCATGCTGACCGCACGCGGCGAGGTGGCCGATCGCATCACAGGACTCCAGGTGGGAGCCGACGACTATCTCGGCAAGCCTTTCTCGATCGTCGAGCTTGCGGCCAGGGTGGGCTCGCTGCTGCGACGCGTGGCCCTCGACAGCGCTGCGGCAACTTCGGACACCTCGCGGCCGATTACGTTCGGGACGTTGGTCATCGACCTGGCCGGCCATCGCGCCACGCTCGCCGGGTCGGAACTCGACCTCAGCCGGCGTGAGATGGACCTGCTCGAGCTTCTGTTGCAGCACCCCGGCCGCACCTTCTCGCGCGAGTTCCTCCTCGAGCGACTGTGGGGCGCCGACTTCGACGGTCTTGATCGGGCGGTCGACACGCAGATGGTCAGGCTCCGGCGGAAGCTTGGCGACCTTGGGGCCTGTATCGAGACTGTGTGGGGCATCGGGTACAGGTTTCGCCCCGAACTTCGCGAGGCCCAGACGTAGTTTCGGCACAGCGCGTCCTTATCTTCAAAACGTATGGAGGCGCGTCACAAAATCTCCCGGCGCGGTGTCGCTTCAGGCGGCGCCGGCTGTACTGATGGCCGGAAGTTCGTCGATGAACAGCTCCACCATCTGCGGATCCCACTGCGTGCCGGCCCCTGCCCGCAGGCTCGCTACGGCCTGATCGACGCTGAGGCCGGTGCGGTATGGACGATCGCTGACCATGGCATCGAAGGAGTCACAGATCGAGATGATTCGCGCGAGAAGTGGAATCTCGCGGCCGCGCAATCTGTCCGGATAGCCCTGTCCGTCGTAGCGCTCGTGGTGGTGGCGGATGATCGGCAGAAGACTCGTTCCAGTCCGCAGGGGCGCCACGATGTTGGCGCCAATGGCCGGATGGGCCTGCATTCGCCTCAGCTCTATGACGTTTAGGGGCCCGTTCTTGAGAAGGATGGACTCGGACACGCCGATCTTCCCGATGTCGTGGACAATGCCTCCGCGGTAGAGAGAGTCGAGCGCCGCCTCGGGGAGGCCGAGGCGCATGCCTACGTGTCGGGCGGACTCCGCTACGCGGCGCGTATGCCTCTCGGTGAGCGCGTCCTTCGCCTCGACCGCAGCCGCTAACGTGAAGATCACCTGCTCGGCGCTGTCGAGCGTCTGGTGTAGTGCGTTCAGGCGCAGGCACGACCTCACCCGCGCCACCAGCTCCGTGCGCTCGACTGGTTTGGTCATGAAGTCGTCGGCGCCCCATTCGAGCGCTTTCACCCGGTCCTGCGTCTGGCTCAAGGCCGTGAGCATGACGACGGGCAGCATCCGCAGCTTGGGGTTGGACTTGATGCGGTGGCAGACCTCGTAACCGTCCATCCCCGGCATCTGCACGTCGAGAAGGACGCAGTCCGGGTGTTCGGTCTCCATGATCGTGAGGGCGGTCGGGCCGTCCGCCGCCGACCGCACATCGCAGTCGATGCCGACCAGGTAGGCCTCGATCAGCTCGCGATTCGCCTCGCTGTCGTCGACCACGAGCACGACCGGGGTGCTTTGATACGGCGCCTCCGCGATCACGGGGGCCCTGAGAACGGGGTGCCCCGGCCGGTAGGGGGCCGGCCGGGGCGGTGAGAAGGGGATAAGACCGTTTTCAAGCCCGGCACGGCGCCGTGGTGCCGCCGCCACGCTGCGGCCAGACCGATCAAGAGGACCACCCATGCCCAGGTCACTGACAACTCCCACCTCAGGGTTTATCGGCTGGTAACCCACTAAACACCAAACGCAGCGCGTTGTCAATCAGTTAAGCGAGCGCCCCCCAAAGCTGGCCTCGCTTGCGCCGCCGGTGTTGACCAGCCGAGGATGGAGGGATGGTCACCAACCCGATCCGAATCGTTCCGCTGCACGTCGCGCCGGCGGCCCCGCCGGCAGCTCCAGCCAACCTGACGTATCGCGGAGGTCCGCTGCTGTCTGCGGTCGAGGTGGTCACGGCCTTCTGGGGCGCCGATTGGCTGGCGGCGGAGGCACCGCTGCTCACGCAGGTCAACGATTTCTTCCTTTACGTCCTGTCGAGCCCGCTGACTGACCAGCTCGGCGAGTACTCGGTACCGGGCGTGCCGATCGGCCGCGGATCCGTCGGCGGCACGGCCGTGATCACCGACCAGGAGCCGGGCAAGCTGGTCACCGATGCGCAGATCCAGGCCTTGATCCAGTCGGAGATCGCCAGGCGGACACTGCCCAAGACGAACCCCAACTCGCTCTACTTCTTGTTCCTGCCGCCCGGCGTTGACGTCGATCTCGGCGGCCACCAGTCGTGCTCAAGCTTCTGCGGCTACCACGACAGCATCGGCGGCACGACCTACTACGCGGTCATGCCGTACCCGGGCTGCTCCGGCTGTGTCGGCGGGTTGCACGTCCTCGACGCGCTCACGTCGACCAGCTCGCATGAGTTGTGCGAGGCGATCACAGACCCTGTGCCCGGCCAGGGTTGGTGCGACGACGTCAACGGTGAAATCGGCGACATCTGCCCGTGGCAGACCAAGAAGCTGGACCGATGGACCGTGCAGCTCGAATGGTCGAACCAGCAAGGAGCCTGCGTCTAGTGGCGGCCACCACCCCGATCGAGCATGTCGTCATCTTCGTCAAGGAGAACCACGGACTCGATACCTACTTTGGGACGTTCCCAGGCGCCAACGGCATGGCCATGGCGCACGCAGCCAATCCGCCGCCGAACGACCCTGATCACCGACACCCCGCGTGGCTCACGCGGGCGAAGACCGCGCCGCGCGTGCAATACCTGGAATCGGACATCCCGAAGTACTGGTCCTGGGCGCGTTCGTACACGCTTTGTGACTCGTACTTCACCGATGTCGCCGGCCCCTCGAGCCCGAACCACCTGATGCTGGTGGGCGCCGACTCGCCGATCATCGAGAACCCACACCCGGCGCCGTTGTTCGATCGGCCATCGCTGCCCGCGCAGCTGGACAAGGCAGGCCTCAGCTGGGCCAACTACGGCGGCTATGTGTTCGATTACCTGAAGTACACCAAGGGCAAGAACAAGAAGACGCCGGCGCAGTTTGCGGTCGATGCCGGAGCCGCCAAGCTCCCCACGGTGTCGTGGGTCTACGCGCCCACCGGGCTGTCGGAACACCCAGTGGAAAACGTGACGAAAGGGATGCAGTGGACTGTCGCCCAGGTTGCCGCTGTCGTCAAAGGCGGGCTCTGGCCAAAGGTGGCGATCTTCGTGACCTGGGACGACTGGGGCGGCTGGTACGACCACGTGAACCCGCCCCTGGTCGAGAAGTGGACCGATGGAACCCAGTTCCGCTACGGCGGCCGGGTGCCGTGCCTGGTGCTGAGCCCTTACGCGAAGGCCGGCTTCATCTCACACGCGCAGCACTCGCACGTGAGCCTGGTGCGATTCTGCGAGAAGGCGTTTGGATTGCCATCGCTCAACGCGCGCACCGCTGCGGACGACGGGATGGCGGACTGCCTTGACTTCAAGCAGAAGCCACTACCGCCGCCGACGTGAACTGGGCTCTCCGTTACGCGGGGAGGTCCGCCCGGCCCGCAGGGCCCGGCGGGGTGGGGCGACTCGGGTCACAGTTGGATCCGTGAGATAGCGCTGCAGCGTCGGTCCCAGCCACGCGACGACCTCGTCCCTGCTCGCCGACGCCAGCGGCTCCACCTTGACGACATATCGCAGCATCGCCAGCCCGATCAGCTGGCTGGCGGCGAGGCTGGCGCGCAGCTGGGGTTGGTCGAGCTCGAGGGCACGTGCCAGGCGACCCAGGACCTCGCGCGTCACGAATTCGCGCAGGAGCGCGGCAGCGTCTTCATTACCGACCATGGACCTGATCACGCCAAGCAGCGGGCTACCGCCGGGCGAATCCCATGTATCGACGAAGAAGCGTGTGAGCCGCTCGCCGAGCCCCTCGAGACCGGGCGCCAGCAACTTCGGTATGAACTCGGCCGGATCGACGGGAAACTGAATAGCCGCGCGGAACATGCCGTCCTTCGAATCGAAGTAGTGCAGCACCAGGGCCGGATCGACCTTGGCCTGAGCGGCGATACCCCGGATGGTGGTTCCGTCGTAACCGGCCTTCCCGAAGTCGGACCGCGCGGCCGCCAGGATCCGTTCCCGAGTGCCGCCCGTTCCCGGACGCCTTCCGGTTCGCGCCAATTACGCGGCGCTCACCTGGACGGTCGCGGCCTTGCGCGTGCGACCGGCGAGCATCTCGCCCACCCACATGAGCGCCAATCCCGCCACCAGCCACCCGGCCAGAACCTCGATCGGTCCGGCCAGCGCCGTTCCCGCGAAGAAGAGCGCTCCCCGCATCGCGCTGTACAGCTGGCCCGCCGGCATCCACGGTGCCAGCCACCGGTAGAAGTCGGGCAGCACCTGACTCCCGGCAGGTCCACCTGACGAAACGAGGTCGAGGAGCACCACCACCAGCGCGGCGAGCCCGATGCCCGGGCCGCCGAGCAGGCGAGCAGACCCGGCAATGACCGCGCCCACGGCAACCGAGGCGAGAGCGACCAGGCCTGCGGCGGCCCAGAACCCGTCGCCGTAGCCCCCGACGATCCAGGCCGCGGTGCCCGTGCCGGTGAGCCCGACCAGCGCGCCGAACAACAGGACGAATCCCAACCGCGGTCCGAGGCCGGCTTCCTTTGCCCTGACCAGGAGCAGCGCCTGGGAGACCAGCGTGCAGATCAAGGCGGCGACGACCACGAAGAACAGCACCAGGCCATGCGCGTCGCCACTTGCAAAGGGGTGCACGGTCTCCACCGTCAACGCCGTTCCCTGCGCCTTGAACGCATTTGTGAAAGCCGCCGTCATGATGGCTGTCGCCGCGTCGCCCCCTGCGCCCGCGACGATGAGGTGCGGACTGCCGCCGCCGAGGACGAGGACGCCATCCACCGCCTGCGAGTCGATGGCGGCCCGCGCCTCCTGTTCCGTGGCGTAGGTCGTGAACTGGAACGCGCCAGGAGCGGCCGTGCCGAACGACGATGCGATCTGCTGCACGGCGGGTGCGGGTCCGACCAGGCCAACCGGAATGTCATGGGGCTTCGGATCCTTGATCGCTGTCCCGATGAGGCCGATCAGCGCGACGAGAATGAGGAGGCCACCGACCAGGGGTGGCAAGAACGCCTCCAGCCATGCTGGTCGCGCCGTCCTCTTGCTCGACTCCTTTCGATTCAACGTCCCCACCTCAGCCATTCCGCCCTCCTCAGCAGTAATTCAACACTGGTTGAATTCTACACGCGTTGAATTATGGCTGTCAAGAGAATGGACCTAAAAAGGACCGTGAAAACTGGAGTTGGGGTAAGCCTGGTGGTGCCTGAGCGCGGGGGGCAACGCCAAGAATCTGCAGCAAATTCCGTCTGTAAATGCTTGACCATCGAACAAACATTCGTTACACTACGAACATGCGTTCTGAGGGTGGGGTGAGGGGGAATTGGACCTCGCAAGAGCTCTTCCAGGAGATCCATTCACTCCTCACGCGGCTCGCCGAAGAGGATCTCAACTCGGTGCCGGCGGAGTCGATGGGTGATGACCTGCTCGCACTGCAGCGCATCGACAGTCGTGTCCAGGCCGAGACGCTGCGCCGGCTGCGCCGTTTCAACAGCGGCCAGGGCTACGCCAACTCCGCGGCGCTGAGTGCAAAGGGCTGGTTGCGCTGGAAGTGCAATCTCACCTACACGGCGGCGTCGAATCAGGTCGAGGTGGCACGAGCGCTTGACTCTCTGCCGCAGACGTCG
>WNEZ01009698.1_pt1 | contig 10767 bp, 11 predicted proteins | sample 5400521 | NCBI WGS metagenome assembly WNEZ01 (sample SAMN13153339, study PRJNA577476) | soil metagenome | isolation source: 120 cm saprolite under Douglas fir tree site 2 hole 1 replicate 1 | place: USA:California | collected 2015-04-18
TGGAGGTGCCCTTGAACGAGGCGATCGATCACCTCGTCGCGCTCCGCCTCATCGGCTGCGGCCTGACGACGCTCGACAAGGAGAACGGCCGCGCCATCGTCACCACTTCCTGGGCAGCTTCGCAACAGCTGGATACGCTCAAGGACATCTGGAACCGGATACTTCGCTGCTTTCGCTCTCGTCCCGCCCGCACCTGAACGCTGCGAGCTTTCGCGCGACCTGCGGCCTCGGTTCACGGCTTGATCGGAATCCAAACTTCGACCCCGCCCATGCCGGTCTGCGGATCGAACTCCTCTCCGTAGCGTTCGAAGAAGTCCGCGCCGTCGGTGGCGCGCGTGTTCCCCGATGACGGCAGCCATTCGCCCATGATTGCGCCCATCGTGGGGGCGATTCCGGAAACATGACCGCGGCGGGATCTCCAGATGGCCGAAACCCTCGGGAAGGCCGCCGAGATCGGAGACTTCGACGCCGGCCAGATAGCCGAAGCTGCACGCGTCCTCAAGCGAGTCGAACACGACTCCATAGGCTGCGCAGCCCACCTGCCCGGGGATGTTGTCGATGTGCGGGGCAAAGCGCAGCCATTGATCGGGAATTCCCGCATTGGTGCCCCGGTGGCGCTGCGCCATCCCGGCAATCAGCATCGGCTCGCCGTCCTCGAAGCGCGGCGGCTCGAGCGGCGCGATCTCCGGTTTGCCCATTTGCATCTCCCTTGTCGACGCCCGCACGGCCGCGTTGCGTCTCATTATTCTTGTCCCTTGTACGCCCGCGCGAGCTCTTCGACGTCGAACTTCTTCATCCGAAGAAATGCTTTCGTGACGCGTTGTGACTTTGCCGGGTCCGGGTCCCTCAACATTTCCGAAAGGACGGTCGGAACGACCTGCCACGAGACGCCATACCTGTCTTTCAGCCAGCCGCACGGCCCCTCTTGGCCGCCCTCGGTGAGCTTGCTCCAGAAGTAGTCGATTTCCTCTTGCGTCTCGCAATGGACTTGGAACGAAATTGCCTCGTTGAATTTGAAGTGCGGGCCGCCGTTGAGGGCGACAAATCTCTGCCCTGCAATTTCAAACTCGGCGGTCATGACCGATCCCGGCTCTTTTCCGTGAATTTCGTATCCCTCTTTTCCGTAGCGACTGATTCTTCCGATCTTGGAATTCTTGAAGACGGAAGCATAGAATTTCGCCGCCTCCTCGGCCTGGGTATCAAACCATAAACAGGGCGTGATCATTTGCGCGGTCATCTGCATGGGGTCCCTTTCGGCATCCGCCGGCCCTTCGAAATTCGCTCGTTCCACGATCCCGCCCTCGCGATGCACTTGCCCGAACTCACCCCTAGGACGAACGGTCCCCGGGCATTCCGACAGCGGCGACGACTTTTTTTGGGGGCCGGGGACACCGTGGGCGCGCCGGCGGCGGAACCGGTTGCCATCGAGACGATCGCGTAGGCGGCATCGAGACGCAGACATATGGGCGCTCGTGTCGACTACCTTCGAAAGGAGACTGCAAATGCCGGTAGCCAAGATTCACGTACTCGAGGGGCAATACGACGAGGCTCGTCTGCGCAAGGTGTCGAGGGCGGTTCAAGACGGGCTCATCAGCGCCCTTGGCATTCCTCCGGACGACTTCTTCCAGATCATTCACATTCTGCCTCGAGGCCAATTCCTTCATACGCCGTCGTTCCTGGGCCTCAAATATTCGGATAACCTGATCCTGTTGGAAGTCACTTTCATCTCCGGTCGTCCCAAAGAGAAGCGGCTGGGATTATTGAAGGCCTTGAACGACGGAGTGGTCGCGGCTGCCGGAATCTCTCCGGATGATCTCTTGATCCAGCTTTACGAGGTCCCCGGCGAGAACATTTCTTTCGGCCGGGGTCTGGCTCAGCGAGCCCATATCTCGGCCAACGATCCAAAGGCTGCGGACTTGGCCACTACAAGGAGAGCCTGAGATGAAAACCCATGGATCAGCCGTCTGGCAGGGCGGAATCAAGGACGGCAAAGGCGCCATCTCGACCAAGAGCGGCGCGCTCAAGGACTATCCCTATGGCTTCAGCAGCCGCTTCGAGGGTAAGCCAGGCACCAATCCCGAGGAGCTCATCGGGGCGGCACATGCCGGATGCTTCACGATGGCTCTGTCGCTGATTCTCGGCGAGGCCAAGCTCACCGCCGAGCGCATGGAGACCACGGCCGAGGTCACGCTCGACAAAGTGGCCGACGGCTTTGCCATTACCGCCGTGCATCTGACCTTGAAAGCCAAGGTGCCCGGCGCGGACCAGGCAAAATTCGAGGAGCTTGCCGCCAAGGCCAAGGCCGGCTGTCCCGTTTCCAAGCTGCTGAATGCCAAGATCACGCTGGACGCGAAGCTGGTCGATTGATCAGAGGTGAGGCAACATAAGACGAGGACGGATTGAACAGATGTTGTCGGCCGTTTCGTCGGCGCCCGCAGGCCAGCCCAAACGAGCAGCAGCCCGGCGAACGGCGAATACTTCGGGACGCTGCGTGAGGCGGGCAAACATCGGGTACTTGCCGATGGGGTCATGGACGTAGAAGGCGATCGGCTGATCGAGGCATTCGTACGATCATCTGGGGCGAGGGAGCGTGCCGATCCAGCGCACAAACACATAAAACACCGGGGTGAACAGGAGTCCGAACAATGTCACTCCCAACATGCCGAAAAAGACGGCCGTGCCGAGCGCCTGGCGCATTTCGGCGCCGGCTCCGGTTGCCAGCGCCAGCGGCACCACGCCGAAAATGAAGGCGAAGGACGTCATCAAGATTGGCCGAAGACGCGTGCGCGCGGCCTCCACGGCGGCGTCCCATCGATTTGCTCCGCGGTCCTCGGCCTGCCTCGCGAATTCGACGATCAGGATCGCGTTCTTGGCCGCCAACCCGATCAGCACCACGAACCCGATCTGGGTGAGGACATTGTTGTCCATGCCGCGCAACAGCACGCCGCTGACCGCCGCGAACAAGCACATCGGCACGATCAAGATCACGGCCAGCGGCAACAGCACGCTCTCGTACTGTGCTGCCAACAGCAGAAACACGAACACCACGGCAAGGCTGAACGCGACCACTGCGGTATTGCCTGTCCCTTTCTCCTGCAGCGCAATCTCCGTCCATTCGAATCCGAACCCGGAAGGCAGGTTCGCGGCGACGATCCTTTCCATTGCGGCGATCGCCTGGCCGGTGGAGAAACCCGGCAGCGTCGAGCCCTGTACCTCGGCGGCCGGGAACAGGTTGTAGCGCGGCACGCGGTAGGGGCCGGTGATTTCGCGGAAGCTCGCAACCGAGCCGAGCGGAACCATGTCGTTGGCGATCGAGCGAGTCCGCAGATTCTCGACGTCTCGGAGCGAGAGCCGAAACGGATTGTCGGCCTGTGCAGTGACCCGATAGGTTCGCCCTAGAATGTTGAAGTCATTGACGTAGGTCGAGCCCATATAGGTCGACAGGGTGTCGAAGAAGCGCGTGATCGGCACCCCCAGCATCTCGGCCTTGGTGCGGTCGATGTCGGCATAGAACCGCGGTGTGGCGGTATTGAACAGGGTGAAGACTTGAACGAGACCCGGTGTCTGGTTGGCGCGAGCGGTAATGCTGCCGACCGCCTGCTCGAGCGCCCTCGGACCGCGGTCCGCCCGATCCTGGACATACATTTTAAATCCACCGCCGGTGCCGATGCCGGGCACGGAGGGAGGTGGAAGCACCAGGACGAGGGCCTCGCGCACCGCCTGCAGCTGAGCGCGCAAATCGTCCAAGATGCTCGCGCTCGACAGCCCGGCCTTCACCCGCTCCTCGAACGGCTTCAAGACAACGAAAATGACGCCGTAATTGGGGGCGTCCGTAAACGTTGCCCCGTCGAAGCCCGCGAACATCACCGCATGCGCCACGCCCGGACGCGACAACAGGATGTCCGATGCCTTGCGCACGACGCGGTCTGTCCGTTCCAAGCTCGCGCCCGGCGGCAATGAAATCGCAGTGATGAAGTAACCGCGATCGAGCGGCGGGATGAAGCCTGACGGCGTGCGGCTGAACTGAACATAGGTGAGCGCAATGAGCCCGCCATAGACCACAAGCATGAGCGCCGAAACGCGCAAGGCCCGCCGGGTAAGGCCGCCGTAGCCCAACGACAAGCTCTCGAACATTCTGTTGAAACCCAAGAAGAAGAGGTCGAACGGCAAGGCCAAGACCCCCCAGAACCCCCGTCTCTCCTCATGGCCGTGCGGCCGCAAGAAAAGTGCCGCGAGCGCGGGCGACAACGTCAATGACACGACTGCGGAAATAATCGTCGAGGCCATGATGGTGAGCGCGAATTGCCGGTAGAACGCGCCCGAGATACCGGTAATGAACGCAGCCGGGATGAACACCGCACAGAGCACGAGAGCGATGGCGACCAACGCGCCGCCGACCTCGTCCATGGTCTTGTGGGCGGCGTCGCGCGGGCTCAGCCCCTGGCGCAAATAACGCTCGACGTTCTCCACGACCACGATGGCGTCGTCCACCACGATGCCAATGGCGAGAACGAGGCCGAACAGCGTGAGATTGTTCAGTGAAAAGCCGAATGCCGCCATGACGAAAAAGGTGCCGATCAGCGATACCGGGATAGCGACGATCGGGATGATCGCGGCGCGCCACGTCTGCAGGAACAGAATGATCACGATCACGACCAGGAGCCCCGCCTCGAACAAGGTCTTGATCACCTCGTCCACCGACTGCTGAATGAACTCGGTGGTGTTGTAGGCGACCCGATACGCCAGTCCCTGCGGGAAACCCTTCGCCAGTTCCTCCATCGTCCCTAGCACGCTCGCCGCGGTTGCAAGCGCGTTTGAGCCCGGACGCTGGAAGATCCCGATTGCGGTCGCCACCTGGTTGTCGAGATATGCGTTCCTCTTGTAATCCTGGGCACCGAGCTCGACGCGCGCGATATCGCGGACGCGCGTCACCCGGCCATCATCATCGGTAGCAACCACGATGTCGTTGAACTGATCCGGACTCGACAGCCGACCGAGCGTCTGCACCGCAATCTCGAATCCGCCGGGCGATGTCGCAGGCGGCTGATTGATGGCGCCGGCCGCAACCGAGACATTGGCAGCCCGCAAGGCACTGACGACGTCACTCGCCGTGAGACCGCGAGCCTGCACCCTGGCCGGATCGAGCCAGACCCGCATGGAGTAGTCGCGCGCGCCGAACACGATCGTATCGCCGACGCCGTCGACGCGGGTGAGGACGTCCTTGATGTTGATCGTGGCATAATTGGAGATGTACTGCTGGTCCAACGTTCCATCGGGCGAGATCAGATGGATCACCAGCATCAAGTCGGGTGACTTCTTGCGCACGGCCACTCCGATGCGCTGTACATCTTCCGGAAGCCGGGGCAGTGCTACCGAAACACGATTCTGAACCAGCACCTGCGCTTGGTCGATGTCAGTCCCGGGCTTGAAGATCACCTGGATAGACAACGCGCCGTTGCCTACCGATTGCGAGATCATATAGAGCATGTTGTCGACGCCGTTGATCTCCTGCTCTATGGGCGTCGCAACCGTATCGGCGATGACTTCCGCCGCGGCGCCGGCAAAGGTGGCAGTCACTTCCACCGTCGGCGGCGCAATCTCCGGGTATTCGGTGATGGGCAGGGCACGAAAGGAGATGGCACCGACAAGCGTCAGGATAATCGAGATGACAGCGGCAAAGATCGGTCTATCGATAAAGAAGTGCGAGAATCGCATGGTGATCGCGCCTCGTCCCGCGCGGAATGATTATTGAGCGGCAGCTTCGATCTTGCCGAGCTCGGCTGTAACTTTCTGCCCGGGACGGGCACGCTGCAGACCGTCGATGACGATGCGATCGGTGGGCGCGAGACCTGAGCGGATGACGCGCAATCCATCCACGATCGGACCGAGCTCGACCCGTTTTGCTCCGACGGTGCCGTCCTCGGCGACCGTGAAGACGATCTTGCTGGATTGGTCGGAGGCAATCGCACTATCCGGCACGAGCAATGCCTCGTGCTGTCCCCCGAAAAGGCGAAGCCGCCCGAAGAATCCAGGGGTCAGCAGTCCATCCTTGTTGTCGAAGACCGCACGGCCGCGAATGGTGCCGGTCTTCGAATTAAGAGCGTTGTCGACAAAATTCATCCGGCCCTGATGCTTGTACTCGGCTTCATCCGCGAGCCGGACCGACACCGGGTTCTGCACGTCGCGGGACGACGGCCGCGCTCCGGCGGCTGCCAGACGCAGGTAATGCAAGAAGTCCGCCTCGCTGCCGTCGAACACGAAGTGAATGGGATCGGTCGAGACGATGACGGTCAGCAGCGTCGCACCGGTCTGGCCGCCGGTGATGAGGTTGCCGGCATCGACGCGCTTGTCGGAAATACGCCCGGAGATGGGCGCGCGCACTTCGGTCCACTCAAGATTGAGTTCTGCCTGTTTGAGAGCGGCCTCGAGTGAAGCGACCTGGGCCGCGGCGTCACGTTCGGTTGATCGCCGGGTATCGAACTCCCGCTCGGTCAGCGTTTGGCTGCGCACCAATGGAGCCGCGCGTTGGACGTCGAGCGTTGCAATCTCGAGCTTCGCCTTGGCACGCTCCACGTCGGCCCGCGCCTGCTCCACGGCGTTTCGATATGGTCGCGGATCGATGACGAACAGAAGATCTCCCTGCTCGACGACCTGGCCCTCCTTGAAATGGATGGAATCGATGAATCCGGAGACTCTTGCGCGCACTTCGACGGTCTCCACCGCCGCGAAGCGGCCGGTATATTCATCCCATTCGGCAATGGTCTTCTGCAGCGGGAGCGCCACAGTCACTGATGGAGGAGGCGGAGCCGAACTGCCCGCCGGCTTGCTGTCGCAACCGAAAAGCACGTGGACCGCGAGCAGCAGAAAGCTCAAGAGAATCCCGCGTCTCATTTGGTTTTCCTCGACCAGGAGAGAAGCGATGTATTCATTGACACTGGATATTACAACCTGCAGATAGAGCCTAAACCTTGCGGCTACAGCCAAGAATTTGGTCTGGCAAGGGTCCCTGTCTGCGCTTCGGGAAGTTTCGTTATGACCCCTCCCGGAAATGTCGGAGACGCGGCCCGCGTGATCACGATGGTTCGGAGGTGACTTCGGTCATCCGCCATGAAATCGGGTCTGGCGATCAAAGGCCGTAAGCGATGCAGCACATTATTTCTGTCATCGAGCAGCATGGCCTGCTGGTCGTTTTCCTCAACGTCCTCCTGGCCCAGAGCGGACTGCCCTTGCCGGCTTTTCCGACGCTGATGGCTGCGGCAGCGCTCGTCACGCCGAGCCGCTATCAGGTCACCGAAATTATTCTTGCAGGCGTCGCCGGCTCGCTGATTGCGGATCTTGCTTGGTATTGGAGCGGCCGACGATATGGCCGACGCATTCTGGGATTGCTCTGCAAGATGTCCTTGTCCCCGGATTTCTGCGTCAGCCAGACCGAGACAGCGTTCACGAAAGTCGGCCCTTGGTCGTTGCCGTTGGCGAAATTCTTTCCGGGGCTTTCGACTATTTCCGTGGCGATGGCTGGTGTCACCAAGATGTCGCTGCCCGCGTTCCTTTTGCTCAACGGAAGTGGGGCAGTCTTGTCTGTCAGCGTGCCGGTTGTGCTGGGCCGGATATTTCACGACGCGATTACCGATATTCTCTCTGCGCTTACGGACGTCGGCAAGTTTGGTGTGTTATTGCTCCTTTGCGTGCTTGGTTTGTATCTGCTGATAAGATGGTGGCGACGGCAGGCGTTCATCCGTCAGCTTCGCATGAACCGCATCACTGTCGACGAGCTTCGCGGATTGATCGACCAAGGCCGGAAGCTTCTCATTCTCGATGTGCGGCCGCAGGAGGCTCGCCAAGAAGGAATGATTCCGGGCGCCGTGCCCGCACATCGCGAGGATATCGATCCAGTGGTAACGACCTATTCTCGCGAACTGGAGATCGTCGTTTACTGCGCATGCCCAAACGAGGCATCGGCAGCCGTCGCTGCCAAGCATCTGAAGCAGGCAGGATTCAAGAAAATACGACCGCTCCTGGGCGGGATCGATGCATGGGTTCAAGCCGAACAACCCGTAGAACGTGCGCTGCCCTCCGCCTCGGCAGCAACCTCTTGACCGTTGCAGGCGCGGCGGCCGGCCGAATCTCGGCTCAATAGCTGAATCCAGAAACCCGGCGGCGACCGCATCGGCATCTATGCATGCTCCAGCAACGCGACGGTGCCCAGGCCGCCGTCGGCACATATGCTGACAATCGCGCGGCTGCTCTTCGGCAAGGCCGCAAGTTCTTTGACGGCCTGACTCAAAATGCGCGCGCCGGTGGCGCCAAAGGGATGGCCAAGCGGAACACTGCCGCCGAGCGGAGCAAGTCGCCGCGCGGCCTCACGTCCGACCAGGAAGCCGCCGAAGCATCCGACGCGCCAAAAATCCTCGAACCGGTCGGCAGAGAGTTCGCGAAATTCGATCTTTTGATTGTTTCCGGCGTTATAGACGACAAGATCGGCTGGGTTCACGCCATCACCCGGGGCCATCGCGCGGTCGAACAGCCGGCTTATGTCGCCCTCGATCGTTGCATCGGCAGCCCCGTCCGCTGCCCGTCGTCCGCGTTCGGCGCCCACGCCGACGATGACGGCGGTCGGCTTGCTCACGACGCCGCTCCGACGCGGCAGCCCTCGAGCAACTCCGCAAGCTCGCCACTCTCATGCATCTCGCGGACGATATCGCAGCCTCCGACGAAGTTGCCGTTCACATAAAGCTGCGGGATCGTGGGCCAATTCGAATAGGTCTTGATGGCGCGGCGGACGGTCGGATCTTCGAGTACATCGACGAAACGAAACGGCACGTCATAGTTCCGGAGCACGGCCACGACCGTTGCGGAGAAACCGCATTGTGGCCGCGCTGGACTGCCTTTCATGAACAGAACAATCGGGTGCGTTATGACGGCGTCCGCGACGGCGGCCTGCGCGTTCATCCCGGTGGTAATTTCGGTCATTGGAGCTCTCCTGTTGTTGCGCAAGCCGTCAACTGGGTCGGACGTAACTTCATCGGCGGTGCATCGAGCACCTTGCGAGCGAATGCGTAGCTCGTTCCCGCTCGCATCCGCCGCGGCCAGGGCAACCTCATCGGGCCGAACCAGGCACCACCTGCAACCGCCGCAGCATTGATCAGGCCGAAAGCCGCAAGCGCGACCGCGAGCGAAAGGAAGACATGGGTGAGGTCGCCGGTTAAACGCAGCGCCAGCCAGCCGCCCGCAGTTGCGATCGCCAGCCGAGTGAGATTTGCAATGAGCGGCCAAGCTAGGCGTCCGGCGCCTTGCGAGGCGAAGTAGAGCGCCATACCGAGCCCGAACAAGCCATAGAACGGACCGACGACATGCAGATAGCGCGATCCGGCGTCGAGCATGGCGGCGTCGCTATCGAACAGTGACAGCCAGGCGCGAGGGAATACCGCCGCAAAGAGGCCGATCATTTCGCACAGGCCGGCCGCGATTGCAGCGCCGATCCAGGCCGTGCGCAAGGCTCGTTCGCGCTTGCCCGCGCCGATGTTTGTCCCGACCATGGCGACGAGTGGACCGCCGAGGCCGAAAACGAGAGGAACCAGGAGGTACTCGAGGCGCGAGCCGGTGCCGTAGCCGGCAATCGCCGCGGAGCCGAACCGGCCAACGAGTCCGGTCGCGACCGCGATCGTCACATTGGTCGCAACCGTGACCAGCGCAGCGACCGCGCCCACCTTCAAAATGTCGCGGAAGAGCGCCCGGCGAAACGCGAAGCCCTTGAGGGAGAGGCGGATCAGGCTGCGCGCCGACCGCAGGTATATCGCGAGAGCGAGACTCCCCAAGGCGTAGAACGCGATGACTGCCACGGCACCGCCGGCGATCCCAACGCCGGGAAACGGCCCCCAGCCGAAGATGAGGCAAGGGGACAAGGGAATTCAGCGCCGCGGCACCGACACAAGTCACGACGGCCGGCACCGCCATATTGCCAGTGCCGCGAACGACGTTTGCAAGCGAGTTGAATAGCCAGAGCAGGATCGCGCTCGAAAAGATCACGTTGGAATAGGTCAGCGCCGCAGCGAGCGATGCTCCTGTTCCACCCAGCGCGGCATACAGCCATCGACCGCCGCCCAGCACCGCGAGCGTGAAGCCAAGCCCGAAAATTACCGCAATCGCGAGCGCATGGATCGCCAGTGCATCGGCGTCGGTGCGACGTCCGGCGCCGAGGGCGCGGGCGATGGCCGATGATATGCCGCCGCCCATGGCACCCGCCGACATCATCTGCATCAGCATCAATACCGGAAACACCAGCGCGACGCCGGCAAGCGCATCGGTCCCGAGCTTGGCGACAAAATAGGCCTCGATGAGTCCCACCGAAGCCTGCACGACCATCACCAGCACGTTCGGCGCGGCAAGCCGCAACAACGTCGCAGCGACCGGCGCCTCGAGCAGCCGCCGCGTTCGCGGATCGAACTGCACCGCGACCGCCGGCGCGACAGGGCGCTCCTTCGAAAATCCCGTGTCGGCACCTATCGCGTTCGCAGACATGACGAATTCCCGGCTGGCTTCGGGTTGACATTCCGCGTATATGCACCTAGATAGGCGCATATACGCATTTGTCAAGGGAGCGACCGATGGCCTCCGACCGCCGAACCAGGGGCGAAGATTGCACCTGCCTGGCGCTTCGCCAGGCGGCCCGACATGTCACCCGATCCTATGACCAATTTCTGGTGCCCGCGGGGCTGCGAACCACCCAGTTCTCGATTCTCGCGAAGCTGAAACGAAAAGGACACATGA
>WNEZ01005891.1_pt1 | contig 10766 bp, 7 predicted proteins | sample 5400521 | NCBI WGS metagenome assembly WNEZ01 (sample SAMN13153339, study PRJNA577476) | soil metagenome | isolation source: 120 cm saprolite under Douglas fir tree site 2 hole 1 replicate 1 | place: USA:California | collected 2015-04-18
ACCTCGTCGGATTTCATCTCCAGGCCGACGAACAACGACGTCCGGAGAAGGTTCTGGTCGCTCTGCGGCAGCGCTTCGTAGAGCTCCCGAAGGACGAGCAGCGGAGGACGGCCATCCAACTCGATCAGAAGATTTCCCTGGGACTGGGTGATGATCAGCGGCGAGCCGACCGGCCGGCAGCCCTGGGCGACAATGGTATCGATGGAGATGTTCCCGCTCAGTGCCACGCCCACGGCCCCGCTTCGCCGCACGCGCGACCCGAGGAAAAGGGTGCTTGAACCCTGCAGTTGGCCGCCGCTGGAGAGTCCGCCGATCTTCCGCGAGTCGGGATAGGCCACATCAAGACCGGCGATCAGGGCGCTGGCGTCGAAGGTGAACGGGTCGGCAAGCAGGAGGAAATGGACGTTCGTCATCGGCGGATTGCCGACCAGCGTCCTCCAGGCTTGAATCTCCGTAGGATCTCCGGGGAGTTGGGGTGAGGCGACCTGAAATGGCACCAGGTTCACCCCGGGCAGAGAAGCGGCGGTAAGTGAGAATGCGGCGCGCTGCTCGACCTCATGCCCCGCTCCGATCACCCCGTCCGCTGAGCAGCCGAGCAAGAGAGCCTCGGGGAACTGAGCAGAGACCAACTCCGGCAGGTGGGCGTACGAGCCCGCGTAGTGAGGCGAAACGAAGGCGACGACCAGATCCGCGTGTGACTGACCAAGCCGATCTCGCACTGCGGTGCCCGCCTCGGATACGGCGCGCTCCAGAACGGCTTCCTCCGAAATCGCGGATCCCCACTTCATCTCCTGTCGATGGCACATCGGAGCCCGGCTCGCAACTTCTTAAGGACGCCTCCCTCTTCTCTGCATGATTGATAACAGCTTGAAACACATATCTGTTCGTCTGTCGGGAGGTTTGCTCATGGCCGCGCCGACACCCATCGTCGCGCTGGCACGTCGTCGCCCCGGCACGGCGCGGACCCGAGGCGAAGATCTGCTCGGCGAGCAGCCAGGCATTTGCGGGTCACTTTCGGCGCATCGCGTCGCGGAACCGAGACGCAGTTCCGGCTTGACTGGCCCGCCACATGATGGTGGTGTTCGTTCGTGCGCGTGACCATTTTGACGAGATTCTGGGGCCGACGTCGTGGCGCGCGCGGATTCTCAAGTCAGGAGAGGGATGACACGTATCGCATGGTCGATCTTTGGACTGAGTGTTTTGCTTATCGCTTGCCGGGATTCAGCTCTTCCGCCGTCGCGAGTCGATGATACAAGTAGAACCTCTGCATTCGCGGGCATCTCGCGCTTCAATGACCTGAATCCGATTCAGATCGAGAATCTGTTGCCTGGCAGTCCGATGTGGCGCTCGGGCGCAGTCGCCGCGTCGCGGCAACTCGAGCTGTACCTCTCTACCGATTCGCAGCTCGCCGGGGGTTACGTTTCGGTCAAGGTTGCCTCCGATGTTTCGTCGCGCATCGACGCGGAGATCTATCGCCTCGGACATTATGGCGGGGACGGGGCACGCCTGGTCTGGAGCGGTGGCCCTTATGACGTTTCGACACAGCCGGCCTGCCCTCGCCAACCGGACACCAACCGCGTGGAGTGTAACTGGGGTGAAACATTCTATTTTCAAATTCCATCCGATTGGCTTTCGGGGGTATACCTCGTCAAGGTGATCCGTTCCGACGGAGAGCGGTTCAAACGCTTTGCGCCGTTCGTCGTCCTCGATCGCCGGCCGGCGGAGATCTTGTACCAGCCGACCTTCAACACCTATCAGGCCTACAATCAGTGGGGCGGCGCGAGTCTTTATTGGGGAGTGGCCGGCCGCGCGGTCGAGGTTTCTTATGATCGCCCCTACGATCAGGGGGAGGGGGCGGGTCTGCTCTTCTGGTTCGACTATCACTTTCTCAAGTTTCTCGAGAAAAGTGGCTACGACGTGACCTATGCGTCGAACATCGACTTCAACCGGTTTGGAAATCTATTGTCTGGAATTGGCGCCTTTGTGACGGCCGGCCATGACGAATACTGGCACCCGACTGAAAGAGCCCAGGTGGATACGGCGGTGGATTCCGGCCAGACCAGTCACACCTACTTTGGGGCGAACGGCGCTTTCTGGCGCATTCGCTACCGTGAAAACAGCACCACCGGCCTGCCTTTGCGCACCCTCGTCTGCTACAAATCATACGACGATCCGGTGAGTGACCCGCCGACGGTCCATTTCAGCGACCCGCCGGATCCGCATCCGGAAAACCTGCTCTATGGCATTGCCTACGACTCGGTCCAGGCGATCTCATTCCCGCTGGTGGTGGGCGATCCCAATCACTGGCTCTACCAGGGAACCGACGTGGTCGCCGGGGAGGCCCTCCCCGGATTGCAGGGCGTCGAGTGGGATCGCATCTGGCCCGATCGGGAGACGCCGGCCGATGTCCGCGTGATCCAGGAAAGCCCGGTGCTGCGGGATTTCGGAACGGCCGGTGCGGCCCACACCGTCGAGCGCAATCTACCGGCGGGCAATACGGTCTTCGCCGCCGGCACTTTCTTCTGGTCTTCCGCATTGGCTCTGAACCAACCGGAGTTCGTCGACGACCGGGTCGCACGGATGACCCAGAACGTTCTTGAGCGTGCGCTTGCGCATCGCCGCCCGCCGGTAGAGCCGCCTCCGACCGGGCCCCTGCGACCGACGCCTCCCCAAATTGCTCCGGAATGGGCGGCCTCGGTTTCAGCGCTGGCCGGCTCCGCGCGGATTGCGGGATGGGCCGACGGCCCCGGCTATTCGGCGAGGTTTTCTGGCCCCCTTGGGCTGGCCGCCGGAGCCTCGGGCCAGATCATCGTCGCCGATGGAAACAATCACCTGATTCGCCGGATCGATGCCGATGGCACCACGGCCACCATTGCCGGGACGGGTTTTCCGGGATCGGCCGACGACAGACCTGGGAACCAGGCGAGCTTCAGTGCTCCCACGGGAGTAGCCGTTGCGGCGGACGGGACGATTTACGTCGCCGACTCGGACAATCACGTCATCCGCCGGATCCAGAATGATGCCCCCACCTTTTCGGTATCGACCTATGCGGGGCGGATGCGGGATCCGGGTTGGGTTGACAGCGCTGACCCGCTCAGCGCCCGGTTCGATCGCCCGATGGCCCTGGCTTTGGACGGCTCGGGCAATCTCTACGTTGCGGAAATGTTCGGGAACAGAATCCGGCAAATTGCGCAGGGATCGAGGTCGGTCAGCACCTACGCCGGAAACGGAGAATCCGGAGCCCTGGACGCCCCAGTCGCGACCGACGCCCGATTTGCCTATCCGTCGGCGCTCGCGGTGGGGCCCGCAGGCGAGGTCTACGTGCTCGATGCAAGCACGCAATTCCTGCGTCGGATCTCACCCAGCGGAAGCCACCCGGTCGACACGATTGCCGGAAGCTCCTACGCGATTGGATATGGGGATGGCGCCGGCTCGGATGCGCGCTTCCGGGCGCAGATGGGAATGGCGGTCGGCCTGGGGGGCGAGATCTATCTGGCGGACTCGGGCAATTTTCGCATGCGAAAGGTCATCCCCGGATCGTCGATCGATACCGCCCGCGTCACGACCATCGCCGGCACCGGGCGCGTCGGGATGAATCTGGGAAGCGGCGACACCGCGGACATCGTGCTTCCCGCCGGCGTCGCGGTGCTGCCGGATGGACGGATCGCGGTCTCGGATGCCTACAACCAGGTGATTCGCCTGATCACTCCCCGCGGGACGTCTGGAATGGCGCGGTAGTCATCCCGGCGAGCAAAGCCGGTCTCCGATTTCGCTCTTCCAGGATGCCCATTCTTGCGGCCAAAGGTGAGACCGGCCGCCGACCTTCCGCGTTGGAGCGGAAATCGATCGTTTGTCAGACGCGCGGCGCTGCTGATATCAACGCCGCTTAGATGAAGGCGGGATTGGTTGGTTATTCGCTGGTGGGCAAGACCACGCTCTTCAATGCGCTCACCGCGTTGAACCGGGGCGGCGCCGCTGGGCGCCAAGCCAATCTGGGCGCGATCAAGGTTCCCGACCCGCGGGTGGACGCGCTCTCCGCCATCTACAAGCCGAAGAAGAAGACCTTCGCCGAGATGCTCTTCGTCGACGTGCCCGGACCTCGCGGCAAGGGCTCCGGCCTGGACGCCGAGTCGATCAAGGCGCTGGGCGACGCGGATGCTTTCTGCGTGGTGTTGCGCGGCTTTCCCGGTGGGGACGGATCGCCCCCAGACCCGTTGCAGCAATTGCGGGACTTCGACTCGGAGCTGGTGCTCGCCGACTTAAGCCTGGTGGAAAAACGGCTCGACCGGCTGCGCAAGGAGCACGGCAAGACAGGGGGCGAGTACCATGAGCTGTCCCGGCTCTCCGAGCACCTCGATGCGGGTCGCCCTCTTCGCACCATGCGCTGGAGCGAGGCGGAGGATAAGGAGATGGCGCATTTCCAATTCCTCTCTCGCCGGCCGATGCTCGTCGCGGTCAATGTCGCCGAGGAGCAAGCCTCCAGCCCTCCCACGCCAGAGCTAGTCGCCGAAGCGAAGCAACGGGGAGCGGAGGCGATCTCTTTCTGCGCGGCGGTGGAATCGGAGATTTCTCAGCTCGATCCGCAAGATCAGGGCGAGTTCCTCGCTTCGCTTGGGCTCTCCGAACCGGCGCGGGCGCGTTTCATCCGCGCGGCATACAAGCTGCTCGATCTGATCTCCTTCTTCACCGTCGGCGAGGACGAAGTAAAGGCATGGACGATCCGCCGCGCCGACCACGCGCCCCGCGCCGGTAGCCGCATCCACAGCGACATCGAGCGCGGGTTCATCCGGGCGGAGGTCATCCACTACGACGACTTCATCGCTTCCGGCAGCGAGGCGAAGGCCCGCCACGAGGGCAAGCTGCGACTCGAGGGCAAGGAATATGTCGTGCAGGACGGCGACATCATGAACTTCCGCTTCTCCGTTTGACGCTGCGAGGCGGGTTTGGCCTTGCTTGGGACTCAGTGCACCGAGATCTCCTGCTGCCGCAGCTTCTCTACTTTTTTCGATCGCTCCAGCTCGATCACCACCTGGTAGGTGCCAGGCTCGAGCGCGAGGGCGCTGCGCAAGGTCGAGCTGCAGATGCACTGGCAAGGGCGTCCGCTCAGAGTCTCGCGGAGCGTGGCGGTCCGGTCCTTCACCTGCGAAGTGACCTTGGCCTTGAGGCAGCAGGCATGGGCCAACTCGTGAACCACGATCACCCCGCCCGGAGTGGGCTGCACATCGAGGCGCGTTTGCGAGTACATCGCGCGCGGGGGCTCCTGCTTGGTGCCCCGCTCGGGATGCGCCGCGCACCCCTCCACTTCGAAGCGCGTCGTGCCGGGCTTCTCGGGCGGAGTCAACGGTTTGCCGTCAGCCAGTCTCAAACTGCCAGATGAGATGGTACCACCATCCGCTTCCGCGGTCCGGTCGGAAGGCTTGGCCTTGATTCCGCTCTGTTCCGCGAGACCGCTGGCGAGGACAGTCGCCGCGAGCGTCCAAGAAGCTATCGCAGACAATGCGAGAAATTTGTTCCTCATCGTGCGCTCCTGGGCCTCCGATAGCGTCGTCAGACGTTCACAACCCCCTAGATCCGATTGCCCGAGGCTCACGCTTGGGCGTGAGCAAGGTTACGTTACCGCGGCCAAGGAGGGCAAAGCCGCGATTATGCCGCCTGCCCACCGGGCCCACTCCGGATGGGTGAAACGAGCCGGCACAATTCCGAAGAGACGACAAAGACCGGGCGAAGGCATAGTCAAACGCAGTCCTTGAGGGGCCAGCGCGAGACTGTCTGCCTTTGACGCTATCAGGTGGAGGGGTCCTCTTTCGGAATGAAGTGAGTTCGCAGGAACTCTTCTTCCAACGGGGAAAGATCGAAACGCACGGCAGCCTGTTCGACGATTTTCAGCGTCAATGGGCTGCCGTTCGATTGATCGCTCAACCAACGGACCGCGTTGCGCAGGGCTTCTCCCTCAGGCAGGAGGTGCTCGTTGATGCTTCCGCGACGACCGGCTCCCATGATTGTCTCCGCATCCGGCCGCTTGAGCGTCACTACAGCCCGACGCGCTCGGCCAGGTCTTTGGGTTGAAGGGCGGTATAATCCTTATCCAGGGTGAGCTCCACGCGCTTGGCGACGGTGTGGTTGATGGTCGCGCGGAGCAGGCCGAGGAAGTGCGGGGGGGCGACGAGCACCAATCGATCGTAGGCGTTCTCCGCCAAGCTCTTTTCCAGAGTTTTGGCGATCTCGTGAGCAAAACGCTCGGACTCCACCTCGTGGAGAGGTTTGGTCGGCTCCATCGCGGGCCGGTCTGGGCTGGCGCTCTGCTTCATTCGCCCGGGCCGGTCGGTCAGGATGTCCCGTCCCTTGGCCCGGCTCTCCGGGTGCTCCAACTCGCGAATCAGCTGCCATTGGCGTTGCGGTCCAAGTCGAAACAAGCGGGCTCGGCTGGCATCGCAAACCACCACCCAGGTACGTCCCATTTTCTCTCCTTGGTCGCGAATACGCATGCGAAGTTGGGGCAGTGCCGCGGTTTTAGAAGAATCAAGGCCATATCCGGCTTTGTCTACAAATCCGACCGTTCTTCATTGGCAACGTTCAGGCGATGACACGTTTTGGCGGTGGAGGCAAACGATCGGGCCGCCAGCTCTAAAAGCCGATAAGCCTGTTTCGAGGGTGGCGTGAGTTTTGCTCACGGGCCCTGAGCATCGCGCATTGCCGCCGGCTCGACCCCGCGGCATGGTGAAGACTATGTGGCCCAAAACACTCTCCAAGCGACTCGGCATTGATCACCCGATCATCCTTGCCCCGATGGCGGGCGGCCCAAGCACTCCGGAGCTGGTATCGGCCGTCTGCGAGGCCGGCGCGCTCGGCTCATTCGGCGCCGGTTACCTGGCGCCCGAGACCATCCGCGCTGCGATCCGCGACATCCGGGGTCGGACGAGCCGCCCCTTCGGGGTGAACCTGTTTGTTCCCGATCCCGGTGCGCGACCTCCAAGCGATGCCGAGGTGCAAGCAGCCAGCGCGGCCCTGGAACCGATACGCCGCGAGCTCCGGCTGAGCGGTGCGCCCAAGCTCGGACCTCTCCCTGACTTCGCGGCGCAGCTGGCGGTGGTGATGGAGGAGCGGGTGCCGGTTTTCAGCTTCACTTTCGGTTTGCTGGACGCGGCGATCGTCCGGGAGCTGCAGGGTCTGAACATGGTGGTGATCGGCTCAGCCACGACCGCAGAGGAGGCCCGGCTGCTCGAGGCTACCGGCGTCGACGCGATCGTGGCCCAGGGCGCGGAGGCAGGCGGTCATCGGGGCACCTTCGCCGGTGCTTCCGAACAGGCGCTGATCGGCACGATGGCGCTCGTCCCCCAGTTGGTCGACTCGGTGCGCGTGCCAATCGTCGCCGCCGGTGGGATCATGGACGGCCGCGGCGTGGTGGCGGCGATCGCTCTCGGTGCCGCCGCGGTCCAGGTGGGCACGGCGTTCCTCGCTTCCCCGGAGAGCGGCGCCCCGGCGCTGCACAAGAAGGCGATGCTCGCCCGGTACGGCGCCGATCCGACCCGGCTGACGCGCGCCTATTCCGGCAAGATGGTGCGAGGCTTTTCGAATCGGTTCATGGCCGATGTCGAGAAGGCCGGGGCCATCCTTCCCTATCCGTACCAGAACTCGCTCACCGGGGAGATCCGACGAGCAGCGGTCCAACAGGAAAAGCCGGACTTCGCATCGATGTGGGCGGGGCAGGGCGCTCCTCTGGCGGTGGCGAAGCCGGCGGCGGAGATCGTGCGAGATCTGGTAACGCAGGCCGAGCAGGTCGCGGCTGCGCTGTCGCTCGGATAGTTTCTCAGGCGCGAATCGGATCCACTACCGGAAAGCTCGCGGTCACCTGCTCCGGATATTTGAGTCCGGTTCCGGTATTCATGAGAACAATTCGCTCGTCGCGGTGGATCACTTTGTCAATCAACAGCCGCTTGGCGGCAGCCCAGGTGGCCGCGCCTTCGGGCGCCGCGAAGATCCCCTCCCGCGCGCCGATTTCCCGCATCGACTCGAGGATCTCATCGTCGGTCACGGTCAGTGCGGTACCGCCCGATTTGCGAATGACCGACAGGATGAGGTAGTCGGCCACCGCGCCGGGAACGCGAAGGCCGCTGGCGAGGGTCCAGGCGTTCTGCCACGGCGGTGCGTGGTCGAGCCCGTGTAGAAATGCCCGGACGATGGGAGCGCAACCGGCGGCCTGGACGGAAATCATCCGGGGCCGCTGCGAGCCGATCAGTCCGAGCTCCTCGAGCTCCTGGAAGGCCTTCCAGATTCCGATGATCCCCGTGCCACCCCCGGTGGGGTAGATGATTGCGTCGGGCAGCTCCCACCCGAACTGTTCTGCAAGCTCGAGGCCCATCGTCTTTTTGCCTTCGGCGCGATAGGGCTCCTTGAGCGTCGATACATCGAACCAACCGTGTTTGGCCGACTGCTCGCGGACCATCGCGCCGCAGTCGTTGATCAATCCGCGCACCAGCGTCACCTGTGCCCGGTAGATCGCGCCCTCTTTCTTGTTCAGCTCGGGCGTGTCCTCCGGCATGTAGACGTGGGTGGGGATTCCCGCCCGTGCCCCGTAGGCGGCGAGGGCGGATCCAGCGTTCCCCGCCGAGGGAATCGCCATCTCCTTCACTCCCAGCTCGATCGCCCGTGAGACCGCGGCGGAGATTCCGCGCGCCTTGAAGGAGCCGGTCGGATTCAAGCCCTCATCCTTGATGAACAGGGCCTTGCACCCGAATTCAGAGCCGAGACGGGGCGCCGGCAGCAGCGGCGTGTCTCCCTCGCCGAGGGTGACGATGTTGGAATCGGCGCGGACGGGCAGCAGCTCGCGCCAGCGCCACATCCCTCGGGGGCGTTGGGCGAGGCTCTCCCGGGTGAGCGTTCGCCCGGCGCGGGCAAGGTCGTATCGCGCCAGCAACACCTTCTTGCAGCTTGGGCAGAGGGTGTGGATCTGGTCGGCCTCGTACTTGTTTCCGCAAGCGCTGCACTCCAGATGCGAAAGCGCGCTCCTCCGCTCGGCGAAAGCTGGCATGGAATGCGGCTGTAACAAAATCAACTTCCCGAATGCAATCGATGAAGGAAGTCATCCAGCATCCATTCCTGCGCCAGTCCCGCGGAGGGTAAGAAGCGGTTGGCGAACAGGTGGATGTGGCTGTAGGCCTGATCGGCCACCGGTCGCGAGAGGCGGTCCGTTCGCTCCAGCTTGACGAGCTTCGCGCACGGGCTTTTCAGCCTCTCGGAGCGGCGGCGCAGGACGGCGAGCGCTCGGGCGAGTGCGGACCCTGGCTCGGGCTTGGAGGCAAAGAGCCGCCGAAGAGAAGGAGCTTCGCTTTGATACCGGCGAGCGATCTGCTTCTCGAGATTCGCGTCCGCTTTGAGGCGCGCCGCGAGATCGTCCCTCGCCGTCTTGAGCGCGGCGATCTTCTGCGCGCGGGTCAGACCCAGATCGGAAAGCAGCAGGTCGAACCCGAACAACGCAATCTGCCAACGCATTTCGTTCAGCTCCGCGTTCGAAAGCTGCCCGAGGATCGAAAGGACCGCCTCGCTGTCGGCGCAAAAGATCTCTTCCGCGGCGCCCATCCCCTCGTCCCCTCCGAAGCGACCGACGTCCCGGTGGTAGGTATCGAGCTTGACCCCGAAAACCCGGCGGTCCTCGAGCAGCGCTGCGGCCAGAGATCCGATCTCCGGCCAGACTTCCGAAATCAAGCGGTCCGGGGCGCCGTGGAGCCGCAGTCGAAGGTGGTACCCGGGGTCCGCGTAGCGCATGAAGTGCCAATGTTTGACCGCGCCCGAGCCGAGCGCGCGCTCCGTCGCCGGCGACACCACCTCGCGCAGCACCTCGTCGAGGACTGCCGGGGCAGAGTAGACATTCACCTGGAGCCATTCGGAGCCCGGAGGAAAAGATCGCTGGGTCGCCAGGCGCGGGGCCCGGGCGCTTAGCGGCGCTCCGGTTCGCTCGCGAAGGAAAGGGACGATCATCTCGTGCGCGTACCGGCCTTGTGGCCCCAAGACACAGAGCTCGTCCGGCATCGGAAACATCTCCACCAGCGAGGCGCTCCGCTCGGTCCGGATCCGCTGGATCAGGCTCTCTGCGCTGAGAACATTCTCGAGGTCGAAGACCGAGCGCCGCAGCCCCTCCCCGGTTTCGACGAAACGCGGGAGCCCCAGTCGCTCCCGGATTTTACACAGCGCCCGGAAGCGATCGACGGTCTCCGATTTTCCAAGCTCCTCGATTTCTTTGGCGCCAAGCGCCCATCGAGCGCGGCAGAGGACCAGTTTTCCGCAGACAACGCGGGGCAGAAACGCCGCCCCGGCGAGCGTTCCCCAGCTCCACTGCAACCGTGCGGCCGTGCCCTGATTCTGCAGAGCGCAGAGAAAGCGATAGATGGGGGGATTTTTCGAATCAAAAAAGTCGTGCGTCGCGGTGAGCCGCGGAATCAGCTCGCATCCCAGCCGCTTCGAGGTCAATCGAATCCGTTCCGCGACGATCGACAGGTAGAGATCGGTCACCGGAATCCGATGCTCAGGATCTGCCGAAGACGGACCGAGGCAGGAAATCTCCCGTTCGCGGAGCCGCGGGCGCACCAGGAGATGGCGATCGCCGAGCTGGGGAAGAGCCGCGATCTCGGCGAAGCTCGAATCGGGCCGGAGCGACTCTTCGGCTCGAAGGTGCCGCTCCACCCGTTCTTTGAGCTTAGGATCGCTGGTGCAGAATTGACCGAGCGGAGCCAGGCCGGGAGGACCGGTCACGCGGTCGATGCGAAACGAGT
>WNEZ01005892.1_pt1 | contig 10766 bp, 8 predicted proteins | sample 5400521 | NCBI WGS metagenome assembly WNEZ01 (sample SAMN13153339, study PRJNA577476) | soil metagenome | isolation source: 120 cm saprolite under Douglas fir tree site 2 hole 1 replicate 1 | place: USA:California | collected 2015-04-18
TTCCCCCGCTGCGCTCAGCCAGGATATCAAGATCGACGATAGAGCGATTGCTAAGATCAAAATGCGCATCCGTTACTCCCTCGAAGCTCTGCGAGAAAAAGGTTAACCGCAAAGTCGCTCAGCCTCACGCAGAGGTCACTGAGCGATCGCTGAGCTCGGCACTCATCTGCGCATTCCTCTGACAGTGAATCAAAATCAACTTCATTGAATCACGTGCTTTTGGACGATCACAAGTAGTGATAAGAAAACGCATTAGAAGCTATTATCGTTTGCCGTCGGTCGGGCCAGGCCAATCATCGGTGCGAAAAGGCGTCGCGGGCAATCCCGTTTCGTTCGTCAGATTGGGATGCTTCGGATCGTTATTGAAGGCGTAACGAACAGCCAGAGGCTGCGGCACTGAGTCCGACCAAACCCCGATTCGATCCTTGCCGACGATCTTCGCATTCGCCCAATGCCATTTGTGATCCACACCGGCGATTGCAAACTCGTCGAGCTTGTCGCCGTCGCGGATTCGCAAGCCTTGTCCCACGTCAGTGAATGTAAGAATGATTTTCTGACCGCTAACCTTTGCTTCGCTAAACATTGGCCCAGACTTCGTTAGCTTGCTCCCGTATACGTCGGCCAACGCCCAGAGGGCCATGCGCCTTCCGACATCGAGTTTATTCTTCGGATGGATGTCGTGCGCTTCGCCGATATCGATGGTCACGATCAAACCGGTGTTCGGCGCATTGAGAGCGGTGCGCCGCTGCGCCTCGCGCAAGTGACTCCACGCCTCGTCCGCCGGCTCCGGTTTTGGATCTCGGTAGTTGGGCAACTGAACAATACCGAATGGGAAGTTGCCTTCGCCCCAACGTTCGCGCCAGGCTCTGATCATCGTTGGCAGGAGGACGCCGTATTGTTGCGCCCGCGCTTCATTCGATTCGCCCTGATACCAGATCGCGCCGCGAATAAAGAAAGGAATTAGCGGCGCAATCATCCCGTCATAAATTGACGACGCGATTCGATACTCACGCAGCGCGTCAGGCACTGCCGGAGAGGGCTGCGGTCGAGCGCCCGCAGCTCGCGCTTTGTCTGCCTCCGCGCGCCATTTCTTCAGCGCCTCGTCGTACTCAGCACGCACTCTTGGTCGTTCCTCATCCCAGATCTTTGTGCGCTCAACCGTCGGACGAAGATCATCAGAGGCCAGCAGGTAATCAACCGGCGTCCAGGCTTCGGCCTGCGAGCCACCGTACGAGGAGTTGATCAGCCCGATAGGAACCTGTAACTCTTTTTCCAACTCGACCCCGAAGTAATAACCGGCCGCGGAAAATTCTTTCACGCTCTGCGGCGAACAAGCCTGCCAGGTTGCCAAAGGCGGAGGTCGGTGCTTGAACGCGACCTGGCGGTCGACATTGAAGAGCCGAATCAACGGATGATTGGCAGCAGCAATCGCAGCTTCACCATTCGCGGTCTCACTCAAAAGGCGTTGCATGTTCGATTGCCCTGCCACGAGCCACACCTCGCCCACCAGAATGTCCTTCAACTCGATCGTGTTCTTTCCCGCGATGAACATTGTCGACGGCGTTGCGTTGGCACCCATCGGATCGAGTCGGACGAGCCACTTGCCATCCGCGGCGGCGGTTACTTTCTTCGACTGACTGTCGAAACGAACGGTAACCACTTCGCCGGGATCGGCTTTGCCCCAGATCGGCACACGCTGACGCTGTTGGAGCACCATTCCGCCGCTGATCACATCCGGCAAAGAAATGTTTGCCCGCGCTGCCACCGGCAATATCAGCGCGGCGATGATGGCGAAAAGGATCCTGCTGTGTGTCTTCATGATCGTTTCTGTCTCTCAGCCTTAACCGCCTTTCCTTTCTCCGACAGGTAGCGATTCAGTGGCTTGCTTCTAAGGATTTTTAATCCCTCGACTACCAGAGAGGCGTTTAATTCGGCGCCAGCCGGACTTGTATGCGTATGATCCGTCGCGAACAGCTCTTTCACTTTCTCCTCTCCCAACTCTTCATACTTGTTGGCGATCAAGGTTGTGAGATCGATGAACGTTACGTTCTGAGACTTTGCGATTTCGGCGGCCCATAGCCCGAATTTTCCGGACCCGCGTTCGACCCTGCCGTCTTTCCAAATGTTTCGCACGGTCAGCGACATGACAATCGGCATCGCGCCCTTGGCTTTGGTATCAGCTATCATCTTCCGCATGTACCAACCGTAGGTATGGACGACCTCGTGCTTTTTGGTTAACACGTTGTCTATCTCCTGAGTCTCTTCACCGGTGCCGGGAAGCGAGCCGCGGGCGCGCGACGCATCGTTGGTTGCACCCGCGTCGTTATGGCCAAATTGAATCAAGACAAAGTCGCCCCTCTTCATCTCGCTCAAAACCTTGTCCCAAAGGCCTTCGGTGATAAAAGTTCGGCTGCTGCGTCCTCCGCGCGCTCGATTGAGAACATTGATCTTCTTTGCGTCAAAGTAGCCGATGAAAGGATCACCCCAGCCTTGCGCGCCATTAGCATTGTTGTTGGCGGTAGAGTCACCGACGACAAAAAGTATCATCAGGTGCGAATTGATTGGTCGTTGTTCACCCAGGCGCGTCTCTCTATCACGCGCGTTCAGAGTCTGAACCAGCCCAAGAGAAATACTCAGCGTTAGATAAATCAATGCCGCCGCATACACAATCGGTTTCGTCTTACGGCTCGTACAGTTCATTGTCTTTCAACGGACACTCCAATTTGCCGATTAACGATTAGCGTGGCCGATGAGCATTAGAACCCATCGCGCACGAATGTTGTCAAGCTTTCCCGAAAGGGCTTATATTGCTTCCGCAAACTTTGCTTTGAGGAGGACATAGATTTCGGTGAAAAGATTGACCACAACATCTCTAGTCCTCTCCCTGCTGTTATTAACCGCTGCACCGCTTCGATCACAGACGCGGCCGCGCCGGGTCGGGCGTAATCTCGAGATCCCCATCGAGCGGCCTGTCGAGCGCCGGCGAAATAGAAGCTGGATGCGAGTCCTCCGCGACACTGGTATCTCAATCGGAAGCCGCGGTGGACCGAGTTGCACCCCTTCAAGAGATATCTTTAGAGGACGGCGTCGTCTCTGATGATGCGCCCATGAGATTCGCCGTAAACGTGAATTCAGTCTGAAACTATTAGTCGCGCACGCAGCGAAAGCCGAGATTGTTCAGGCCGCTGTCAGGCGTGGCATGACTGCGCGCGGCGACCCGATAGTTGCTGCAGAAGTTTTCCGCGCACATCCACGATCCGCCTCTAATCAGTCGCTCCTTGCCATCGTCTGGGCCTTTCGGATCATCGCGAGCAGACTTCAGGTAATAATCATCCGCATACCAATCGGCGCACCATTCCCAAACGTTGCCGGCCGTGTCATAGAGACCGTAGTCGTTCGGCGGAAAACTCTCCACTGGAGCGCGACTGATAAAGCCGTCTTCACCGGTGTTTCGATCGGGAAAGTGACCTTGCCACCAGTTGGCCACAGGTTTGCCACCCGGACGCAGCTCATCGCCCCACGAATATTTCTTCTGCGCGAGTCCACCGCGCGCCGCATATTCCCATTCTGCTTCCGTGGGTAGTCGCTTGCCTGCCCATCGCGCATACGCGACGGCGTCGTTCCACGAAACCTGGCAGACTGGCTCGTTGGACATAGGTTCCGATTCTGGTCCATCCGGATGGCGCCAGTTGGCTCCTTTAGTTTTCTTCCATTCGCCTGACTTGAGATTAAAGGCGCCGGACCAGCCGAACCTTTCTGCGTCCGTTTTGTAATTGGTCGCCGAGATGAAAGTGACAAACTCCCCGACGGTTACTTCATGCCTGTCCATCCAAAAAGTCTTGACCGTTACCTCATGGGCCGGCGCTTCGTACGGCATCCCATCTTCCGTTCCCATCAGGAATTTCCCGCCGCTGATAAGCGTCATGCCATCACGCTCAGTGCGAGGCGCTTTAGCGTCTGACGATTCAGCAATCAATTGATTGGCGGGGCGCGATGTCCGAGAGTCAGTCGTTAAAGATGTTCGCCGGCAACTCTGCACCGAAAGCAGAATCAGCACCGTTATGATCGGTAAGCACGAATTGCGAGCTTTGATATGCATCACGAGAGAATGGCCATATTACCCCAGCTCTCGTCCTCGCCTTGTCAGAGAGTTGCAAAACTCGTATAACTGGCGGCAACAAGATGACGTATTCGCTCTCAAAAGTCACTGCAGCTGTGAGTCTATTTGCCTTGTGGCTTTCTTCCTCGCTGCCTACAACAATGACGGCGCCATCATCCGCGGCGAAAAAGCCAAAGTACAACGTCCTCTTCATTATCTCTGATGATCTGCGGCCCGACTTGGGCAGCTACGGGAACCCGATTATCAAGACGCCGAACATTGATGGTCTCGCCGAGCGCGGAACGCGTTTCGATCATGCTTACGCGCAGTTTCCGCTCTGCAATCCGTCGCGCAGCTCGCTATTCAATGGACGCTACCCGACACAGACCGGCGTGATGGACAACAACACCTACTTCCGAACGAAGCATCCGGATTACGTAACGCTGCCGCAGTATTTTCAGAAGAACGGCTACGCGACCCTGCGCACTGGCAAGATTTTCCACGGGGGGATTGACGATCAGCTTTCGTGGACCGAAGGCGGGGAGCCGGTCGATCCGGCCATCGTCAATCGGCCACCGAGCCCGGTCGCCAGCGGTCAAGGCGCCCGTGAGGTCGACGATCCGGATGTTGCGCCTCAACCAAACAGACCGGCGCGCGCCTCAGCTTCGGATCGGATTGTCGTGTTGGAAGGCGACGGAGAGTCGCATGGAGATTACAAGATCGCCACGCGCGCGATCGATTTTCTCGATCGATATAAGAACAAGCCTTTCTTTCTCGCGGTTGGTTTCAATAAGCCGCACAGCCCGCCCACCGCCCCCAAAAAGTTCTTCGATCTTTACGATGCGAACAAAATTCCGTTGCCTCCGGATTTCAACACGCATCCGCAAGCGCCGCCAGGTTTTCCGGACATCTCGATTTCGCATCGCAACACCGATCTCTTCATCGGACGCGACGCTTCACCCGCGGAAGCTCGCGAGATGATTCGCGCTTACTATGCGTCGACCAGCTTCGTGGACGCACAGGTAGGGCGCGTGCTCGGCGAGCTTGATAAGCTAAACCTGCGTGACAAAACCATCATCGTCTTCTGGGGCGATCATGGTTATCATCTCGGCGAAAAAGGAAAATGGTCCAAGGCGTATTCGCTCTACGAAGTCGCTACGCGCGTGCCGCTGATTATTGACCTGCCCGGCGCGAAGACGCAGGTCACTGATCGCACGGTTGAATCCCTCGATTTGTATCAGACGCTGGCGGAGCTCTGCGGTTTGCCGCGTCCGCAAGGTATCGAGGGCCACAGCCTGGTTCCTTTACTTCGCAATCCGAAGGCAAGTTGGGCGTACCCAGCCTTCGCGGTGGTCCAGTTTCAGGGCAAGTTTGGCGAATCCGTTCGCACCGAGCGCTGGCATTACGTCGAGTGGGACGAAGGCCGAGCCGGCGCAATGCTTCTGGATCCCCTAAGGGATCCGCGCGAGTTGAAAAACGTCGCATCCGATCCTGACCGCTCGCGCACCGTGCAGGAAATGAAAAGCTTGCTCAAGCAGTTGCCAGCGCCCGGCACGAAATAGAACCGCTAATGCGCTGAAGGTCTCATCTGAAGCGCCGTCGCCGCTGCGCTTTGCCGACTCCAAAGAATGCCTATCGAGCGTGGATGAGAATCTGAGCTCCCGCCAGACCATCCGACCGGGCAGTGAGCTTGATTTGTCCTGACTGACCCGACTTCGCGCGCACGATCACCAGAACCAAACCGTTATAGGCCCCGGGCCGTGGCTCGGAAGACAATCAGATCAGCAGCAGCGATCAGGAAGAGCAAGAGTGCAAAGCCCAGAATTTTATTCATCATCGTCATAAAGTTTCTTTCCTTCCCGACCTGCGACGGCAGAGTTGCCGGCAAACAGGCTTCGCGTTCGAAAGTAATCGCCATGGCGTTCACGCAATAGCAAATAGAGTGGGCTCATCATCGATGCCGCCGGCCTGTTGGTTCATAGATCTCAACTTCGACTATGCTGAACGCGGACGATTTTGGGCCCACTTCAGGATTGCCCGTAATTCCAGCGGCATTTCCGACATTGTTAGCATCTTTCGGCCCACTCGTTAGCTCAATCTTCAGGTGCCGGCCCATGGTTGGCGGGAACGTAAACGTGACATAACCCAGACTCAACGATGTGCTGCCGTTGAAGACTGTCCGGTCGTCAACACTAATTCGAATTGGATACGACCGTGTCCGCCATGAGCCGAGTTTGAGTGTTACCTCATTAATAGCAGCCGGGCGATCGAGTTCGTAATTGATCCATGCAGAGCCAAGCTGGCCATCATTCGACCAACCGGTTGCTTCGTTATCGTCAAAGCTCAACGCCGCGGTTGCGACATTCGCACCCGCGGATGCGCTCGCGATGCGCAGCGGCGTTCGCGAACTCAGCAAAGGTCCGGCCGTAGGTGTCGGCCCTCGGGCCAAATTAGCTGAAAGGCCGGCGTCCGGCATGTCAAGCGATAATCCATCGAAGCTCTCGACCGCGCGCGAAGCGATTTCGACCGCAGCAGGTTTCAGACCGTCCGCTTCAGCCTTCAGTCGAAGCACACCGCTGTCCAGACTAGAACGAACCAACACGCGGTTGATGCCGCATTCGACCGGCAGACTCTTTGCGAGGATGTAGTTGCCCGGCCCCTGAGCGATTCCGCCGCGCCACTCCGCCGGTCCCGAAATCGAAAAGTTGATCAAGTTCAAGGCTGTCGGACAACGATTGCCGGCGGCATCAACTACCTCGACATCGACCAGCGCCACATCGGCTCCATCGGCACGCAGACCGCCCGGTCCAGTATGAACGCTAAGCCGGATCCCTATCGGCTTTCCCGCTGTCTTGATCTCCGCCTCGCAGATCTTCTTTCCATGCGCGTTATAGCCGACGGCCATCACGACACCGCGCCGCCAGAGAACATTCTTGAACGTGTAAAGGAAACGACTGCTCTGCGCACCGACGCCTTGCGATTTACCGTTGATGAACAACTCAACTTTGTCCGCGCTCGAGACTACATAGACGTCCTTCTTCGTTCCCGGTTCGTAATTCCAATGACCGATGATGTGAATGCGCGGACGCTCGACATCGACCCAACCATCCCACATCACCTGATGCGCAAAGTAGCTATCTTTTGGCAGACGCATCGCGTCAACCTCGCCGCTCCGGCGAAAGTTCTCAGCGCCGCGAAAGTGAGTATTCGAATCCGAAAAGATGATGTTCACACCACCCGCGCTCACTCGTTCGCCTGTTCCCGGCCGTTCACGCCAATAGTCGTACCAGCGCATAACATCTTCGATCGCGTGCGAGTCCTGGTTGCGATTGTAGGCGCTCGCGTCCTGATTTTGATAGAGCGGCCCGGCACCATTCTGGTGATGAGGAGGCGAGAACTCGTCCCAGTACTTTCGCAGCCCTTCATCTCGCGAATACTCCATCGCCCACATCGGCTTCGCCGCACTCTTGTTGATGTAGAGCATCTCACCACCATATTCCGCGACTTTGCTATCGAGCATTTCGCGCGCGCCGATTGCCCGGCCGCCGTGCGGATCAAACATATTCCGCAGAGCTTTCATTTGCTGCATGTGCGCTTCGCTGATCGCCTTATTGCCGCACTCGTAAAAGACAATGCTGGGATTGTTTCGGTTATAGACGATTGCGTCGCGCTCAGCTCAATGCGTTGTTCCCAACGCCGGCCCGTAACGTCCTGCTCAGAATCGCCCGCAGGCATTGCTTCGAGTAGGCCAACGCGGTCACATGATTCGACATCCTGCTTCCAGGGTGTCACGTGCATCCAGCGAATTAAGTTACCGTTCCCTTCGACGATCATCCGGTTGCTGAAATCACTCATCCATGGCGGCACAGACAGACCCATCGAGGGCCATTCGTTCGTCGTGCGCTGCGCATAGCCTTTGAACTGAATTGGATTGTCGTTGAGTTTGACGATGCCGTGAGCGAACTCAGTCTTGCGAAAACCGGTGCGCGTTCTTACCACATCGACAGCCTGGCCATTGACCTTAAGAATTGTGTAAACGTCGTAAAGATAGCCATAGCCCCAACTCCAGAAGTTGAGCTGCGCCATCCGCACACTCGCAACGAGGGTCTTCGTTTCGCCGGCAGCGATAGTTTGCGACCCGCCCTTGATCGTCTTGATTATCTTTCCGTCAGGATCGGCGATCGCTATCTCGAAGTCGCAGATTTCAGAGTTCGCACGCTCGTTCTTCACCTGCGTTTCCGCGGTGATCGTTGCGCGCCGGCCGGGGATGTCAAAATCATCTGCATGAATGTACACGCCGGTGGTGACAAGGCTCGAATAAAGCGGCAATGTTTGGTACAACTTGTCAGTCAAGTGCAGGTAAACGTTTTTGTTGATGCCGCCATAGTTAGCGTAAAAATTCCGATCGTTCCACTGAAACGGCGAATTCGTCGCCTGTTCGCGATAGGTCCATGAGTTGTCGATCCGGGCCGCGAGCACGTTGTCCTGCGGCACAGGGTTTAGCTGATTCGTGATATCGAATCCGAACGCCATGACCCCGTTTTCGTGACGCCCGATGAATCTTCCATTTAGAAAGAACTCGCCCCCTTGCCGGATTCCTTCAAACTCAAGAAAGACTTTCTTGCCGGTACTGCCCGCTGGTAGCCGAAACGTTTTCCGGTACCACGCGACTCCGGTTGGCAGATCGTGGATGCTGACTTTGAAAGCCGCATCCTCGTTCCAGGCGTGCGGCAACGTGACATTCTTCCAGCCGGAATCGTCAAAGGCCGGCGCCTCAGCTCCCTTAGGATCACCAACGTAAAGCTTCCAACCGGAATTGAAGTTGTATTTCGTTCGAGCGCTCGGCGCAGCATCAAATGGTCTGGACGCACCGGCGAAAGAAGGAAACCAGAATAGCGCGAGAACCGACCCGATTAGAATTACCCTGCGCTTCAGCGTTGACAAGAGATTCATCACTCGCTTAGTTACCCAGCGGTTTGACACTGTTTGATTTCGGGCTGGCCGGCAGTACGAAACTGTTAACCGGATCGGGATGGCTTGGATCAAACAACGCAATGTCGCTGGCCAGGAATTTTTCTAATCCGAGCTTACTGGCCTTAATCCCTTCGACGATGCACCTCGCCAACTCGTAACTTCCATAGTTATCGTGGTGCGTGTTGTCGTCTGGCGCGAAGGCGCGCTTTGAAGCGTCAGGTCCCCATGCTTCATAGAGCGTCTTGCTCATCGCATTCAAATCGATGAGCGGCACGTTCTCTTCGCGCGAGAGCTGTCGCACGGCTTCGGGATAATCACCGTGCGAGTTTGTGATCTTGCCGTTCTGATCAAAAGTGCGGCGCTGCACCGGCGTAACTAAAACCGGAATGCCGCCGCGTTTGCGGGCCTCGGCGACAAACTGTTTCAAGTCGGTTTTGTAAGTCGTGAACGCGCCCACGCCTTCCCCTTTTTCTTTTTCGTCATTGTGACCGTACTGAATAATCAAATAGTCGCCCGCCTTCATCGTGATGAGAACTTTATCCAGGCGATGCGCGCCGAGGGAGCTGCGCAAAGACTCGCCGGACTCAGCATGGTTCGCGATCGCAATTCCCGGCTTGAAAAAGCGCGTCAGCATCTGTCCCCAACTGCTGTAGGGCTCGGAAGGCTGGTCGCAAACGGTCGAATCGCCAAGCAGATAAACCGTAGGCACTTCAACCCTGGTGATCTCGATCGCGCAAACGCTCGGATGCGAGTTGTTGAATTCAAGCGTCAGCTTCTCGTCCCACGCCCACCATTCAGTAGTCTTCTCGCGATCCTTGAGTTTGACTTCGCCATCCCCGGCGATCTGTGCCGTACGCACGTTGACCGTGAAGGTTCGCGCCACGAACTTGCCGCGCGCGGTTTGCACTCGCTCTAACATCAAGCGACGCAATTCCGCCTTGATTGTGGTCGTCGTCTCTTCCTGCGCATCGCCAAGCGTCACGGTCACATTGTAATTTCCTTCTGGCACCGCCACCGAGAAATAGAAAGGCTGGTTGCTCGCGCAGAAGTCGCTCCGCAAGGCATCCTTGCCGCCGCGATCGAGACAAGTAACTTTCGCTCCTGGCTCGAAACCATAGCCGAGTTCTTTGCTGTAAATGGTGTTCGCCAAAACTTGCGTGTGCCCCGGCGCAATTTTGCCGGGGCCAAAATCGAATTTGTAGATCGGTTGTTTCGTCGCCCCAGTTGGCTTGGTTTCGTATTTCGCGGCGGACGCCGGCGACGTTGTTTGATATGAACTCGAAATCAGTAGCATCGCGAGGACTGCGAAGATTGCAGGAGCTCGCTTTGTTACCGCCGTCGTGAGCATCAGCTTATCCTCATGCGCGTTGTACTAGCGGGTACAGTTAGAACTTCCTGAGTTCCACGCGTTCGAGCCGGACGTTGGCAACGGGAAACGATTGCTGGACGCTGAAGTCCTCGATGTTCTTTAACACAAACGTCGGCGCATTTCGGCGTTTTTGCGCTCTCACTTGAAAGAAATCGGCGCCCTTGACGTCATTGAGTACAAATGCTGGCCGCTGATCTTCGTTCAGGTATCTGACTTCAACGTCATTCATCGCCAGTCCTTTCACATGCCGGACAAACAAGCCGTACGCCGGAATTACGCCGAACATCGACGGCTCTGGATAGTTTGTCTCTCTCTCCGGTGGCT
>WNEZ01013902.1_pt1 | contig 10765 bp, 12 predicted proteins | sample 5400521 | NCBI WGS metagenome assembly WNEZ01 (sample SAMN13153339, study PRJNA577476) | soil metagenome | isolation source: 120 cm saprolite under Douglas fir tree site 2 hole 1 replicate 1 | place: USA:California | collected 2015-04-18
TAGAGGGTGGCGCCGTGCCACCAGCGGTGCTGGCCGTCCTTGCTGTTCACTGGCCGCCGTCCTCGCTGTTCACTGGCCGCCGTCCTCGCTGTTCACAGGCCGTCCTCGCTGTTCACAGGTCTCCTGGTCAATGGTGGCAGGACGCGGTAGCAAGCACGGCCCGACTTGATTCTGCCCGGGCGCAGATCGACAATGGTTGGCGTGCGCCCGGTTATTGAACTGGTGATCGTTATCCTGCTTCCCACGGCGGCGGGATACGCGATTATCGGCGGGTTCCGCGGGGCGCGGTGGTCTGCCGATCGCTGGCACACGCGCCAGCACCAGCTCGATGCCCCGGCTGAGTCGATCGAGCGCCTCGGTGCCAGCCTCCGCCGTCTGCGCGCTGAACTCGACGCGACCGAGACCCGGCGGGACATTCCGGCTAAGAGCATGCGCCTCAAGGCACTGCGCGCCGCGTACGCCGATGCACTGCGCACGGCCTGCGAGCGGCTGGAGGTCAGCCCGCCGCCCGGCGGCGACCGGGCACCGCTGGCGGAGATCTACCGGGTGGAGGCTGCGCTGCGGGAACGCGGCCTTGACGTGCGGCAGCCGGTCGCGCGCTGACCGCGCGACCCGCCCGCCGCTGTGCCCGCGTACCCTCGGAGTGTGGTCTGCGTGCTCGCGGTGTCCGATGAGGTCGACGAAGGGCTGTACGCGGACCTCGGCCCGGTGCGCGCGGCCAAGCTCATCGTGGCCTGCGGCGACCTGCCGTTCGAGTACCTGGGGTACCTGATGAACGGCCTCGACGTACCGCTCGTGTTCGTCCCCGGCAATCACGACGCTGACCTGTCCGGATACCGGAGTTCGCGGACAGGCCTGACGCTGCGCGCCGGGCTGCCGGCCGCGGCGCCGTGGCCGGACGGTGCGGTCAACGCGGACCGCCGGATCGTCGACGTCGCCGGGCTCCGGGTGGCTGGGCTTGGCGGCTGCCGCCGCTACGGCAGCGGGCCGAATCAGTACAGTGACCGGCAGCTCGCGGGCAGGGCGAGGTCGCTGCGCCGGCAGGCGGCGTGGCAGCGGCTGCGCGGCGGGCGGCGCATCGATGTGCTGCTGACCCACGCGCCGCCGCTGGGGGTCGGCGACGCGTCCGACCCGCCGCACCGCGGGTTTGCCGCCCTGCACGGACTGGTCGCCGTGCTCCAGCCGGCCGTGCTGCTGCACGGGCACGTGCTGCGCTGCGACGCCGCCAGCCCGGACCGGCGACTCGGGCGAACCGCCGTGCGCAATGTCACCGGCCGGCATTTGCTCGACATCCGGCCAGGCGGAGGCACCGCCGACATGCAGCAGGGGCGCCGCCATGCCCGCTGATACCGGATTCCCGCAGGCGGATGTGGAGAATGACTTTCTCCGCGCGCGGCGACGCCAGGTGCTGGCCAGGCTGGCGCACCGGCTGCGCCGGGGGCCGGACGACGTCAACCTCATCCTCCCGTTTGACGAGGTCGTCGCAGCCCTGGGCAGGCAGGGCGAGCGGTCGCTCGGCCTGCAGACGATCCGGCTGGACACCGTGGTCGGCACGGTCGACTCGCGCCGCGATTTCGACCGCCGGTTCCGGCCCACCTCCGGCCGGGTGCGGGAGCGGTGGGAGCGGCTCGCCCTGGCGCAGCGGCGCGGCGAGCAGATCCCGCCCATCGACGTCTACCGCGTCGGCGACCTGCATTTCGTCATCGATGGCCACCACCGGGTCTCGATCGCGCTGGCCACCGGCCAGCAGGTGATCGACGCGTACGTCACCGAGGTGCTGACCGTCGTGCCCGGCAAGGGCATCCGCGGCCGGCGCGACCTGCTGCTCAAGAGCGACGAGCGCTTGTTCCGCGCGCGGGTGCCGCTGCCCGCCCAGGCGTACGCCAAGATCACCTTCACCGACCCATGGGCGTACACCGAACTCGGCGAGAACGTCGAGGCGTGGGGCTTCCGGTGCATGCAGGACAAGCACCGATATCTGGACCGGAGCGAGATCGCGCAGCATTGGTTCGCCGAGGAGTACCGCCCGGTGGTGCGCATGCTCCGGTCGGCGGAGCTGATCGGCTCCGGCACGGAGGCCGAGGCCTACCTGCGCGTGGCCCGCGAGCGATACCGGCTGATGCGGACGCACGAATGGAACGACGAGGTCATTGAGCGCCTGCGGCGGGAGATCAGGTAGCAGCCGGCCCCGCCGCCGCCGCAGGCTCGGTGCCGAGCGACAGATTCTTGCCGGTGTCCGGATCGAAGACGTGCATCGACCGGACGTCGGCCCACAGTTCTGCTTCCTCTCCCTCGCGGATCCGGGTGGCCGGATCCAGCCGGGCGGTCACCGTCTCATCGCTGGCGCCTGTGTCGGCCTTGCCGGAATCCTGCGCGAGATCCGCGAGCTGGTCGACGCTGCCCGACAGGCCGCTGTCCTGGGTGAAGTACACGAAGACATCCGAGCCCATCGACTCGACCACCTCGATGCTGGCGCGGAACGTGACTCCATGTCCGCGCGCCTCCGGCTGGACCAGCGATGCATCCTCGAAGTCCTCCGGGCGGATGCCCACGATGACCTGGCGTCCCACGTTCGCGCGCTCCAGGGTCTGCCTCAGCTGCGGGGTCAGCGGAAGGGCGCCGAGGGAGGTGCGCAGGCTGCCCTCCTCGAGCGTGCCGGCCATGAAGTTCATCGCGGGCGACCCGATGAAGCCGGCCACGAAGAGATTGACCGGGTTCTCATACAGCTCGTGCGGCGAACCGGCCTGCTGCACGATGCCGCTGCGCATCACCGCCAGCCGGTCGCCCAGGGTCATCGCCTCGGTCTGGTCGTGCGTCACGTACACCATGGTGGTGCCGAGCCGTCGCTGCAGCTTGGACACCTCGGTGCGGGTCTGCACGCGCAGCTTGGCGTCGAGGTTGGAAAGCGGCTCGTCCATCAGGAACGCGGACGGATCGCGGACGATCGCCCGGCCCATCGCAACCCGCTGCCGCTGGCCGCCGGACAGGTTGGCCGGCCTGCGTTCGAGGTGCTGGGTCAGGTCCAGGATCCGGGCGGCCTCGTTGACCTTCTCGTCGATGGTGGCCTGCGGGGTCTTCGCCAGCTTGAGCGCGAAGCCCATGTTCTCCCTGACCGTCATGTGCGGGTAGAGCGCGTAGCTCTGGAAGACCATCGCGATGTCACGGTCCTTGGGCGCCTTGTTGTTCACCACCTGGCCGCCGATGCGCAGCTCGCCCTCGGTGATGTCCTCCAGCCCGGCGATCATGTTCAGCGTGGTGGACTTCCCGCAGCCGGATGGTCCGACCAGGATCACGAACTCGCCGTCGGCGATCTCCAGGCTGAACTTGTCGACCGCCAGCGCGCCATCCGGGAAGCGCTTGGTCACCTTGTCCAGAACGATGTCAGCCACTGTTTCTCCTTTTGTCCCGGGTCTTCCCGGCTAGCCCTTGACTGCGCCTGATGTCAGTCCAGCGACGATCCGGCGCTGGAAGAACAACACGAAGATGATGATCGGGATGGTGATGACCACCGCGGCGGCCGCGATCGGACCGGTCGGAACCGTGAACTGCGAGCTGCCGCTGAAGTAGGCCAGCGAGGCCGGCGCTGGCCGGGAGGCGATCGTCGAGGTGAACGAGATCGCGAACAGGAACTCGTTCCAGGCGGCGAGGAAGACAAGGATCGCCGTCGTGACCATGCCCGGCGCAGCCAGCGGGGCGATGACCGAACATCGCGATCAGCAGCGCCATCCCGATGAGCACGCCCTTGCCGGGGAACCGCAGCCGGGCGACCGCGTAGGCCGCCATGGACGCCAGCACGACGGCGATGAGCGTCGCGATGAGGCCGATGCCGATCGAGTTGATCAGCGGCCGGATGAACTGCGAGGTACGCAGGATCCCGGTGTAGTTCCCCCACGTCCATTGCTTGGGAAGGAAGGAGGGGTCGAGGATCGCGGTGGGTGTCTTGAAGGACAGCGAGACCATCCACAGCACCGGGATGAGCGCGAGCGCGATGACGACGAGGTTCGCCGACCCCCAGCCGAATTTCTGCCGGGGCGTCGTGGTGGTGGCAGCCATCAGCGGGTCACCTCTTTCCGATGTCCGTGCCCGGGGCCGCGGTGCCAAAGCCCTTGATGAACAAGAAGGCGATGATCGCCACGCAAACGAAGATCAGGATCGAGATCGTCGACCCGATCCCCAGGTTCAGCGCGTTGAACAGGTTGTGGTAGCCGAGGATCGAGACCGACCCGGTGTGGCTGGCGCCGGCGGTCAGGATGAAGATGTTGTCGAAGATCCGGAACGAGTCCAGCGTCCGGAACAACAACGCGACCAGGATCGCCGGCTTCATCAGCGGCAGCGTGATCCTCGTGAAGCGCTGCCAGCCGGTAGCTCCGTCCACCTTCGCCGCCCGCTGCAGGTCATCGGGCACCAGCGAGAGCCCGGCCAGCAGCAGCAGCCCCATGAACGGCGTGGTCTTCCAGATCTCCGCCAGGATGATCACGGCTAGTGCCTTGTATTCCGAGGTCAGCACCGGGTAGCTGTTGAAGATCGAAGAGAGGTAGCCCTGACCGGGCGTCCAGGCGTACTGCCAGCCGTAGGCGGCGGCCACCGTCACGATCCCGTAGGGGACGAGCGCGGCGGTGCGGACCGTGCCCCGGCCGAACAGCGTCCGGTGCATGAGCAGGGCCAGCAGCATGCCGAGCACCAGCGAGATGGCGACCGAGAAGACCGTGATGATCGCGGTCACCTTCAGCGCCTGCCACCAGAAGGGGGAGCTGAGCACCGCGGCGTAGTTGCTGAACCCGATGAACTTGATGTTTTGCGGGAGCTCCAGGTTGTACCGCTCCAGCGACAGCCAGACGGCGTAGCCAACCGGGTACGCGGTGACCGCGATCATGACGATGACCGCCGGGGCGCACAGCAGCCAGCCGAGCCTGCGCTCGGCCCGCGCGCCTTCAGAAAGCTGCCGCTTGCGGCCGGCCGGCACCTGCTCGGTCGCGCCGGCGACCACCTGCACGGGAGTACTCATCGGCCCCTTCCTTCCCTCGCGGCCTGCCGGTCACCTGCTGCGCGGCGGCTCACGGGACCAGGCCCTTCGATTGCAGGGCGTTGTTCAGCTGGCTGATCATCGACTGTTCCGTGCTCGCCGGGGAGATGCCGGACGGCGGCGAGATCAGGTTCGAGATGTCGATGGACACGACCTGGTAGACGGGCGTCTTCGGCCGGACGCTCGCGTGCTCAAGTGCCTGCAGGATGTCGGCGTGGAACGGGTAGTTCTTGAACAGCGCCGGGTTGTTGTAAAGGCTGGTGATCGTCGGCGGGACGCCGCCGACATTGGCGCCGATGATCTGGTTCTGGCTGTCGCGCAGGCACAGCGCGGCCTGGAAGGCGAGCGCCTTATGCTGCGAGTACGCGCTGACCGCGAGGTCAATCCCGCCGATCGTCACCTTGGCCGGCACACCGGGGGTGACCTCCGGGTACAGCGCCCACTTGAAGTCCTTGAACAGCTTCGGGTTGTCGGTCTTCATGCCCGGATACACGAATGGGTAGTTCAGCTCGAAGGCCGCTGTGCCCGCCTCCATCGCCAGCCGGTTGTCGTTCTCCATCTGTACCGTCAGGCTCGGGTCCGCGGCGCGGGAGGTGGCGAGCTGCTTCATGATCGACAGAGCCCTGACGGCGGGTGCGCCCAGCGTCACCTTGGTCGCGTCCGGGTTCAGGACCGTGCCGCCCGCGCTGGCCACCATGGTGTTGAACCAGACGGTCGCGCCCTCGTACTGCGCGCCCTGGATCTCGATCAGGTGCGGCTTGCCCTCCTTCTTCAGCTGCGCCGCGTCGGCGAGCATCTGGGCCCAGGTCTTCGGCGGATTCGGCACCAGGGCGGAGTTGTACCACAGCAGCTGGGTGTTGCTGTTGTCGGGCACCGCGTAGAGCTTGCCCTTCCAGATCGCCGTCTGCAGGGCGGGCTTGAGCGTGCCGTTCTCCGCCTGCGCCAAGTTCGCGCCTGTCCACGGCTCTGCCCAGCCCGCCTGGGCGAACTCGGCCTCCCAGGTGACGTCCAGGCCCATGATGTCAATCGTCGAATCGTGCGCGGCCAGCCGCCGGACCAGCTGCTGCCGCTGGCCGTCAGAGCCGGTGGGCAGCTGCTGGTAGGAAATGGTGTACTTGCCGCCGCTTTGCTTGTCGCAGTTGTTGATGGCCTGCTGGGTGGCACCGGAACTGTCCGGATAGAGGTAGTAAGTCAGCGTGACCGGGCCGCTGGCCGCACCGGCGGTACCGCACGCAGCCAGCGCCGTCGAGGCTAGCGCGGCAGCCGCCAGGCCGGCTGCCAGGCGCCGCGGCCGAGCGCCCGGCCGCCGGAGGGCCGGCCCAAAGGCGCCCGGCCTCGCGCGGGCACGACGCTCGGATGTGCTCCGTCGGCGACTGCCATTGCTCATCATTCCTCCAGCGCCTAATCGGGCCGGCCAGCCGGCTGCGGGCATGCGCCCGGCAACGGCGGCGGCGAATCCGTGCATACCCCGGCCCGCCTGCGGCTAACGCTGGGCGCGGTCTCGCGCTCGGGGCGGGCCACTACGCAACTCCCTCGACTGGACCGGCGTGGCGTCTGCCTGGCCAGATATCGGATGCCCGCCGGAACGCGTGCGAGCTGAACCGGCCTCGCTCGGCCGACCGGACATTGGCACCAGCCGGACGAGGGTGTGACCTGGCGCTGCCCGGCCCGGCAGCGGCAGGCCTGCCGGAACTCGACCGCTGCACGATCCGCAGCGGAAGCTGCTGGCGAAGCGGCCTGACCCGTGCACCGCGCAGCAGGGCGCAAAGCCGCCGGGCGCCCTCGGCTCCGCTCTGCTCAAGTGGCTGGCGCACGGTGCTGAGATTGATCAGGGCGGCCGACTCGATGTCATCGAAGCCCACGACGGACAGCCTGCCCGGTACCGGGAAGCCGCACTGCTCCGCGGCGCTGAGCACGCCCATGGCCTGGGTGTCCGAGGCCGCGAAGATCGCGGTCGGCGGGTCGGGCAGCCGGAGCAGCCGCTCGGTTAGCTCAGCCGCCACCGCCGGGCCATGCGGCCCGAGCCGGACGAGCTCGGGGCCGGGCGCCATCCCGGCCGCGGCGAGTTCCCGCCGGTATCCGACCAGCCGACGCCTGGATGAGGCGAAACCGAGTTCGCACGTCGTGCGGCGGGCGGCGATGTCGCCGACGAAGGCGATCCGCCGGTGGCCAAGGCCCAGCAGGTGCGCCGTGGCCAGCCGGCCGCCTGCCACGTCGTCGATGACCGTCTGCGGCACGCCAGCCGCCAGCACGTCCACGGTCACCAGCGGGACGGCGCCGCGCCGGAAGGCGGCGAGATGCTGCCTCGCGAGCTGGACCGACACGACGATGACGCCGTCGGCCCGGTGCCTCGCGGTCAGCGCGGCCAGGTGGTGGTCGCGCTGTTCCGGCGTATCGACGTTGCAGACGATCGTGTCGTAGCGCTGCTCGTCCAGCACCGCCAGCGCGCCCGCCAGCCGGGCCACGGTCGATGGCCTGGTCAGGTGCGGCACCAGGATGGCGACGGTGCGCTGTGTGCCGCGGGACAGCGCCGCCGCCAGGTGGCTCGGCCGGTATCCCAGCCGCTCGATGACCTCAAGGACGTTCTGGCGGGTTGATTCACGTACGTTCACGCCGCCGTTAAGCACGCGGGAGACCGTGCCCACCCCAACGCCCGCGACCGCCGCGACATCCGCGATCGTCGGGCGATCCGGAGTGCGCAACGGGCACCTCCCTGAACGGAATCGCTCAATTTTGGAAACGATTCCAATCTGGATTTTGCTCATTCTCACTCTGCCCTGAGACCGCGTCAAGAGTGCCTTTGCAGGCGTCGTTGCGGAATCCATGGCACGCAATCCGAGCGCGGGACGCATCCATCGGCTTCCCGGCCCCTGCCCCCGCCGTGCCAGGCGGGCCGGTGCTCGCGCGGCGCCTCCCGCCCCGGCCCCTGTGGATGTCGCATTGCAAGGCACCCGCGCCTAGCGATGCGGCATCCATCGGCTTCCCGGCCCCCTGCCGCAGGGTCGCTGGATGCGCAAGCCAGAATGCCCGGCCGCCGCGCGGTATCGTCATCTTGCGGCGCGTGCGGCCCGGCCGCGGCCCGGCCAGAACACGCTGCGGCCCCAGGACACGCTGCGCATCCGGCCGGTACACTGCGCATCCGGCCGGTAGGCTGCGCATCCTCAGGCCGCGCAGCCCGCGGGCCCCGCCAAACGGAGATCCCATGCCCCTTTTCGCTAAGCCGTCCGGCGCTGCCGCCAGCTGGGAACCGCAGGCCGCGGACAGCAGGCTGGCGCAGACCGCCGGCGCCAGCCCTGCCGGGGTGTTTACCTCGGACCTGTCGGTCTCCGAGTACGTGCTGCTCGGGGAGGCTGGCTTCGAGCCGCTTGGCTTCGTCGTCGGATCGTCCATTTACCATGTCGGGCTGCAGGTCGGACGCTGGTCCCAGAACCAGGAACTGCAGGTCCTTACCCAGGCGATGTACAACGCCAGGGAGCTTGCGATGGCCAGGATGCGCGCCGAGGCTGATCACCTGGCCGCCGACGGGATTGTCGGCGTGCAGCTCCGGATGCAGATGTATGCCTGGGGCCAGGACGTCCTTGAGTTTGTCGCCACCGGCACCGCGGTCAAGGCGCTGGCCGGCACCGGCGCGCACCGGGCACCGGACGGCCGGGCATTCACCTCGGACCTGTCCGCCCAGGACTTCTTCCGCCTGCTGGCCGGCGGCGCCGTGCCGGTCGCCTTCGTGCTGGGCACCTGCGTCTACCACATCGCCCACCAGTCGATCATGCAGACCCTGCGGCAGGCCGGCCAGAACCAGGAGATGGTGCAGTTCACCCAGGGCATCTACGAGGCTCGCGAGCTGGCATTGGTCCGGATGCAGACGGAGGCGAGCGAAGCCAGGTCGTCCGGGATCGTCGGGGTCAACATTGCCGTGGCCAACCACGTCTGGGGCGCGCACGCCACCGAGTTCCTGGCCACCGGCACGGCGATCCGGCGCCTAGCGGACGAGCACAAGATGCCGGACACGACGCCGCGGCCGACCTTCACGCTTGGCCTCGACCGCTGACCGCCGGACCCGCCGCCCGTCCATGATCACGGAAACTTTGGCGGGCCCCAGCACCCAAAAGTTTCCGTGATCATGGACTGACCGCGGCCGGGCTAGTCCGAAGTTCCCCTCCGGATGCACTGATATCCCTGTTCACCAGGGGAAACGTGGTGCATCATGACTAGGCGTAGACATGTAGATTCGCGCCTGAAGCTCTATGACCTGGGCCGAACAGGTTGAACGCGGGCGCGATCTGGGCCAGGCCCGGCATGATCACGCCGGCCAGGCCGAGCTGACCGCGCTGCAGTTTCTGGCCGGCTGGTGCGGTGGTAGCCATTAGTTGCCCTTTCCGTGCCGGCGCACGAACTCGAGGAAGGTCTCGTTGAAGGGGGCTGGATGCTCCCACAGGCAGGCATGGCCGCCCGGCGTGGTGGCCCACTCGGAGCCGGGCACAATTTCGTGCAGCCGCCTGGACAGCGACACCGGGATGAGAATGTCTTGCTCCCCGGCCAGCACCAGCGTGGGCGTACTGAGCTGGCTCAGCCGGCTGGCGGTGTCATGGCCGGTGATCACCGCCAGCTGCGCCAGGTAGGCATGGACCGGCTGGTCCAGATAGCGCATGGCGGTCTCGAACTCCGCGGCTTCCGCACCGCGCTGCTCGAAAAACGGCACGGTAAAGGCCCACAGGCTGACGTCCCGCATGATGAAAGGGACGCCGAGTACCGGGGCCATGTCCGCCCACATGCTGAACATCCGCGAGCAGAACGGGCCGGGCGCCGCGTAGGTGCAGCCGAAGGTAACCGACTGCAGGTCGGATCCGTAGGCGAGCGCGTACTCCTGGGCGATCATGCCGCCCATCGAGACGCCCATCAGGTGGAACCCGGATATGCCCAGCTCGTCGACGAGCGCCTTCGCGTCGTCGGCGAGCATCCGGCTGGAGTAAGGCCCGGCGGGCTTCGAGGTCGCGCCGATCCCCCGGTTGTCGAAACGCAGCACCCGGTGCCCGGCAGCCAGCAGGTCGTCCATCTGCAGGACCCAGGTCTCCAGGTCGTCGGCAAGGCCGTTGATGAGGACGATGGTCTCCGCTCCGTCGCCCTCCAGCCGGTAGTTGATCTCGATGTCGTTGACTCTCGCGATCGGCATCAGGTTTCCCTCGCGTTAGGCATGGCTGGACTCACTTCTCCGGCCGCTCCCGCCCCGTGGCCGTTCACGGCGTGGTCTGCGCTGATCTGACGCGGATGCGGGCGTGCAGCGCCCTGAGCATTTTCTCGGTCAGTGAGAAGTGCGCGGCTGCCAGCTGCGCGGCCCGGTCCGGGCTGGCCGCGATGACGGCCTCGGCAAGCGCCGGGTGCTGGCGGACCGCGCGGTGATGGACCTCGGGAGAATACGGCTCGGCGTCGAAGCCGAGGCTGACCTCGCGGCGGATCCGAGCGCTCAGCTCGACCAGGTGCCGGTTATGCGTGGCCGCGGCGATCGCCTGGTGCAGCGCATGATCGGCCAGCCGGGACGCGTCCCTGGTGGATGCCTTCGCGTACGTGTCGACGGCCTTGCGGATGGCCACGATGTCATCGTCATCACGTCGCTCGGCGGCGGTCCGGGCGATCAGTTTCTCGATCAGCTGGCGGAACTCGAGCAGTTCGTTAAGGTCCTGCCAGGCTGGCACCAGCGTCCGGCGGATCATCTCGTCAGAGTCGGGCCTGAGGTCGGCTGCGACG
>WNEZ01022374.1_pt1 | contig 10761 bp, 16 predicted proteins | sample 5400521 | NCBI WGS metagenome assembly WNEZ01 (sample SAMN13153339, study PRJNA577476) | soil metagenome | isolation source: 120 cm saprolite under Douglas fir tree site 2 hole 1 replicate 1 | place: USA:California | collected 2015-04-18
CATTATTTTGTGGTGCTTGCTCAAGATCTTCTGCAGACGTTGATTGAAGTACGCTTGCAGGTCTTGGTTGCTTTTCATTCCATGAGAGCGGATGAAGGCTTGGATTTTAGGATTGGCGTCCCACTGACTGCCGTTGACCTCATCTCCGCCAATATGAATATAGTCATCCGGGAAAAGCCTGGCCATCTCCTCAATCAGCTTATCGATGAACTTGTACGTCCCTTCCTGCGTCGGATCCATGACTGCATCGGCACCACCTGGTTCAATCTTGTAGGGTCCCGGCCCGCTGGCTAGTTGCGGATATCCAACGAACAATGAGCGGCTGTGGCCCGGCATCTCGAACTCGGGGACGATACGGATGCCGCGATCATGAGCGTGGGACACGAGCTCGCGAATCTCATTTTGCGTGTAATACAGCCCGTCCGACCCTTCTTCCTGCAGCTTGGGGAAGTGTCTGCTTTCGACGCGAAATCCCTCATTGTCGTATAAGTGCAAATGCAGCACATTCATCTTCACCGCTGCCATTCCGTCGAGATTACGCTTTAGCACCTCCAGCGGAATGAAGTGGCGGCCAACATCAATGAGCAGGCCCCGCCACGCGAATCGGGGATTGTCCGTAATCCTTACGACCGGCACAGAAAATCCGTTTGCGGTGGTTTCCACCAGTTGAAGGAAGGTTTGAAGCCCATGCAGGATTCCCAGGGAACTGGGTGCCGTAAGACTCGCACCCGATGCGCTGATCACCAGCTGATAGGACTCATCATCGTTGAGTCCTTGCACTTTTTCACCAGCGTGAACGGCATGGAGCAACAAGGTCGGGCTGGGCGAGTCGACCGGTTTCCGTTTGAAAAATATTCCCGTCCGGCGGGAAAGTTCAGCAAGAAATCTAACTGCTCCGCGCTCCAACATTTCATCCCCAATACCTGTGATCGAAACGCAAAAAGACTGATCAATTGGCAATCGCCCTACGCCGGGCTGAACAGAAGTCGGCATGGGCATGAGGTTGAACGAGGTTTGGGATTGCGCCTCGGCATGAGAAGCAAGGAGAAGTGCCGCACCGGCGATTCGTCGGATTCGCATGTTTTTCAAAGAGCGTCCTCATTTCAGGATGTGGCCATCCAGCGTGGTTCGCGGTTAGGTCGAGATTCTAACCCTGGGGCACCTCGAAGTGGAGTGGCTTGGGCCGTCCAGTCACCATCGTTGCCAGGAATCCCCACCCAGTGCGTGAATTAACGTGCAAGCCGACAAGTGGATCGGTCAAAAGGCACATCTCGAGTAATGCGAAGATTTTCCCGCTGTCTCCTTGACAGCCCTGGTATATACGTATTACAGCGGAGTAGGTATGGACTCGATCGAGGCGAGCCGGGAAGGATACGATTGATCTTGTTACGTTTTGAAGCGGAATACGGTGTGCGAAAGAGTTGAATTGCGCGTTCTAGTTAACGATAACAGGCAGGAATCCGCCATATTGCGACTCAAGCAACTAGAAGACAGCGCAGACCATCATCATGAACTGACAGCATTAACAGATGCGTTAACCGCGTCGATAATACTCGGAGAAAGAAACTGGGCCGAGTGAAGCATCGGCAGTCGAACAAGACCCGGCCAAAAACTAGTAGAGGTGACTAGACATCGAATCGCCTTCGGAACGAGAAGAGGGTACGACTCGGGGATAAAAACGTGAAGCAAACATGACGAGCGGGCGAAAAAATCTTCCCGTCGGCGTATTGCTCGCGGTCGTCCTGCTGTTGGCGATTGCGCTCCTTTTGCTTAAATCGAGTCACGATTTAAGGGATCGGGAACAGAATCCGGCTGAGAGGCGCGGTGGAAAGAAATAATCCGGTTCCTAAAACTGCTGTAGAATTCTGTCTCCTACCTCTACGTCTCCTACCTCTACCACTCCATTCCATGGTGTCGCGATTTCCAGCCCAATCGGGTTCCGTGAATTCAGCGAAGTCGATTACCCCAAATTTATCCGAACGCTTACCGAAGAAGAACTTATCAAGGCAGCGCCTGGGGACCTCGTCTACAATGTTCCGGTGAGTATGCTGGTCGATGAAAAGTGTTTTCAATATGCCCTTTGGGTTCGACTCCCACACCCTTCCGCCAGTTTCCATTGAGTAGTCAACTCATTGCCTCGGGGAGTCGGAGAGTCGGGCGGAAACGGAAAACCATGACCTACACGCGAAACACCGGCGTGCGGGGCACCCGGCGGGATGTCCCCGACGGCGAGAAGAGTAGGGGGTCCGCTTGTAAATTTTGTGCAGGCGGTAGTAATGTTTTTCATCATAATTTCACTTTTTTTATTCTTTTCATTCCGTTAGCATCTGCATCCTCGCGTCCTGCCCACCCTTGGACTGAGTCCTTAGTTAGGGATTTGTAGTTGGATGTTCTACCTATGAAGCGCTCATACAGAGATTCGGCCTGGGTCTGGTCGGCAGAGCTTTCTGCGGCGTGCTTGCAACGGACTCGGTGGTCAACTCGTGAGAAAAGACCGCACTGAAGGAGAGACATGGGCATCTGGCGAATCGGCCCGCGATTTGGATTAGCACTGGTCCTGCTTGCGGCAGTAGGCGTTGCGGCGACAAGGAAGGCGGAGCCAGGCCAAAAACGGCGGGCTCACCCAGGGCGACCAAACAAAGGGGCCGCAAAATGGTCCGCCTGCGAGGCCCACTCCATCCAAGCCGCCTAATCGTCCGCAACCGGGCCTGGTCGATCTGTTGGATTAGCGGGGCAGAGGCTTTTTGGTGGTTGGCCAGGCAACGAAGATCACGAATTTTGGTGCTGGCAATGATGTTCTCAGTCAGTTTGAAAGGGGACTCCAATGGCAGATCGATTTGAACAACTGAAACTGAAGTATCAGTCGGTGTTGAATTTCATTCAATCGCAAGGCGTGCAGTTACAGAACGTGAATATGGAAGGTGACAAGCTCCTTATTCGAGCCTCGGCGCCCTCTGCGGATTTGAAGAATCGCGTGTGGGACCAAATCAAACTTGTGGACCCATCGGCTTCAGATTTGATCGCAGATATCCAGGCTCCGCCAGCTGCGGCAGCAGCAGCGGCGAGCGCCGGTGGCGCATCAAGCGCGGCGGCGCGGACGTACACTGTTCAGGCGGGCGACAGCCTTTCAAAAATCAGTAAGCAATTCTATGGAGATGCGAACAAGTACATGAAAATTTTTGAAGCCAACAAGGACAAGCTGACCGATCCGAATAAGGTGAATGTCGGAACGGAGTTGCTGATTCCGTAGTTTTCGGTGAAGTACGGTTTCAGAAGCCTGGCTCGCCCAGGCGTGTTCAAGGAAGGTAAAGGAGAACGATATGACTTGGACAGATCAAGTGGGGAATCTTTTGAAGCAGTACACCTCCGGAGGAGCAGCGGCGCAACCCGCTCCGGACGTTCACGCGCATTTTGATGAGGTGGCGCAAGCCGCTCCCCTCAGCGCTATTGCGGAAGGTCTTTCGGCCGCGTTCAAATCGGACAAGACCCCAGCGTTCGGCGAAATGCTTACTACGCTGTTCAACAACTCCAGCGGCGACCAGAAGGCCGGAATGGTCAATCATCTGTTGTCGTCCGTGAGTCCCGACATGCTTAAGCAGGTCTTATCGGGCACTGGGCTTGCGGGACTTGCGGGAATGCTAGGGGCGGGCAATACGCAACTGACGCCGGAGCAAGCTCAACAGCTTTCGCCCGAGGCTGTTCAGCAGCTTGCCGCCCATGCGGAGAAGACGAACCCCTCGGTGATCGACTCGATCAGCAATTTCTACGCGCAGCACACGACACTGGTGAAGACGCTGGGCGGAGCGGCGTTAACGGTCGCTCTGGCGAAGGTCGCTGAGCGGCAAAGACAGGCGTAAGAGGTTTGCTTCGCGGCAGATTTGGGGCGGATGGATTCTCGATCTCGTAGCGGGTTCGGACCGCCGCCCTATGCGTTTGTTCATGAGCCTGCGTGCAGATTTTAATTGCGAATATATTTGTCTCTCCGTTTAACTCGCTACATAAAGTGACTGGAAATCTCTTGGAGATTTTTGAGATCTGCGTGAGTGGACTCCACCGCGGAGCTGCGGAGAACTGTCTCTTGACGTCACGCGTTTCAATGGGAGAGGACAATTGTGGGAACAGTGCTGATTTGGTGGGAAGTTGAGCGCTGGAGGTTGTGTAGAATATTTTTGGAGACCAATGTTATGCGTGACGAGAGCGCGAAGCGAGCAGCGCAGGAATACCTGGCGGGGAAACTTTCGGCGGAGGGACAAAGACACGAAGACAAGCTAAATAGGGCGGCTGCGGAGAAGCTGGGTCCGGCGGTGTGGAAGACGGTTGCGGACACGGTGATCGCGCAGTGCAGCGAATGGAATGGAATCGCGAATGAGCAGACGTTTACTTGCCGGGAAACGATGCTCGGGGATCTGCGGATATTATGCGCGGGACGATCGCAACAGATGGTGGTGCATTTCGATTCGCGGAAGTTGCTGGTGATTATCAAGAATTCGGCGCGATTGGAACATGAGAAGGACGTGGTGCTGTTTGTTGAGGGGTACGCGACTGAGAGTGGGCGAGATGCGCGCTTGATGCGGAACGAGGAGCCGGTGAATCTGAGTCTGTTGATTACCGGAGAGCTGCGCGTGCTTGCGGGGCTTAGCCGGCAGACTTAGTGGCGCGGGTATTGGCGGATGTTGACGAAGATGGGAATGCCCGACATAAAGGATCTGGACGGTGACGCCAATCGGGGACACTGCCAGCTACTTGGATTCGGACTCAATTGCCTGGTTGCGCCAGAAGTCCAGGACTGTGTTGCGGCAGGGCTCGGGTTGCTCAAACCACATGCGGTGTGTGGCCCCGTGAAGAATGATCCGGCGGTTGTGCGGAAGTAGTCGCGCGAGTTCTTCGTCAATCAGAGCGAGAAAGCGGTAGGATTTTTCCCCGGAGAGCAGCAGCGTCGGCGCGGCAATGTTGCGGACCGCCTGCGGGTCCAAGTCGGGAAACAATTCGCCGCTGTCATCATGATGTCCCACTCATGCGCGTGGTTGAGCATGTCCTGCCGGGCAGCATCCGGCATGTTGTCCCAGGCATGCGGGTCGTCCAAAACAAAGTCCATGAATGCGCAGAGGCCCGCCGCTCTATCTCCTTTCTGGAAGGCCGTTTTCATCGGCTTCACCATGCGCTCCTGAATATCAACGAGCGTTGCCCTTCCGAGCTCACTTTGGTCAGCAGGCAAACAGGCGAGCAAAGAGACGGCTGGCGGCTCGGCTAACACCAGTGTCCGGACAAGCCCGGGTGCTTGACGGCCAGGAACAGCGCGGTAAGGGCGCCGTACGAGTGACCGATGACATGAACTTTGCCAAGTTGCAGCTTCTCAATTAACGCCGCGAGATCATCGGCGTCAGTGGCCGCAGAGTAGCCTGGTTGAGGGATGTTGGTGTTCGGAGGGTTGAACCGCCGGCTGTATGCGATTGCGCGATAACCGCTGGCCACGAACGGACCAAGCTGATCGTTCCAATAGCCGCCGTCGCTCAACGAGCCGTGTACGAAGACGACAGGCACACCGGTTCCGCGCTCCACATAGTGGAGTTCAATTCCGCCGGAGACGACGACTCGTCGGATTGCAAGAGAATCGTCCTTGAGGTGTGCCGCAGAAGGGAGTTGTGCGGCAGAGGGACATGGAAGAACGGTGACAGCGACTGCCGCCGCGCCTAAGATCCAGTTCGCTATCCGAATCATGACGCCTGCCTATCACTCACATTATATTCACAAATATTCATAGTGCTCGTGTCGGGCCGATTTTCGCGAATCTCCTCTTGACAGGGCGAACGCACGCTCTTAAGAAAGAGACTCCGGCTGGAGAGGGATTTCTCCCCCGGTGCCCAGCCCCTGTTTGTCCCGCCCCAGCAAATTCAACTGAGGAGATTGGTATGGCAAATTTAATTCCGCGAGACACTTTTTTCCATGACATGGCCGATTTTCGGAGGAATTTCGACCAGGCGTTCAACCGGTTGTTAAGGTGGCCTTCGGCGCAGGAGGAACGCACGTATGCGAGTGAGTTTTCTCCCGCAGTCGAATCGTTCATCGACAAGGACAATAAGAAGTTCCATTGCCAAGTCGTGCTGCCGGGAGTTGATCCCAAGGATGTAGATATTCAGGTGCAGGGCAACACGCTGACGATTAGCGGCGAGCGGACAAACTCGCGCGAAACTAGAGAAGCCGACTTCCTGCAGAGGGAGATTACCTATGGTTCGTTCACGCGGAGTCTGGTGCTACCAGAAGGCGTGGACAGAGAGCGGTTGTCGGCTGAATATCGCAATGGCATGCTGGAAATTACGGCGCCGATAGCGACGGCTTCGTTGCCGAAGAAAGTGGAGATTAAGTCGCTGCCTGCGTCGCGGGCGGCTTCGGCGTGAGTGGCATTTCACGGTAGGGAGTCCGAGCCCAGCCCTGGGCTCGCATGACTTCGCGGCAAATGCGATGACGGAGTTGAAACGCGGCAGCATCCTGGAATGTATTTAACGGGCGTAACGGCGAATGCTGAGAGAGATGGGAATGCCGACGCAGAAGATGTGGATGATGACCCCGATAAGCATCATTTTTATGGAAAAGGGGAATTTTGTGGCTGCGGAGACTTGCACTACGACGCGATTCATGAAGAAGTAGACGGCGATGCCGTAAAGGACGCCGGACACGACGGCGTGATTGAGCAGCAAGGGCACGACGCGGCTGGCGAGGAAGAAAACTGTTGCGGCTCCGAAGGCGATGACGAAGTGCAATGCGAGGCCGAGGAGGGCGGTTGAGGTGCCGCCGGAATAAGCGCGCGGGCCGAGAATACCGCCGGCGATTCCTTGTAGTAGACGAAGCGGTTTCGATCCCATCAAGCCGTAAACGACGAGCGCGGCGGAGATGTCCATTGCGCCGCAGGTTAGTCCTGCGATGGAGATTGCTTTTGCGGGATTTGCCGCGGCCATAGTGGAGCCTCCGGAAGCGTGTAAGTTGAGAATTCTTTATAACAAATTCTTAGACGGAATCGAGCGCGAATCGCGAAGCTGGAGAGAAAGATTAATACAGAGCGCACGGAGAGGTTGTGTTGAAATGACAAAAGCACCAAGAAGAAGAGAGAAAAGCCAAGGTGCAGGAAATTGAGATCTGGAAAGAAGGTTTCTGCAGCAGCCACAAGACGATGACGACAAGCCGCCAGATTCGCTCTCCCTTCAGGAAAAATAGCACGATCGGGATGGCAAGCATGTAAGACAAAAATAGGTAGCCGACGGCTTCAGCAAATCGTTCCGTCGGGTGGAATGCATAGCGCAGCACAATTTCGTCCGCGAATATGTTTCCAACCACCAGCAGAACGCAAACGACGCGGGTCCTCGTGCGGCTATTCGGGTGGCTTGAGGTAGGCGGCGCCGTGTCGGAAGAGGCCGGCGGAGCGGATGGGTTCGGAGAAGACGATGCGGATGGGGACGAAGATGGCGCCGGCTCCGGGCGTGAAGGGGACAGCGACTTCGACGCGAGTGCCCTTGGGATAGAATGCAGGCGAGAACGCGGGCTTTGACGCGGGTGCGATTACGGCGGGGGATGACGCGGTATTCTTCTTGGTCAGCGCGCGTGGTGGGCGAGTCGGCGGGAGCGAATTCTGATTGCGCTTCGATCCAGACAGACGGCGCTTCACAAACTTTGCAGATGCGGGCAATACATTTGCGCGATTCGAAAGATTTTAGTTCGAGTTCGTTCAGATACACAACTTCGCGGCGCTGGCAGAAGCCACATTCCATCAGGAGTCGAGCGAGTGCTTCCTGGTCGGCCTTATGAGGAGCAGGGAATTCGATATCCCAGAAATCGGAACGCGGTTCGAGAATGTGGACGGCATAAAGGAAGCCTTCCGGTTCGCGATCAATTTCGGCGAGGATGCGGGCGCGAGCCGTCCGCATGCTGTCACCATCGAGCAGGCGCTTGAGAGAGATTTCCTGGCCGGGGAAAAACTTTTCTGTGATTCGCAGAACGCCGCCGTTGCGGCTGACGAGCAGGGATACGGCGGCAATGCGGCGCACCATTCCGGAGGTGTCCATCCAGGAGGCTTCGAGCGGGATGCGAAAGGAGACGCGGTCGCTCTGGCGAAGGACTTCTGTGCGCATGGTGGTCATGAGAAAGGGAAAAGCACCGCCTGAAAGCCAGTTTAGCAAGGGAGTTGCATGCGTTTTGGCTGCAGAATGGCAGGATTGTCGTAGCCACTAATACCGTGCGCGAAGCATCGGAGAAGCCTCTGTACGGTGGGACAGATGTTGTCGTTTTCGCAAAATCTTTTGCTGGGACAGGCTGGAGCGGCGCTTTTTCCTGCACACTTCTAGTACCAAGAAGTGAAGACAAGTCTGGCAACCGGACGGACCTCAGCCGCCGTGAAGAACGTCATTTCTATGGACGATCACTTGAACAAGGGAGGATCGCGCTCGCTACTGGTGCGCGACCGTCGCTACGCGATCCGGCATCCGTTTGCCGCTGATGTGGAATTCATCGATCTGGAAGCGGGAAATGCCGGAAGCGGAGTGACATCAGATCTTTCGATGGGCGGCTGCTTTGTATGTACAAGCAAGCCGCTGCCGCTGAACAGCCGGGTAAAGCTGAAACTTACGCGCAAAGATCAGGTGGTACAGGCGCTGGCGGCGGTGCGCATCGTAAAGCCACGCATCGGAATGGGCATCGAATTTTTGGACGTGGACCAAAAGCACCACGCTACGCTGGACCGCTGGCTGGTGGAGTTGAAGCGCGAGCGCTGAAGGAAACCTCGAAGTAACTTCGTGTTAGGTGAAACAACGTTATATACCCAAGGTACGTTTCGAAGCGGGTCTCGCTGTGTTGCCGTGCGCTCAAATCGAAGAGAGATTCCTCGCTGCGCTCGAAATGACGGACTCGGGTATGTGCAGAGAGCATCGCGGACGGCTTATTGCTTGGTGTCCAGCGGATGATGGCTCTTCTCGAAAAATTCATTCTGCAATCGTAGGCTGGCGTTGTCGGCTTTTACGGCGCGGATGGCCTCTTCGATGGTGTCGACCCACGATTTAATGTCGGCTTCGCCCAGCTCTTTGCTGGCGATGGAGCCATCTCCGGAATAGTGATCGGGAAAGCGGGCGTACCACCAGATACCGGTGTAGACGGTTTCGGGAAGCGGGTCATGTTTTTGATCGGCGCCGGATTCTTGTGTGACGCGATCCATGTGCACGAGATCGGGATGCGTGACCATGGTGTTGGAAGTCTCGGATTGCCCGGCATGCATATCGAGCGGATCTTTTTTTAAGGCGTTCTTCGGATGCGAATTTTGTCCCCACTGAACATAGACGACGTAATCGTGTGGTTTGTCGAGTTGCGTTTGCGCGAAATACGGGAGAAGGCTCTCGTTGCCACCGTGGCCGTTGACGATAAGAACTTTTTTGCAGCCGTTGCGGGCCATCTCGTCGGTGGTTTCCTGTAAAAGATTCAGCTGAATTTGCCGGCTGTAGGCGACGGTGCCGGGTTCATGTTTGGCTTCGAAAATTTGTCCGAAATAATATTCGGGGAAAACGACGGCAAATTCCTTTTCGGCGGCGTGCAATGAGGCGTAGCGGACGTTGAGCAGGTCGGTGCCGAGAGGGAGATGCGGGCCGTGTTTTTCCAGAATCCCAATGGGGAGGATGCAGGTGCCCTTGGAGAGATCGATGGCATGGAGAAAATCGTCGGCGGTGAGTTCTTCCCAATGAATAGAAAGCTTTTGTTGAGCGCGGAGGGAAGCAGCCGACGAGATAAAGATGAGAAGAAAGAGAAAAATGCGGCGCATGGATGCTCCTTCGCGAAAAATCGCCGTAGCGGATTGTACTGCGAAGAGGAGAGAAACGGCAGGGTTAAATCGTTTTTATGAGGCGTGAGAGATTGGCAACGCCGTTCGGTATTTTTTGGAGCACGACACAGCTACGGCAACGACGGTGAAAAAGATCAGGATGGGATCGATGGGGTGACGGTAACGGAGAGAGGTGTGAGTGACGTAGTAAACCAGCGGGTGGAGCATGGGAAAGACTGCGAGTGGCGCAGCGAAAGGGTTTTTTGAGCGAGCGACGAGCAGCGCGCCTGCGACGGTACCGAGTGTGAGCAAGAAATTGCAGAGAAGAATTGTGCGAATGAGAAGCGAGTTTGCGTGAAGAAAGTCGCTGAAGGGATGCTCCGTGCCGATCCAGGTGGCAATGATTCTTCGCCCGGTTAGTTGGAGGAAAAGCGCTGGATTTTGGAGGATGAAATTGGCGGCGCGGGCCCGCTTCTCGGTGAGGTAGGCGTTCTCGCCGAGTTGCGCGTAGTAGCGTGTTTCTTCGAAGCGGGTGATGCGCTGAATCCCGTTGATTGCGTGGGGATCAAAAATGTCGTTGTTGCCGATCCAGAGTTCGAAGGGGAGGCTGGAGCGGATAAGTATGAAACGATGGAAAGCGGAGTAATTGCGAATGGTCCACGGCAGGCAGCAAAGAAGAATCAGCGCGAAGGTGATGGCGGGAATGCGCCAGGAGAGTTGAACGAGGTTGCGGGCGCGCAGGGCCGCCCCGATCAGAAAAAAAGGCAGAGCGATGCCGAGTAAAGGATTGGTGAGGAGCGCGATGGCCCAGAGCAGACCGTAGGCTAGCCAGCGCTTCGGACTTGCAGAGTTGGAAATGTGGAAGGTCATCCAGAGGAGAGTGGTGGCGAGGAGTACAGAGAGAGAAGTGTCCCAGATCCATTCGAAGGGCATCATGATTCCAGCGGGCAGAAAAACCCAGAGCCATG
>WNEZ01005901.1_pt1 | contig 10758 bp, 8 predicted proteins | sample 5400521 | NCBI WGS metagenome assembly WNEZ01 (sample SAMN13153339, study PRJNA577476) | soil metagenome | isolation source: 120 cm saprolite under Douglas fir tree site 2 hole 1 replicate 1 | place: USA:California | collected 2015-04-18
CCCCACAAGGGGGAGGGGAGCAGCAACGTCGCCGCACCAAATGCGATTGCCCCCCACTTGCGGGAGAGGGAGGGCTTGCTGCACCAGCCCGCAACAATCCAAGCGATTATTTCGCCGCGAAGCCTAATTCAGCAACGGCCGGACGGTCGTCACGGACCACATTGAAACGCTTGTCCCGCAATAAGATCAAGCCGTGCGCGAACAGGCTTTCGATCCGCTTGAGCCCGACGCCGCCTCCCGACAACCGGCCTTCCCGGTTCAACTCGGTGACGATCTCCGAAGCACTGCGTGTTCCGTCGCTCAGCTCCAGAATTCGCGCCGCAGCGGCGTCGATAACCAGCGGATCGCGCCGCCCGCCATCCTGGCCGGCGGAGCGCCCGAAAGCCACCATGTAGCTTCGACGGGATGGTGGAGGCATAGCCAGATCATCGGCGGTGCGAACGGCCGTGAGCGCCGCGACATCGAAGTCGAATGCCAGCGCCCGCAGGCGCGGGTCGCGAACACATATCAAATCGGCGAGATCGTCCGTCGTCATTCCCCATCGCCCGATTCGCAGTCGAAACAGCGGACCGCCTGGCTCCCCAGGGCTTGTCGCATCCGCGTCGCACTCCGCCGCCGCGACCGCAATCTCCGCCTGAACGGCCGGGAGCAGCCCAACCAAGTTTTGGTTGCCGTCAGCTACTCGTTGCTCGATGGCTGCCAACAGCTCACGTGCCCATGGCAGGTCGGGGATTTCCGCCGCTGCAACCGGTCGCCGGGCGGCGCCGGCGTCCCGGTCCGTGCGTTCGATCACGACCGCTGCCAGTTGACAAAGCCGAAAGTGACTCCCGGCTTCTTCTTGTGCTGCGACGGCTTCTTGTGCTCCGACCGCGTCTGAACGCTGCGGCATACTCGACCTCATAAGCCGGCCTGCCGCGGCGGCTTCGAGCGCGCGTTCGAGGTCTTGCGGAAATGACTCAGCGCGCTGCAGCGCGCACGCAAATTCACGCCCACGCGCCCCGACGTCCTGGGCCGGCGCCGGATCCGCCACGATGGCCGCTAGCCGTTGGCTCAGCGTTTCGACGTCGTTCACGTCTTCGATCGCAACGCAGCCGAACCCGTGCGGTAATTTGCTGTAGCCCGGAAGCTTCCGGATCACCTCCGTTGCGGCGACCAGACACGTTCCGCACAGCAGCACCTCGCGCAGGATGATGGGCGTGCGAAACCCGATCGGGAAATCCTGCTCCAGGCAGCATATGGCGAGACAGCCGCGGATGAACTCCGGCACCCGCCAATGGGGAAGGAACGGGAGCTGGAGGATACGGTCGGCCAGCGCGAAATCCCGCGCCTGGGCGCGGAAGCGCTCCTCCACGGCGGGTGGCCCGTGCGCAAGGGCGACGAGCCCAATATCCAATCCAGCCTCCTTCAACCGCTGCATCGCCGCGAGAAGCGCAAAGGATCCTTTGGATTCGCCGAGTTTGCCGTAGACCCCGAAATATGGCCGATCGCCGGCAAATTCGCCCCACAGCAACGCGCTCAGATCAGGGTCGGAGGCGACTTCGACGCGAAGTGCCGCGAGATCGAGGGACGGCCCGGTGGGGGTAAAAACACCCGCCGGCACTATGACGCCGCCCGCAAACGCGATGCGATCGGCATGGACGCCGCGTTGAATGGCGCGGGCCGCAACAGCCTTGCCGGTGATCACGCCTGCCGCAGAGCGCAATAGATGATCGTAGAGCGCCTCAAGCTGCGGATGGCGCCACAGGTGGCCGGCATCGCTTCCGGCCGTTCGGGTGACATGGGGCACACCCGTCATTTGTGCTGCGAGATGTCCCGCCACCCCGTAAGGCTCCAGATAGAACGAATGGATCACGTCAAACGGCTGCTCGGAATGCAGCCGCACCGCGATACCCGCGAGCTTCGAGACGAAGGGGCTCGCCATCGGAATATATGTCTGCGATCGATCGACCGGATCGGTCCAGTGCACCGTTACCGAGCCGCTGCCGTAAGTCGCTTCGCAGCGCTGCCAGTCCTGCTCTCGCATATGCATCCGGAACGGGGGCCGCACTTCCTTGGCGTTGGTGACGACGTGGACCTCGTGCCCCCGTGCCGCCAGGGCGTGGGCGGCCCAATAGGTGCGCATGCTGACGCCACCCTGGATCGGCGGAAACTTGCCGATGAGGCAGATTCTCACCGGCGCACCTCAATGAGCCCGCGCGACGCAAGATCGGCGAGGAGCTCGGTGAATTGCGGATCGGCGGCCAGCTGCTGCGGATCGATCCAATCGTCCAGCAGGGAAAGCAGATCGAAGATCGCCGGAACGATCTCAAACACCTGGGGGCCATCCGCGCCGGGCGGCAAGGCGACCACCAACGGCGTCTCGCGCTTCGCCGGCACGGCCCCCTCCCCTACCCTCCCCCGCACGCGGGGGAGGGTAGGGAGGGGGGGTTCGAATATCGGCCGTATGTCATGGGCGCAGCGCAGCAAAATGACGTTCGGACAGCGACGAATACTGCCGCGGCGCGCGCGATCCACGCTTGTCGTGCGATCGGACGAATGATGTTGGGGATCGGCATCGACCTTGGCGAAAGCAATCTCGCAGGCGGCCACATCGCAGATGTAAGGCGGGTCGGGCGGCTCACGCCTCCAGCGAGAGACCAGAAACCCATGAAACTGGCACGCGTTCACAAGGCGGCTGAGGGTGGTCGGCGGACATTCCTCGACGAACGCGCGAACAACTTCCGCCTCGCCGCTTCCCAGCAACTCGAAAGTCCTGGGCAGCACCGCGGTGATCTTTTCCATGCGCTTGGCGTATGAGAACTGCGCCTCGACCCGCAACAGCGCACGATCGATGCCTTCAAGGTCCGCAGCCGAGTCTCCTTCCGCGCCGAAAATGACGGCGCCGCTCGTCATATGCTCGATGAGATTAACCTGCCGCTCCAACAAGGGCTTCGCCATGGGTCTTCCTTGATCGCGATACGGCCACGCGCGCCCGAATACGGGCGACGTCGTCGAGGATCTCTTCGCCGGCGTCGAGCCGGTCGTCGCGCTCCAGGATGATGACGGAAGGCGTCTGCCGCGCAAGCGTGTATTCCAGGAGATCGAGGGCCGCATCAGGGACCGGGTGGCTGTGGGAATCCGCTAGCAGCGGCTTGGCGAGGGATGCGTCACTGATGGTGACGCCGCCCGCCATGTGCACCTCTCTGACAAGGCCCGGGCGCAGCGCATCGATGAACGCGTGGGGATCGAACCCATGGTTCGTCGCATTCAAATAGACATTCTCGACATCGAGCAGGAGTCCCGCCCCGGTCTCTCGGCAGATCAGGTTGAGAAACTCCGCGTCCGACATTTTCGAGTCCGGCCACTCGAACACGTAAGTGATGTTTTCGAGCAGGAACGGAAACGGCACCCGCGACTGCACCGTCCGCACCTTGGTGATGATCGATTCGGCGACCTCCTCTGTCTTGGGCAGCGGCAGGAGCGCTGCGGTCTCGCGGCGCGGAACCCGCGTGAAGGCGAGGTGCTCGCTGTACGCGGGAGCCCGGAGCCGCTCGACCACCCCGGCAACCTGGTCAAGATACGCAAGATCGAGCGGCGCGTCGGTGCCGAGCGACAGCCCGACACCGTGCGCCGTGAGCGGAATGCGGCCGACCAGATCGAATATCGCCGAGCGCGATGTCCCGCTGCCCGCGAGGCAATGATCGACGGTGATTTCGAGCGCATCGAAACGATCAAGGTTTTCGCGCGTCCAATCGGCAATGGCCCTACGATACCCGATGCCGACCGCGGGGATCGCCCCACCTACCGCCATGTTTGCCTCTTCACATGCGAACCTCGAGCACTGCCACTATGGCCCGGGCTTCGACCCCGGCTTCGGGGCATAACAGCCGCAGTTGCATCCACAGCCCTCGAACCCCTCTTTCCCCCAGCGGGGATGATCTTTGTTGGGATACATGCGCCATGCGAGGAGCCACATTGGTCCGTCCTTGTCAGGTTTCTTATGCTGGAGGAAGGCGTCAGAGATTGCCTGTTTCAACGCCAGATTCTGCTGTTCTCCCTTGCGATCGAAATATTTATCGCCGTGATATGGCGAGGTTGGATGGGTATTATCATGGTTCACGGCCCATGGCGCGTTGTCCCACGAACTTTCGAGCTGGTAATGATACGTCCAATGGTTTTGCCCTGAATGTTTGTCGACTTCTTGCGGCGGTTGTCCTGACTGTCCGGGAAAGGGTGTCCTCTGAGCGGTCACCGCTTCCAAATCCGCAATCGTCTTTTTCGGCCCTACGCTGATCCGTTTTGCCTTACTCACAGCTGTTCTCCTCTGTTGATTTGAGCGCGATGTTCCAATTTGTGTGCCGTGGCCGAGCTTGGCAAACGAATGGCTCGCCGTCTTGACCGCAGCCGATCAAATCAGCAAGTCATCCCATAGCGGCTCGCGACCTAATGTTGAATTTGACGGCGTCTCAACGTCCAGCACGCATTTCTGACAGCACGCTGACAGGGCTGCATCTTTCTTGTAGATAGGTAAAATAGTAGCATCAAGCGGCCAGCCAACGCTGAATGCAGCAAATCAAATACATGAGGGTTCCGCCGGAAAATGTGAGCTACATCACATTTGCTCAAAGGATTTTCGGGCAGAACTACAAGGTACGTGAATAACTACAAGCTACATGAATGAAGTCGATACTGTACCGTCCGGGGGCGCTTCGCCTGCTATCGCACGGCCTGCCCATGGGGGAACAGAAATGGCGAGTACCCGGCCCTGGACGGCGCCGGCTGCAGCACATGATAAGCACAGATAGAGCTATCCTCGACGTGTCGGCCGGACAATCGCTTGCATGACTCAGCCAGCCAAACTCAGACGTTTTGACGATGCCGTGTCGAGGATGTCGGCAGCGATGCGACACATCGGAGTGCCCGACCTCCTGCCGATCTTGCCGGTGCGCAGCCGCCTCTTCGTAAAATACGTCGCGTTGCTCGTAGCATTGGTCTCGGTGGCGTTGTTTGCCAATGGCGCATCGGAGATTTGGTTCTTCTACCGAGAGCACAAGGCCTCCCTCATCCGCATCCAACGCGAACAGGCCGAAGGCGCCGCGGCCAAGATCGGCCAGTTTGTCAAGGGCATCGAGGCCCAGCTCGGTTGGACCGTCCAGGTGCCCTGGGACGCCAGCACATTTGCGCAACGGCGGATCGACGCCTGGCGCCTGCTTCGCCAGGTGTCGGCAATTTCCGAGCTTGAGCAGATCGACCCGTCGGGGCTCGTGCAACTGCGCGTCTCGCGCACGGAACCGGATGAGGTCGGAAGCGGAATTGATATCTCCCACGAGCCCAGATTTCGCGACGCCTCGTCGCACGCGAACTACTACGGCCCAGTCTACTTTCGGCACAACTCAGAACCCTACATGACGCTTGCGATGTCCGGCGCTCGCGACGCCGGCGTCAGCGTCGCCGAAGTAAACCTGACGTTCATGTGGGACGTCGTGTCGATGATCAAGGTGGGCGAGCATGGTCACGCCTATTTGGTCGACGCTCGGGGCCGCCTGATCGCCCATCCTGACATCAGCATGGTGCTGAGGAACACGGACCTCTCAGGGCTTGCCCAGGTGCGTACGGCCCACGCCGCCCTCTCGGGAGAAGCGACCGAACCCGGGCAAGCGGCCCGCAATCTGCAAGGCCGCGAGGTCCTGACCGCCTATGCGGAGATCGCTCCGCTCGGTTGGCTGGTGTTCGTCGAGCTTCCGATCGACGAGGCCTACGCACCGTTGCGCACGACAATTGCGCGAACGGCCGCGCTGATGTTGACAGCCCTTGGTTTGGCGTTGCTTGGCGGCATGCTCCTGGTGCGCAAAATGGTGGTACCGATCGAGACGCTGCGTGCCGGCGCCGCTCGCATCGGCAGCGGCGATCTCGGTCAACGCATCTCGATCAAAACCGGCGACGAACTCGAATCGCTCGCCGATCAGTTCAATGAGATGGCCAGCAAGCTCGAAGACTCGCACGCCAATCTGGAAGCCCAGGTCGAAGTCCGCACCCGCGAGCTCGAACAATCGGTGCTCGAGCTTCGTGCGCTCGGCGAGGTCAGCCAAGCTGTTAATTCGACGCTCAACCTCGAAAACGTGCTGGCCACCATTGTCGCCCAAGCCGTGCAGCTCTCCAGCACCACAGCCGGATCGATCTACGTTTTCGACGAGCAGCTGCAGAAATTCGAGCTGCGCGCAACCTATGGCATGGATCCCGCCACAATCGCGGCGTTTGCCGGGCGCCCAGTCGATATCGGCGAACGTAACGTGGGCCTGGCGCTGACGCGGCAGGAACCCGTCCAGATTCCTGATTTTCACGATGAGCCCGCAAGTTCAATAAAAGACTTCATTATGGGTTCCGGCTACCGGGCCGTCCTCATCGCGCCGTTGCTCTGGCAGGATCAGACGGCCGGCCTTCTGGTCGTGCGGCGCAAAGAGCCGGGAGCATTTCCGAAGACCACGGTCGATCTCATCAAAACATTTGCCGCGCAGTCGGTGCAGGCTATTCAGAACGCCCGGCTTTTCGGCGAGCTCCATGAGAAAAGCCTTCAGGTTGAGATCGAGAGCCGGCACAAATCGCAATTCCTTGCCAATATGAGCCACGAGCTCCGCACGCCATTGAACGCCATCCTGGGCTATACCGAACTGGTGCTCGATCGCATTTACGGCGACATTCCGGATCGCATGCGCGGCGTCATGGAACGCGTTCAGGTCAACGGTCGCCACCTTCTTGGGCTCATCAACGATGTGCTCGATCTGGCCAAGATCGAGGCCGGTCAATTGACGCTCGAAATGGCCGAATACTCGATGAAAGATGTGGTGGAAGGCGTGCTCGACGCGGTCGAACCGCTGGCCGGGGAAAAGCGGATCACGCTGAGAAGCGAGATAGCCCGGGATCTTCCCCCGGGGTGGGGGGACGAGCGGCGCCTGGCGCAGGTCCTGCTGAATCTCATCGGCAACGCAATAAAGTTCACCGATGCCGGCGAGGTGTCCATCCGCGCATCGACCTTGGACCAGTCGCTGTGGGTTGCCGTCCGCGATACGGGTTCGGGCATCTCCGAAACCGATCAAGGCAGGATTTTCGATGAGTTTCAGCAGGCCGACAGCTCGTCAATTAGACGAAAAGGAGGGACCGGGCTGGGATTGTCGATCGCAAAACGAATCATCGAAATGCACGGGGGATGCATCTGGGTGGAGTCGACGCTGGGCGAAGGCTCGACCTTTTCATTCACGCTACCAACCTCCGAAGAGAAAAAGACGCAACAGTCATGAACAGATGTATTCTCGTCGTCGAAGATCAGGAAGATAATCGACGGATCCTTCGCGACCTGCTGACGAACAGCGGGTACAATTTGGTCGAGGCCGAGGATGGCGAGCAGGCGCTCACAATGGCGGAGCGCCAGCGGCCGGATCTCATCTTGATGGACGTTCAAATTCCGGTGCTTGACGGATATGAGGTGACTCGTCGCCTCAAGGCCGATCCGGTGCTGCGCGCCATTCCTATCATCGTCGTCACCTCCTACGCGCTCAGCGGCGACGAGAGCAAAGCGCGAGCGGCGGGCTGCAATGCGTATGTCAGTAAGCCGTATAGCACCCGTCAACTCCTTGCAAAGATCCGGGAGTATGTCCCTTAGGCATTTGCGATTGGCTCGATATGGCCTAGGGTGTGTTAGCGGCAATGCCCCGCTATCTTCCCCCGCAAGCAGGGAGGGTAAATAGAAGACCCTCCGCCGCTGGCGGGCAATCGCATTTGGTGCAGCGACGCTGCTCCCTCTCCCCGCAAGCGGGGAGAGGTAAGGGCCGTGGCCAAATGCGATTGCCCTGCGCAAGCGGGGGAGGGTAGGGTTGGGGGCTTCGCAGCGATCCGCTCCAGCGTCCGGGTGCAACGGCTACGATGAACGATCCCCCGCGCATCCTCGTCGTGGACGATAGCGAGGAAAATCGCGACATCATCGTGACGCGATTGCGTGCCCACGGCTACGAGACGTCGGAGGCGGCCGATGGCGAAACAGGTTTGGCTGCCGTCAGCGAATGCGCTCCCGACCTGATCCTGCTGGACGTCACGATGCCGAAGCTCAACGGCATCGAGGTTTGTCGCCGCCTCAAGAGCGACGGCAATCGCCCGTTCACGCCGATCATCCTTCTGACGGCCAGAACCGATACGAAGGACGTGGTGGCTGGCCTTGATGCCGGCGCCGACGAATATCTCACAAAGCCTGTCGATCACGCGGCGCTGGTCGCCAGAGTGAGGTCGGTTCTGCGCTTGAAGGAACTCCACGATCGCGTGCAGGCGCAGGCGGACGATCTTGCAAAATGGAATCGCAGTCTCGAACTGCGGGTGGCCGAACAGGTTGCCGAGATCGAGCGCGTCGGACGACTGAAGCGTTTTCTACCGCCGCAACTCGCGCAGCTCATCGTTTCGTCGCGCGACGAAAGCATCTTGGAAAGCCATCGCCGCGAGATAACCGTGCTGTTCTGTGACCTTCGCGGCTTTACGGCTTTCGCCGAAGCCGCCGAACCCGAGGAGGTGTTGGCGGTCCTGCGCGAGTACCACGCCGCCTTGGGTGTTCTCATCGACAAATTCGAGGGCACCGTTGAGCGCTTTACCGGCGACGGGCTCTTGGTTTTGTTCAACGATCCTCTGCCCTGCCCCAATCCGACCGAGCGGGCGGCGCAAATGGCAATCGAGATGCGCGATGAAGTGGCAAGGCTCGCGACGAAATGGCGTCATTTCGGTTATGAGCTCGGCTTCGGCGTCGGCATTGCTCATGGCTATGCAACTCTTGGATGCATCGGATTCGAGGGAAGATTTCAGTATTCGGTGACCGGGAGGGTTGCAAATCTCGCCTCGAGACTGTGCGACGAGGCAAGCCATGGCCAGATCCTGATCGATGCCAACGTCCACAGGGCGATCGAAAATCTAGCGGACGTGGAAGCGCGAGGAGAACTCGTCCTCAAAGGCTTCAGCCGACCCGTGAAAGCCTTCAGCATTCGCGGTCTGAACTCGCGCCCTTAACAACCACCAAGGTAAGAGGACGGCCCCACCCCTCCCTCTCAGCCAAGCGCAGCGCAATCGTATGTGGGCACGGGCTTGTTCTCCCCTCCACCCGCTTGCAGGGGAGAGGTAAAGGCTGTGGCAGACGGGTGGCAGATGGGCGATTGCCCTTCCCTTCCACCGATCCGCAGCGTATGATCCCACAAAACAAACCGTAAACGGGGGAAAGTTCATGAAAATGGCAGCTTTGTTTGGTCTGTTCGTGCTCGCAGCATCCGCCCAGGGTGCAATCGCACAGCAGGCCGGCGGCACTCTTACCGATCAGCAGGTCATGGGGCGCCAGGTGTTCGCCCAATCGTGCGGGGTCTGCCATCTGCCGCCCACGCTGGGCGCCAAGACCTACGGACCTCCTCTGAACAAGGAGGCCGGCGGCGGCGATGATGAAGTCATGCGCGAGTTCATCACCAATGGCACGCCGCGCATGCCGGCCTTCAAATACTATCTGAAGCCGAACGAGGTCGAAGCCATCATTTCATATGTGCGAACCGTACCGGTTCCAGCCGCCGCGCCGGCGCGCCGTTAGGGCGGTGGCGAATGATCCCATAAGAGCTTTGAAGGAGAGACGTACCATGACACGAATGCGAGGCAAGTTATTGGCGAGCGTTGCGGGTCTCGTCGTTGGTTTCGCGGCGGGCGGCGCTTCGGCCGACCAGCTGCTGACGGGCTCGATCACCTCGGCTTCCGGCCAGAAGCTCGAAGGCGTGCAGGTATCCGCCAAGCAGGACGGCTCGACGATCACGACGAGCGTCTATACCGACCGGAACGGCGATTATTTCTTCCCGTCGATGGCCGACGGCAAATATCAAGTGTGGGCGCAGGCCTTGGGTTTCCATACCGCGAAGAACGCGGTCGCGCTTTCTGCCGCCAAGCACCAGGACTTCAAGCTTGCCGCCATTACGGACCCGGAAGAGCGCTTTCGCCAGCTGCCGCCAGAAATGATGGTCGCGGCCCTGCCGGATGCGACGCCTGAAGACGCCAATATCAAGAAAATCTTCACCAACGAGTGCACCGGCTGCCACACGCCCGGTTATCCGCTGCAGTTCAAGTTCGACGAGGCCGGCTGGAACAAGATCATCAACCTGATGAAGGTTGTTCCAGGCTCCGGCGTATACCCGGGCGCCAACGCCAAGGTCAGCCAGATCATCGAATTCAACCGCAAGGAGCTCGCGGCCTATCTCGCCCGCGCCCGCGGCCCCGGCGAGACTTCGATGAAGTTCAAGGACCGTCCGCGTCTGACCGGCGAAGCCGCCCGCGTCGTGTGGACGACCTATGACCTGCCGCTCAATCCCGATGCTGGACCTGGAACCATCGTTAAGTACCCTGACAATGACGGGTCGGATTGGAGCCTCGGCGTCACCTCCAAGCTCGGCCAGATGCCCCATGACGGCAACATGGACTTCGAGGGCAATATCTATTTCACCAACAACAACCCCAACAAAGTTGCCACCATCGGCAAGGTCAACGCCAAGACCGGCGAAGTCAAATACCTCAAGGTGGACCGCAATGACGGTCTCGCCGGCAATGCCCATGGCATTACCCGCGATGCCAATGGCGACTTCTGGTTCGACGTGAACACGGGACGCCGCGGGCTCGGCAAGCTCGAGGCCAAGACCGAGAAGATCAGCGTCTACCAGACGCCCACCAACATGTCGCCGCTCGGCGGCGCCGTGACGCTCGACGTTGACGGCAAGGGCAAGATCT
>WNEZ01008904.1_pt1 | contig 10757 bp, 9 predicted proteins | sample 5400521 | NCBI WGS metagenome assembly WNEZ01 (sample SAMN13153339, study PRJNA577476) | soil metagenome | isolation source: 120 cm saprolite under Douglas fir tree site 2 hole 1 replicate 1 | place: USA:California | collected 2015-04-18
TTCGCTGGAGCGAGCGCGGATCCTCGCTGCGCAGATCGACCTCGAACCACGCTGTTTGGGGGATCGAGTTGAGACTGGTGCCACCTCCAAGTCGCACCACCGCGTCTGTCGTGCGCGGGACGGCGTTCGTGGGGTGATCGGCTAACGCCGCGACAGCCCGTCCCACGGCATTGGCGGGATTCGCGACGCCAAAGGCGGCCCACGAGTGTCCCCCGGGCCCCCTGTACGTGATCCGGTAGCGTCGAGCCCCCAGCGCGCGGTGGACGATGCGTTCGATGCCGGCGCCGTCCAGCGCGATAAAGGCGGACGGTCGGACGGCCGGACGGTCGGACGGGCCTAACAAATGCCGGACCCCACGGAGATCGCCGGAACCCTCCTCACCCACGGTCGCGGCAAACAGGATAGGGCGCGCCGTGGCCACGCGAGCGCGGGTGAGTGCTTCCCCGAGCGACACTAGCGCCGCGAGGCCGCGCGCATTGTCGGCGATGCCCGGTCCTTCGAGACGTGGCCCGCGCCGCGCCACGGAGACGTCCAGCTCGGGCCCAAAGACGGTGTCGAGGTGGGCCGAAAGGATCACGCACGCGTCGTGTAGGGGCGCAGCATGCTGCGCCCCTACGTTGATGTACCATCCCCGCACGTTTCCCACTTCATCCACATGCACGTCCTGCAATCCGATTTCGCCCAACATTTCCGCCACGCGCGCGCCGCGTGCTGCCTCCGCACCCGTGGGTGCCGGGATGGCCGACAGCGCTGCCTGGCGGGCGAGCGTCGCCTCGTCCGAGCGCTCGATGTGCGCTCGGGCGGCGCGAATCCGCTCATTGGCGAGAAGCGCGGCAATCACGGTGCCAAACTATGATGTCGTATGGCGCGGGTGCAACTTGACCTGGATTGTAGCGGGGGCGACACTAAACCCATGGAGGAGCGGCAGCTCATCTACGACTGGAACAGCGCCGGCGGTACAGACGGTCATTTCGATTGGACGCGAGCCCGGGTTGACCTGAACGACGAGACGCTGCGCGACGGACTGCAGTCGCCGTCGGTCACGGATCCGTCGCTCGAGGTCAAGAAGCGGCTGCTGCACCTGATGGCCGACCTCGGGATCGTCGCGGCAGACATCGGCTTACCGGGCGCCGGCCCGCGGGTCGTCGAGCAGGTGCGCGAGCTGGCGCGGGAAATCCGTGATCACAAGCTTCCGATCGCTCCGAACTGTGCGGCCCGTACCGTGCTCGCGGACGTGGAGCCGATCGTGCGCATCTCGGACGAGGTCGGCATCAAGATCGAAGCGGCCACGTTCATCGGCTCCTCGCCGATTCGGCAGTACACGGAGGACTGGACGCTCGACCGGATCGTCGCCGCGACCGAGGAGGCGGTGACGTATGCGGTCAAGCACGGCCTGCCGGTCATGTACGTCACGGAAGACACGACGCGGGCTCGCCCCGAGACGCTCAAGGTATTGTACGGCGCCGCGATCGAGTGCGGCGCGGGTCGGATCTGTCTCGCCGATACCGTGGGGCATGCGACGCCTGACGGCGTAAGGGCGTGGATAAAATTCGTCAAGCAGGAAATCGTCAAGCAGCACCCCGTAAAAATCGACTGGCATGGGCATCGCGACCGCGGGATGGGGCTGATCAACTGTCTGGCGGCGATCGAGGCGGGCGTGGACCGCGTGCACGCGACGGCACTCGGCGTGGGGGAGCGGGTGGGCAACGCCGAGATGGATCTGTTGATCGTCAATCTGAAGCTGTTGGGCGCGCACCCGGCCGATATCCGAAAGCTGCCCGAGTACTGCCGGCTGGTTGCGGATGCGGTCGGCGTGCCGATTCCGGTGAACTATCCCGTCGTAGGGACCGACGCATTTCGCACCGGGACCGGCGTGCACGCCGCCGCGATCATCAAGGCGAAGAAAAAGGGCCACACCTGGCTTGCCGATCGGGTGTACAGCTCCGTCCCGGCCGAGGAGTTCGGCTTCGAGCAGCGCATCGAGATCTCTCCGGTGTCGGGCCTCTCGAACGTGAAGTATTGGCTCGAGCATCATGGCTACGATCCCGACGACGAAGCGGCCTGCCGCACCCTGTTCGACGCGGCGAAGCGGACCGATCGGGTGCTGTCCGACGAAGAATGCCACCGGTTGTTGCACGCATGAGCTTCCGCGACATCGAGAAGTCGTTTTTCGATCTCTACTGGCAGCTGGATCCCGTTGCCGCGACCCAGGCCGGCGTGCCGGGGCACGACGATCGCTACGGCCGCTTCAGTCCCGCGGCGCTCGCGCCGCATCTCGCCGCGCTCAGATCGATTGCCTCCGCGCTGGAAGGAGCGAACGCCGCCGATCTGGATGAGGAGATCGACCGCACCGCGCTGCTGAACGAAATCCGCGTCATGCTGCGCCGCTTCGAAAAGCTGAAACCCCAGGCCAAGAATCCCGAGTTCTGGCTCTCGCATCTGCTCGGTGGGCTGCATCACCTGCTGCTCTCCGCCGACCGGACACCCGCCGAGAAAGCCGCCGCGGCGATCGGGCGGCTCGAGGACATCCCTGAATTCCTCGACGATCTCAAGGCCTCGCTGCAAGAGCCGGTGCGCGTCTTCGTCGAGACGGCGCTGCGAATGACCGAAGGCGGCCGCTTGCTCATCAAGGAGATGGCCGCCGCGCTCGGCGCGCAGGCGCCGATGCACTCGACGCGCCTTTCGGCCGCGGCGGAGCAGGCGAGCGCGGCGTTGCTCGCGTTCGACTCGAATCTCGAGCGCTGGCTGGAGATCGGGACGGAGCACTTCGCGATCGGCGAGGAAGCGTTCAATTTCCTGCTGCACTATCAGCACGCGCTCCGCGACACGGCGCCCGAGCTCTGGCGGTACGGCCTGCGGTTGAAAGAGGAGATCGAGGCGGATCTCGTGCGGCTCGCGGGACGGCTGGACGGGAAGCCCTGGCCGGAGCTCGTGGACAAGTTGCGCGGCGACCACCCCGCGCCGAGCGAGCTGGTGGACGCTTACGCGAAGGAAATGGCGCGCGCCCGCGATTTTGTGGAGCAGCGCAAGCTCGCGCCCATTCCCAAGGCGCCGCTCGGCGTGATTCCCACTCCGGCGTTCATGCGTCCGGTGATTCCCTACGCTGCGTACGACAGCCCTGGGGCCTACAGCCGTAATCGCACCGGCTGGTTCTACGTCACGGTGCCCGACTCGCGCCTGCCGAAGGAGCAGCAGGAGCGGATTCTGCGCGACCACTGCCGGTACGAGCTTGCCGCCACCGCGCTGCACGAAGGCTACCCTGGGCATCATCTGCAGCTCGTCATTGCGAAAGAGCTGCCGTCGCACGTGCGTAAGAATCTCTGGACGCCCCTCACCGTCGAAGGTTGGGCGCTCTACTGCGAAGACATGATGGGTGAGGAGGGCTTCTACGCCTCCGACCAGGAGCTGTTCTTCCAGCGCGTGCACCTGCTGTGGCGCGCGATGCGCATTCTGCTCGACGTCGGCCTGCACACGCGCGGCATGACCCGCGAGCAGGCGGTCGATCAGATGGTGAACGAGCTGCACGTGGAGCGCGGTAATGCGGAGGCGGAAGTGCGGCGCTACTGCGCCTGGCCCGCCTATCAGCTCTGCTACGCCGTGGGGCGGCGCGAGTTGCTCCGGCTGCGCGACGATTTTCGGAAGGCGCGAGGTAACCAGTTCTCGCTGCGCGCTTTCCACGACGCCGTGCTCCCGTACGGCGGCCTGCCCGTCACCCTGATTCGCTGGGGACTCGGCCTGGGTGAGTAATCGGCTCCCCAGGCAGGTCAAGCTGTTCGGTGCAGTCTCCCTTCTCAATGACTTCGCGAGCGAGATGGTGTACCCGCTGCTGCCGGCGTTCGTCACCGGCGTGCTGGGCGGCGGGGCGGCCGCGCTCGGCGCGCTGGATGGCGCCGCGGATGCCGCGGCCGCGCTTGTAAAGCTCATCGCCGGTCGCCTCGCCGATCGCCCCGAGCGGCGCGGGCCACTGATCGTGATCGGCTACTTCGTCGCGGCGGCCGTGCGGCCCATCATCGCGGCGACTGCGGCAGCGTGGCAGGTCATCGGCCTGCGCGTCATCGACCGGCTTGGGAAAGGCCTGCGCACGCCACCGCGGGATGCGCTGATCGGCGACGTGACCCCGGCTCCGCTCGTCGGGCGTGCCTTCGGGCTGCAGCGTGGCCTGGACCACGTCGGCGCGATCATTGGGCCTCTGGTTGCCTGGTGGATGCTGACTCGGCATGCCGACGTGCGAACGGTGATCCTGGCGAGCCTTGTGCCTGGTGTGCTGGTTCTGTTGCTGGCGGCATTTGCGGTGAAGGACGGTGGAGGGCGGTCGAGGTTGGTGGAGGAAGGCGTACCTCCACCAACCTCCACCAACCTTCTCCGACCTCCACCAACACTCATCGCCATCGCCTTCTTCTATCTGCTCCGCATGCCCGAGACCTTGATGATTCTCCGGGCCCAGGACTTAGGCATCGCGGTTGCCCTCGTGCCGCTGTTGTGGGCAGCGTTGCACGTCGTCCGCTCCTCGACTTCGTTCGTGGGCGGCGCGTTGTCGGACCGGATCGGCCCGTCCCGGACCATGTGGATCGGTTGGCTCAGCTACGTCGTGCTTGCGGGCGGAATGGCGTTGGCGGCCACGCCGCTCGCGGCCTGGCTCGTGTTTCTTGCCCTCGGGGTCGTCGCCGGTTTGACGGAAAGTCCCGAGCGCGCGCTCGTGTCAGCGGCGACGGGAGGTCGTCGCGGGAGTGGGTTTGGCGTCTATCACGCGCTCACGGGTGCGGCGGCATTGGTGGGCGGAATCGCGTTGGGCGTGGTTTTTCAGCGCGTCAGTGGGGCGACGGCGTTTCTCGTAAGTGCCGCTGGCTCCTTGGGTTTGGTGCTCCTCTGGCCTTTCTGGAGCCGCTCGCATAGGGTTCCCCCGCCATGAGTGCCCCTGCCGCACCCCAGAATCCCCATCCGACCGCTACGCCAGCCCATCCGCGAGGAGGGTATCTGGCGCGCCTGTCATTGCTGGCGCTCGGCGTGGTGTATGGCGACATCGGGACGAGCCCGCTGTACGCGCTGCGCGAGGCATTCCATGCTCAGCACGGGATCCCGGTCACGGCGGACAACGTCCTGGGCGTCCTGTCGCTCGTGTTTTGGTCGCTGATCCTCATCGTGACCGTCAAGTACCACGTGGTCATCATCCGGGCGGACAACAAGGGCGAGGGCGGCGTGCTCGCATTGATGGCGCTCGTGAACGGCAGCCGCCTGGCGCGGGGACTCACGCCACGCCGCCTGATGATCGTCCTGGGCATCTTCGGGGCGGCGTTGTTGTATGCCGACGGTGCACTGACTCCCGCGATCTCGGTCTTGTCGGCGGTCGAAGGTCTCGAGATCGTCACCCCCGCGCTGCAGCCGTGGGTCATCTGGATCACGCTCGCGATCCTGGTCGGCCTGTTCATGTTCCAGAAGCGCGGCACGGCCGGTATCGGTGCGGTGTTCGGCCCGGTGATGTTGGTGTGGTTCTTCACGCTGGCCGTCCTCGGGTTCAATGCCATTCTGCGCCATCCCGCCGTGGTCGCGGCGGTGCTGCCCACTCACGGGATTCGCTTTTTGGCAGCCGATCCGGGACGCGGACTTCTCGTGCTCGGCGCGGTATTCCTGGCGGTGACGGGGGGTGAGGCGTTGTACGCCGATCTCGGACATTTTGGACACACCGCGATTCAACTGGCATGGTTCACCATCCCATTGCCCGCGCTGATGCTCAATTATTTTGGGCAGGGCGCGTTACTGCTGACGCAGCCCGAGGCGGCCGCCAATCCTTTCTATCTGTTGGCGCCGGCGAAGGCCCTCTACTTCCTCATTCCGCTCGCGACCCTGGCGACGATCATCGCCTCGCAGGCGATTATCTCCGGGGCCTTCTCGCTCACGCGCCAGGCGGTGCAGCTCGGCTACATCCCCCGCATGGAGATCGAGCACACGTCCTCACGGGAGATCGGGCAGATCTACGTGCCCACCGTGAACAAGCTGCTCATGATTCTCACGATTGCGCTGGTGTTCGGCTTCCAAACCTCGAGTAACCTCGCCGGGGCGTACGGCGTCGCCTTGTCGACCCTGATGGCCCTGACGACGGTGATGTTCTACGTGATGAGCCGCGAGGTGTGGGGTTGGAGCATCGCCAAAGCGGCGGCGGTGTCAGGGTCGTTCCTGGTCGTCGACCTGACGTTCCTCGTAGCGAACGCGCTCAAGATCTTGCACGGCGGCTGGGTGCCGCTGGCAATCGCGATCGTGCTGTACTTCGCGATGAGCACCTGGAAACGGGGACGGGAAATCCTGTCCAAGCGCATGATGGAGAAGACGGTCCCGCTGAAGCTGCTGCTCGCGGACCTGGCCGCCGAGCCGCCGACGCGCGTGCCGGGGACGGCGGTGTTCATGTACGGCAGCGCCGATGGTACTCCGCCGGCGCTGGTGCTCAATCTCACCCACAACAAAGTGCTCCACGAGAAGATCGTGTTTCTCACGATCATCACGGAGGACGTGCCGCACGTCGGTCCCGAGCAACTGGTGGTCGTGAAGCGCAGCGGCAAGGGCTTTCACAGCGTCACGGCGCGGTATGGCTTCATGCAGGATCCGGACATCAATGAGGTGCTCGCGGCCTGCAAGAAGAATCACCTCGATATTCCGCTCGAGGGGACGACGTTCTTCCTCGGCCGGGAGACGCTGATTGCGTCGGACCGGCCGGGCATGGCGATGTGGCGCGAGCGGCTGTTCGCCTTCATGTCGCGCAACGCGCTTCGCGCGACGGCGTTCTTCAAGATTCCGCCGAATCAAGTATTTGAGGTGGGGGCGTACGTCGAGCTTTGAAGTAGGCCAATCCGGAGTGCTCCGTCGCGCGTAGAGCAGGTGACCCGCATGGCCACCGCGTTTGCGCTCGCGGCGAAGCAGGGGCAACTTCGGGGCTCTCCCGTCGGGGTCGTGTTTCGAACCTCGGAGTGTGATGCCCAACCAGCTCGACCGATCCGGGACGCCGGACCGCGCGCTCGTCGCACGAATCGGCATTGGCGACGAGGGGGCCCTGGGCGAGCTGTATGATCGCCACGGGCGCATGACGTACTCGCTGGCGATGGCGATCGTCGGAGAGCGCGCGGACGCCGAAGAGGTCGTGGCGGACGCATTCGGTCAAGCGTGGCGCACCGCCAACCAATTCGATCCGGCACGCGGCAGCGTGACCGCGTGGCTCGCGACGATCACGCGGACGCGGGCCCTCGACCTTGCTCGATCCCGGAGCCGGCGGGCCCGCGCGCTGCAGCGCGCGGCAGAGAGCGGCGATGGTCTGGCAGCGCCGATCGCCGACGTGAGCCATGCTCCCGACCGTGCAGCCGAGCGGCAGGAAGCGCGCGCGCTCGTCGCGCGGTCGCTGGCGGATCTGCCGGAGCCGCAGCGGCGAGTCATCGAGCTCGCCTACTTCGGCGGCCTCACGCAGACAGAGATCGCCGCCGAGCTGGCGGAGCCGCTCGGGACGGTCAAGACGCGCATCCGGGCCGCGCTGGAGAAGCTGCGCAACGCGCTCGCGCCGCTCTTGTCGGAAGGAGAGTCATGACGGACCACGCGTGGCGAGAGCTGGCGGGCGCGTATGCACTGGGGGCCCTCGGGCCGGAGGACACGGCCGAATTCGAGGCGCACCTGGCGGGCTGCGCTGCGTGCCGCGCCGACGTCCAGGCGTTCCGTGAGGTCGCAGGGTTCATCGCCGCTGCGGTCCCGCCGGCCACGCCCGACCCGGCGTTGCGGGAGCGCGTGATGCGGGAGGCGCGCCGGGTGCGGCCGCTGCGGCGTACGCCGCTGCTGCCGTGGCTCGCGGCCGCAGCCGCTCTCGTACTCGCCCTGGGTTTGGGCGCTGCCTATCAGCGCCAGCGCCGTGATCTCGCAGCCGCGCAAGACTCCCTCGCGCGGCAGGCCCAACTCATCGCGGTCGTACTGTCGCCAGACGCGCAGACGGTCGCCCTGGCCTCGAAAGGCCAGCCGCCGTCCGTCCGGCTCTTCTGGAATCCGCAGCAGCGCCGCATGGTGATCAGCGCACGCAACCTGCCTCCGGCGTCGGCCGGGCGGACCTACCAGTTGTGGGCTATTGCCCAGGGCAAGGCGCCGGTCAGCGTCGGCGTCTTCAACACCGCTCCCGACGGCCGTCTCATCACCTCGCTCGACGTGCCCGCCGGCCTCGTCTTCCAGGTCACGGCCGTGACCGAGGAGCCGGCGGGTGGATCGCCGCAGCCCACGCAGACCCCCTTCCTCGTCGGCGAGCTTCCCCGCACCGAGTAGTAGGTCCAATCCGGTCGCTTCTGGCCGGCGTAGAGACGATGACTTCTACGCCTGGAGCGATCGATGTCACGCAGAGTTCTCACCCTCGCCCTTACGGCCGTCCTCGGCATGACGGCGCGGCCTGCGACGGCGCAGATGCACCATCCCATGGACTCGGCGGGGGGGCCGCACGGCGCCTGCGATCTCTGCGCGCCGCAGCTCTCGGTCGACGCCGGCGCGCTGCTGCGCTCCGCCGCTCTCCTCCCCGCGAGCGGTTCCGATCAGACCACGCCACTCGTCCGCGCCCGACTCGAGGTGGAGTCGTTCATTCCGCACATCGGGGTGTTCTCGACGATGGAGTTCACCCCCGCGGACGGCCCCACGCCCTTCCTGACCGTCGGCGTCAAGCTGTGGGCGCGCCCGCGCTACAGCCGCTGGAACATCACGGGCGGCGCCGGCCTGATCGACTATCGCGAGGGCATCGGGGAGGTCACGCCGGGCGCATTCGTCATGCGTGGATGGGGACAAATCGACGTCACGTATCACACGCCGCTGCACGAGCTCACCGTGTACGCCCAGGCCGGCGCCCCCTCAGGTGGCGTCAGACGCGCGACCTACCAGATCGGCGTCTCGCACCCGCTCGCCCCTTACAAGCTGCATCTCGGACTTTGAGAGCTACGCGCGGGGCTCGGACCACCAGGACACGCCGGAGGTGGAATTGAACCCGGCGCAGGACATGACCGACGTGTACGCGTTTCCCGGCGCGTCGTCGGATCGCATCGTGCTGGTGCTGAACAGCTGGCCGTTCCTGACGCCGGGCCAAACGGCTTCGACCACATTCGATCCGGACTTGCTGTACCAGTTCAAGATCGACAACAACGCCGACGGGGTGGAGGACAAAGTCATTCAGGTCACCTTCCACGGCACTGGCGCCGCGCAGACCGTCGAAGTCCGCGGCCCCGTAGCGCCTCCGGTCGCCGGCGCCATGGACAACCGCGTCGCGCAAGTGGTGCCTGCGATCAGCGGGAAGCTCAACACGGTGCTCGGTGGCGCCGGCGGCATGCAGGTCTTCGCTGGCTCCCGGGACGACCCGTTCTTCATTGACCTGGAGCAATTTTTCCGAATTCTGCCGGACCGCAAACCCGTGACCGGCGCGCTGAGCGCGCTGCCCGACACCGCTACCGCGTCGTCGTTCCGGCCGGCGGGCTCGGCCGTGGACTTCGTCCGGGGCTACAACGTTCTCTCGATCGTCATCGAGCTACCCACCGCCGAGCTGACGGCCGGCGGCGGCGCCAAGATCGGCGTCTGGGGCACGATCAGCCGCTAACGCGCAAAGGAGCCATCACATGTTTCGTGTCGCCATTACAGGCTTGCTCGTAGTCCTCGCTGCGTGCAACGCCGACGCCTTCACGGGCAACCCGGGCCGCAGCCGGACCTACAATCAGGTCCAGCGCCTGGGGAATCCGTTGGTGAGCGAGGTCTTCCTCGCCAAGCGGAGTCATGCGACGCACGGCAGCATCGGGCCGAACCAGGATGTCGCGCTGCTGTCGGCCGAGCTCAAGAACTTCGTCAAGACAGTCGCCGGCAGGAACGCCACGGTTCAGAATACGCTCGCGGCGGTGCTGCTGCCCGATGAGTTGGTCGTTCAAACCGACAAGGCCACGAGCAGCGCAGGCTGGCTGTCGTGGGCGCTCGCGAACGGCTGGGGCGGCCGCAAGCTCACCGACGACGTGGTCGATGCGGGGTTGGCGGCCATCTTCGGAAACCTGCTCGACCCGAACAACGTGAGCCCCGGTCTCACAACCGACAACGTCGGCGCGAATGACCACCCGTTCGGCACTGCGTTCCCCTACCTCGCGCCGCCGAACTGAGCACATGCACAGGTACAGCTACGTCGCCTGGGTGATCACCGCGGTCGCTGGGGGGGCGGGCTTCCTCGCCCTCTCGGCGCGCCGCGATACTCTCATCGCTTCAGAAATCGCAGCGCGCGCGGTGCGCGATGCGCGGGTGTTGGAACAGGACCTCACGTTCTACGCGCGGCGCGTCGAGGGCGACCCGCTGGGCGCCGCCGACCGCGCGCGGCTCGGGAGTCTTTACCTGAAGCGCGGGCGTGTCACCGGCGACTACGCCGACTATCGCCGGGCTGAGACGCTCGCCCGCCGCTCGCTGGCGTTGCGGGTCGCCCATAACGACGCGGCGTACACCTTGCTCGCGTCGGTGCTTCTTTCGCAGCATCGCTTTGCCGCGGCGCTCCACGTCGCCCGGCAGCTCGATGCCCGGAATCCGGGCGTCGCGAGTCAGCGGGCGCTACTCGCGGAAATCGAGCTGGAGGTGGGGAACTACGATCGCGCCCGGGTGTTGTTCGATTCGCTCTGGCCGGCTCGTCACGATCTCGCCGTGGCCCCTCGGCTCGCGCGCTGGGCGGAAATCCGGGGCGACACCGCGTTCGCGCGTCGCCTGCTCGACGCGGCTCTCGCGACCGCGCTGACGCGGCGGGA
>WNEZ01011672.1_pt1 | contig 10756 bp, 14 predicted proteins | sample 5400521 | NCBI WGS metagenome assembly WNEZ01 (sample SAMN13153339, study PRJNA577476) | soil metagenome | isolation source: 120 cm saprolite under Douglas fir tree site 2 hole 1 replicate 1 | place: USA:California | collected 2015-04-18
GAAGAACCCGGCGGTGATCGAGGCCTACCTGGGGGCGGCGTAGAGCAGTGTCCGCGCTTCTCGAGCTCGAGGATGTACACGCGGGGTACGGTCCGACGTCGGTCCTTCACGGCGTGTCCCTCGAGGTGCCCGAGGCCGGCGTCATCTCGCTGCTGGGCGCCAACGGCGCGGGCAAGACCACGACGCTCCGCGCCATCACCGGAGGCGTGCGCTGGACCGGCGACATCCGGTTCGCCGGCCGCTCGCTGCGCCGCAAGGCGACTGAGGACATCGTCAGCATGGGCATCGCCCACGTCCCGGAAGGCCGGGGAATCTGCACCGAGCTGACGGTGGACGAAAACCTGCGCCTCGGGTCGCACCTGCGCCGCGACGGCGCCGAGGTGCGCAAGGACTACGACCGGGTCTTCGACTACTTCCCGGTCCTGAAGGAGCGACGCAAGCTGTCGGCCAGCACGCTGTCCGGCGGTGAGCAGCAGATGCTCGCCCTGGCGCGGGCGCTCCTGATGCGCCCCCGCCTGATGCTGCTCGACGAACCGTCGCTCGGCCTGGCGCCGCTGGTAGTTCGGTCCATCTTCGAGATCATCCGCACCATCAACGAGACCAGCCAGGTCGCCGTGCTGCTGGTCGAGCAGAACGCGCGCATCGCGCTGCAGTTGTCGAGCGTCGCGTACGTCCTCGAGGTCGGCCGCGTGGCCGTGCACGGGGCGGCGGCCGAGCTGCGGGACAACGAGTCGGTCCGTCGCTCTTACCTCGGTTATTAAAGCGATGCAAGAGTTCTTCCAGCTGGTCGTGAGCGGCGTCGCCACCGGCGGCATCTTCGCCAGCCTCGCGCTGGCGCTGGTCCTTATCTATAACGCCATGGGCCTGGTCAACTTCGCCCAGGGCGAGATGGCGATGTTCGCCACATTCCTCGCCTACTCGCTCGTCGGCCGCGGGATGAGCTTCTGGATCGCGTTCCCGGTGACGCTCGTGCTCGCCTTCGGCGGCGGCATCGCGATCCAGCGCATCGTCATCAAACCGGTCGAACGGGCGCCGATCCTGACCCTGGTCATCATCACCCTCGGCCTGGCGACCCTGATCAACGGACTCGCGGGCTTCATCTGGAGCTACGTGCCGCGGTCCTTCCCCAGCCCGTTCGCCGCCGACACCGTGGGCATCGGCGGAGTCTTCATCAGCTACCGCGACCTCGGCGTCATCGCCGTCTCGGGAGTCGTGCTCCTCGTCGTGTACCTGCTCCTCCAGCGCACGACCGTGGGCCTCACGATGCGGGCTGCGGCGCACCATCCCGAGGCGAGCCGGCTGCTCGGCGTGCACGTGAGCTGGATGCTCGCGCTCGGCTGGGGACTCGCGTCGGCGGTCGGCGCGGTAAGCGGAATGATGGTCGCGCCGATCCTGCTGCTCGAGCCCAACATGATGCAGTCGATCATCATCTACGCCTTCGCCGCCGCGGTCCTCGGCGGCATCGAGAGCCCGCTCGGCGCGGTGATCGGTGGGTTGATCGTCGGTGTCACCGTGAACCTCGCCGGCGCGTACATCCCCAACGCGGGCGACCTCGAGCTCGCGTTCGGGCTCGGGATCATCATCCTCGTCCTCGTCCTCAAGCCCAACGGCCTCTTCGGGCGCGCGGCGCTCCGCCGGGTCTGACGTGAGTCGGATCCGCACCGCGCCGCCGCGCTACTGGCTCGTCGGGCTCGTCGTGATCCTCTTCGTCGGCCTGCCGACTGTCATCAGCAGCTTCCTCGCCAGCGAGTGGGGGCAGGCGCTGATCCTGGCGATCGCGATCATGGGCCTCAACATCCTGGTCGGCTACAGCGGCCAGCTCTCGCTAGGACACGGGGCGTTCATGGCACTCGGCGCGTACATCTCGGCCATCCTCGTCCACCGCTACCACCTGGATTTCCTTCTCACGATCCCCATCGCGGCCGTGGTCACTGGCCTGGTCGGATTTCTGTTCGGCGTGCCGGCGTTGAGGCTCTCTCCCCTTTACCTTGCGCTGGCGACGTTCGCGCTCGCGGTCGTCAGCCCGAGTCTTATCAAACGGCCCGCCGAGCTGACCGGGGGCGTGCAGGGCATCCTCGTCCCCCAGCCGGACCCGCCGGCGTTCGCGAGCGACGCCTTCAACGCGGTCACCGGCGTCGCGATGACGGGCGACCAGTGGATCTACTACCTGATCCTGTCCTGCACCTTGCTCCTGTTCTGGCTCGCGTGGAACCTCGGCCGCCACCGACCCGGGCGCGCGATGCGTGCCATTCGCGACGGCGAGGTGGCGGCGGCCATGTCCGGCATCAACGTGGCGGGGTACAAGACGCTTGCCTTCGGGATCTCGGCATTCTATGCGGGCACCGCCGGCTCGCTCCTGGCGCTGTCGACCGGCTTCGTCAGCCCAGACGCCTTTCCGGTGTCGCTGTCCATCCAGCTGCTGGTCGGGGCCGTGATCGGCGGCCTGTCCTCGATCCCCGGGCCGCTGCTGGGCGCGATCTTCGCCTACTTCCTACCCATCGAGTCGAACCAGTGGGTGCCCAGCCAGAGCTGGATCCCCGACCAGATCGCGGCGACGGTGAAGAACGCCGGGCCCGCGGTCAGCTACGGCGTGGTCCTGATACTGGTCATGATGTTCGCGCGCAACGGCATCGTCGGGCTGGTCACGGCCGGCTATGTCGCGCTCAACCGCCGGTTGCGCGGGGCGGGCGATCGAGAGACTGGACAGGCGCCGCCGGACCCCCAGACTGTTTAAATACAAATTCATCAAAGTGGGAGGGTTTTCTATGGCACGAAAGGGACCCAGGTTTGCCGCCGTTGCGCTGTTCCTGCTCGCGGTGGCTGCCTGCGGGGGCGGTGGCGGCACCACCACCCAGACGGACGTGGGCATCACCAGCGACTCGATCCTGCTCGGCAACACGATCGCTCAGTCGGGCCCCGCGGCCGCCTACGGAACGATCGCCAACGCCGAGCTCGCGTACTTCACCTACGTGAACAACAACCAGGGCGGAGTCAACGGCCGCAAGATCAAGTTCAAGGTCCTCGACGACGGCTACAACCCGGCGCAGACGGTGCCTCTGACCAAGCAGCTGGTGGAGCAGGACCAGGTCTTCGCCATGTTCAGCGGTCTTGGCACCCAGGCGCAGGTGTCCGTCCGTGACTACCTGAACACCAAAAAGGTGCCACAGCTGTTCGTCGCCACCGGCGCGACCACCTGGGGCAAGGACTTCGGCTCCAACCAGTGGTCCATGAGCTGGCAGCCGCCCTACCAGGGCGAGTCGCACATCTACGCCGCCGACGTGCTCAAGAATCACCCCAACGCCAAGATCGGAGTGCTCTACCAGAACGACGACTACGGCCAGGACTACCTCAAGGGCCTCACCGATGGGCTCGCCGACAAGGCGTCTTCGTTGATCGTCGCCAAGGCGAGCTACGACGTCACAGCGACCAGCGTCGCGGCGCAGCTCGTGCAGCTGAAGGCCGCGAACGCCGACACGCTGTTCATCTTCGCCACGCCCGGGTTCACCATCAAGGCGCTCGTCACCGTCACGGCGCTGCACTGGGAGCCGACGATCTACCTGAACTCGGTCTCCAACCCGCAGGTCTACATGGGAATCGCAAAGAAGGCCGGCGCCGCGCTGAAGAACATCACCAGCGTCGGCTACATCAAGGACCCGACCGACCCGCAGTGGGCGAACGACGACGGCATGAAGCTGTACAAGACCGTGATCGCCAACTGCACGACGTGCAACGTGCTCGATGGGTTCAACATCTACGGCGTCGCGGTCGCGTACACGATGGTCGACGTGCTCAAGCAGGCGGGCTCGAACCTGACGCGCGCGAACATCATCAAGATCGCATCCACCGGCCTTAACGAGACCAACCCATTCCTGCTGCCCGGAGTCAAGGTCTCGACGACCTCGAGCGACCATTTCCCGATCATGCAGGAGCAGGTCATCACCTGGGCCGGGACCGGGTGGACGCTGCAGGGTAGCCTCATCGACGAGCGGGGAACCATCAAGTAGTCCAGAGCATCAACAGACGCGTGCAGCCCTACTGGCTGCACGCGTACCTCCTCGTCTACACACCGGTCGGCCTGTTCGCAGACAGCCGGATCACCGCCTCATGGCAGCAGTACCTGCTGGGTGCGCTGACTTTTCTGGTTCTGTTCCTCGCCTCGCTGAAGGTCCCACGTCACATGCGCGCCCAGGTCTGGACCTGCGTGCTGGTCGCCACCGGCTTCGAGATCCTCGGCTCGCTCGTGTGGGGCGTGTACCGCTACCGGATGCACAACCTGCCGCTTTTCGTCCCGCCAGGTCACGGGATCGTGTACCTGTTCGGATTGCTGGCGGCGCAGACGCCGCTGGTCCAGCGATACGGCCGCCGCGTCGCCTACCTCGTCCTCGGTGTCGCGACAAGCTGGGCGGCCCTGGGGCTGACGCTCCTGCCCGTCGTGACCGGGCGGTTCGACCTGCAGGGCGCGCTTTGCCTGCCGGTCTTCGCCTACTTCCTGCTGCGCTCGCCGCGCTGGCCGCTGTTCGCGGCCATCTTCATCATCGTCAGCGAGCTGGAGATCTTCGGCACCTCTTTTGGCGACTGGTCCTGGATGCCGGTCGCGCCGTGGACGCATATTCCGTCCGGCAACCCGCCCTCGGTCATCGCGGGAGGCTACTGCGTGATCGACGCGTCGGTGCTGATCGCGCTCTGGGTCTACAGGGTCGGCTTGAACACCATCGTTACCAGGATCACGACGACCAGGATCCCAAGCACGGGACCCAGCGTCCGGCTCCTGCGCGCGAGACCGACATACTCGGACGACGAGGTGTCACCGGCCTCGGCCAACCTGACCTGATTGCGAAGCAGCGGGGTGAACACGGCGAAGCCGAGCACCGCGATCCCGATGAAGGCGACCAGCGCGATGATGATCCACAGGTCGGTGACCTTCCACTCCATGAACACCATGATCAGGCCGGTCAACAGCAGGACGCCGTAGGCAGGGTTGGCGATCCGGTTGTCGATGAGGCGGATGCCCTTGAGGGTGAAGGCGGCGTGGTTGGGCTCGGTCGAGATGCGCGCGTTCCACACGCCGTAGGTGATGTTCGCGCCAACGGCGACGATCGCCGAGAGGACGTGGATGAACTTCAGGACCAGGTAGAGCGTCATCTATCGAGGCGCAATCTAGCGATTCCCACGGTCGTCCGCTTCCCGGCCTCGTCCTCGCCCCAGACCTCCAGCTCGACGCCCGCGTCGTCGACCTTGCTCACCCGCCCGCGGCAGCGATACGGATGGCCGGGTTCGTCGACGCCGCGGTAGCTGACCTCGAAGCTCACGAGCGTGCCGCGGTCGGCGAGCCAGTCGGAGACGAGCTGGCCGAGGAACCCGGCTTTCAACAATCCGTGCAGGATGACGCCGGGCAGCCCAACGCTCCGCGCGTATTCCTGGTCGTAATGGATCTCGTAGAAGTCGCCCTGCGCGCCGGCGTATTGAACGAGCTGGCGCGTGGTGGGGTGCTTCACAAGCTCGGGCAGCTCCTGCCCCACCTCGACGGCGCTCATCGCCGGATCGCGGTCCCGCGCAGACGTGCCACCAGGTCGCCACGCTGGTTGGTGTAGTCGGTCTCGAAGATGATGAAGAGCAGGTTCCCGCTGGAGCCCGCCTTCTCGTAGACGTCGGCCACGTGGCCGCGGGCTGTGATCACGTCGCCGATCAGCACTGGCACGAGGTACTCGAACCGGTTGCCGCCGTTGAGCCAGCCCTTTCCGTACTCCTCCGCCTCGTCCAGGTGGATGGAGACAGGCGCGAGCGCGACCAGGAAGGTCGGCGGCGTCTCCTTCAGCCATCGCGGATTGGGGTCGCCGATGGCCTGCGCGAACCGGCGCACGTGGCCGGCCTCGACCGGCGCGATGACCGCGGGGCCGTCGACTCCGATGCGAGCCCGCAGGCGGTCGATGACCGCGGCGGTGGCGGTCATCGGCCTCGGGCCAGGCCGAGGACACGCTCGGCGATGATGTTGCGCTGGATCTCGGAGGAGCCGGCGTAGATGGTCTCGGCCTGCGCCCACATCCAGCCGTACTGCCAGCGCCCGTCCTCGATCGCGAGCACCGAGTGGGGCGCGAGCGCGCCGTACATGCCCTCGACGCCGACGGCCGTCTCCTGCAGGCGCTTGTCCATCTCGCTCCAGTAGAGCTTGGTCAGGCTTGCCTCGGGCCCCGGAGCGTGGCCGTGCTGAGCGCGGGTGAGATTGCGCAGGCCGATCAGGCGGAAGACGTGCGCTTCGATCCTGGCCTGGGCGATCCGCTGCCGCGTCGAGGGGTCGGCGCCGGCGCCGCGGTCCCTGGCCAACGTCGCCAGCTCCTCCACCGCCCGCTCGAAGCGGGCGGCCTGGGCCAGCCCGCCGCGCTCGAAACCGAAGACCGTCATGGCGATCTTCCAGCCGTCATCCGGCCGGCCCACGAGGTCGCGATCCTCGACCTCCGCGCCCGAGAGGAAGATCTCCGAGAACTCGCCGCCGCCGGTCATCTGCTTGATGCGCCTGACCTCGACGCCAGGCTGGCGCATGTCGACCAGGAAGAATCCGATCCCTCTGTGCGGCTCGGCGGCGGGGTCGGTCCGCGCGAGCAGAAAGCTCTTGTCCGAGTAGTGGGCGCCGCTCGACCAGGTCTTCTGGCCGTTCAGTATCCACTTGCCGTTGCGGCGCTCTGCACGAGTGCGCAGGCCGGCGAGGTCGCTGCCCGCGTCCGGCTCGCTGAAGCCCTGGCAGAAGATCTGCTCGGCGCTGAGGATCTTTTCGACGTACGTCTCCTTCTGCCAGTCGGTCCCGTGGGCCACCAGCGTCGGGGCCAGCAACGTCACGCCCAGGCGGCCGAGGATTCCGGGCGCGCCGGCGCGCGCCACCTCCTCCTGGTAGATCGCCTGGATCACCGGCGTGGCCCCGCGCCCGCCGACCTCTTTCGGCCAGCCGAGCTTCAGCCACCCGCCTTCGTACAGCTTGCGCTGCCACTCGCGCTGGAGCTCTGTGTCCTCCTCGTCGCGGTAGCCGCCCTTGCCGTCCTGCCGCCAGTCCTTCGGGAGGTTGGATTGCAGCCACGATTGAACCTCTAACCGGAAGGACTCCTCTTCAGGCGTGAATCCGAGATCCACGGTTTCGAGGATAGTCAAAAGAGGCAAACTGGAAGTGGATGGCTTCCGAGGTCCTCTGCGGGCGCTGCGGGGCGCTCCTGACAAATCCGAACGCGCCGTGTCCGCGGTGCGGCTCACCGGCGTCGGGCGCGTATCGCGGTCCATACGTGCGACCGCGGAAGAGTCCGGCGGTGGCCGCGGGTCTGGCGATCGTCCCCGGCCTCGGTCATTTCTACCTCGGCCACAACGCGAAAGGCCTTGCCTATCTGCTCGGCATCGGCGGTTTGCAGTTCTTCGGCTTCGACCTCGATCTGACCGTGATCGGCGCCGCGGTCGGAGTGCCAATGGAGCTTGGCGGTGGCGGTCTGTGGATCTTCAGCATCGTCGACGCCTACCGCACCGCCAAGCGCATGGAATCAGGCCAGGGCTAGGACGCCCTCCGCCTTCGGGCCGTTGTCGGCTTCTTGCGCCGTCCGTTTGCGGGTGCGGCCTTCCTGCGTCGCGTGGTTTTGCCGCCCAGCGCCTTCTGCACGCGACGCGAGATCGTACGCAGGCCTCGCTCCACGCCTTTGGTCGCCTTTGACGCGCCCGCTCTCTCGCTCAGCTTCGCGACCTGGCGCTGCAGCTGGCGGTTCTTCTTGATCAACTCGGCGACCATCGCGTTCAACTGGCCGACGAGGTCAACTCCGCCTCCCCGCGCTCTGCGCGTGCGACGTGTTTTTGAGCCGGGCGGTCGTCCCCGGCGGCGCGGCGCGCTTGATTGTGCTGGCGACGAGGAGCTGCTGCTTCGAGAGACTCTTCAATCCTTCTCGCGCGAGCTCGTGCGCGGGATTTGCTTTACGACTCACATAACGAACCACGCGCCAGCCACGCCGGCATCGTTCGCGAACTTCGTGCACGGCGATGCGAAAACTGTCGCTCGACGGCATTCGGCTGCGGACCACCGGAGCGCAATCCGTGCGCACGATTACACGGTGATGGGGCCAGCGCGCGGCGGCGAGATCGAGCGCGCCCGCGCACACGTGTGCCTCCAGCTGGGCCGACCCACCGAGATGCGAAAAGCCGAACGACTCTGTGTAGACGGCCCGCCCCCTAACAAAAACGGCCAGGCCACATCCGGCCCGGCCATGTTTGTCCAGCGCGGCGTCTACGTAGATCACCAGGCACTCCCGCAAACTTCATTCCTCCCGTTGCCGGCCGCGGCGGCCGAGGATTTCGGAAGAGCCTAACACGATGTTGCGCGGTTGTCCCCCGGTGGATACCACATCTAGGGCCAATCGGAAATCCTCACGAACTCGGAGGCTTTGCCGCGAGTTCGTGGGGGCCCCTAATTCGGTGGCAGTTCTGTCCCCATTGCGTGGTAGCCGCCGTCGACGTGCACAAGCTCGCCTGTGGTCATGTCCAGGTAGTCCGACAGGAGCGCGCAGACCGCCCGGCCCACCGGGGACCTGTCCTGGAGGCTCCAGCCCAGCGGCGCCCGCTTCTCCCAGACATCCTCGAAGTCCTTGAAGCCGGGGATGCCGCTGGCGGCCAGGGTGGCGAGAGGTCCGGCGCAGACCGCGTTGACACGAATCTTGTAGCGCCCCAGGTCACGCGCCAGGTAGCGAGTCACCGATTCGAGCGCCGCCTTTGACACACCCATCCAGTCGTATTTCGGCCACGCGCTGGTTGAGTTGTCGAAGTCAAGCGTCACCAACGAGCCGCCGTGCTCTTTCATCAGCGGCAGAAATCCCCGCGCCATTTCCTTGAATGAAAATGCGCTGACCTGAAGCGCGGTGGCGACGCTCTCCCAAGGAGTATTGAGAAATTGGCCGCCGAGCGCGTCCGCCGGCGCAAATGCCACCGAGTGCACCATTCCGTCGAGGCGGTCCCAGCGCTTGGACGTCTCCTTTACCGCTTCAGCGATGTCCGACGGTTTGGTGACGTCCATCTCGAGAATTTCCGGCACAGGGTCGAGCTTTTTCGCCGTCATCTGCGTGATGTTCATCATCCGGCCGAAGCTCGTCAGGAGAATCTCCGCGCCCTCGCGCTGCGCTTCCTGAGCGATCGAAAAACCGATGCTTCGCCGGTCCGACATGCCGGCGATGAGTACGCGCTTCCCTTGAAGAATCATGGCCAGATACTAGGGTTCTGAGCCTGTTGCCACCGGGAGGTCGCGGTTCGACCAGTCACTCCACGAGCCCGCGTACAGGCGCGCGTTGGGCAGTCCAGCCACCTCCATCGCCAGCAGGTGCTGGGTCGCGTTGACGCCAGACCCGCAGTAGAACACCGCCCCATCGCTGGCGCCGAGCTCCGCGTAGCGCTGCCGCAGCTCCTCGCGTGACTTCATCCGGCCGTCGCCGCCGACGTTCTCCGTGTAAGGCGCGATCCGCGCTCCCGGGACGTGGCCGGCCTTCGGATCGATCGGTTCCGTCTCGCCCCGGTACCGCTCCCCGGCGCGGGCGTCGATGAGCGGCACGCCACGCAGGTCACGCACCGACTCGAAGTGCAGGATGCGGCTCTCGTCGGGCGCGGCGGCGCGGAAGTCGCCGGGCTCGACGGGCGGCGCGGCGGTTTCGAGCGGTCCTCCCCACGCCCCGATCCCACCGTCGAGCACCGCCTGCGCGCGATGCCCGAAGTAGCCGAGCAGGAACCACAGCCGAGCGGCGACCGAAGCGCCGGCGTCGTCGTAGACCACCACCCGCGTCGCGCTCGAAACGCCTGCCCTTCGCATCTCCGCTTCGAACTGCTCGCGCGCGGGCAGCGGGTGGCGCCCCCCTCCCTCTGTGCCGGTGACCGCCTCGAGGTCGACGAAGACCGCACCCAGGATGTGCCCGCGCAAGTACTCGTCGCGGCCGCTGCGCCCTTTGAGGTACCAGCGGAAGTCGATCACGCGAACGTCGTCATCGCGGATGTGGGCGTGCAGCCAGCTTGCGTCGACGAGTGGGCCAAAGGCCATCTAGACGACGCGCGTGTCGTGGCAGAAGTGGACGGCGTGCGGATGCATCGCGTGAACACGCTTCAGCGAGCTTGTCCACTGCTCGCGGTCGGCGTGCTGTCCGGGCCACCTCGAGAGGTCGGCCTTGTCCGCCTTCGCGTAGATGTCCGCCGTGTAGGCGGCGTCGCCGATCATCACCGCACCGCCGTCCGCGGTGTCGACGAAGACGCTCTGGTGGCCGACCGTGTGGCCAGGAGTCGCGACGACCCGCACCCCCTCCGCGATCTCGGCGTCCCCGTCCAGCAGCTCGAAACGCGCGCCGGCGAAGTCGAACCACCCGATCGCCTCGCCCGACTTGCGGGCCCGATCCAGCTCCGACCTCTGGACATAGAACGGCGCGTGCTTGAACACCGCGTTCTGGCCGCAGTGGTCGAAGTGCAGGTGGCTGTTGATCACGATCCTGACGTCGGCGGGGCTCAGGTCGTGCTCCTCGAGGGCGGCGGCGGCGTGGCGATTCACCACCTTCCACTCTCGGATCAGGTCCTCGTCGCCCCACCCCACACCGGTGTCGACCAGGATGGCGCCCGCCCGCGGATGCTTGATCACGAATCCATGCACGGGTATGTCGTTGAAGCCCTCGATGTCCGCGAGGTGCAGCCGGACGATCTCCAGGCTCACGGCAGGAAAGGCGAGACCGCGAAGACGAGGAACAGGACGGCGACGTAGACCATCGAGTAGCGC
>WNEZ01005904.1_pt1 | contig 10755 bp, 9 predicted proteins | sample 5400521 | NCBI WGS metagenome assembly WNEZ01 (sample SAMN13153339, study PRJNA577476) | soil metagenome | isolation source: 120 cm saprolite under Douglas fir tree site 2 hole 1 replicate 1 | place: USA:California | collected 2015-04-18
CGTTCGCGCTGTTCTCGCTGTATTACACGGGCAACACGCTCAACCTCTATTCGGCCCTGGGCATCCTGGTCCTGTTCGGCGTCGTCAAGAAGAACGCGATCTTGCAGATCGATCACATGAACGCGCTCCGCGCCCACGGCATGGACCGCGACGCCGCCATCATGCAGGGCAATCGCGACCGGCTCCGGCCCATCCTGATGACGACGTTGGCCCTGGTGGCCGGTATGCTGCCCTTATGGGTGGGCACCGGGCCGGGGTTCGAGGAGCGCCGCGCCATCGCCGTCGTCGTCATCGGCGGCCAGACGCTCTGCTTGTTGCTGACGTTGCTGGTGACGCCGGTCGCGTATTCGCTCTTCGAGGACGCGGCCCGTGCGCTCCAGCTGTCGACGCCATCCCTGACGCCATGGCGCCGCCTCGCGCGGCAAGGCGAGCGCCGTGCCTGGCGCCATCGGCTGCGCCGAGCCTGGCGTCGCACGCCCGCCCGCGGAATCTCCGGCGGTGTCGACGACTGACCGTCGCGCCGCCGACCTTCTCGAGAAAACCTCCGACAGCAGGTAATCGGGAGTCAACCGCGGTGCGTGCTCGCTCGCCGGTCGCTCCATGACGGCTGTGGGTGCGCGCTGCAGGCCGTCGCAGGGCTGGGGCCCCGCCGGCCGAGGCGCGCCCGTAGTCTAAGGAGTGACGAGATGAAACGACAGCCGATCGTGATCGTGGGCGCTTCGCTGGCTGGCGGCACGGCGGCGGTGACCCTTCGTGAGGACGGTTTCGACGGCGACATCGTCCTGATCGGCGCGGAAGCCCAGTTGCCCTACAACCGACCGCCGCTGTCGAAGGGCTATCTCCGGGGGCAGGACCGCTTCGAGGATCAGCTGGTCAAGCCCGCGAGCTACTACGCCGAGCAACGCATCGCGCTCAAGCTCGGGGCGCGAGCGACGAGGATCGACGCCGGACAGAAGCTCGTCGAGCTCGAGGGCGGCGAGCGCGTAGCCTACGATCGGTTGCTGGTCGCCACCGGTGGACGCAACCGGACACTGACCGTGCCGGGCGCGAATCTGGCCGGTGTCTTCCAGCTACGTACGGTAGAGGATTGCGATCGTATCCGCGCCGCCGTCGCCCGCGGCCGCCGCGCGGTGGTGATGGGATTCGGCTTCATCGGCTCGGAGGTATCGGCGTCGCTGCGCCAGCTCGGGGTCGAGGTGGTGGCCATCGAGGGCTCGCGCGTGCCGCTGGCCCGCATCGTCGGCGACGAAGTCGGGCAGGTGCTCGCGGACATCCATCGCGAGAAAGGGGTCGAGCTGATCACCGAGGATTCGGTGGCCGCGCTCGAGGGCTCCGGTCGAGTCGAGCGCGTGCGAACCAAGAAGAACCGGGTCTTCGAGTGCGACCTGGTCGTGGCCGGGATCGGGATCGTGCCCAATGCGGAGCTCCTGGCCGCGGCCGGCGCGCAGGTCGACAACGGCGTGCTCGTGGACGAGGGCTGCCGGACGTCGCTACCGGACGTGCTCGCGGCGGGCGACGTGACCAACCACTTGCACCCGATCTTCGGCCGCCTGCGCGTGGAGCACTGGAACAACGGCTACCAGCAGGGGCGCGCCGCGGCCCGCTCGCTACTCGGTGGAACGCGGCCCTACGACTACGTCCACACGTTCTGGTCGGATCAGTACGAGCACGTCATCGAGTACGTCGGCTTCGCGGCGAGCTGGGATCGTCTCGTGTTCCGCGGTCGGCCGGAAAGCCGCAAGATCCTCGGCTTCTATCTGAAAGACGGAATCGTTCGCGCCGCCGTCGGCCTCGATCGCGGCGGCGATCCCGAGGATCCCAAGGGCGACAGCGAGCTGAAGGCGGCCGTGGACATGGTCCGCCGGCGCGCGGCAATCGATCCGGCGAAGCTGGCCGACGAAAGCGTCGACCTGCGTGCCCTGGCGGGCACGCCCGCCTAGCTCGAGAAGAACTCCAGCATCCGGCGGTTGACCTCCGCCGAGTTCTCGTACGCGGACCAGTGGCCGGCCGCGGGGATCCGGTGGACGTCGAGCGTGCCGACGGCCGAGCGGATCTCGCCGATCAGGAGATCCGCGGGACGGAACGCGGAATCGTCCCGCTCGCCCCAGAGCACCCGAATGCGACAGGTGAGAGGGGATGAGGCACATCCCCTGAGCTGGGCGAGGTCGCCCAGGATCGTGCCGCCGCCGCTCACCTTGCGGCTGTCGAAGCGCGTGCGACGGACACCGTCGGCCTGAATGTCGATCGCCTCTTCGGTGACGTTGGCCGGATCGCTCAGCATGTTCACCAGCAGGTTGTGGCGGCAGATCTCGCGGAAGAGCCGCTCGTCGTTCCCGGCCTCCTTGTAGCTCCGGATCGGCCGGTCGCCGAACCGGCGCGACGGGAAGCCACCCGGGGAGACCAGGCAGAGATGCGTCACCCGCGGCGCGAGCCGCCGGGCAAGGCTCGTGGCGATCGCGCCGCCGAACGAGAACCCGGCCAGGCGGAGCGGCGCGTCGCCCGGGAACATCTCGACGAAGAGGCGATGGAACAGGTTGAGGTACGCGGCGCCGGTCGTCTCACGCGCGACGGGCGCCGAGTCGCCGTACGACGGATGATCGAGCGCGTGCACAGTGAAGCGGGCCGCCAGCGCTTCAATGTTCCGGGTCCAGTGCTTCCAGGACCCCATACCGCCGTGAAACAGCACGACGTCCGGCCCGCTGCCGCGCCGGCGCACCGCCATCCCCGGCGCGTTGTCCGAGCTCGATTGGGGCGCCATCGACTGGAGTCTACCGTGGCGATCCCTCCTCGTTCCAGCCAGGCCTCGCACGGAGCCTGGACTTGCCATTGGAATGTCACGATAATCAGGCCCCGGCTGGGGCACGAGCACGTCGGCTCACCACGCGGGAAAAGGGGAGACGTCATGACAGAACGTGGTCGCACGCGGAAGACACGCAAGCTCCGATCCCGACTCACGGTCGTTCTCGTCGTGGGGGCCCTCTGCGGCGTCGTCGCCGCGGCGGCGCTCGCGCAGAACGCTGGCAAGAGCGCCCTGATCGGCAAGCTGGAAGGCCCGGAGGTCGTGACCGACGCCGCGAAGCTCCCCAAGGCCCTGAAGGAGGCGCCACAGCTGGCGGCGCTGGTCAAGGCCGGCAAGCTGCCCCCGGTGGCGGAGCGCATCGGCCAGGACCCGCTGGTGATCAAGCCGTTGCACGAGATCGGCAAATACGGCGGCACGTGGCGCGGCGGGTTCACCGGGCCGGCCGACTTCTGGAACGGCTACCGGTGCTGCTCGGGCCCCGACCATCTGCTGTTCTGGGACTACACGGGCGACAAGGTCACGCCGAACATCGCCAAGGGCTACGAGATGCAGGACGGTGGCCGCACGCTCGTCCTGCACCTGCGCCGGGGGATGAAGTGGAGCGACGGCAAGCCGTTCACCGCGGACGATTTCGTGTTCTGGTTCGAGGATGTCTATCGGAACAAGGACCTCGTGCCCACGCCCTCCGCGGCGATGGCGATCAACGGCAAGCAGGGCGAGGTGCAGAAGGTCGACACCTACACAGTGAAGTTCAAGTTCGCCGATCCATACTACCTGCTGCCCGACGTGCTGGCCGGCTCCACCCAGATCGGTGGCCACGCCCAGCAAGGTCTGAACGGCATGGGCGGCTACGCGCCGGCCCACTACCTCAAGCAGTTCCACCCGAAGTACGTCGGCCCGGCCGAGCTGGACAAGAAGGTGAAGGAGGAGAAGTTCGACAGCTGGGTCCGAATGTTCCTGTACAAGAACGACTGGGCGAAGAACACTGACCTGCCGGTCCTGACGCCGTGGAAAACCGTCACGCCGAGTAACACACCCACCTGGACCCTGGAGCGCAACCCCTACAGCGTGTTCGTCGACTCAGAGGGCAACCAGCTGCCCTACATCGACCGGGTGGTGCTGACACTAGGCGAGAACCTGGAGGTCATCAACCTGCGCGCGATCGCCGGGGAGTACGACTTCCAGCAGCGGCACCTCGATCTGGGCAAGCTGCCGGTGTTCATCGAGAACCAGGCCAAGGGCGCCTACAAGGTCCACTTGGATCCGGGTGACTACGGCGGCGACATGATCATCAAGTTCAACCTCAGCTACGAGGCCGACCCCGAGATCGCGAAGTGGATGAACACGGCCGACTTCCGGCGTGCGCTGGCGATCGGGATCGACCGCGACCAGATCAACGAGACGTTCTGGCTGGGGACGGGCACGCCGAGCTCGGTGGTGCCGGCGGATGGCAACAAGTACAACCCCGGACCGCAGTACCGGAAGATGTGGGCCACGCTCGACGTCAAGAAGGCCAACGAGATGCTCGACAAGATCGGGCTGGCCAAGAAGGACGCCGAGGGCTTCCGGCTGCGCACCGACGGCAAGGGCCGGCTGCGCATCGAGATCATGACCCTGGGTGGCCAATTCCTCCAGTTCACGCAGATCGCGGAGATGATCCGCGAGCAGTGGAAGAAGATCGGCATCGACCTCGTGGTCCAAGAAGTGGAACGGAGCCTCGCCGTCCAGCGCACCCTCGCCAACGAGCAGCAGCTCGCCGCGTGGAACAACGACGGAAGCGAGCACCTCTTCACGTTCCCACTCCACGTCTTCCCCTTCGACCTGGTCGGCGTGGTCGCGACCTCGGGGCCGCTCTATGCAAAATGGTTCCAGTCCGCGGGTACGCAGGGGAAAGAGCCGCCCGCGCGGATGAAGGAGCTGATGGAGAAGTTCAAGAAGGCCTACGGCGTGCCCGAGAAGGAGCGGATCGCGCTCGGCAAGGAGGTCTGGAAGATCTCGGCCGAGGAGGTCTACATCATCGGCGTGATCGGCATGGGGCCGGCCTCCATGGGCGTGCGCGTGGTCAAGACGAGCATGGGCAACATCCCATCCCGCCAGTACAACAGCCCGGACGGCAAGACGCCGACGATCTCCCGGCCGGTGACGTTCTTCTACAAGAAGTAGGCGGCTGAGGCGTCCGGGTCGCCGTCGCCTTCGGCGGTGACCCGGGCCAAGCCATGCTGACATACATCGGCCGGCGCGCGGTGCTCGCGATCTTCACGGTCTGGGCGATCTCCGTCCTGTCCTTCGCCATCATCCAATTGCCGCCGGGCGACTACGTGACCTCGTACATCGCCCAGATGGCGTCGATGGGCAGCGTCGTCACCGACGAGGAAGCCGAGAATCTCCGGATCCAGTACGGGCTCGGGCAGCCGATCTACGTGCAGTACTACAAGTGGGTCAAGCTGATCGCGCAGGGAGACTTCGGCATGTCGATGGAGTGGCGGCGGCCCGTGACCGAGGTGATCGGCGATCGCCTGTGGCTGACGATCGTCGTCTCGGTGGCCGCGTTGATTCTGACGTGGAGCCTGGCGTTGCCGATCGGCATCTACTCCGCGGTTCGACAATATTCCATTGGCGACTACGTGGCGACATTCGTTGGCTTCATCGGCCTCGCCGTTCCCAACTTCCTGCTTGCCCTGGTACTTCTCTATCTGGGGTTCGTGCTGTTCGACGCGCACATCGGCGGCTTGTTCTCCGTGGAGTTTCAGGATGCGCCCTGGAGCGCGGCGCGATGGTGGGACCTCATGAAGCATCTGCCGATCCCGGCGTTGATCCTGGGCCTGGCGGGGACGGCGCAGCAGATTCGTATCATGCGCGCCAATCTGCTGGACGAGCTGCGCAAGCCCTACGTGGTGACGGCCCGCTCCAAGGGGCTCCCGGAGCGGCGGGTGATCGTGAAGTACCCGGTTCGAGTGGCCCTCAACCCGTTCGCGAGCACGATCGGCTACACGCTGCCGTACATCGTGTCCGGTAGCATCATCGTGTCCCTGGTTCTGGGTTTGCCGACGGTCGGGCCGCTCCTGTTGAAAGCGCTCATCGCTCAGGACATGTTCCTGGCCGGTACGATCGTGCTCCTGCTCGGGGTGATGACGGTCATCGGTACGCTGGTTTCCGACATTCTGCTGGTGTGGATCGACCCGCGCATCCGGCTCGAGGAGACCTGATGGCCGCCGATGTGAAGGAGCAGCGTGTCTTCGTCGCCACGCAGTGGCAGCTGATGTGGTGGCGCTTCCGAAAGCACAAGGTGGCTGTCGTCAGCGCCCTCCTGGTCGCGGGCTTCTATCTGGCCGTCCTCGGCGCGGACTTTCTCGCGTACTCCGATCCCAACGCGTCCGAGGCGCAGCGCTCCCTGATGCCGCCGCAGCCGGTCCACTGGTTCGACGACGGGCGCTTTCGTCCCCACGTCTACGCGGTCAAGGGCGCTCGCGACCCGCAGAGCTTCAAGCGGGTCTATCAGGCCGATCCCAGCCAGAAGGTCCCGATCCGCTTCTTCGCTCAGGGCTTCGAGTATCGGTTCCTCGGCGTGATCCCGATGTCCCGCCACCTGGTCGGCGTCGACTCGGGACTCGACGCCGCTCGGACGATCTTCCTTCTGGGTACGGACCTGCAGGGGCGCGATCTGTGGTCACGGCTGATGTACGGCACGCGGATCTCGCTCACGATTGGGCTCCTCGGCGTCACCGTGAGCCTCGTCCTCGGCGTCGTCCTGGGCGGGCTCTCGGGGTTCTACGGCGGCATCATCGACACCGTGATCCAGCGGATCATCGAGATCCTCCGCTCGATCCCGACGATTCCGCTGTGGATGGGCCTGGCGGCGGCCTTGCCGCGCGACTGGTCGATCTTGCAAATCTACTTCGCGATCACCGTCATCATCTCGCTCCTGGGATGGACGGAGCTGGCGCGCGTGGTGCGCGGCCGGTTCCTGGCGCTCCGCGAGGAAGACTTCGTCGTGTCCGCCCGGCTCGTGGGCTGCACCCAGATGCGGACGATCTTTGTGCACATGGTGCCCTCGTTCATGAGCCACATCATCGCGGCGACCACGCTCGCCTTGCCGGCAATGATCATCAGCGAGACCGCGCTGAGCTTCCTGGGTCTGGGCCTGCGGCCGCCCGCGATCAGCTGGGGTGTGCTGCTGCAGCAGGCCCAGAACGTCCAGACAGTCGCGATCTCGCCCTGGCTGATGCTTCCGGCGGTGCCCGTGATCGTCGTGGTCATGGCGTTCAACTTCCTGGGCGATGGTCTCCGAGACGCCGCAGATCCTTATGGACGCTGAGCCGCTACTGTCCGTGCGGAATCTGAAGACGTACTTCGCTCAAGACGAGGGCACGGTGAAGGCGGTCGACGGCGTCAACCTCGACATGAATCCACGGGCGACGCTTGGTATCGTCGGCGAGAGCGGGTGCGGCAAGAGCGTCACGGCTCGATCGATCCTGAGGATCGTCGACCGCCCGGGCCGGATCGTGGAAGGCGAGATCCGATTCCGTCGCCCGGCTCCGAACGGCGGGGCGGGGGGCCAGACGGTCGATCTCGCGAAGCTCGAGCCGAACGGCGCGGAGATGCGATCGATCCGCGGCGCCGAGATCGCGTTGATCTTCCAGGAGCCGATGTCCTCGTTCAGCCCGGTCCACAGCGTGGGCAATCAGATCATCGAGGCGATCCGACTCCATCAGGAGATCGGCCGCCCGGAGGCGCGCGACAAGGCGATCGAGATGCTGCGGCGGGTCGGCGTCTCCTCGCCAGATCAACGAGTCGACCAGCTCGCCTATCAGCTGAGCGGCGGCCTGCGCCAGCGCGCCATGATCGCGATGGCGCTCTCGTGCAGTCCGACGCTATTGATCGCGGACGAGCCCACCACCGCCCTCGACGTGACCACGCAGACGCAGATCCTCGAGCTGATGCGCCAGCTCCAGCAAGAAGACGGGATGGCGATCATGCTCATCACGCACGACCTGGGCGTGATCGCCGAGATGGCGACGGACGTGGCGGTCATGTACCTCGGTCGCGTCGTCGAGCAGGCGCCGGTCGACGCGATCTTCCACGCGACGAAGCACCCGTACACGCGGGCGCTCCTCCGGTCCATTCCAAGGATGCGATCGCGGAGTCGCGAGCGGCTGACGCCGATCGCGGGCTCGGTGCCGCATCCGTACGATCGCCCGGCGGGCTGCCCCTTTCATCCGCGCTGCCCGGATTTCATGCCGGGAACGTGCGATCAGCAGACGCCGGAGCCGCGGACGGTCGGCGACCGGCACACGGTCAGCTGCTTCCTCTACGAATGAGCGACGCCAAGACGCCGCTGCTGCGAGTCGCCGGCTTGCGGAAGCTCTATCCGGTCCGCAAGGGTTTCTTGAAGCGAACGGTGGGCCACGTCCGCGCGGTCGACGGTGTGGACTTTCACATCGACGAGGGCGAGACCTTGGGTCTGGTGGGGGAGAGCGGCTGCGGCAAGACCACCACGGCCCGCTGCATCCTGAGAGCCATCGAGCCGACGAGCGGCGAGATCTTCATGCGTCTCAAGGGGGGCTCGGTGGTCGAGCTCGGCCGGCTCCGCCCGTCGGAGCTGCGGGCGCTGCGTCGCGAGATGCAGATGATCTTCCAGGATCCGTTCACCTCGCTCAACCCGCGCATGACCCTGCTCGACCTCGTGGGCGAGCCGCTGCTGGTCCACGGCATGAAGAGCCGGCGGGAGCGCGAGGAGCGCGTGGCGGAGCTCCTGCGTCGCGTCGGGCTGCGGCCCGAGTACATGCGGCGGTTCCCGCATGCCTTCAGCGGGGGCGAGCGGCAACGCATCGGCATCGCGCGGGCGCTGGCGCTCCAGCCCCGGCTGGTCGTCGCGGACGAGCCGGTCTCGGCCCTCGACGTCTCGGTGCAGGCGCAGATCCTGAACCTTCTGTTCGATCTGCAGGCCGAGTTCCGGCTGACCTACCTCTTCGTGGCGCACGACCTGAGCGTCGTCCGGTACATCAGCAATCGCGTGGCCGTGATGTACGTCGGACGCATCGTGGAGCTCGCGGAGACCGAGGCGCTCTTCACGACCCCGAAGCACCCCTACACGGCGGCGCTGCTCTCCGCGGTTCCCGAGCCCGATCCGCGCACGCGCTCGCGACGCATCGTGCTGCAGGGCGAAGTGGCGAATCCGGCCGCGCCGCCGTCCGGCTGTTACTTCCACCCGCGCTGCTCGTACGCGATCGAGGTGTGCCGGACCCAGACGCCGGCGTTCCAGGAAATCTCTCCGGGTCATTTCGTCGGCTGCCACCGAGCCCACGAGCTCCAGCTGGCTGGAGTAGAGTGAGGCCATGATCGTTTCGCGCGCCGTCACCGACAACCTGGCGAAAGCGTCGTGGATCCGCCGCATGTTCGAGGAGGGGGCTCGCCTCAAGCAGGAGCGCGGCGCCGACAAGATCTTCGACTTCACCCTCGGCAACCCGGAGATCGAGCCGCCGCCGGCCGTGCTGGCCGCGGCGCGACGGGTGCTGGAGAGCACCGCGCCGCACCTGCACGCCTACATGCCCAACGCCGGCCACGTCAAGGTCCGCGAGGCGGTGGCCGGACGGCTCCGGGCCGCCACCGGGCTTGCGTACACGGCCAATCACGTCCTCATGACCGTGGGCGCCGGCGCCGCCCTCAACACCGTGCTGAAGGCCCTGCTCGATCCGGGCGACGAGGTGCTCACGGTCGCGCCGTTCTTCGCCGAGTACACGTTCTACGCCGAGAATCACGGCGGGAAGCTGGTGGTCGTGCCGCCGAAGGCCGATCTCACGCCTGATATCGCGAAGCTCGAGGCCGCGATCACCCCGCGGACGCGCGCGATTCTGGTGAACTCGCCCAATAATCCGAGCGGCGTCATCTATCCCCGGTCGACGTTCGTCGAGATCGAGGCGGTGCTCGGGCGCGCGGCGCGCCCCATCGTGCTCGTCAGCGACGAGCCCTACCGCGCCCTGGTCTTCGACGACGTCGTGCCGCCCGAGGTGCCGCCGCTGGTAACCCGCTCGATCGTCGCGACGTCCTGGTCGAAATCGCTGGCCATTCCCGGTGAGCGCATCGGCTACCTGGCGTTCTCGCCGCGCCTGCCGGAGGCGGCCGAGCTCTTCGAGGCCTGTACCTTCACGAGCCGGGTGCTCGGCTTCGTGAACGCGCCGGCGCTCTGGCAGTGGGTGGTGGCGGAGGTCGGCGACCAGGTGATCGACGTGGGACCCTATCGGGAGAAGCGCGACCTGATGTACGAGGGCCTGACGCGTATCGGCTACCAGTGCGTGAAGCCCCAGGGCGCCTTCTACGTGTTCCCGCGGACGCCGATCGACGACGACGTGGCGTTCGTTCGCCTGCTGGCCGACGAAGGCGTGCTCACCGTACCGGGCTCGGGCTTCGGCATGTCCGGCCACATCCGCATCTCGCTCACGGTCGAGCGGGAGACCGTCGTGCGCGCGCTCCCAGGATTCGAGCGCGCGTTTCGTAAAGCCCGCGGCTGACCGCGCGGGTCAGCGGAGCAGGCGCTTGTAGGTCCCCTCGTCGAAGCCGACGATCAGCGCGCGGCCCTTCCTGAGCGTGGGCGCCCGCAGATTGCCCGTCGGCCCGAGCAAGAGGCCGAGCAGCTCGGCCCGCGGCGGTTTCTCGCGCTTCAGGTCGACGTGCACGACCTTCTTGCCCTTGGCGACGTAGAGCTCGTCCACGTCCTTCAGCGCGCCGAGGGCGGCCTCGCCCTTGATCGTGGCTTTTTTTGCATCGGTCTGCGCGGCGATACCGACCTTGTGCCTCGCAAGGAACCCTTGCGTCTTGGCGCAGGTCACTCAGCCCTGGCGGTGGTAGCTCCAGTCGACGGTGCTCATGACGTCCTCCTTGTGCCGATTCGCTGGATCATTTGAGCCCGATCGAGCCGCGAAGCGTCTGCCAGAGCCGGCCGAGGTCGTCGGCCGTCA
>WNEZ01013646.1_pt1 | contig 10755 bp, 7 predicted proteins | sample 5400521 | NCBI WGS metagenome assembly WNEZ01 (sample SAMN13153339, study PRJNA577476) | soil metagenome | isolation source: 120 cm saprolite under Douglas fir tree site 2 hole 1 replicate 1 | place: USA:California | collected 2015-04-18
ACCACCAGGCCGTTCACCGACCTCACGGTCGACGTCAACGGCAACTACAACGGCACGATCGTGGCGCAGGGCAACGGCCTGCAGGCCGGCGTAGGGTCGCTGTCCAGCTTTTACGCCGTCTTCAACGGCAATTTCATCGTCACTCGCGCCGGCGACCTCACGTTCACGATCCTTCACGACGACGGCTACATCCTTGGCGTCGGCAACGGCGCCACGCGCGTCAGCGGCGACCTGATCAACGCCCCGGCGACCACACCGTTCAACGGGTACGGGGTGATCGCGGCCTGGAACCAGGTCGCCGGCAGCACGCCGGGATCGGCGACGATCCACTTCCCGGCGGCGGGAACTTATCCGTACGAGCTGGACTACTCGGAATGCGGCGGAGGCGGCCTCTTCCTCGCCCTCCTGACGGCCCAGTTCATCGCTCAGACGGACCCCCTGTCCATCTACGTCGGCTACGCCGACGGCCTCAGGGGCGGATCGATCTTCCCGTTTCCATGGGACGGCTCGCCCGGTGTGACCTTCGTCGGAGGCTGCACATTCGACGCGGGCGCTCTTCGCTTCGACAACAGCGGGGACACGAACATCACCCTTGACAAAGTCACGGTCGACGTAGACGGCGCCCACTTCGACATCTGGCCGGCGAACATGGTGGTACCGGCGCACGCGATCCTGATCTTGACCCAGACCGGTTGTTTCAACTTCGACACCTCTGACATCAGCCCCGCAGGCTGTGGTGGCAACAACGGCCTGCTGCCCCTGGTCAACGTCACCCGCGGTGGTGTGACCACGACCATCACCGACACCAATCAGATCCTCAACACCCACGGATTCGACTCCGCCTGCCAGGGCAACGAGTCGATCTCCTGGCAGCGCATCGCGGGCACCGCGAACGCGATCAACGTGCCCCTGCCCCCAGGGGCGATCCTGAACCTGACGCCGTTCAACGTACCTGGCATAGCGGTCGGTCAGACCCAGTTGCTGACAGTCTCGGCCATGGATGGCGCCGGCAACGCGGTGCCGAATCTGCCGATCACCCTTCACATCGTCGGGCCCAACGCCCGGATCCTCAACGGCACCACGCTGGCCACCGGCCTGGCGCTTTTCAGCTATGTCGGACTGTCCCCGGGGACCGACAGCATCCAGGCCCTGGCATTCATCAGCGGCCTGAGTGAGATTTCCAACGTCGGCACAGTGGTTTGGACTTCAAGTGGAGGGGGCAGCGCGTTCCCGCCGCCGACAATCACCGCACCATCGCCGTCCGATGGTGCGGTAGTAACCAAGCCCACCCCGATCACCGCGGGCTTCACTGCGCCGGCGGGGCAGACGATCAGCTCCTGGACGGTTACCTACCAGGCAGCCAATGGGCAGCCGGTTCAGCTCGCGGCGGGCTCCGGTTCACCTGGCCAGCTTGCCGTTTTCGATCCCACCTTGCTGACAAACGGCTCGTACACCATCACCATCACGGCCAACGCCAGCGGCGGCGGCGTGCAGACGTCGCAGTCGACGATCGCAGTGATCGGTGGCCTCAAGATGGGCCGCTACTCGACCACCTACCAGGACATGGCCATCCCGGTCACCGGGATTCAGATGGAGGTCCGGCGGTCGTATGACAGCATCGACACCGCCACCTCCGGCGACTTCGGGTTCGGCTGGCGTGTGTCGATCAGCAACTTCCGGGTCGCCACCAACCGGACCCTCGGCGCGGGTGGCTGGACCCAGTACAACTCATCCTGCGTGCTGGGGTTGTGCTTCACAGCCTTCAAGAATCCCAGCGCCCGCTTTGTCACCGTCGTCTTCCCGGACGGGCACACGGAGATGTTCGACTTCATCCCGACCGGCGGCACCAACATCTTCTTCGGCTGCACGCCCGTCTTCACCGCTCGCGCGTCGGTGGGCACGACCTCGACGCTGATACCGCTCGACGACACTGCCTGCTCGTACACGGCGGATGGCAACCTCTACGGAGCCAACGGTTTCTACAACCCGCAACGGTTCCAGCTGACCACCCGCGATGGGCGCGTCATCGAGCTCGACCACACGCTCGGGCTGATCTCGATCACCGATCGCAACGGCAACAAGCTGACCGTCGACGCCAACGGGGTGCACGCCTCCAACGGGCAGGGCATCCCGTTCACGCGCGATGGCTCGGGACGGATCACGCAGGTGACCGGGCCCGGGGCCGGCCAGACGGTGACGTACACGTACTCCGGCGCGGGAGACCTGGTGACCTCGACCGATCCACTCGGCAACACGAATACGTACACGTACGACACCGCGCACCACCTGCTCAAGGTCAGCGGCGCGCAAGGAGCGCTGACCACCGAGACCTATGACTCGAGCGGCAGGCTCACGGCGGTCACGGACGCCAGCGGCCACACGACCCAGTTCCAGAACAATGTTGGAGCTCAGACGGTGACCTTCATCGACCCCATGGGCGCCGTGACGACCCTCATGACAATGGACGATCTCGGCGATGTGGTGCGCGAGGACATCAGCTCGGGCGGCCAGACGCTCACGATCCGCCTCCAGTACGACTCCGTCGGCCACGTCACGCAGAAGACCGACGCGCTGGGGCACTCGGTCCAGGCCCAATACGACGCGCAGGGTGACCTGACCCGATTCACCGACGGCGACGGCAACCCGACGCAGTTCATATACGACGCTAATGGACAGGTCACGGCTGTAATCGCGCCCGACGGTGGAACCGTGTCCAGTGCGACCTATGACGCCAACGGCAACCCCATCACGATGCTCGGGCCCGGAGGCGCAGTGGTCCATTTCACCTACGACCCGTCCGGATTGCCGCTGACACGAACCGACGCCGCGGGAAACACGGTCGGCTACGTCTATGACGGCGCGGGTCGCTTGACGGGCCTGACCGACCCCGCCGGCAAGACCACTAATTTCCAATACGACCCGGCCAACCGGCCAACTCTTGTCACGGACCCGCTCGGCAACACCATTCATTTCAACTACGACGGTGCCGGCAATGTGGTCGGAATCACGGACCCACGCGGGAACGGCCAGGCGTTCACGTACAACTCATTCGGCAGCGTTACGTCGACCACCGACCCGCTCGGCGTGACGGCGAGCGTCACCTATGACGCCGATGGCCGTATCACCAAAGCCACCGATAGGGCCGGCAACGTGACCAACTACACGTACGACGGAGACGGCCGCTTGACCCGGATCAACTATCCGGGAGGTGAGTTCCTCGCCCTCACGCTCGACGGGTTCGGGCGCCCGACGACGCTCACCAACAGCTCGTCAAGCATTGACAACTCTTACGACGCTGCCGGCCAACTCATCGCTACGACCACGCACGCTCCCGCCCTCGGCAGCGTGACCCTCAGCTACACATACGACGCGGCAGGCAACCGCCTCACTTCTACCGGCCCTGACGGAACGGTGAAATACGCCTATGACTCGCGTGGGCGGGTGGTGATGGTCACGGACCCGAAAAATGGCCTTTTCGGTCTCCAGTTCGACTCGGCGTCGCGGATCACGACACTGACCCGTCCTAATGGGATCTCCGACTCGTACACCTACGACGCCAACGGGCGGCTGGTGGGCATCGCATCGAAGCTGGGGACCACCGCGATCCAGAATCTGACCCAGACCCTGGATGCCGATGGCCAGGTCGCGAGCACCACCGACGCCACCGGCACCACCAGCTACGCCCACGACGCGAACGGACGCCTTGTGGCGGTGAGCGGTCCAGGAGCTGTTTCGCAGGCTTATGCATACGACGCCGCCGGCAACCGGACCTCTGGGCCGCTATCAGAGGACGTCGAAGACAAACCGCGGCACGGGAGCAATCACCCGCTACACGTACAACGGCGTCAAGCAGCTGACCTCGATCCAGTACCCGGACGGCACCACCGCGAGCTACACATACGACCCGCTCGGACGCCGACTGACTATCTCAGCGGGGGGTTCGACCACCGCCTACGTCTATGACGGCGTCAACGCGCGCCTCGAGTATGGGTCTGGCGCACTGGCGGCAACCTACGTCGGCGCAGGCGCGGTCGACCGGCCGCTGGAGATGACCCGCGGCGCCAATTCGTACTACTACCTCCAGAACTTCCAGGGCAGCGTGACGGGCCTCACGGACGCGAGCGGATCGGTGGCGGCGACCTACTCGTACGACGCCTTTGGTGTGCCGACCAGCACACCGCCGGCGGTGACCAACCCGTTCACATACACGGGCCGCGAGTTCGACAGCAAGAGCGGGCTCTATTACAACCGGGCTCGCTACTACGATCCGGCGACTGGGTCATTCACGACCCAGGACCCGCTGGGATCGGGACAGCGGTACGCATACGCCGGCGGGGACCCGGTCGATTTCACCGATCCCGGCGGCACATTCTTCGCCGAGATCGCGTCTCTATACGCAAGAGCGACTGCGCAGGCCAACCGCATGAAGCTAATCGGTTGCGGGCTCGCGCTGGTCACCGCTACGATCGAGGTCCTCGTAAACGTCGCCGGCCACCAAAAGCTGAACTGGGCCTCCTACGTCGCGATCGCCGCCAGTGTTGTGACCGCATGCGCGTTTGGGTACCTAGCGCGAGGGGCGACCAGCTTCAGAAATCTAGTTGGGTTGCCATTCGCGGCGGGTGTCGTCGCCGTCCTGGTGGACCTAGCCTTAGAGGTGTTTTGTGCCTCCCAGACTGGCAATTATTCCGATATTCATCCTGAGCACGTGATCGCCCTGGGGTTGGCTGCAGTCACAATCGGTGTGAGCGCGGCCATACCCGCGGCCGTGGTGGGGGAAACGGCGTCAACCGCTACCCAGTTCAAGGTTGCAGTGGGCACCGCAATCCTCAGCGGCACAGCCGCCGGACTCTCGGACCTTGCACTCGGGGGCGGAGCCTGCGGTTGACGGGGATGAAATCTGCCTCTTCGGGGGCTGCCCGACGAAGCAAGGCGCAGGCCGTGATGGCACTCGTCATCGCCGGGCTCGGCTTGCTTGCTTGCCTGGTGCTGATCTACTTCGATGTTCGAGACAGCGGCCTCGTCTCGGCCTATCAATCGGCGTCGAGTTGCTCGTCGCCATCGGATGCTTTGAATAGCGACAGGTGTCGCTTCCAGGGACAAGCCCAAGTGATCAGCACAGCCAGGCAAACCCGACTCGAAGCCGTGGTTTCGTTCGAGTCGCTGCACGGGCGGACTTTCAGCACCAGCTTTCCGACCAACGACGAGCCGGACAGCTCGGCCTTGAAGGCCGGAGCCACCGTCGCAGGAGAGCTCTGGAATGGAAAGGTGACTCGCCTGGCGGGAAAAGCCACAGTTGACGAGCCTGAGCGGTATCCGACCACAGCCCTGCTGGAGATCGCTGCACTTCTTGCCGTCCTCTCGCTGCCGTTGCTCGCCATCGGCATCTGGCTGGCCAGGTCGCCCTGACGTCTGAGCTGCGCGCGCCGCCGCCAGCACCAGCGAGTGGAGGCGCCTGGAAAAGCAAAGCCCTGGCGGCCTGGCGGCGGAAATCAGAGACGGGCCAATACGATTTAGGGATGCTTGGAACCAGCGCGCTCATCGGTTTCGTGGCCACGACGCAACCCGAACGAGCCAAGACGTTCTACCGAGATGTCCTTGGCCTTCGCCTGATGAGCGATGAGGAATTCGCCCTGGTCTTCGACGCCAACGGCACCATGCTTCGCATCGCGAAAGTTGACGAGCTTCGGCCATCCAGCCGCACTGTGATTGGCTGGAGCGTAGACAATATCGAGTCTGCAGTTCGTGGCCTGGGCTCGCGTGGCGTTCAGTTCGAGCGCTACGACGGACTCAAGCAGGACGACCTCGGTATCTGGGCCACCGACGGCGGTCGGATTGCGTGGTTCAAGGACCCAGACGGAAACGTGCTTTCACTGACCATGTTCGGATCGGGCCTGTAGAGATGGGGGGCGGGCCGGCGAGGCGCCGGCCCGCGTGAATCGTCGGCTTTAGTTCAGCTCTTCATCTTCAGGAGGCCGAACGAGGCACCCTGCGGGTCGCTCAGGATTGAGAATCGGCCGCCTGGGAAGTCCTGCGGCTCCAGCATCTCGGTCGCGCCGTGCTCGACCGCTGTCTTGTGCGACTTGTCGACGTCTTCCACGGTGAAGTACGCGAGCCAGTAGCTCGGCACCTGGGCCGGAACCATCGAGTTCATCTCCATTCCGCCGGCGATGCTCTCGCCATTGGCCAGGAACTCGGTGTATTCCATGCCCTCGGCCATCTCGCTCTTCTTCTCGCCCCAGCCGAACACCTTCTTGTAGAAGGGCTTGGCCTTGTCGACGCCACGCGAGTTGAGCTCGGCCCAGCCGTACGCGTTCGCCTTGCCGATCACCGGCGATCCGTGCATCTGGTTCGGCTGCCAGACGCCGATCACGGCTCCCGACGGGTCCTGGATGATGGCCATCGTGCCCTGTGGACCGACTTGCATCGGCTCCCCGATTACGTTGCCGCCGGCGGCCTTCGCTTTCTTGGCCGTGTCCGAGGCATCCGAGCTCGCGACGTAGACCAGCCACATGTTGGGAGCCTCGGGCGACATTTTCGGGCCGATGCCCGCGACGTCCTTGCCGCCGATCTTCGCCAGGGCGTATCCGCCGTACTGCGGGTCCGGATTGACCTCCACCTTCCAGCCGAAAAGCTTTGAGTAGAAGTCACGCGAGGCGGCTGCGTCCGAACTCGAAAGATCGAGCCATATCGGCTTGTGCGCTACTGCGGTCTTGGCTTCCGCCATATCTAAGCCTCCTTGAAAACCCCGAGCTATCGCTTGGTCAATTTCCCCTGGGAACCAACCCTGAGCAATACACAAGGGTCGCGACAGGGGATGCACCCATTGTGCACCTTCCGGGTGAAGGGTGGGTTAAGGGTTTGTGAGAGTTAGCTGAGGCCTGGCGAGAGGGCCGGAACCCAGATCGCCGCCACGGCCAGGACCACCGCTGCGCCGGCAACGATCCGCGAAAAGGCGGGGCCCCGTGACCAGTACTTTTCGATGAGGATCACCGCCGCCAGGACGACCATCACGACCACGTTCATGATCCCTGCCACGACCAGCATGACCATCAGCGCCCAGCAGCAGCCGAGGCAGTAAAGCGCGTGATGAGTCCCAGCTCGAAGGTCTCGCAGCGGGCCGTGGAAGTTCGCGTAATGCATCAGCAGTGAGAACGGCGACCGGCAGTGGCCGAGGCAGCGATCCTTCAGCGGGCTCACCTGGTAGAGGCCGACGACAAGAAAAATCGCGGCCGCTATGAAGCGCGCATAGGAGGGATGGTCCATGGAGACGGAGGATGCATATGCGGCGATCGCAAACGCCGGAATGCCGGCCAGGCCCCACACCACGATGTAGCCGGCGGCGAACATGGCCAGCCGGAGGATGCGGTTGTCGCTGACCGCTCGCTCGTAAAGCACCGCCACCGGCGCCACCGACGGCAGCATCATCGCCGCCATCATCAGCGTCCAGAGCGGCACGAAGGCGAGGAGGCCGAGACCCATGGTGCCACCGATCGCCATCATTCCACGCGCCTGGATCACGACCGCCACCCAGGCCACCGCCGCGATCAGCAGCACGACCGCTGCTTCCCGCGTCAGAAGGAGGCTTCGGGCGGGCCTCCCGCTTACCCCTGCCAAGAGAAGGGCGCCGAGAACCCGCTCTTACCCGCGCCGTCGTAGTTGATGCCGAACGCACTGATGTGCGAGTGCGTGCCGCGCGCGATGGTGAGAGTCGAGTTGGCGGGGTGCGCGACTCCGACCACCTGTTGCGGCTCAGTGAGAGTGCCGCCAACGAAGTCCTCGACTCCGACATGAATGTCCGGGCCCATCTGAGCTGTGTGGTCGCGCCCCTTGTCCGCGTACTTCATCGGCACGCGCTCGACACCGAGAATCTCCGATACGAGCGTCGCCGGCCCCGCCATAGGCCCGCCCTTCTGGCCCGCAAAGACCGCGACCAGCTTGTCCTGCTGGTCCTTCGAAGCCTTGTCATCCATGAGCACGCCCAGGTGCCAGTTGCCTTCGATCATGACCTGAGGTGTATCGCCCAGCAAACCAACCGTTAGGCCGCTGACGTCGGTGCCTTCGATGGTGCCGCGATCGACGTGAAAGACGAGGAGGAAGTTGCAGCGGTCGTACGAGGCCTTCGCGGCGAAACCCGACGTAGTGCACGGACAGACCATCTCGCAGGAGCAGTTCTCGAAATAGGTTCCGTCGAGCTTCCAGGCCATCTTCAGAGTCCCCCAACTCGATTGACGAATGGACCGCGCAAGCATAGCCTCGACCAGGCGGGCGTGGCCGGCTATTCGGAGGAGCCTTCGTGTCCCTCGTCGATGACCACTTTCGTGGTGTAACCACCCTCAGTGCGATCGCCCGGTAGCTGGAGCATCCAGTCGAAGACGTCCGAATCTTCGAGCATCACGGTCATGCCCATCTGGAGCCCCGGCACGTCTGCCGGATCGTTGGCCACCTGCACAGTGAGTGCGCTCCCTTCCCATCGATTGACCGTCGCCCATATGTATTCCTTGGAGCCGGTGCTGGTGGGGAACCCATGCTTGATGAACAGCACCTCTCCCGGCTTCAGGCCGGCCACGAACCTCTGCTTGACCTGCGGCAGCTCGGCCACTGCGCGCTCATGAGCACGGGTCATGGCCTGTCCGGAGGTATCGGCCATCCGCACCTTGTCCTCCGACCCGAGCAGCTGACCTGCTACATGGTTGAGCCAGATTCCGGTGTCGCCCGAGAAGCCAGGAGGTTGCTCGATCCGAATCATCGGCGGGCCGGGCACGCGCTCCGTCGCGTCGTACCGCAGGGCCACCGTCGCAGCGCCGCTCGCCGTTGGAGCAACATCCGCTTCCCTTGCGCCGGCCCGGGCGACGAGGGCCCGGTCGACGCTGATTTCGGCGGCAATTGTGAGCTGGTCGACCTTGCCCTTGGATTCGGCCACCTTCCGGAAAGTCTCCTCGACCAGAAATTGCCCAACCGCGTTCATGAGCACGGTGAGCTGGCTGAGATTGGGCGGCACGTCGCGAACCTCAAGATCGGGCAGGCCGAATTTCTGAAGTCCCCGCGTGGTCATCCAGCCCAGCCCTCTGTCGCCAATCGAGAAAGGGACGATGATGTGTTTCGTAACCCCGATTTCTCCCGTCGGCGAAAACCAACGCGCCGCGTGGTCGGGATCGATGATTCGAAGTGCGTCCGGGTCGAAGACCACTCCCTGCAAAAACTCGCGCACAGCGAGCGCGGCAGCGAGCACGGCCCACATGCCCATGCGCGGACGCACGTTGAGGTCCTGTCCTGTCACAAGCACGACTTCGGTCGCCGCCCGAACGATCCGCTCTTCCAACTCCCCAAGGCCCATGTGCAGCAGAAGATCGATAGGGAGTGGGGGGAGGTCCGCGGCGGGCCTCAACTCGATAGAAACCAAACCTTGCCTTCGAAATACCGCGACGGCATCTCGCAGCGGCGGCTCGAGGTGAGCATCCGACCACGTGGCAGCCGCCGCAGCCAACGCATCCCGCGTCGGCCCGCCGGCGGTAGGTGCGAAATAGATCGCGAACACTGAGCCGACCGCCGCGCTGACGGGAAATGTCACTGTCGAGGGCGCCTGGTTGCGACGGAAGAACCGGCTCACGGGATAACCGTAAATGGCGGCAGCCGGAATGCCAAGACACCCTGATAACTCCCAGCCGTAATGAATAATCTTGACTTCTTGACGTCAACCTGACCGCCGCGGGCGTGCGCTAGTACGAATCCACGGCCCTCGGGCACTAGGGTCTCCCCACCCGGCGCCGACTTCCCCGCACGGCGGGGAGGCGAGATACGATCGGCGCGTCGTGAGCACACAGCCCGAATACGACGCTCTGATCGTCGGCGGACGCGCAGCCGGAGGCAGCCTGGGCCTGCTGCTTGCGCGCCAGGGCCGGCACGTGCTCGTCGTAGACCGCGACGAGTTCCCGAGCGACACGATGTCGACCCATTTCATGGGCCTGCCCGCAGTCGGCGCGCTCAAGCGCCTCGGCGTGCTCGACGACATCCTCGGCGCCGGGTTCCGGCGCATCACCAGGCACCGCACCTGGATCGACGACTGCTGCTTTGAGGGCCCGGCCGCCCCGCCCGGCGGCTTCTCGCTCTGCCCGCGGCGCATTGTGCTCGACTCGGTGCTCATCGATCACGCGGTGAAAGCGGGCGCAGGCTTCGAACAGCGCACCCGTGTGGTCGGGCTGATCCAGGAGGGCGGCGACGTTGTCGGCGCCGTCCTGCAAGCCACGGGCGCCGCGCGCCGAGAGGTTCGAGCCCGCGTGGTGATCGGCGCCGACGGCAAGTCGTCCAAGGTCGCGGAATGGGTCGGCACTCATGAATACGACGCTGTCCCGGCGCTCCGCCCTGCCTACTACGGTTACTTTCAGGGCATCGAGCCGCGTCCCGAGGCCACGCTGGAGATCTTCTTCGGCGGCGACCAGATCGGGTTTCTGTTTCCGATGCGCGAGGGCGAAGACTGCATAGCCCTGGAGATCCAGCCCGAGGAGTTCGAAGAGTTTCGATCCCAACATAACGCCGTGTTCGAGACTCGTGTCCACCGGCTGCCGGAGATGGCGCGCCGCATGCAGAACGCCCATCTCGAGGGCAAGATCGCGGGAGTCAAAGGGATCGACAACCATTTCCGCAAGCCCTATGGCCCAGGCTGGGCGCTCACAGGCGATGCGGGTTACCTCAAGGATCCGAGCACCGGGCTCGGGATCGGGGATGCGCTCGAACAGTCTTTCATGCTCGCGGAGGCGC
>WNEZ01017958.1_pt1 | contig 10755 bp, 10 predicted proteins | sample 5400521 | NCBI WGS metagenome assembly WNEZ01 (sample SAMN13153339, study PRJNA577476) | soil metagenome | isolation source: 120 cm saprolite under Douglas fir tree site 2 hole 1 replicate 1 | place: USA:California | collected 2015-04-18
CCTGCCCAAACCAGGCGTCTACATCACGTAATGCCTGTGCATAGCCCTGGCTGTCGCGGCGATGACCCCATAACATATCAAATTCTACCAGATTGACGAAGAGCAGACCTGTGAAGTCTCGTTCAAGCCAGCGCAGCGTCGCCGCCATGCCGTCTTTGTTGGTTTTGGTATGATCGCGCTGCGTCAGGCCGCGCCCCGCGAACAGGTCATCGATCTTGCCGATGCCGATGACCTCTTTACCACCAGCCTGGAGGAGATCGAGCAGTGTTGTTCCCAGCGGAGCCAGTGAAAAATCGCGGCGGTGCTCGGTGCGCTTGAACGATCCCGGCTCGCCAATAAACGGCCGCGCAATCACGCGCCCGACGGCATTCTCCCCTGTGAGCATACCTCGCGCAATCACGCAGATGTGATAGAGTTCAGCCAGCGGGATCACATCCTGGTGGGCCGCCACCTGGAAGACGCTGTCGGCAGAGGTATAAAGTATGGGATAGCCAGTGCGCATATGCTCCTCGCCGAGTTCCTTGATGATCTCCGTGCCCGAGGCTGGCTTGTTGCCGAGCACCTTGCGGCCAATGGCCTGCTCGAAAGCTGCCACGAGGTCGGGAGGAAACCCGTGTGGATAGGTCGGCAGGGGCTTTTTCAGCACAACGCCGGTGATCTCCCAGTGACCCGTCGTGCTATCTTTCCCTGCCCCGATCTCTGCCATGCGGCCATAAGAGCCGCTGGCGTCCGCGGTCGGCGCTGTTCCCAGTATAGGGGTAATGTTGCCCAGGCCTATACGCCCCAGGTTGGGCAGAGTCAGGCCTCCAACGGCTAACGCGCAGTGTTCCAGTGAACTGGCCCCGTCGTCGCCATAGGCGTGAGAGTCGGGATTTTCGCCTGCGCCTACTCCATCCAGGACGACAAGAATGGCCCGCCGAAGTGTCGTCATAGCGCTATCCTTATCTTATCAAGCTTTACATAGTACGGCAATGGGTCTCCAATCAACGGCAGCGCGTAGTCATAAAATGCCTGTGTGACCATTGTCTTATCTGCATCCAGGTACTCACCCGGCATCAAGCGCTGCTCGTTGGCAACGCTCGCCAGTTCCACCAGGCCTGTCGTGCAGTGATAGTCGGGGTCCATGTGACGGACCAGCGTCAACATCTTATCGTTTTCTCCCTCCAGCACAGCCCGTACTCCCATCTGCCCAACAAGGTATGCCTCGTCCCGGTCGGTACCCGAAATGCTGTTCGATGCCATGCGTTGCAAGTCACCAGGTTTGTCAAAACGCGCGCGCAACTTCAAACGCTGCCTTACTAATTCTACCAGGAATTGCGCTGCTCCGCTCAGCAGTGGGTGCTGGAATGCATCTTGCCCAGCCTGCCCGGCTGCGCCAAGCGCCTGCCCCTGTTCGTCGCGCATGGTTTCTGCTGCAACGATGATTACATATCCCAGGCGCCGGTAGACCTCTTCGACCTGCTTTAGAAATTCATCCGTATTGAAGGGTTTCTCCGGCATGAGGATAATATGCGGCGGATCAACCTCATCGCGTTTCCCTAACGCCGCTGATGCTGCCAGCCAGCCCGCGTCGCGCCCCATGGTCTCTATCACTTTGACGGGGTAGTGCCATGGTATTGACATTGTGTTCATACTCGAATCCATCGTCGCCAGGGCAATGAAGCGTGCTGCGCTGCCGTAGCCGGGGCAATGGTCGGTAAAGGGCAGGTCGTTGTCGATAGTTTTGGGAATGCTGATAGCCTGCAGCTCGTAGCCCATGCCTTGGGCGGTCAATGCCAGGCGGTGTGCAGTGTCGGCTGAGTCGTTGCCACCAATGTAGAGCAGGTAGTGAACATCGTAGCGCCGCAGGAGTTCGATGGCTCGTTCTGCGTCGCCCTCTTGTAACTTGTAGCGGCAGGAGCCGAGAGCCGCCGACGGCGTGTGCAAGAGCCGGGACCACACATCCCCAGGCTGTCTACGCAGGTCGACCAGCTCATCCTTGAGCAGGCCTTCAATGCCATGTAGCATACCATAGATGCCATCGATACGTTCGTCAGCCATCGCCGCCTCGACTGCCCCAACCAGGCTGGCGTTGATGACGGCAGTGGCCCCACCCGACTGGCCAATGATTAAGTTTTTGCGTGTCGCTGCTGACAAGGCCGACTCCTAATGGGCTTGTATGGGACGAGTACGAACGCCTTGAGGCGTGATAGATGCCCTTCCTGGCGTAGCCGTTCTACCAGGAGTTGCGAGATATTCTCATCTGCAAGTATGTTCATGATTCTGCATAGTTTAGTGGATAGGTGTGATCTATTCGAACTGACTCAGCAGCGCCTCTAGAATTTGCTCAATCGTTCGACCTCCGGCTAATTGCTCTAAAATGTGCTCGACGGTAATACGCGTTCCAGCAATAACTGGCTTTCCCATCATAATATTTGGATCTGAGACGATCTGTAAGCCTTGCATCTTCGCCTACCTTTCTCATTGACGCTTCGGATTTTATCTAAAGTCATTATATCAATCGAAGCGGGAGGCGTCGAGAGGTATTGACCCGTTGGAGCAAAAGTAACATCTGAGTGGACGTGGTAAACTACGTGAAGAGATTTTATCGGGAAACGGTCAAACATCCACCGAACATCCTCCTTGCATCTGGAGGAGAGCATGAACAACGAAGAACTCGCCCGATGGTTTGAACAGAACAAGAAGGTCCTTGAAACAGCATACATGGCAGGAACACTCCCCTGGCAACAGTCGGGGTTCGGGCTTCATACCCCGCGCAGCGAACAGGACTGGGAAGCCCTGCGCAGGCCAATCGCCGATTGTATCGAAAGCGCTGGCACATTTCTGGATATCGGCTGTGCGAACGGCTACCTGCTGGAGTGCATCCTGCGCTGGACGCAAGAACGAGGTATCCAGATGACCGCTTATGGACTCGATTTCTCGGAGAAGATCATTGCGCTGGCTCAAGCGCGGCTTCCGCAGTATGCTTCCCACCTGTTTGTTGGAAATGCATGGGATTGGGAGCCGCCCATGACCTTCGACTATGTCAATACGACGCTCGACTATGTCCCCCACGAATTGCACGAGGCATTCGTCAACAGGCTGCTGGAACGCTATCTTCATCCAGAGGGGCATCTGCTGGTAGCCGAATACCTCGGCAAATCGGCCAATCCCCTGCGCCTGGAGATGCCGGTGGATCAGCACCTGGGCCAGCTCGGCTTTGGTGTAGCAAGTGTTCGCCCAGCCAGCATCGATGAATTTGCCATGACACGCATAGCGGTCATAAAAAATCGTCAAGGCAACAGGACGCCTGGGGAGACATCTTCCTAAATGCCCTGGCATAGCCAATATACTCAAACCATCACTGAATAGAAAGCAGTCGCCGCAGCACAACCCGGTCAAGCTCAGCGAAACCAGAAATAACTATATCTGCCCTGGATAAGTCCTGCTCCTCGTTGAAACCATTGCGCAGGCCAATGCAGAACATCCCCGCATTTTTAGCGGAAAGAACGCCATTTTTCGAATCTTCTATCGCAATACATGCCGCCGGGCTTACCCCGAGTCGTTTTGCAGTGAGGAGATAGATCGCTGGCGAGGGTTTGCCTTCCCCTTTTAACTCGTCCGCGCTGACGACAGCCTTGAAGGCTGCACGAAGTCCAAACCTGTCGAGCATGATATCGATCCAGCTCCTGGGGGAAGAGGATGCCAGCGCAACGGGGATATGATGTGTGTTTAGCGTTGCCAGCAGATCTGAAATGCCTTCCAGAAGAGAGACTTTTTGCCCATAGATTTCGTCCGCCATCTCCTGGTACAGCTCCAGAAATTGTTCCTCTGTCTTCTGCAAACCATATTCATTGGAGAGCAGCGTGTAGAGATCATGAACCGCTATGCCGATAATCTTGTCCTGGTCGGAACTACTCCAGGTCGGAATGATAGACTGCAGGAAGTACCCTTCTACCGTCTTCCAGTGAATCTCACTGTCTACGATGACACCATCCATGTCAAAAATTACAGCATCCATAAATTAATACCTTACTGTTAGTCGTTATCCCTCTTAAATTATTGAGCCAGATGATGGAGATTAACACATTACTATGGGTTTTGCCCCACCCCCTGGCGCGATAAATCGCGCGGCTACGCCCATTCGTATGCCATATTATTTGTGAAACCGCATAATCGTCATCACCTCTGCTGTACTACTATCGTAGCACACAACAATCCCAATTAAAATAAAATAACCCCAGTCTTCCCCCGTCAAGCACTTGACAATCATGCACCGGGCAAGTACACTCATTTATGAATGAACTATTTATTCATCTTAAGAAGGTGCTGAAATGCCTCGGACGAAAGAAGCAAATCAACATATTCGCGAAGAGCAGCGCGCGAAGATCCTGGATGGCGCCAGGAAAGTCTTTGCGCGCAAGGGCATGGCGGCTACCATGGCTGAAGTTGCCGCTGAGGCTTCGGTCAGTCAGGGGCTGGCCTATCGCTATTTTGCTAGCAAGGAGGCGATCTTTCACGTGCTGGTAGAGCAGGCCGGCAGATGCCGGGTACGCCAGGGGAACACCTTGACCTTCTGGTTTCAATGGCATGGGAAGGCAGGCGTGAACACCCCGAAATCTATCAGCTTCTCTATCAGGTGCTGGACGATGAGACGACCTCGGATGACATCCGTGAACTTATAGGCAGGCAGGGTCAGACCTATCAAGACGTACTGAGGCAACTTATCGTCGAGGGCCAGGCCACCGGAGAGATCGCAGAAGGCGATCCAGACCAGTTGGTGATCGTCTTCCTCGCGTGTCTTGACGGTTTATCCAGACAGGCTTTGCGCGAGCCTGAGTGGGTCAAAAAGCATTTTCCTGAGACTGAGATTATCCTGCGGATATTCAAGCCACCTGCAGACCAGAAGTAAGGACCGTTCCGATGCACAGGTGAAGTGTAGAAGAGCGGACAAGTCAGGTGATCTTTACCGGCTGTACCTTCTATCCCTGGGCTTCGCTCGGCGCGATCAAGTGGTTCCAAATTCTCACGCTTTTCAACCCGCTCACCTACGCCGCCGAGGGCATGCGTTACGCCATGGTTCCGCCAGTTCACGGGCAGGCACTCCAAACGCTCGCCATGGGTTGGGTATTGCTGGCGCTCTGCGCCTCTTTCATCCTTTGTTTCTGGGGAGGCATCAAGCTCTTCCACCGCCGCGTGGTGAGTTAAGCCGCTCCTTGTAAGTCAGACCAATTCTTTTCCGTAAAGGAGAGGGAGAAAGGAACGAGGTTTTACCAATGAGTATTGTGATCGAAGAAAATATCATGGTTCCCATGCGCGATGGCGTCAAACTCGCCACCGATGTCTATCGTCCGGCGCAGGAAGGGCATTGGCCGGTCCTGGTGACGCGCCTGCCGTACAATAAAGATCTGCGCTTTCCGTTCGAGTATCCCCCGTTCACCAAAGAAAAACGCATCTTCCTGGAACTCAATCTTGATAGCGCGCGCGTGCTTGAGGCAGGCTACGTGATCGTCGCGCAGGATACGCGGGGGCGCTTTGCTTCCGAGGGTGAATTCGAGCCATTTGTTCAGGAGGCCCAGGATGGAGCCGACGCCATTGCCTGGGCAGCCAGTCAACCCTGGTCCAACGGCCAGGTCGGGATGTTTGGCGTCTCGTATCAGGGATTGACGCAGTGGCAGGCGGCACGGGAGCAGCCGGCGGCGTTGCGGGCAATCGCTCCTTCCCAGACCCCAGGCTGGCACTTCTATCCCTATCAAGGGGGCGCGTTCTTGCTGGGTGTTGCCCTTGGATGGGCGACGGGTGTGGCAATGGAAGAAGTCCAGCGGCGGGTCGGCCAGGGCCGGACAACCAGGGCAGAATTAGAGGAGATGATGCAAGCGAATGGTGATCTCCCAGCTCTGTACAAACGGCTTCCGCTCGTCGATCTGCCCCTGTTGCAGGGCCGGGCGCCGTACTACTTCGACTGGCTGGCACACCCAATCCCCGATGCGTATTGGCAGGCGCTGGTGCTGGAGGAGTTTTATGAGCGCGTCACCGTGCCCGCCCTCACGATCTCCGGCTGGTACGATCATTTCCTGGCCAAAGACCTGGAGTCTTATCAGAGCATGAAACAGCGGGGAGGCAGCGCCCTCGCTCGTCAGCAGCAACATCTGGTGATTGGTCCCTGGTCGCATGGCAACTTTCTGCGGGGCTTCCAGGAACGCAACTATGGCGCAGCAAGCTTCGCCAGGGATCTGCTCACCGATCTGCACCTGCGCTGGTACGATCACTGGCTCAAGGGGATCGACAATGGCATCGAGCAGGAGAAGCCGGTCCACCTTTTTGTGATGGGAACCAATGTCTGGCGCGAGGAAGAGGATTGGCCGTTGCCTGATACGCAGTACCGCCCCTATTACCTGCAGAGCGGGGGACATGCCAACACCGCGATAGGCGATGGCGTGCTCTCGACAGCGCTGGCGGATGCGGAGCCGGGGGATGCCTATCGCTACGATCCGCGTGACCCTGTCCCGACAGTGGGCGGCGCCGTCTCTTCGCAAAATATGCTAGAAGGTGTGGGACCGTTGGATCAACGCCAGGTCGAAGCACGCGAAGATGTGCTCTGTTACTCGACCCCGCCGCTTGAACGGCCCGTGGAGGTGACTGGCCTGATCGAACTGGTACTCTACGTGTCGTCTTCGGCTCGCGATACGGATTTCACCGGCAAACTGGTCGATGTGTACCCGGATGGACGCGCTGAAATTCTCACCGATGGCATTTTACGCGCACGCTATCGCCAATCGCCCTCCTCACCCGTCCTCATGGAGCCAGGTCACGTCTATGAATTGCACATCGATCTGGAAGCGACCTCGAATGTCTTTCTCGCGGGCCATCGTATCCGCCTGGATGTCTCCAGCAGCAACTTCCCGCGCTTCGATCGCAATAGCAACACGGGGGGAACAATTGCCTTCGAACGTGAAAAAGACTTCGTGCAGGCGATCAACCGTGTGTACCATAGCCAGGTCTATCCATCACACCTGCTTTTGCCAGTGATTGAACGCTATCGGTAAAAAGTTACGAAAAGAGTAGCTGATGTCGTGTTGTGTCGTGTCTGGCGCTTGAAATATATCCCATCCGCGTGCTACTATGAGGCAGCCGATATTGTGAAGCAAATTCTACATGTGCTCACCGAGTTCCACGCTTTGAGGTATGCCGCGCCATGAAACACAAAATTATCCTCGATTGCGACCCCGGCCATGACGACGCCATTGCCATCCTGCTGGCGGGCCGTCATCCCGAGATTGACCTGGTAGCTATAACCACCGTCTCGGGCAATCAGTCGCTTGATAAGACCACGCACAACGCGCTGAAGGTCTGTTCGCTGGCGAATTTGCGCCACGTCCCCGTCGCGCGTGGCATGGATCGCCCGCTGCTGCGCCCGGCAAAGCACGCGGCCAACATCCACGGGGAATCGGGCCTGGATGGGCCGAGCATACCCGAACCGGATATCAAACCCGTGGAACTCCACGCCGTAGACCTGCTCATTGAAACGCTGCTCGGGTCTGACGGCGACATCACGCTTGTGCCTACCGGCCCGCTTACCAATATCGCTACCGCCATACGCCGCGAGCCGGCCATCGTCCCCCAGATCAAGGCCATTTCGCTCATGGGTGGAGCAATCGGCCTTGGTAATACTACCCCTGCCGCCGAGTTCAACATCCACTTCGATCCCGAGGCCGCCGCTATCGTGTTTGGCTGTGGCAGGCCGATTACTATGTGCCCGCTGGAAGTGACACATCAGGCTTTGGCAACCAATGAAGTGATCGAGCGACTGCGAGCTGCCGATCGCCCGGTAGCCACCTTCGTAGCCGACCTCTTTGCCTTCTTCGGGGATACCTACCGCCTCAACTATGGCTTTTCCGCCCCGCCGGTGCATGATCCCTGCGCTGTAGCCGCCGTCGTCGAACCCTCCATCATCCGGGCGCACATGATGCACGTCGAGATCGAGACGAAGGGTGAGTGGACATCAGGCCGCACGGTATGTGATGTCTACGGCAAGACGGGCAAGCAGCCAAATGTGTGTGTCGGCTATGCCCTGGAGGTGGAGCGCTTCTGGGAGATGGTAATCAATACAATCGTTTCCTATTAAGGCGCCAGCAATCCGTCTCTTCCTCTCCTAGTAGAAGAGGCCGGGCAGCGAGATCCGTTATTTTCAGAAGAAATGCCCTCAACCTGCATGTCATGTCAATCGTAAACTAACCTGGATGGTATCAATCGTAAGCGAACAATGAAGGAGTTCTGATCGTGGAACAATCAACATCGTACCCCCCCACAACCGGCCCTATCCATCTGCCGAAAGACGGGCGTCCTGCCGATGTGCAGGTACTCAACCTCGTCAAAACCTTTGACAAGATTGAAGCGGTGAAGGACGTCTCTTTCACTATCAGTACAGGCGAAATCTTTGGACTGCTCGGTCCCAATGGTGCAGGCAAAAGTACCACTATCAACATGATGTGTGGCTACCTCAAACCCACTGCGGGCGATACCATCATTGATGGGCTTTCAGTTACCAGCGAGCCTCTGAAAGTGAAACGCATCATCGGGGTTGTACCTCAGGAGATTGCTCTTTATAAAGACCTGAGTTCGATGGAAAACCTGGAGTTCTTTGGCGAAATTTATGGCTTATCCAGGCAAGAACGCAGGACACGTGTCGAGGATGTGCTGCACTTTGTTGGCCTCTACGACCGCCGCAAGGACCCCATCAAGAACTTCTCAGGCGGCATGCAGCGCCGCATCAATATGGCGATTGCCATGCTCCACCAGCCCAACTTCTTACTGATGGATGAGCCAACCGTCGGCGTAGACCCCCAGTCTCGTGAGAACATCTTTGACACCATCGAGCAACTGCGCGACCAGGGAACGACCATCCTCTACACCACGCACTACATGGAAGAGGCTGAGCGGCTCTGCAATCACATCGCCATTATGGATGAGGGACGCATCATCGCTATGGGCACGCTCGAGCAGCTGCTGGCGCTGCGCGACCAGGCTCGCGAAGTCCAGCGACCACACGGATTGCAGGAACTGTTCATCCAGTTGACAGGCAAAACACTGCGCGACTAACACCAGGAATCCGACATCTTTACCATCAAGAAGAGGAGAAAGACACCCATGAAAACGATCTGGTACATCGCCAAAAAAGACCTGTTGCAGACGCTCAAAGACAGAAATTCATTTTTTCTGCTCCTCGCTGTTCCACTGATCCTTATTGCCGTGATAGGCCTGGCCTTCGGCAACCTTTTCGGCGGCGGTTCAAGCCAGATTACTATCACCGTTGCGGTGAGCAATCAGGACAGCGGCTCCGTTGGCACATCGATCGTCAACGCCTTGAAGATCAATACTCACCAATTGAAGATCACCATGAATCAGTACAAGGATGCCAGGCAAGTCATCGACCAGGTAGCCAACAATAGCAACGTGAATGCAGGTGTCGTCATTCCGGCAGGCACAACTGATACAGTGATCGCTGCTGCTCAGAACGGCACTACGCCCAAAAATCTCGTCCAATTCTACGCCTTGCCGAGTAATAATGATCCGCGTGCCACCATCGTAGAGAATATCGTGACCAGTGTGATCAGTTCCCAACTGGCGGGCACTTCGGCTGTGGGACAGGTCTATGCTGTATGCAACCAACCAGGGAACCATTGCGCCCAGAGCACCATCAATACCCAGACAATAGCAAGCAGCGTAGGTCAGGCCAGTGCCGTTGGCGCGCAATCCGCAGTGCAGGCACTCACAGCAGGCAAGGCAGTGAAAATCAACACCTTTGATCAGCTTGTCCCCGGATATGCAGTGTTCTTTGCCCTCTTCGGTATCAACGCTGCCGCTGCAACCATCCTGCAAGAGAAGGAAGACGGTACATTCCGCCGCCTGCTGATCGCTCCTATACAGAAATACGCGCTGCTGGGTGGCAAACTGTTAGCACAGTTTATCCTCACATTGGTGCAACTGCTTGTCCTCTTCTGCATTGGCTACATCGCTTTCCACCTGGATATCGGCTCCTGGCCGACCGTCATAGCCCTGCTCGTGTGCACGAGTTTTGCCGCAACTGGCCTGGGTATCCTGCTTGTCTCAGTCGTCAAGACGCGCCGTCAGCTCAATCCCATTGTCACGCTGGTGGTGCTGATCACCTCGGCTATTGGTGGCGCCTGGTGGCCACTGTTCCTGGAGCCGCAGTGGATGCAGTCAATTGCCAAACTAGGCCTTACCGCATGGGCAATGGAGGGCTTGAACAGCATCATGATCCTGGGCAAAGACTTTACACAAGTGCTACCCGATATACTGGGCCTGTTGGCTTATGGCATCATCTGCTTTGTGGTTGCCATGCGCTTCTTCCGTTTTGAACAGAAGACGGCATAACTTCAACTGAGAAACTTAATGCCTGGGAAGGCATTGAGAGTGTCATATCTGGTAATCCATCTCCCAGCTATCTTTGCTATTCCAGCCCTGCGTCAGTTCCTGGTGCTTTTCGAGTGGCTCACCACGCTTAACCAGCAGTTCGGCAGGCTTGGAGGCTACAACCGAGTTTGGTGGAACCGCTTCGAGCACCAGCGCCATTGCACCTATCCTGCTGCCCCTCCCTATAGTAATCGGCCCCAGGATAGCGGCTCCCACGCCAATGGTAACATCATCTTCGATAGTTGGGTGACGCTTCTGCAAGCGTCCCGGGCTGCGCCGCCACCAGCCTGTAGCACCCAGCGTAACCTGGTGGTAGAGCATGACATTGTCACCAATCACCGT
>WNEZ01023695.1_pt1 | contig 10755 bp, 10 predicted proteins | sample 5400521 | NCBI WGS metagenome assembly WNEZ01 (sample SAMN13153339, study PRJNA577476) | soil metagenome | isolation source: 120 cm saprolite under Douglas fir tree site 2 hole 1 replicate 1 | place: USA:California | collected 2015-04-18
GATCGAAGCCGACTTGAGAATCTGTTTTTTTTCGGTCAACGGGCGGCGCTCCGGGGCCCTAACCCTAATGGAAACAATGAGTTGACAGGAAAACGCGCTTAACATAACATACATTTTGCCGCTTGGCAAATTCTGGCCATCCGCGTCCGGGAACGGCTAAATCTTGAAGAACCGCACCCCAGCCTCCACGCATAAGAAAGTCATTATTGTGCTTGCCGACAAGAAGCCTCTTCGCGGCTATCTGAATCCTGTGCGCCTGGGCCAGAACGATCCCGTCGACCTCCTGACCCCTGATGGGGAACACGTGGAAGTGCCGCTGGGAAAAGTCCGCTCGGTTTTCTTTGTCCGAGAATTCTCCGACGATTTTGAACCGGAGCGAAAGGCCTTTCTCAGCCGCCCCAAGCTCGATGGCCTGTGGGTACGCCTTCGCTACAACGACGGCGAAACGCTCGAAGGCGTCGTTCCCAACGACCTGCTTTCCTTGCTCGATAACGGGTTGCAAATCACTCATCCGGACTTGAACTCGACCACCGATCGCATCTTTGTCCCCCGTGCCGCTCTATCGGAAGTGACGGTTCTTGGGGTCGTCGGAATCGCCCGCCGCAAGCCTGCGGCGGCTGCAGCCGCCGCCTCTCAACCTCGCCTGTTCAACGAATAATCCAGACCGCCTGTACTTCCCTCTTGGCCCTGTGCGAGACTCGCAACCAGAGCCAAAACGCTTTGAGGAGCCGCGCCATGAGACTTTCCGAAGTTGCGCAGAAACTGGGCTGCCGCCTGGAACGCCCGTCCGACGTTGAAATCAGCGGCGTTGCCGGGATCGAGCAAGCCGAACCCGGCCAGCTTACTTTCCTAGCGAATCGCCGCTATTTCCCGCTTCTCAAGACGACGCGCGCTTCCGCGGTCCTCGTCGAAGAGGGCATCTCTCTTACTCGAGACCCTTCGCTGCCACCGCTCGCTGCCCTCCGCTCCGCCAATCCCTACCTCGCATTTGCTCACGCCATCGAGCTTTTCTACCAGCCCCCGAGTTATGCTCCGGGGATCCATCCGACCGCCGTTATCGCAAAAAGCGCTCGCATCGGAGAAAACGCTCACATCGGCCCGTACTGTTTCATCGACGAAGACGCTCACATCGGGCGCAATGCCGTGCTTCACAGCTCCGTCACGATTTATCGCGGCGCGCAAATCGGCGACGATTTCTTCGCTCATGCCCACGCGGTGGTGCGCGAGTCTTGCCGCGTTGGCAATCGCGTCATCTTGCAAAACGGCGCCATTATCGGTGGAGACGGGTTCGGCTTCGCCAAGCAAAAAGACGGCACCTGGTACAAAATGCTGCAGACCGGCCCCGCGATCCTCGAAGACGATGTGGAAGTTCAGGCCAACTCCTGCGTGGATCGCGCGACCATCGGCGAGACCCGCGTCGCCCGAGGGGCAAAGCTCGACGACCTTGTTCTCGTAGGTCACGCTTCGCGTGTCGGCGCTAACACCATGCTGTGTGGCCAGGTCGGCCTCGCCGGCTCCACGAAAGTCGGCGCGAATTGCATTTTCGCCGGCCAGTCCGCCAGCTCCGGCCACCTCTCCGTCGGAGACGGCAGCGTAGTCTACGGCCAGGCAGGACTTCCTGGCGATCTGCCTCCTCGCTCAATTGTTGGAGGCTCTCCTGCGGTAGACAGCCGTTTGTGGATGAAATTCACGGCAGCTCTCAATCGGCTGCCGGACCTGCAGCGGCGCGTGCGAGACCTGGAAACTGAAATCGAGCGCCTGAAGGGCTAGTTTTTCCAGAAGGGATCGGCGGCTGGAACAAATTCGATGGGTACCTCGCTGACCAAGGTCTTCAGCCAGCGGGCGCACTCGTCCATGCCCGCCTGCTCGGAAGGAATGTGCCCAAGGATGATCAGGCCCTTTCCTTTTTTCTGCGTCACCGCATCGGCGACATACTCCACGGTTTCCCATTCCCGCGGCTCGCCCGTTAGAAGGACGTCCACATCGGGCATTTCCAGGGCATGCGTCTCCCTTGCAAATCCCGAAGCGCCGGGAACGAGCGCCACGCGCTTCACCCTTTGATGAGGATCCGCCACGACCCGCATCGCATGGGTGGATAACTTCACCTTGAGGTCCGCCGCAAGTTTTTCCATAGTCGTTTCAGGGATTGTAAACAGGTGTTCGTTTTGGGCGTCTTCATACTTTTCCCAACCGAGGGCATGGACCATTCCCGCCACAATGCCGTCCGGTTTCCGCAGGTGCCAATGATCGTGGAACCGCCAGACGACCAGGTTGTGTTTTGCAATGAACGCCAGCTTCGTTGCCAGGACAGGATCATTTTCTTTTTGTTCGAGTACGTCGAGTTTGTCCAGGTGATTGTAGAATGTCGGTTCATGCGTGATGATCAGATTCTTGCTGGAGGCTGCCGCGCGCTGAAGCACGTCCATTGTGGCCATCATCGTCACCGCGATGCCGGTAACGGCCGTGTCCGGGTTGCCTGCCTTGATTGTGTCCACCGTCTCGGCCTGCCACGGCACCCCCACCTGCTGCTGTATGCGGGCAATCACTTCGCGAGCAGTCACGCGCCTTTCCTGCGCAATCGCGGAAGTACTCCACAAAAGAGCCACCATGCCCGCGAACCATCTCGTTCTCACGGCACGCTTGTCAGTTGTCATTTGCCTCTCCAGTTTGTTCATCACTTGCGCTCGAATCGGGAGCCGCATCGGCAGTCTCAATGGGCCGCTGTTCCTGCGGCAGGCCCGCCGCAAGCGCCGCGCGAATTCGCTCATTCAGAGTTTCACGCTCCTCCAATGAATATTTCGAAGCGTCGATCGGCTCAAGAAACTCAACTAGAATTTCTCCCGGGCGCATGACCATGGAGCGCTTTTCCATAATCTTCTGCGCCCCCGAGCACGCAATCGGCACGATCGGCACGCCAGCCTTGATCGCCATTACCACCGCGCCCTTCTTGAACCGCTGCAGTCGTCCGTCCGGGCTGCGCGTCCCTTCTGGATAAATCAGAAACGACTGGCCCCACCGCATGGTTTCGGTCGCCTTTTCCACGCTCGCCACTGCTGATTCATGCGCGCTGCGATTCACGGGAATAAAATGCGCGCTTCGAAATGCCTGGCCGACAATGGGCCACTTGAAAAGCGATTGTTTCAGCAGCACCGCGATCCGCCGGGGGATCGCGCCGACCACCGCCGGCGCGTCCGCGGAGCTGGTATGGTTCGCCACAAACAGGCAGACTCCGGGCGGAATCCGTTCAGTCCCTCGCACACGCACCTTTACGCCCACTGCCCGCACGAAAAACATCACTCCCTTCACTCCTGCCCAATAAATCGGATCCGGATCCTTTGTGATTACGGTGTACACGAGCAAGGGCGGCCCAACGATCAGGATGTAAATCGAAAGAAAAACGGCGATGAACAGGGTGCGAAGCATGAAGCTGGCTGAACTTTCTCGAATCTTGCCGTGACGGTCAAGAGGAACGTGGAAACGTTTTCCAGCCTAATAAACGGCGCCGCCGCGGGTGACCCCATGAAGCAGCCCCTCGCGGATGTGCCGCGCCTTCTCGTTCGCGCGCCCGTCTTCTGTAACTCCATAAAATGTTTCTTTGATCTCTCCGAGCCGGAATTCAAGCGACACTTTTTTTCCTTCCCGGCCAACCCACAACTTCAGGAGATCACCCGGTTTCTGTTCCCGCAGCCAGCGATCGGTCCGGCGCGGCACTTCTCCGCCGTTCCAGGCGAGGATGGTGTCTCCCACCCACAGATCTGCCAGTGCCGCTGCGCCATCGGCAGCAACACTTTGCACTACCAGGGTGCCGGTTGCATCGCGCGCCGCGGTGAACCCCAGCGTCGGCCGCTGATGTTCAATAATCCGCAATTCCAATCCCGCCAGCGCCAGCACGTGTTGATAAGGAAACGGCTCAATCCCTGCCACATATTTTCCAAAGAACTCTTCGAACGAACCCCCAGCAATCTTCTCCACCGTCAAGCGAACGTCCAAACTGTCTCTGTAAGTTTTTCCGCGCTTCGCGAATTCCGAGTTCATCGCTCGCAGCACATCGTCCAGACTCTTCTCATTCTCGGTACGGTCGCGAATCAAGATGTCGAGAAGATCCCCCAGCACTTGCCCCTTCGTGTAGTAAGAAATGCTGTATTCCGGCTGGTTGTAGAGCGGATATTTCTCCAGCCAGGCATCCAGGCTCGATTGCTCCGCGCTTTGCCAGCGATTCGCAGGGCGGTTCTCCAATTCCGTGATCTGTGCGCCAAGGTCCGCGTAAAATTGCTCTTTGCTCCAGATTCCGCTGCGCACCAGCGTGTAGGCTCCATACGTGTTCGTTACACCCTCGGCAAACCACAAAGCGCGCGTATATTGTTCCTTCGCATAGTCTACCGGCTCCAAAGTCGCAGGCCGGATCCGCTTCACATTCCACAAATGAAAAAATTCGTGGGCGGCCACTCCCGGCAAGTATTCATCCGAGGGCACGCCAATGGCTGTCGAGTTCGCGTGCTCCATCCCACCGCCACCCGCACCTTTGCCGATGTGAAGAATGAAGGTGTAGCGCTCGAACGGCGCACCCTCCATCAACCGAAGCTCGTATTGGCAGATGCGCTTGAGGTCCTCCTCGACCTTTTTCTTTTTCCAATTGTCGCCATGAATCACAACCCAAATCTCTGGTTTGATCCCGGTCAATTGAAACCCCTGGAATTTCCCTGCCTCAATCGGGCCATCAGCAAGCTCGTCGTAGCTTGCAGCATCACCAAAGAAATTTCGGGCTCCGCCCATGGATTCCATGCCCTGCACAGATGCACCGGCGACCAGCCATAGTTCGGGGACGTCTGGCATGGCAATGTGCACAGCCTCGGAACGCCGATTCGCGACGTAAAGGAGAATCATCGCAGGGTTAATGAAGGCGTGCTCCGAGTTCAGCTGCGACGCAAACGGGCCAACCTCATCCCAGTAAGTGGCGTACTGAATCTTAATCGTGCCGCTTCCCCGGATCGTCCACGTTTGCTTGTCCATCTTTTCGATTGGCGCTCTTTCGGACCCGACGAATGCTACGACCTGCTGGACGCGGTCGCTAAAATCTCGGATCTGGTAGAGTGCATTCCACGCTGGCATCTGCACCGTCACCTCACCGTTCACATCCGGTATGGTCATCGTCACATGGAACTGGTGTCGCTCCGGATGTGCTAGCGATACTTCGTATCGGATGGTCGCGCTGCTTGAGGAGCAAAATCCAAGGAGAATAAAGGCGGAGAGGCATGCTTGAATACAAAATCGGTTCAGGACCGCCGGGAAAGTCACCGAGTTTTCGCCTCGCTGGCAACCGGAACAGCAGCACCGAGCTTCTTCAGAAGTTTTTCGCACAATCCATCAAAGCTGCCGTTGGACATGATGAGAAACAAATCGCCCGCCCTGGCCTCGGCGGCGAGATGTCCCGCAATCGCATCGGAGCTTGGAAATACGCGCGCATCCTTTCCTAATGCTCGGACGCTTTCGGCAACATTCTCCGGATCCAAACGGTTCTCATCGCCAAGCTGCTGCGCCCGAAACACCCCTCCGAGGATGACGCGATCTCCAAGCGCGAGCGCCTTAGGCAACGCTTCGCCCTTCACGTCCATTCGACGCTTCACGCTGCGAAACGTCGCGAGCGCCTTGGCAATCACCTCGGAGCTGATCCCGCGTCCATCTGCAACCGCCATCGCCGCCATCGCGTTCAATGCGTTGTGGCGCCCCGTCGCCACCAGCGCGAATTCCGCGAACCGTTTTGCGCGGTGAGCGACACGAAATTTCATCTTGTCGCCTTCCACCGCAAAGTCGCTCGCAACCCAATCGTTCGAAGCGCCAAATCCGTACGTCTCAACAGGACACAACGCTTTCTCAGTCGCACGCCGCAGCGCAGGACCCGACTCCTCCGCGTCTCCCCAGATCACCACGCGCCCTCGCCTCGGCACCAGATTGACCAGTCGTCGAAACGCCAGTTGATAGGTCTCAAAATCGGGATAGATGTCCGCGTGGTCGTATTCGAGCGACGTAATGATCAGATCGTCTGGATGATAGTGAAAGAATTTCGGTCCCCGGTCCCAGAACGCCGTCTCGTACTCGTCGCCTTCCAGGATGAATTCCGCGCCTCCGCCCAGTCCGTAACTCTTCCCAAAATTATCCGCGACGCCTCCCACAAGAAAGTTCGGCTTCTTCCCTGCCGTTTCGAAGATCCATGCCAACATCGCCGTCGTAGTGGTCTTTCCATGCGTCCCGCCGACCACAATCGAGTGCTTCCCCGGAAGAAACACTTCCTCCAATATCTCCGGCAGCGAGCGATACGGGATTTTTCTGTCGAGCACCTCCTCGAGCTCGGGATTCCCACGCGCGATAATGTTGCCGATGACCGCCAAATCCGGCGCCGGCTGCATGTGCGCCGCATCAAACGAATTGAAAAACGAGATCCCCAGGCTTTCGAGAAGTGTGGAAGCCGGCGGATACACCCCCGCATCCGAACCCGTCACGCGGTACCCGCTCTCGCGCAACATCCCCGCCAGCGGCGCCATCGCCGATCCGCCAATTCCAATCAGGTGCACATGTTTGCCGTCGCTCAAGCCACCACCGCCGGTTCCAAAAATTCGAGCGTTCCTTCGCCTTCCGCGTCCAGCCGCGCCTCGATTCCCAAAGGAACAGTCAGCAAGGGCCGCGGCGTGTGCCCCACCGGCGCACCAAATACCAGAGGGACCCCCAGCGGCCGCAGAATCCGCGCACAAACGTCGCGCACCGTGGCAGATCCGGCCACTGTCGGCTCAGACTCCGGAAATTCTCCCAATACAATCCCGCGCACCCCTTCAAATTTTCCAGTTTGCTTCAGATGCATCAGCACACGGTCCACTTGGTATGGTTTCATGGCACGGTCTTCTAAAACCAGTATCGAATCCTTCGTGTCCAATTCCCACGGCGTTCCGATCGTCGCCTCCAGCATGGTCATGCATCCGCCTAGAACTCTTCCTACAGCCTCTCCGGCCAGCATCGGTTCTCCTCGCAACCGGAGCTTCCAGCCCGCTTCGGTCCTGCGGATGGCTTGCAAAAAGGAATTCTCGTCATATCCCTTGGGCACACCCGGGCCAGAGTTCAATCCTGCCGCGAGCATGGGCCCGTAAAAAGTCACCCAGCCACATCGCCGCCAGAGATAGATATGCAGGGACGTAATGTCACTAAATCCGATCACGCACTTGGGGCTTGCGAGACTCCTCTCCAATTCGAAATCCAGCAGGTAATTCGAACCGTAACCGCCGCGCAGTGCGACGAGCCCGTCCACTTGATCGGAATTCACCGTTGCGAGGAAACCGTTCACTCGATCCAGTGAAGAACCGGCGAAAAATGCTTCCGCTTTGCTGTCCTGATTCGCGACCACTTGAAAAGCGTGCCGCTTCAATTCCGTAAGACCGGCAATCATGTCCACAGCCGGTGCGGGGGAAGCCGGAGCAAACACTCCTATCCGGGAACCAGCAGCAAGTGCTTTTGGTTTTCGGGGGACACGCTGGTTTTCGGTCATTCGTGACGGCCCTCGGAGGGAATCACCTCGGTAACGATGCCTTTCCGATTGAGCTGGGCCACAATCTTCTCCTGTTGGCTGTAACTTACGTCGGCTTCGAATTCGACAATGGAGTTCAGGCCCACCATCGAGGTGCGAAAATGCCGCATGGGAACCTTCATCCCAGCCATCAGTTGCTGCACTTCGGTTGCTACGCTATCCGCGTGGCTCGTCGTGATTCGAAATACCATGATCCGCCGTTTCAAGTTGAGACGATCTGCCGCCCACCCGACCACAATCAGTCCAAAGAGCACGAGACCTGTCGCATAGACAGCGACGCCATAAAGACCCCCTCCCGCCGCCATTCCGATTGCCGCTTCGACAAGGATCGTCGCCGCCGTGGTCAATCCTACAACCCCGCCGGACTCGCGCAGAATAGCCCCGGCCCCTAAAAAGCCGATGCCCTGAACAATGTTCGATGCGATTCGCGTGCTACCCGTATCCCCGAGGAGGTGCGCGATTTCCCCCGACAGGATGGTGAACAGCGCAGTGGCGAGGCAGACGAAAAGACTTGTCCGAATACCCGCCGGCCGGCGTCGCAATTCGCGTTCGATGCCGATGATCGCGCCTAGCGCCGCCGCTACCGTCAATCGCAAGAATATTTCGTGAAGCGAAAGCATCGCCCCCGGCGCCCCATCGCCCGCCTCAGCGCGATTCTACAGAGTTACAGTTTGAATTGCGTCAATTTCGCAAAGTGGCGTGCTCTGGCGTGTATCTCATTGCGCTTCAAATGTCGCAGCCGGTCCAGCCCAAACTTCTCGACGGCAAAACTACCCAGCACGGAGCCGTATACCATCGCGCGGCGTAGCGCGGCGTCACTTTTATCGCCGCACCCAGCCAGATAACCCATGAACCCCCCCGCAAAGCTGTCACCGGCGCCCGTCGGATCGTGCGGTTCCTCCAGCGGAAATGCCGGCACGCAGAATACGCCGCGCTTGTCCACCATCATCGCTCCGTACTCCCCGCGCTTTACCACCAGCGTCGTCGGTCCCATTTTGAAAATGTGCTTCGCCGCCCGCAGCAAATTATGTTCGCTCGAAAGCTCTCGCGTCTCCGAATCGTTGATCATCAGGATGTCCACGTGTTTGAGCGTTTCCCGAAGTTCCGCATTCGTCCGCTCAATCCAATAGTTCATCGTGTCCAGTGCCGCCAGCTTCGGCCGCACTTTCACCTGATGCAGCACGTCGCGCTGCAAGTCCGGGGCAATGTTCGCCAGAAAGACGAATTTTGAATTGCGATATTTTTCCGGCAGCTTCGGCTTGAAGGCCGCGAACACGTTCAGCTCCGTCGTCAGCGTCACGCGTTCGTTCAAATTTTCCGAATAGCGCCCCGCCCAGAAAAAGGTCTTGCCTGTCGCACGCTCCAGACCATCGATGTCGATGGTCCGGCCTCGAAAGATCTGGGCGTCCACTTCCGTGAAGTCGTCGCCCACGATGCCAACCAGGTTTACGTGCGTAAAAAAACTCGCCGCGACTGCAAAATACGTCGCCGCGCCACCCAGCGCCCGGTCCACTTTTCCGTACGGGCTTTCCAGCGCGTCGAACGCCACCGAACCCACCACGAGCAAGGACACAGTGTTCTCCTAAGAAAGGTACGGCCCAAGGATCGCCGCCAACTTCTTTTTTGTAGCCGCTGGCACGAGCTTCAAATCCGTCACCAGCGCATGCTGCAGCGCCGATCCGCACTTGCAGCTTCGTTCCGCCGGCAGCGTGCGCACCGCCGACCGCAGCACCCGCTGCGCGTTCTCCGCATTCTGGTTCAGCGTCGCAATAATCTGCGACGCCGTCACCGATTCGTGCTCCGGATGCCAGCAATCGTAGTCCGTAATCATCGCAATCGTGGCGTAGCAAATTTCCGCTTCGCGCGCCAACTTTGCTTCCGTCACGTTGGTCATCCCAATCACTTCGAACCGCAATTGCCGGTGCACGTGCGCTTCCGCCAGCGTCGAAAATTGCGGCCCCTCCATGCAAATGTACGTTCCGCGCCGGTGCACTCTCACGGCTTCGTGCACGCAGGAATCGGACAGAATTCCGGCCAGCCGCCCGCAAACCGGATGCGCAAACGCCACGTGCGCCACCAACCCTTCGCCAAAAAATGTCGAAACGCGGTGCTTCGTCCGATCGTAAAACTGGTCCGGAACCAGAAACTCTCCCGGCCGCAAATCCTCCTGCAACGACCCCACCGCGCTCACGGAGATTATGCGCTCCGCTCCCAGTAGCTTCATCGCATAAACGTTCGCCCGGTAATTGATCTCTCCCGGCAGGATGCGGTGCCCGCGCCCATGCCGCGCCAAAAACGCCACGCGCTTCCCTTCCAGCGTCCCGAGCACAATCGCATCCGAAGGATCGCCAAACGGCGTCTTCACTCGAATCTCCCTCGTCTCTGTCAAACCACTCATCGAATACAATCCGCTTCCGCCAATGATGCCGACGGCTGCCTCGTTTTCCTTCTTGGCACTCTTTGCCTTCCTCGTCTTTTTCGCCGCCATGCTCATTTTCTCCGTGGGTACTGCAGGTTGTTCCTTTAGTTGGCCAATCCGCTCTTGGTTAGAATTTCCCTCACCGCTGTAAACGGATCTTTTTTCCGCTCCGCAACTTCCGCGGCAAGCTCCGTGAGGCGCTTCTCTCCGCCCGCCCCGCCCAGCGCGCGTTCCAGCAATCTCGATTCCAGCAGCTCGATCAATCTTTTCTTCCAATGCTCCACGTGCTTTCGCTCTCGTTCGCCGCTCGCTGCAAAATGTTTCTGAAATTTCGCAACTGTCTCTGCCAATTCCGGGATGCCCTTGTTCTCCGACGCCACTGTCCGAAGCACGGGCGGATGCCAGCCGTCGCGCGGCATCACCAGCGACATCATCGCCAGCAGTTGCTGCTCCAGCCGGTCCGCCCCTTCGCGATCGGCTTTGTTGAGCACAAAAATGTCGCCAATCTCCATCAGCCCGGCTTTCATATTCTGAATGTCATCCCCGAGACCCGGCACCATCACCACCAGCACGCAATCCGCAAGCCGTACGATGTCAATCTCGTCCTGACCAACGCCGACCGTCTCGATCAACACGTGCTTTTTTCCCGCGGCATCCAGCAACAACGCCACCTCCGCCGTCGCGCGCGCCAGTCCGCCCAGAAATCCCCGCGTCGCCATCGAACGGATAAACGTCCCCGCGTCGCCCGCGTGCCCCTGCATTCGAA
>WNEZ01030239.1_pt1 | contig 10755 bp, 5 predicted proteins | sample 5400521 | NCBI WGS metagenome assembly WNEZ01 (sample SAMN13153339, study PRJNA577476) | soil metagenome | isolation source: 120 cm saprolite under Douglas fir tree site 2 hole 1 replicate 1 | place: USA:California | collected 2015-04-18
GCCATGCTGATCATTCCTGCGCTCTCTATTGTGCTGGCGTTCGTCCTGTACATGGGCTCGCGGACGATTGTGGCCGACATCGACCGGCGTGAAACGCTCGCGCACAATCTTGCAGTGGAGACCAACTAACAGCTGGCCCACACCTCTCGTGTACCAGATGAATAATAGCAGTTGCTGCGCCCAAAAGCTTGTGCCAGTATGAATTTGTAAAGCTCGCCCGAAGCCACAGCAGCTCTCAGCAAAGGAATTTCAATGTGGATGCCCATTTATAAAAGTGCATGGCAATTACCCTGCTCGCCGGACAGTCTGTTGCGACGGCGCAAGATGGCAGAAAAGAGCGGCCAAGTCATAAAGCGCATCTGAATCTCATCTAAAATTGGATGTAGGGTTACTTGGAAGGCGCAGTAAGGGAGTTCCAGTGGTACTAATACTAGCTGCAAGCCGTTGCCCAGCTTAGTGTTCCACTTTCTGTAGAGTCACTGGCGACAATCTATTGAATATGGGATTCGCTATACTTTACTATAAAGCTCTTGTAAATCGCCTGGGATGCAACCTAAGCCTGAGTTGGGTTTGAGAAAGACCAAAATCTGCCGGAGGTGTTGCCGTGGAGCAATCTCGCACGATGGTTCGTGTAAGCGCATTCCTGCTTGTACTCACGCTCGTATTTTTTGTGGGCGGAGTTTCGGCTCAAGCCCCAACTGGCTCTCTGAGGGGTCTAACCACCGACCCATCGGGTGCGGCGGTCGTGGGTGCAGAGGTTAAGGTCACGGATAACGCGACTCACGCCGAATACACGACGGTCTCCGGCGCGGACGGGCAGTTTACGGTCGCCAATCTAAACCCCGGGGTTTACACCGTGACGGTCACCATGAAGGGGTTCCGAAAGGGCGTCTTCGCCGATGTCAAGATTATCGTCAGCCAGATCTATGACTTAGCAGCTAAACTGGAAATCGGCGAGTTGACCAATACAGTCGTGGTTGGGGCTGGTCAGGAAGTGGTGGAGACACAGTCAGCGACTGTCGGTGCTTCGATCACAGGGCGCGCCATTACGGAGCTGCCCTTTACCTCCCGCAGCGTCCTCGACTTGGCCACGTTGATGCCCGGCGCTGCCACCACCGGCCGCGCCCGTCAAACCTCGTTTGACGGCCTCCCCAAGGGTGCCCTCAACATCACCTACGATGGGATCAATGCCCAGGATAACCTTTTGAAGTCCAACGACGGCTTCTTTACGATTACGCGGCCTAGCGTGGACGCAGTGGAAGAGTTTAGTATTTCCACGGCCGCCAACGGCGCTTCGGAATCCGGCCAGGGCGCAGTGCAGATCAAGTTGGAAACGAAGCGTGGCGGCAACGCTTTCCACGGCGGCGTCTGGGAGTACTTCCGCAACGACGCCCTGAACGCAAACTATTTCTTCAACAACGAGACGACGCCGCAGCAGCCCAAACAGAAGCAGCGTTTGAATCAGTACGGATACAAAATCGGCGGTCCTATCCTCAAGGACAAACTCTTCTTCTTCACTGATTTTGACTTCTACTCCAGCCCTCAATCACGGTCGTTTTTCCGCGAGATTCTGACCCAGGACGCGGCGAACGGATTGTTCACCTACGCGACAAGCACACCGCAGGTGGGGAACGCGTGGACGACCTGCGTGACCTCCAGTCCGCGTAACGGCGGCAACGCTGCCTGCACGGTAAACCTCTCTCAATTTGCGGCCGCGAATGGGTTAACCTTCACCGCCGACCCGGTCATTGCAGGCATCTTGGCCAATGTTGAAGCTGCTCGCGGGAATTCGAGCATTTCAACCGGAACGGTGTTTAACCCTTGGCTCGATCAAGCGACGTTTAACCAGCCGGGCACGGCCACGCGGAAATTCCCGGACTTCCGGTTCGACTGGCAAGCCGCCAAGAACCACCAGATTACGGCAATTTATCACTACTCGAAGTTCATTTCGTCGCCCGATTTCCTGAACAATTTGAATCCATTTCTGCCTGCTGCGCCGTTCAGCAAGCTGTTCGGGAGCCAGATTTCCAACCGCAATCAATATACCGTGGCTTGGCGCTGGAACATTGGCACGACCATGAGCAATGAACTGCGCTTCGGTTTCCAGACCGCACTCGTGGCGTTCTTCCCGGACGAGGATCCGAGTCTATACCCGGTCGGGAACACAAATCTTGGCAAGGTCCCTGTACGGCCCGTATTTAATGGTGGGCTTTTTCCGGGTGTGGTGGCGGCAAACTCCCAACCGTTACTGGGGTTTAATGCCCAAGGCCGGAATACGCCACTTGGCACAATTCTGGACAACTTTAGCTGGACCAAAGGTAAGCACAGCTTGACCTTCGGCGGCGAAGCAACTGAAATCCGTTTCCACCAGTTCCTCAAGGGCCAACGCCTCGTCCAGACGGCAAACATCGGAATCGTGGCGGGTTCGGGCGACCCCGCTGGCGGTCAGTTCGCCACTAGCAAATTCCCAGGGATCGGCGGCGCTTCGCTGACCGGTATACAGCAACTTTACTCTGCGCTCACGGGACGCGTCTCAAGCTACACAGGATTCGTTTCCGTTGATCCAGCCCAGAAGCAATACGTGCCCGGCGCGTCGAATCTGCAGGCAGGCAAGCAACATGAATTCGGGATCTATGCCTCCGATTCGTGGCGAATCCGTCCTACGTTCACGTTCACCTATGGTCTGCGTTGGGAATACCAAGGCTCTCCCTACGATACCCTCAACGATTCATTTTCTCTGGTGAATGGGTTCCCGGATATCTTCGGAGTTTCCGGTCTCAATAACTTATTCAAACCAGGTACTTTAGCTGGATCAATATCCAGCGTTCAGCTGAATAACGGGCGGAGTTGGTACAACACGGATATGCACGACTTCGCACCGAGCGTCGGCTTGGCCTGGCAGCCCAACACTTCGCTCCCGCTGCTCCGGAAGATCTTCCCCGGAGGAGGCAAGACTGTGATCCGCGGGGGTTACAGCATCACCTATACGCGCGAGGGCTTCAACAACTTCAACAGTATTGCTTTTGGAAATCCGGGGATCGACGCCACTGTCGTCGGGACCCCTCTCTCGGAAGCCTGCAATGCTGCGACGGCCGGAAATTATGGTTTTGGCTGCGTCAGCTTTAATGGCCTGACCAGTGGTGGACAGTTGACAACGCTGACGACCGCACCGGCAACGTTTCCTGCCACTGGCACTCTTCCTGTCTTGTCGTTCTCGGGCCAGGCAGTGAACGTCTTTGATCCGAATCTAAGGACTCCGCGCGTTCAATCCTGGTCCGTCGGCATTCAGAGGCAGTTAAGCCAGGATACGGTGCTTGAAGTTCGTTACGTGGGCAATCATGGGACCGGACTCTGGCGCCAGGACAACCTGAATGAAGTCAATATCATCGAGAATGGCTTCTTAGGCGAGTTCAACAAGGCGAAGGCCAATCTTGCGGCGAATATAGCCGGTGGATGCACTGCGCGGTTTGATCCAGTCGCTGGCTGCAGCACCAATGCCCTGCCGATCATGACCGCCGCTTTCAACGGCCTCACCTTGCCTAATGGGTTCGGCAACGGCACGTTTATCTTCGACTTGAACAACGGCTTGGCCGGAGCTTTTGCGAATTCCTTGGCAACGAGTGCCACTTTCATGTGCAGATTGGCGGGCCCCAGTGCTTTTCCAAGCATCGGGGTCATAAACCCTTGTGGCGCGATCACTGCGGCACCCGTTACATTCCCAGCCAACCTCTTCATGGTTAACCCGCAGGCGACAGGTGGCGCATTCCGCTTCTACAATGGGACGCAGTCCACCTACAATGCCCTGCAAGTTGAAGTTCGGCGCCGCTTCTCGAAAGGATTCCAGTTGAGCGCCAACTACGCCTTCTCGAAGTCCCTAACCAACTACTATGGAGACAGCTCTGTGAATTTTGTGCCGTTCACAACGCTACGCAATCAGCAGAACGACAAAGGCCCGTCGCCGTGGGATCTCCGCCACGTCTTCAAGGCAGACGGCATCTATGAGCTGCCCTTCGGTCCGGGCCATCGGTGGTCCACGTCCAATGGCTTCGCGAACCGGGTCATCGGAGGCTGGCAGGTCAGCTCCATCCACCGTCTCCAGTCGGGCCGGAACTTCTTGCTCACCGGCGGACTCGGGGGCACCCTCAACCAGAATGATTCCGGCGTGGTGCTGAACGGGATAACAGTCAACCAGCTTCAGAGCATGCTCGGCGTTCGCAAGACCGCAGACGGCAAGGTATTCTATTTCCCTGCCAATCTGATTGCCGCCAACGGCGCAGCCGATCCCGGGACGATTGCCCCTTGCTCTACCGCTGGCCAACTTTGCAAGAGAGTGTTCCTTACCGGGCCGCGCTTCTACCGCGCGGACTTCAGCCTGGCCAAGAAGACCAACATCACCGAGCGCGTGAATTTCGAGATCCGCGCGGAAGCTTTGAATGCCTTTAACACCATCAACTTCTTCTTCCCGAACGACGCGGCGACCTCCGTCAACCCGGTCTCTGTCACCGGAACAACCTTTGGTCGCATCACCAATGCTTTCCAGGATCCCAACACGACCGACGACAACGGCGGGCGCATCGTCCAGTTGGTCTTCCGCATCAACTTCTAACTTTTTTCCTCCCGGGGAATGCCGGTAGCATGGAAAGGGGGTGGCCACCAGGTCGCTCCCTTCTTTTTTGACAATCGAGAGTGCTTTAGTATCCATATTGCGGCGCGATCCACGGAGCGGCTATGCGATTTCAACGGTTGTTTCTTCTCGCTGCCGGACTGACCATTGCCGGGGTGAGCTACGCCCAGGGGCCCTGGGCCAAGAAAGATTGGAAGCGATGGTCTGCCGACGAATGCAAGAAAGTTCTGGAAGACTCGCCCTGGGCACGCCGATTGGTTCAGTCCGACCCGAAAATGGCAAATTTTGCATCACGCACGCGTGGAACCCAAGGGGCTGGGTCGGAAGCTGAACTGGCTGTTTATTACGTCGTGCAATTCCGCTCTGCCCTGCCCATACGCGAGGCGGTTGCGCGTCAATTGCTGATTCAAAACAAATACGACCAGATGGAGGCGATGCAAAAAGAGGCCTTGGAAAAGCAGGTGAAGGGGTTCCTGGACCGGGATTACAACGATGTGATCGTGGTCCACGTGGTCTACGGTTCGAATATTCAGGAATACAACCGGGACCTCGCCACGTTCTGGCAAACCCACTATTCCGAGGGAACCGTGCCCTCGGAGGCGTTCCTGAATGGTCCGAGGGGACAAAAGCTCGTTCCGCAGCGCCTCATTTCGCCGAAGGGCGGCGGCGCCCAGGAATTTGAGTTGATCTTCCCCCGAATGGTGGACGGCAAACCCCTGCTCGAACCTGGTGACAAGACACTCGCGGTCGAATTTGTCTCTCCAGCGATCGGCCAGGTGGATTCTTTCCGTGTCTTCGTGGAATTCAAAGCCGACAAAATGATGCTCGACGACCAGCTCGTTTATTAGCCCGTTTCCGCCGCCCACCTCTTCTTTTTCGCGCGTCGTTTTGTTAGCTTTAGCGTCAAACCGGGTAGGGGTCACAGGTCCAATCAGAATTATCTCCTGGGCCGCTTCCCTCTTGCGTGGGCAAGCAGGCACGGAGGCACATCCATGAACTCTACAAGTGCCATGCGCTGGGCACTTGCTTTGGCGGTGGCAATTATTCTTGCCGGGCTCACCGCGCCCCGGGCCTCCGCCCAGGTGGATGTGCGTGGGCAAATCCTTTTTCCCGATGGCAACACCCCGAACGAGGTCGTCCGGTTTTACCTCACCAGCGACGACGGCCGCGTCAACGAATACCGTTATTCGGACTCCAACGGGCGTTTCATCCTCGAACGCCTCAGCAATCGTGTCAGCTACACCATCGCTGTGGACAGCGACGGCTCCAGCTACGGCTCAACGCGTTACACCTTTATGCCCGCGTACGAGCAGGTGGTCCGTCTGACGCTCAACCCCTTGCCGCGCAAGGCCGGGGCTCCGCCAAGCGCCACCGTTTCCGCCGCTTCCGGTTACAAGCCGGTCCCCAAAGCCGCTTCTTTCTATGACCGCGGCATGAAGGAAATTGAGAAGAAACACTATGATGCAGCAGAGGGCCTGCTGCGCCAGGCCAGCGAAGCGGATCCGAAGTACCTAGCGCCCTTGAACGATCTTGGGGTATTGCTGATGCAGAAGAAGAATTACGCCGAGGCCGAAAAGGTTTTCCAGCAGGCACTCGCCGCCGACCACAAGTCCGTTCACGCGCTCCTGAATCTGGGCATCACGCGAATTCACTTGGCCAAGTATGAAGAGGCCGCTGACCCGCTTCGCGAGGCTTTGCGGCTCGAGCCCGGCCTCGTGGCCGCCCACCAGAATCTCGGCGCAGCGCTTGTGGAAACCGATCAGTTTGACGAAGCCCAGTCGGAGTTGCTCCGCGCCGCGAAATCTCCAGACGCCGATCAGGCGATGGTGCAGCTTTATCTCGGTAAGCTATATGCGCGCACGGGTGATTTTGATAAATCCATCGCCTCCTTCAATAATTATCTGGAAAAAGCCCCCAAAGCCGCTAATGCCAACGATGTCCGCGCACTCATCGCGCGCATGCAGGACCTCAAGGCCAGGAAACACTAGAAACCTCAAACAGACTGAGAGCTAAGGGCGCGGCCTTATCTGAACTCCCGTTATAGCGCGAGGATAACCCGGCGCTCCCAAAATAAAAAGGAGGTGAAAACCGTGCGGTTCTCACCTCCCGGGGTGGGGTGGGGTGTTACAGGACAAATCCTTCGGCAGTCCAGCAAACCTGCCCTGCCAGGCAGGTTTGCGGCCTCACTCGCTTCTCGCTCTCGCAAGGCGGTAAGAGACTCACCACCAGAGGGCTTGTCTTGCCGATTTTTTAGCACCGCAAAGCTCGGGTGTCAACGGCAAAAAATGGCGCGTCATAACTCGTTAAAAATGTCCTCTCTGGGGAGTCCGAAGGGTTGTCCGCTGAGGCCGCTGGATTCGCGATCCGGGACTTCAGCAATGAGAAAGGCAAGAACGCCGGTTCGAACGGAAATGAAGGCTCCCAAGCCACGGGTGTTGCGCTCAGCGCAGGCGCTATCCCGATTGTTTAGCCTGGTCTAGGATTTCGCGCACGAGTCGGCCGAGCATCGTCGGGCTATAGGGCTTTTGGAGATACCTGCCGGATGGACAGGCAGCCTCGAGAGCCGCCGAATCCTGGGAATAACCGCTCGTAAGGAGCACTGGAAGATCCGCGAACCGGCTCAAAAGTTTTGCCGCCGTGGCGGTGCCCCCGAGCTTGGGCATGACCACGTCTAGAACCGCGATCGCCGGCGTTTCACTCTCGCACAGGCGCAAAGCCTCCTCGCCATCCGCAGCGGAGAGTACGCGGTATCCCAGGCTCAGGAGCGTCTGACGAGCCATCTCGCGAATCGATTCGTGATCTTCGGCAAGGAGCACCGTTTCCGTGCCTCGCATTTCCCCACGCGTAGGCACGGGGTTTCGTGTGGATGGAGCTTCGGACACAGCGTCCATCACAACTGGAAAGTAGGCGCGGAAGAGGCTGCCCTGACCAGGCTCACTGTAGACGTGGATGAAGCCGCCGTGCTGCCTGACGATCCCGTAGACTGTCGCCAGGCCCATGCCGGAGCCTTTTTCTCGTTCCTTGGTCGTGAAGAACGGTTCGAAAATACGCTCGCGCGTCTCCGTATCCATGCCGACGCCGGTGTCGGAAACAGAGAGAACGGCGTAACGGCCGGGCGAGGTGTGGGGATAAAAGTGGCAGTAGGAATCGTCGAGCTCGACCATCTCAGTCTCGATCATGAGCCGCCCACCCTCGGGCATGGCATCCCTCGCGTTTAGGCACAGGTTCATGAGCACCTGCTCGATTTGCGTGGCATCCGCCTTGATGGATTCCACCGGCGCGGTAATCACTTTGAATTCGATGTCTTTGCCGATCACCTTGTCGAGAAAAGCAACCAGGCTGCTCGCTATGCTGTTGAGATCGACGTTACGAGCCTGCAGCACCTGTCGCCGGGCGAACGCCAGAAGCTCACGTGTGAGAACCGCGGCGCGGCCGGCCTGTTCGCGAATGCGCGAAAATCGCTCGGCGACCTGCGGATTGCCACGGCTCTGTTCGAAGCCCAGTTCAGCCCATCCCAGAATAGCGCCGACAACATTGTTGAAATCGTGTGCGATGCCGCCCGCAAGTTGTCCAATTGCTTCGAACTTCTGCACCTGCCTCAGCTGCCTCTCCATCGCGCGGACCTCGGTGACGTCTTCGGCGATCACTTCGACCGAGGGATGCTGCCCTGCAAGGTTGACCCAGCGAAGATGCAGGCGTACCGCGACCATCCCTCCGTCCCGCCGCCGCCACTCCGTTTCGGCCCCGTACACCTGTCCCTGTTCGCGGCAGGCCATCATGAACTTGGCGTATTGCTCAGGATAGCGAAAAATGTCGCGCACCAGGTTCAGCGCGCGCAAGTCATTGGCGGTGGAACATCCCAGGATGCGCGTGATCGCCGGGTTGTAATCAAGGAAGGAGCCGTCCACGGCAATCCGAAAAATCCCGTATGCCGAGTGCTCGACCAGATCCCGATTACGCGCTTCAGACAAGCGGAGAGCCTCCTCGCTGCGGTGTCGTTGCGTGATGTCGATAGCTACGGAGCTGGCGAGGTTGAGAGTTCCGTCTTCAGAGCGATGCGGGTAGTAACTGGCGAGCCAGTGATGGATGACGTTGGGTTCCAGACGGGTCGGACCCTGGACTTCGACGTTGAGAATGGATTCTCCGTTTCGAAAGACGCGATGAAGGTATGCTTCGACCGTATCGGCGATCTGAGGCGCAACGTCATGGAGCTTGAGCCCCACGTGCGCGGCGGCGGTGAGGCCGTCCATCTTGGAGACTTCCTCGTTCACGCGCACGAAGCGCAAGTCGCGGTCAAAGAGGCACAGGCAGATGGGCATGGTGCGGTAGAGGAAATCGAGTTCGGCAAGCTGCCGGCGGGTCCGCGCTTCGCTGTCCGCGAGCGCGGCCTGGTCCATCACGGCCTTATCTCGAAGCGCTTTCTCTTGGATGGCCCGCCTCACCGCGCCCGGGGCGCGCGAAAGGCGATCTTTCAGAACGTAGTCGTGAACTCCCTGCTTGATGCACTCAACCGCGGCTTCTTCTCCAAGCGTTGCCTCTAAACCATTCCAGGTGGGAAGGCGATAATCGGAAAGAATCGCGTCGAAATTTCCCCGTTGTACGGCATTGATGAATTGTTCTTTATTCTCGGCCAGCGTGTAGTCAACGAGTAGCCCGGAACCCTTGAGTTCGGCCAACAAGAGATCAACGTCATTCTGATCATGTTCCAAGAGCAGCACGCGCAAGGGCGTGCCGGTTTCTTGGTCTCGTGCTTCAGTCAACGCGCTAGGATTCATGGAACCTCCCCTGAGTTCGCCGGCGGAGGACACCGCTCCCCGCGTGACGTTTCTCCGCCGCTCCGTAAAACGCTGGGCGAGAAATGCAAAGGAATGCGGTTTTGCCGCACACGACCCTCTCAATCAGTTCTCGCCGGACCATCTGACTTGGGTTCATAACTTCTTACCGGGAAACTGCGGTGCTTCCCTCGGACACGCCGGCCCGGCTGGGGGCAGACACTCCTTGCCGCAAATTCGACTCCACGGAATCAAGGAGCGCTGCAAACGATCTGCCGTCCTTCGCCGACCATGTGCCGACGCTCAATCGCAAATCGAGCGGGCCCCGCGGCGATCGGGATTCGTTGAGCGCAGCGAGATGCTTCTCGACACGCTGGCGAATGATAGGCGCGCTGGGCGCTGCGGCATCCACCGCGAGAAAGGCGAATTGTTTTTCGCCAAGCCGCGCGACGATATCGCTCCGGCGGCAGCTGGATTGCAAGAGCGCGGCGACGTCCTGGAGGGCGTGGTCTCCGGCCCCCGGGCCGAACACTTCCCGGAGCGTTTTTAGGTTTTCGAAAAGCGCGCAAAGCAAAATAAGCGTGCCTCCGGTGTGATGCGCTTCTTCCTGGCAGCGCGCCCCCAGCGTGAGAAACCCCTCCCGGGTGTAGAGACCAGTAAGGGGATCCCGAAGAAGGTCCGCAAGCCCCTCCATCGTGTTCCGCTCGAGAGCCGTGCGCAGAACGCCCTTCATGGCCTGCTCATTCATGGATCCTTTCAGGAGATATCCCATCGCCCCTTCGGCAAGACTTTGTGCGGCGCGTTGTTTTTCGGAAGGGTCCGCAAAGACGATCAGCGGCACGCCGGGCGCGGAGCGGCGAACCAGTCGCACCGCGTCATACGGGTCGCGAAGACTCAACCCCAAATCGAGAAAAATAACTTCTGGATTCACAACGTTGATCGTCGAAACCAGATTGGAGATCGTGGATACGATGGTGAGTTCGAGGTTGTTCTCCGGACCAGCGAAGAGCGTGCGCAGGATCTGGCTGGCTTCACTTGGATTGCCCTCGGCCAAGAGCAAAACGACAAGTCCACACCCGCCAGGAGGGGCACGGCGGCGCTGATAGCGGCGGCAATCCACCCGATTTGAGATCTCATCCGGAAGCGACCACGACGGCGAGACTGGAGAGGGCAGTCCTCTAGACAGCGAAAGACAGGAAGGGGTTGATCTATTGTCGCGCAGTCTTCGAGAGTGTCAAGAGTATTGGACTGAGAGGGCGCGGAATTGCTAAGTGGCGGCCGCGCGAGTCTCGCTGCGCCGCAGGAGGAACGCGAGCATGCCCGCGAGTAAGCCGCCGGCGATGATGATGCCCTCCCAGG
>WNEZ01005906.1_pt1 | contig 10752 bp, 5 predicted proteins | sample 5400521 | NCBI WGS metagenome assembly WNEZ01 (sample SAMN13153339, study PRJNA577476) | soil metagenome | isolation source: 120 cm saprolite under Douglas fir tree site 2 hole 1 replicate 1 | place: USA:California | collected 2015-04-18
GACTTCTAAAACGCGCCTCTCGGTCTCCACAGAGATGTAGTGGGTCTTGTTGAGGACGCGGGAGACCGTAGCGGGCGAGACTCCGGCGCGTTTGGCCACTTCCCTCATTGTGTGGCCCATGCGTTTTCCTCCGCGAAAAGCGACTCTGCTGTCGACGTGGCGCTGCGGTAGCGATCCCGTCCCAGGCGATGGACAGCGATGGGAAAGCGCTTTCCGCCAGCGATAGTCACTGCGCGCCAAGCTATCACGATTTGAGGGTGTAGACTACGAGCATCGAAAAATAACATTCAGCAGAGAAAAAAAACTTGACAAAGCTCAGCCAGCATTGATAAAGGGATAGCAAGCAACCGGTTTCTGAAACCGATTGCATAAAGGCTCTCATCTGCGACTTTGCCGGTGATATGACGGATCGCAGGAATTTCAATGGTTCGCTTGGAAGGCGAACAGCTGTGCGAGATTCGATGGCCGGTGCAGCAGAGGGTTTGTTCGGTGATCGGTGCCTTCTGGGGGGGGATATGCGATTCAATCTGTCCTTGCTGAGGTTTCTTTCCTTTAGTCTTCTCCTTGCATTTTCGGGGATGGCGGCTCGAAGCCAATCCGACCGCGGTACCATCGCCGGCACGGTCCTAGACAGTTCCGGCGGCGTAGTTGCCAATGCCAACGTCACTGCAACCGACAGTGCGACCGGAGCCACGTATTCCGCGACCACCGGCCCAACGGGAGGCTTCCGGCTTTACGACTTACGAGTCGGCGTCTACGGTGTGAGCGTCTCGGCGCCGGGCTTCAAGACCGTGGATAAAACCGGCGTCGTGGTGCAGATCAACACAACCGCCTCGCTCGATTTCTCGCTGCAGCCAGGCGACGTGAAAGAAACACTGACTGTTGTTGCCGACGCGCCGGGCCTGCAGACGGAGTCGTCCGAAATCGGCACCGTGGTGGACAAGAGACAGATCCAGGACCTGCCGTTGGCCCTCAATTCTACGGGACAGAGCCACTTGCGCTCCACGGAATCGTTCGTATTCTTGACACCCGGAACGGCAGGCCCGGGGACCAACAGCGACTCCGCCTCTTCCGGAATTTTTGAGTCCAAGCTGTCCGGCGGGCAGAACTTCAGCACAGAAGTGATCCTTGATGGGGCGAGTATCGCTCACGCCGAGCTGGGCTCGACATTCGATGAAAATGCTCCTTCTGTTGAGGCTCTAAGCGAATTCAAAGTTACGACCTCCACAATTCCGGCGGAGTTTGGCAGAACCTCCGGGGGCGTGGAGAGTTTTACTACCAAGTCCGGGACAAACGCTTTTCACGGTACTGCCTTTGACATTTTGCGCAACGACAAGATGGACGCGAATTCCTGGACGAACGATTTGAATAAAACGCCCAAGCCGAGAGATCATCAAAACGACTTTGGAGGGAGCTTGGGCGGTCCAATACAGATTCCCAAGCTCTACAACGGCCATGATAAGAGCTTTTTCTTTTTCTCCTGGGAGCAGTACCGGAACAACGAGGGCACCAGCACCGCCAGCAGCCCCAGTACTTTGCCCACCGATGCAGAACGCACCGGCGATTTTTCCGCCCTGCTGGGCCCACCCACCGGAGCCACCAACCCGTGTGATAATACCCCTATTCTTCTAGGCCAGATCTTCAATCCTGCAACGGCCTCCTGCCCCACTGGATTTGTCGGCGGCCGCATTGCCTTCCCCGGAAACAAGATCAACACCGCTCTTAGTCCTGTCGCTTTGAAAGTGCTCTCGTACCTGCAAGTGCATCCTAACGTGACACCGAGCCCAGCTAACCTGAACGGGCTCGAGAGCAATTTCATCTTTCTTTCAAACAAACCCGTGCACGATACCACCATGACCTTCCGCATTGACCAAAACGTCGGAACTAAGGACAAGTTCTTCTTCTCGTACAGCAGTCGCGATCAGGAACAGTTAAATGGAACGCCTGCCCTTCCGCGCCCGCTCGATTCGAACTTCTTTAAGTCGCGTTTCTCCCATTACCTCCGCTTTGGTTGGGACCGTACACTCAGCGCCAGTCTGCTTAACCACCTCAACGTGGGCCTTAACCGGCTCCATGACCGGAGTCAAGGGGTAGCTGTCACCGGGCAAGACTGGGAAAAGACGCTCGGCATAACCGGGGCTAGCGGCCCTGGGTTTCCACAGTTCGGCTTCCTGGGAAGCCCGATTGTTGGCGGATATTCCGGTTTTGGCGGCGGAAGTTTCGATACTGCGATTCCTAACAGCCTGCTGGTTTCCGACAGTGTTTCCTGGATCAGGGGCCGTCATTCTATACGCACCGGGTTCGAGTGGCGGCATTCGCAGTTCTCCAGGATCAGCAATGCCAATACTTCCCCTCAGTTCAGCTTCGAGAATCTGCAAACGGCATATGCCCCACAGAACACCCAGACTGGCGACCCTTTTGCCAGTTTTCTGCTCGGGCTACCCAACGAGGAGAGTTTGACAATCTCATCGCATAATCCCCGTTGGCTTCAGAATTACTATGTCGGTTATGTTCAGGATGACTTCAAGTTCCGGAGGGATCTGACCTTTAATATCGGATTGCGCTACGAGGTGGATACTCCACGCCACGAATCGCTTGGCGCTCAATCTGTTTTGGACCTCACGGCCCCCAATTCTGGGAATGCGGCCGTTCCAATTTCGCCAGCCGTGCCTGGAGCTCTGATCTATGGGTCAAATGCCACAGGCGCCAAAACCTACTACAAGGACTTCTCCCCGCGCCTTGGTTTTGCTTACGCTCCGGAGCGACTGTTCGGATGGGTCCGCCAGACTGTAATCCGTGGGGGGTACGGTATCTATTATACGGCGCTTAGCTACTCTGACTTTGGGGACTCGCTTACCAGCGGGACCACGGCGACTCCAGATTTCAAATCGGCGAACGCCTTTACTTCCTTCCCCGCACAGTCGCTGGATGCAGGTTTTCCTAGCTTCACTCCTCCTTCCAACGCCAAAGATCCGGCGCTGCTAAACGGAGGATTCCAAGGATCTCCGGTCTATGTGGCGCCGGGCTATGGGCGCCCTGGCATGGTGCAAAACTGGAGCTTTGAAGTCCAGCACCAACTGGCTTCCGATCTTATCTTGAGCGTCGGGTATGTAGGGACGCATGGAACTCGTTTGCACTCGGCTCTTGTGCAGATCAACAGCATAAATCCCAAGTATTACCCCCTGGGTACGCAGATAGAAACTGAAACGGTCGGAAGCCCGGCGGGGCAAGCCACTTTGGCGAGCCTGGGGGTTACCATACCGAGCTGGTTTGTGCCGCTGTACGGCAGCAACGAACCGATTGGGCAGTTGCTTCGACCTTTCCCGCAGTACCAGGGCATCAGTACCTCCTGCTGCGGCGAAAACGTCGGCCAGTCCACGTATAACGCTCTGGAAGCGAAGCTCGAACGGCGCTTCCGCAACGGGCTAAACTTGCTGGCGGCGTATACCTTCTCCAAGACTTTGACCGATGCCGACACCACTTTTCCATTCTTTAGCGCGTTTCAGACTAATAATTTTGGTGGTGTGCAGAATCCGTTTAACTTGAAAACTGAAAAGGCCGTAAGTTACCAGGACACACCGCATGCCGTGGTGATTAGCTATCTCTACGAACTTCCCGCCGGTCCCGGAAAGAAATACCTAAGCCATGGCGTCGGCAGCAAGGTGCTCGGTGGCTGGCAGATAGGTGGAGTACACCGGTATCAGAGCGGCACGCCGACTATCTTTAACAACTATGCGACGTCTCCACAATTCAGCGGCGGCAACTTTAAGTTCAGCCGCATACCGGGCGTGCCGATTTATAGCCCTAACAAGTCGTCCTTCAACCCAGCGCTGGGCGTTAGCGGCTGTCTCGAAGATCCGAACACCGGTTTGTTTACGAACCAACACGTTATAGATAGTGCAGGCGTTGATCATGGTCCGAGCACCAACAACTATTTCAATTGCGCCGCTTTCTTCGACCAAAATGCTCCTGGTCTCGTTGCTAAGCGCGGTTATCAGTTTGGAGATCTGCCCACCATTCTTGGCAACATCCGCAGTCAACACTACTTCAGTGAGGATTTTTCGATTATCAAACGCACTGCCACAAGCGAAACTCACTCGTTAATATTCAAGGCTGACATTCCCAATGCCTTTAACCGGCATGTCTTCGGAACGTTGGATGGCTATATCCTCAGTAGCACTTTCGGCGTACCTAAGGGACCCCGAAGCGTCGTCAATGCGATACGCCAGATACAGATAACCCTACGCTACCAGTTCTGAGGTTGGCGACCTTGCGGCAAGGATTCTTCTGCTTCGTTCCGAGGCAGGAGGATTCTCTTTTTGTGGAACACTCCCCAGGGTTCGCGGCAAGGTATAGAATCCTAATATGCATATCGCGTTGAGTGCTTCTCTTTATCAACTGGTTGCGGCCAGCCTGCGCCAACGCCTTGCCATGTGCAGTCGGATCTTGATCGGCCAGGCCGTGTTCTGGGTCTGCTTCGTTTCGTGGACTGCAAATTTTGCAGCGGCTCAAGACGGCGCGGACGTTAATGAGCGATTCCGCCAAGCGACCGCGGCCATGCGGGAAGGACACCTGGACGACGCAGGTGAAGGGTTCGCCGCGATCGTCAAGGAAACTCCGAATTTTGCGGAGGCACATCTAAACCTTGGCCTTGTGCTCCAAGAGCAAAACAGGTTCGAGCAAGCCCGTGCCAGTTTTCAGAGAGCACTGACCTTGAAACCCAAGCTCCGTGGCGCAAACCTGTTTCTCGGCGTAGCTCTGTTCCGGCTCAATCACCTTGATCAAGCCGTTGTCGCGATTCAGAAAGAGACCACTGCGTATCCGAAGGACTCAGCCGCCTGGATGTGGCTCGGGGTAGTGCGGCTCGCCCAGGAAATGCCTGAGGAGGCCGCCGAAGCGCTGGACAAAGCGGCCAAGCTCGCACCGGATGACGTGGATATTCTTTACCATCGCGGCCACGCACACTTGCTGGTATCCAAGAACAGCTATGGCAGGATGTTCAAAATCGATTCACATTCCTGGCGAGTACATCAAGTCATTGCCCAGGCGAACGCCGAGGCCGACCGGCATGTAGATGCCATTGTGGAATACCAGATCGCGATTAAACTCGCTCCCACGCAGCCCGGCCTGCACGAGGAGCTGGGGTCGGAGTATCGCAACCTCGGAAAGCCGCAGGAAGCCGAAGAAGCATTCCAGCGCGAATTGGAAATCGATCCCAACAACGCCCTGGCGAAATACAAGCTGGGCGTGCTGACCGTCGAACAGGGCGATGGTCCAAAGGGCAAGGAGCTCATCGAGGCAGCATTGCGAGAGAAGCCGGGCTTGCTCCATGTGGACTACAATCTCGGCCGCGCGGAAATGCTGCTTGGCAATGATGCCGCCGCTGCTCAGCGTCTCGAGCGAGCTACCTCTGCCCCCGGTTCTGACCCCGAAGTGGTCCGGCAAGCCTGGTATCAGCTCGGAATCGTTTATCGTCGCCTCCATCGCATGGGAGACGCGCAAAAAGCTCTGGCCACCTTTCAAAAGCTCAAAGACGAAGAGGCGGAGGGCTCGCAGAAGGCGCTGAAAAGGTATCAGGTTCAGCAGAATCCAAATTCTTCGCAACCACCTTCCAATCCCCAGAATCCTCAATGACCGGTAGATGTAGATAAGGACACGAATGTATCCATCGGCAGAATTTCCGAGACTGATTTTGTGCCGTGCATCGCTGTTGTGCTTGCTGGCGGTGTTCTCCCTTTCCGCGCAATCGCCAACGCCAAAAACGCACGCTTCTGCCCCGCCATCCCGAGCCCCCCTCCGCATCGCCGTCGCCGAATCCTCGGAGGACTTGCATGAGTCGCTTCTGGAAAAGCCGCCGCTGCAGTTCGGTCCCTCTCGCATCCCGGCTCTCTCCATCGAAGTGGATGACTCCGTCAAATACCAGCAAATCGACGGCTTCGGCGCTTCTCTCACCGATTCCTCAGCGTGGCTGATCTCGCAAAAACTGAGCGAACCTCAGCGCGCCCAGCTTCTCGAAACGCTCTTCGACCCCAAAAAAGGAATCGGCCTCAGCATTCTGCGCCAGCCCATGGGCGCTAGTGATTTTGCGTTACAGAGTTACACCTACGACGATCTTACGCCTGGGCAAACCGATCCCGATCTGAAATCCTTCTCCATCGACTACGATCGCCCTTATATCATCCCCATCCTTGGCCAATCCCTCGCCCTCAACCCTAACCTTAAAATCATCGGCTCTCCCTGGAGCCCACCGGGCTGGATGAAAACTTCGGGTTCGACCATCGGGGGTACCCTTGTGCCCAGCGCGTTTGCTCCACTGGCCATATACTTCGTCAAGTACGTTCAAGCTTATGAAGCCTCAGGCGTCCCCGTATTCGCGGTTACGCCGCAAAACGAGCCGCTTAATATTCCCAACGACTATCCCGGTATGGGAATGTCCGCCGACGAGCAGTCAAAGTTCGTGCGAGAAAATCTCGGTCCCGCTTTTCGCGACTCCGGGATCAAATCCAAAATCTTGGTTTTCGATCACAACTGGAATCAAATTGAATTTCCCGTGACCGTCCTGGACGACAGGAAGGCCGCAGCCTATGCCGCGGGTACTGCGATTCATTGTTACGGAGGCACAGTAACTGCCCAAAGCGAGCTCCACAACCGTTTCCCCGAGAAAGGCATTTGGCTCACGGAATGCTCCGGTGGCGAGTGGCAGAAGGGCAAACTGCTTCAGGAAGCGATGGAGTTAATCATCGGCGCGACGCGGAACTGGGCCAAGAGCGTGGTGCTGTGGAACCTCGCTTTGGATCAGGAACACAAGCCCTATCTAGGTGGATGCAAAACCTGCCGGGGCGTCGTCACGATCGACCACTCCTATTCCCCCACGAAAGTAATTCCTAACGCGGACTTTACTGCCCTGGCCCACGCCAGCAAGTTTCTCTCTGCTGGCGCTGTTCGCATCCAATCAAACACTTTTGACCAGGGCAGCTTGGAATCCGTGGCCTTCCGCAACCCGGACGGCTCCATCGTTCTGATCGTCCTGAACAGTGGCGGCGCTCCAGCACCGTTCAACATCAGTTGGAAGAGGACCTACGCCTCATACCGTCTCGACCCCGCTTCGGTAGCAACCTTTCGCTGGTCCCCGCCAGCTAAAGCTCACTAGTCAACGGCCAGAGCCAGCGAGTCGATCTTTCACGGTTCAGGCGGGTCCGACGGTCGCGTTCTCGCTGCCCGGCTTTGTAACTCCTCCGTCCATTGAAACTCGATCTTGGCCTTGTCCATCTGGCGTGTTTGCTTGTAAACCCTTGCTAATTGGTAGTGAATTGCCGCATTTTCCGGCTCCAGCTGTTTTGCTTTCTCCAATTCTCGCTGTGCTTCGAGCAGCCGGTTGGCCCTTAGATACGCAGTGCCAAGCTTCAAGTGGCAGCTCCCGTTATCTGGCGCTAGCTGCGCGGCTTCCTCCAGGGGTGCGATCGCCTCGCCGGTCCGGTCGAGCTCCAGCAAAAGGTTTCCAAGATTCAAGTACGGCTGCTCGCTCCGGTGCGCAACTCCCGCTTGCCATTCCATCGCTTTACGATAAGCCTCCATCGCCTCATCCGGTTTGGCCTCCGACTCAAGGATCAACCCGAGACTATTCTCCGCCTTGGCATCGCGCGGGTCCAAATCCAACACAGTCAGGAACGCTCTTCGGGACTCCCGCAGCAGACTTTTTGAGTAATACGCGCGCCCCAAGTAATACCACGCATCCTTGTTCTTGGGTTCGAGTTCCACCGCTTTCGCGAGCCATTTGATCGCGTTCGCGTAATCGTTCAGAAGAACGTAGTCCAGACCCACGATTTTGAAATCCTCTCCCGTGGGAGTTTTCAGCGCCGCAGCCTTCGTATAGATTTCCAGCGACTCGCTGGCCTTATTTTCCCTGTGCAGCACAAACCCGAGGAGATACAGAGCTTCATGCGAGTCCGTGTGCAGTGCGATATAACGGCGAAGCGCGCTTTCCGACGAGCTGAAGTTTTGCAAATGAATGTGCGATTTTGCTTGATAGATGAGAGCGTCGGTCGTTCCTGGAGCAGCCATCTCAGCCTTGGCAAACAAATCCGCAGCCGAAGCATAGTCTCCCGCGCGGAACGCGGCTATCCCTCGCGCATATTCGCTATCGGTTTGCGGCGCGCAAATAGACGGAACCAACAAGAGCAGCACCACAGCTCCGCAGAGCATTCCCGACCGAGCGCTGCCGGACTCGCGCATCATTTTACCGCCGGTTTCGCGTTCGCAGGCGCGACCGGTTCGTCAATTTGCAGGACCTGGTCCCCCGAAATGTTCTTGAGCGTCTGCACAATCCCGCTTGGCCACCGAATCTCGATGGATTCCACACTGCTTGCTTTTCCGATCCCGAAGTGAACGCGCTTATCGCCGGACGAAAGATAACTGCTAGCCGTGGAAACCGTGGCGAATTGCTGCCCTCTTTCGGTAACCAGCTTCACGCTGGCGCCGATCGCATCGCGATTGCTCTTATGCCCCACGAGTCTGAGCAACAGCCAGTGATTCGCTGAGGGTGTTTCGTTGCGCAAGACATACGCCGGTCCGTCGTTCGTTGTCACCACAGCGTCCAGCCGCCCGTCGTTATCCAGATCTCCGATCGCCAATCCGCGGGCCACCCAGGATTGGTTGAATATTTCACCGGAGCTTTGTGACACATCCACGAATCCTTTGCCGGTATTGCGCGCCAGCAACATTGGCTCGCGATAGCGCAGATTAGGATTCGCCTGTTCGATGGTGTCGAGATCGTGGCCCTGAGCGACCAGCAAATCTTTCCACCCGTCGTTGTCGAAATCAAAAAGCCGCACGCCCCATCCGGAATGTGCCAGCGTCATCCCCGCTAGCCCGGATGGCGTACTCACGTAAGTAAATGTGCGGTCGCCGTTGTTCTGATAAAGCGCATACCGTTGATTGGCCAGGTCCGTGACAACGATGTCCGGCCATCCATCATTATTGTAGTCCGCGAAATCAACTCCCATGCCGGCATAGGTGCGACCATCAATATCCACGGCCACTTCGGAAACCAATCCGACTTCTTCAAACGATCCTTCGCCTTTGTTGTGATACAGATGCTCCACCATCGAATCATTCGCAAAGAACAGATCGATGTGGCCGTCGCGGTCGTAGTCCGCCAGGGCCACTCCAAGACCTTTGGCGGGTTTGGAAAGACCGAGCTTTTCCGCCACTTCGGTGAACGTCCCATCTCCGTTGTTGTGATAGACAAGCGGCTGCGCCGGTTTGAAATAGTCCGGGTGGCAATACGCGCGGTAGCCTTCTTTGTGCTCGCCGCACCAGATGTCGTCGAAATCCCACTCGACGTACCGCAGCACCACGAGATCGAGAAAGCCGTCTCCATCCAAATCCACCCACGCCGCGCTGGCGGACCACCCGCTGCCGCCAACTCCGGCTTTCGCCGTCACGTCTGAAAATGTTCCGTCGCCATTGTTGTGATACAGCTTGTTGCTTCCGTACGCGGTTACGTAGAGATCTTCGTACCCGTCGTTGTCGTAGTCACCCACAGCCACGCCCATGCCGTATCCGGTTCCCTGTAGCCCGGCCTTCTCGGTTACATCTTCGAACGTGCCATCGGTTTTTTGGTGATACAGACGATTCCAGTATTTTGGTCCCGTTTTCTGCGGGATGGTTCCTTTTGGTGTGGGATCGCTCAGCGGCGCGCCGTTGACAAAAAAAATATCCAGCCGTCCATCGTTGTCGTAGTCAAAAAGCGCGACCCCGGATCCCATCGTCTCCGGCAAATATTTTCTGGAAGTGTGCGAGGCCTGATGCTGAAAATTGATACCAAGACGCTGAGTGACGTCTACAAATCTTCCGGGAGTTGCGGAATCCGCCGCTCTGGTCGTCTGAAATTGTTCCGGATTACCGATCAAGGACTCAGAGGCATAAAAAACACTCGCAAAAAGGAGGACGAGGAACGCAGTGTTCCCACGATGGGATAGATTCCCTAAAGAGCGCTTCACCGTTCGACGATCCCTTTTTCTTCGACAACCGTGTAAATACGGTCCACTGCGGGCAGCCTGATCTGTTCCTTGGCTCCGCTGGGCCAGTGGATTTCCACTTTGTCCACTTTCGTTGCTGATCCCAAACCAAAATGCAAACGTTGATCGGAACTGGAGGCGTAGCTACCGCCACTGAACACGTCACCGCGTTGGCGAACTCCACCCGCGGTAACAAACGCTTTCGCTCCGATGGCATCGCGCGGGCTTTTCCGGCCACCAACTAATCTCAGCGTTACCCAGTGGTTCGAATTCTTGACCACGTTTCGCAGGAAGGCCGGCGTCGAATCCACATTGTTGATCACCACATCGATGTGGCCATCATTGAACAAGTCTCCAAACGCGGCTCCGCGCGCCGTCATTACGGTTGCCAGCCCGCTGCCGGTTGCGGGCGGAACTTCTTGAAATTTCGTTCCATCAAGATTCCGGAAAAGCAGCGGACGCTGCGCCCAGGTCGTTCCCCAATCCTGCTTGTCTACGCCGGGATAGACGTGGGCGTTGGCGGTGAAAATATCGAGCAGACCGTCGTTGTCGTAATCGAGGAAGGCAGTTCCCCAGCCCAGAAAGGGGAGAGTGACGGTGGCGATTCCCGCGCGAGCGGTCACATCGGAAAAATTGCCATCGCCGTCGTTACGATACAGAGTGTTGTAATCGTCGGAGAAATTGGTGATGTAGAAGTCAACTTTTCCGTCGCGGTTGTAGTCACCCACGGCGA
>WNEZ01005908.1_pt1 | contig 10751 bp, 10 predicted proteins | sample 5400521 | NCBI WGS metagenome assembly WNEZ01 (sample SAMN13153339, study PRJNA577476) | soil metagenome | isolation source: 120 cm saprolite under Douglas fir tree site 2 hole 1 replicate 1 | place: USA:California | collected 2015-04-18
CGAAAGCATGCCCTCCTCAATGGTGCCCTTTGCCACAAAATTGATGACCTGCACCGGCCGTATCTGGCCCATGCGATGGATGCGCGCGATGCGCTGTTCGAGGATCGCCGGGTTCCACGGCAAGTCCATGTTCACCACGTTCGAAGCATGCTGCAGATTGAGGCCCGTGCTGCCAGCATCGGTAGACAGGAACACGCGGCAGGTGGGGTCGTCACGAAACCGCTCAACCAGTGCCGGTCGCTTCTCCGACGGCACACCGCCGTGGAAGCTGACGTAGCCGAGCCCCCGCGCTTCGAGGCGGCGGATGACGATGTCGTGGGTCCGCGTCCATTGCGAAAACACCACCGCCTTGGCCTCGGGCTCGGCGAACAATTCGTCGAGCAGTGCTGCCAATTCGTCAGCCTTGACGCCATGGTCGGTTTCTTGGTCCAGCAGATAGGTGCTGTTGCACGACATGCGCATATTCTGCAGGGCAATCATCAGCCGCCGCTGATCCTTGTCCGACAGAAATTTGGTCTTGCGCCAGCGCTGGACGATTTTCGCCACCACATCAGCGTTTTCCTGGTGATATTGCATTTGCATCTCGGTCATCGGCACCAGCAGGTTCTGGTCGGTCCGGGCGGGCAGTTGCCGCAACACCTCGGATTTGCGCCGCCGGATCATGATCGGCGCCAGCGTCTGGCCGATCTTCTCCAGCCCGGTATAGCCGGTGACGCGCCCGGCTTCGTCCTTGACCTGATGCTCGTGCAGCAGCTTCCAGGTGGGCCCCAGCCGGTGCTGATCGACAAATTGGACGATGGAAATCAGTTCTTCCAGCTTGTTTTCCAACGGCGTCCCGGTCAGCACAATCGCATAGGAGCTATCGATACGCTTCAAGGCACGTGCCGCGATGGTGTTCCAGTTTTTCACCCGTTGTGCTTCATCGACAATGACCAGTTCGGGCGCCCAGGCGGCGATCAAATCGAGATCGGGCTTGAGTTTCTCGTAGTTCGTGATCTTGCAGAAGTCGTCCAGGGCGTAGTCCTTCTGCCGCTGCGCCCGGCCCCCGTTGATAACGCGCGCCGCGTTTTTACCCTGTCGCCTCGAGAAACGCGTAATCTCGCTTTGCCACTGGTATTTGAGCGAGGTCGGGCAGACCACCAGAACTTTCGAGACGCCAAAATGTCGTGCCAGTATTTCTGTCGCGGCAATTGCCTGGATGGTCTTGCCCAGTCCCATATCGTCGCCGATCAGCACCCGGCCGACCCGTACCGCGAACAGCGCGCCCTCAGCCTGATAGGGATAGAGCGGCACCTTCAGAAGCGCCAGCAGCTTGGGATCGGCAGCACCGCGTGGGAACAGCTGCTCGAGCTTTGAGGCCCGCCGGTCCGCATCCCGCCTTCCTGCGACGAAATCGAGCGCATCGTCATAGGCACGCAATTCATGACCGCACTTCGACACCATGGTCATGAATTGCTCAAGCTCGCCAAGGCGCTCCTCCGGCAGCATCCCGTTCTGTTCGGCATCGAACAGACCGGCGGCGGCCTCGCGCACCGCCGGCGGGCAATCCGTTCCGGCGCGAAAATGCACGCAGCGTTTGCCTTCATTGCGCAAATACAGCTCGGAAAATGCAGGCTGGTAGCCGCGCGCAAACGCCGCCCTGGCGCCGCGCTTTTTCTCCAGCCGCGCCAGCGTGAATTCGATGTGCTTGCAAGTACCCAGTTCGCTGGTGGCATAATCGGGGCAGGAACAGAAATTGCCGCCCGGCCCCAAGCCCCGAATCGCCACGCGATAGCTGGACTTCGAAACGGGATTGCTGACCCGAAACTCGGAGAAAAACGGTTCGCCGCTCAGATTTTCAAGCCTGAAGGCCTGCTCGCGGCCGAACTGACGGCGCAAGCCGCGTTGCCAGTCCAGCGGCGACAGATCGGGGGGCGCATGGGTGCGCGAAAGCTTAGGTTCCTTGTTCGGCTTGGTCGCGGAATTCAGGTTTCGGTTCATCAAAGGCCCATTCCGTTCAGCAAAGTTTCTCACGGGACGTTAGTCTTGCATCCCATGCTTCTCCTCAGCGCTGGCGCTCCTTCCATATTTGCAAAAACGCCGGGTGACCAGTGTCCTCGAACCGATGATCGGCACATTGCGCGTTTTCACGAGCGTCCAATTGGTTCCGTCGCAAAGCCGGGCGCTTCCTGACGGAGCCGCGGCATCAGGGCCTGTTTGCCGCGCGCGAAGTCGCTCTATCGTTCGCAGACATGATTTCCCGATCCCGCGGCGCGATGCGCCCGGGTTGTGCATGAACCTTGTCCCTCCGAAGACAGAGGGCGCAGGGAAAGCCGGGTGTCCGATGCACCCGCAGCCCCATGTGCATTGGTAGAAAGCACATGGGTAGTCACCACAGGTTCACCGGATCAATCCGGCTTTCCCCGCACAATGGTTTTAACGGCTTATTTCGTGCTCTCCCCGGTGACCGGGCTCTTTTGCCACCGTCGCCTCACGGATATCCGGCGCATCCCAACCCGGTTGGGCGGCTGCACCTCCGCAAGACTTGACACCAGCGTCGGGGTGTCAGGACCACACGACTTCGCCGTCCGCGACCTGCATCGTTCGTCTGCGTGCTGGCCGATCGCTCACGGGAAACCCGCCCTGCGATCACCTCTGCATGCCGACGCTGTCGCGTCCACCGCATCCCGCCCCGCGTCCGTGACGATCGCGAGCCGCCCCTCTGGGAGCGAGACAGTTGGAATCAATAAAGCTGTTTCTACCAAACCGCGAAGCGAAATATTTTTCGAATCGGGGCTGGACACTGATTTACTGATTTGCCCGACGGGCTGTTTGCGAGCGAAGGCTGATGGGCGTCCTTAGAGTCCGCTCAAAATGAAACCAATAAAATCAGGCTATATTGCCGTCATTGCGAGGAGCGAAGCGACGAAGCAATCCATACATTCTTTTCGGCTCGATGGATTGCTTCGCGGAGCCCGTCATCGGGCGCGCATTCGCGCCATGGCATGGCAGGGCAGAAGAAGAATAAAAGCGAAGCATCATTATCCTTTGAGGTCACTCCGGCGCGGCGTGAAGCCCCTGCAGGAATCCGGGTCAGCACCTCGAAGCAGGACACAGAGAACCAGCGTTTGGTTGGTATTCGGCCTCGATGCCAAAAGAGCTGAACCGAATTTCCAGGACGAGCTACCAACCGCCGCGGCGCCAGAAATCCTCATCGTAAGTATGCCGCCGCTGCCACGCGCGGCCTGTGACATAAAAGACGACGACCGTAGCAACCACAAGGGCGATGACAAGAATGGGAACCGCATGATCCATAGGAACCTCCCATGCTGCGTGGGACCGCGTTGTAAAGGAGTCGCAGTGAAAGTCAAAAGGGTAACAATTTCCGGCCCATGGCGTTCCTACTGGCGGCCCGACGGGGGTCGGGCTTTCGCCCTTTAAGTCATTGATATTGATGCATCCGAAATGGATCGCCTGAACGCATCAGGGCAATTCAGCTCGCGGATGCTTCGCAAGACGTGGAAATGTTCCTTGCCGAAGCTGCAAGGGCGGCTGGGACAGGTCGGTGCGACGTTATGTTTGGCTGTTGTGCTTATCGCTTCAGCGAACGGCGAAGGCCGCAATCTTGGGCGGCTTCGACCTTGTTACACTCGCTTCTGACAGCTACGGGTCTGTACCGTGGGCCGATGAAAGGTTTTACAAAAATGCGATGAAATCCTTGATGAACTCTAGAATCAACAAGGGCATGGCGTGGTCAGGAACCGATTCCTTACTGCACGGCGTTACCATTGAGAAACCTCGATTGAGTCATTCATCTGAGAGGTCTAGGGACTTCGTCGCGACTTCGAGCGCCGCAAACAGTGTTGTGGTGCCATGCCGCTTGTAGTCGTGGCTCTGGCCGGTCAAGGCGCGGCCATTGGGCAACTTCAGATAGCCCTGCGCTCGCTCCAAAGCCTGGATCGAAGGCTTTTCGTCCACGCATAGCACAATCGCCTTCTCGGGCGGGGCGACATAGAGGCCAACAACATCGGCGGCTTTTGCTGTAAAGTTCGGGTCGTTGCTCTCACACCAGGGCTTGCGAGCCGCGAGGTCAATCTTGTGGCTGCGCAGGAACCGCCAGACATATTGGACGTCATGGTCGGCATAGCGATGCCGCCAAAGGCTGACAATCCGCGGCTGGACCCCAACTTCCTTGGCTATCGAGCGAGTGCTGCGCCCGGCCGCCGCCAACAGAACTATCCGCGCCCGCTTCAAATCGCGCTGCAATGTCACCGGTGAGCGGCAACACGCCTCAAGCACCTTGCGATCTTTCCTCGAAAGGTGGACTTCTCTTGCTTCGGGTATCATCCCGATCTTGAATCACGACTCACGCTCTAAGGAAAGTGGGTACTAGGCACTGATTTGCCCGACGGGCGGCTCGCGGGCAGGAACGAAAAATGCGATCGCTCAAACTGAGGGAGCTTGTTCAGCTTCGCCGGCGCTTACCGAAAAACGACCCAGCCGACGAAAACCAAGCAGATGACGACTGCGCCTAAGACCGGTATGACGCCCTTGCCCTCTAGTTCAATTGGCCCGCGCTGCGCCCGCCGATCAAGCCGATGAGCGCACCAACAGCCGAAGCGCGCAATGTCAAATCTCGGCGAGTTGCCTTCCGTTCCATGACGGTTCATGTAGCTTGGCCTACCATGCCCTGGTGCGATCGTCTTGACGCGATCGCTAACAGGAGCCTTTACATGAAGCCCCTCAGCCGGCGGCGGGCGATCTCGCTCGCCTCCTCGTTCCTGGCGACGGCACCCCTGCTGGGCAGCGCAGTCCGGGCGCAGCCTGCGACCGGCACAGGACCGGCCGTTTTTGACATGGCGAATTTCCTGGGCCCCGGCAGCGATGCCGATGCGGCCTTCGCTAGGGCAATCGCCGCGATTTCCAAGGCGGCCGGTGATGCGGCCAAGTCCGGCGGGCCGGTTCATATCGTCTTCAATCTCGGCAAGAACGCCACCTACCGGATCAATCGCCCCCTCGCCTTCAAAGCGCTTCACGGTTTCGAGCTCAATGGCAACGGCGCACAATTGATCAACACCACGCGGGGATCGACGCTGACGATCTCCGGCTCCAGCCATGTCACCATCCGCGATCTCACCATCGACTACGACCCGCTGCCGTTCACGCAAGGAACCGTCGCCGCATTCGACAAGGCCGCGCTTCAGATCTCCGTCAAGGTCGATGCCGGCTATCCCGATGATCCCGCGTTCCTGGCCACGGTCACGGACGGTTTTTTCAAGGTCATGGACCGCCGCACCAAGGCGCTGAAACCGGGCGCACGGGATTTCCTCCAGCCCGCCAAGGTCGAACGGATCTCGCCAGGGCTGATCAAGGTTCATTTGCGCTGGAGCGCGAACGATCGCTTCCCGAGCCAGCTGCCGATCGCCGTCGGCGATACCGTCACGATCGCCAACGGCTACGCCCATGCGATCGTGGTCGACGGCAGCGCCGCGACAAGCCTCATCGACCTGAAACTCCTGGCCTCGCCCGGCATGGGAATCCTGGAAAACGGCGGCGCGGGCTCGATGATGCTGCAGAAGGTGTCCGTCGTGCCCGGACCGCGGCCCAAGGGTGCGACGATGGACCGGCTGATCTCCACCAATTCGGACGGCTCGCACTTCATCACCGTCGAGCGCGGACCGACGATGGAGGACTGCAGCTTCGCCAACACCTCCGACGATGCCGTGAACGTGCACGGCTTCTACTATTACGTCGTCGACAAGCCGGCGCCGCGGCGCTATTTGCTCACTCCCAAATGGGATATTGGCCTCGCCGCGGGCGACGAGATCGAAAGCTGCGATCATGCGACCTTCCGCTCGCTGGGAAGGAGCAAAATCGAGCAGTTCACCAAGCGGCACGCCCCCGAACTCAAGGGCAAGATCGCGCCGATCTGGAAGAACAAGAGCCCGACCACCCAGCCGGATCTGATCTACGACGTCGTCCTGCAGCAGGATCTTGCCCTCAAGGCCGGGGATTCCGTTACCTCGCTGAGCCGGATCGGCGCCGGCACCGCGATCCGGCGCTGCATGTTTCACGCCTGCGGCCGCGTCCTCGTCAAGGCGCCAAACGCGGTCGTCGAAGACTGCCAGTTCAACTATTCCTCGGCGAACGCGCTGCAGGCCGGCAGCGACATCGGCTTCTGGTCGGAGTCCGGCTTTGCCGAGAACCTCGTGCTCAGAAACAACCGTTTCACCCACAGCATTACCGGCGCCAACGAGCTGACCGGAGGCAGCGGCGCGCTCGGCACGATCTACATCGGCATGTCATTTCCCGAAGGCGCGAAGGGCTTTCAAAACAATTTTCAGAACCGCAACGTGACGATCGAGGGCAACCACATCGACGATTCCTACATCTACGCGATTTTCGTCAGCAACGCCGACGGCGTCAAAATCATCGGCAACAGCATCGGCCAGACTTTTGTTCGCGGCACCGCATATGACGCCGGCCAGCTCTATGGCATCAAGCCCGACAGCGCGATCCTGGTCGGAAGGTCGAGAAATGTCGAGATCAACAACAACACAGTGGCACGGGGAAAGGTGGCAAAGACCGCAGTCGCCGTGGACGGGACCTGCGACAAGGGTACGGTGCGTGTGGGGAATAACAGGCTGACGTGAGTGGGCTGGACCCGACGTCGATTGGCCGATTCCTCGGTTCAGTGCGCGACGCCGTCCCCTCCGGGCTTGGCGTCCGGCGCCAGCTTAAGCTCGGCGTCGGCGACGACATAGCGGGCATAGCGGTAGTCGCGGATGAAGCTGATCCGGCCGTCGCGCCACTCGAGCCACATGAAGTAGCTCGGCTCCGGATCGGCGCGGTCTTCGAAGACCGCGATCACTTCCCGGCCCTCGAGCCAGGCAGGCGCAAGCCACACGCCCTCGAACTTGGCGTAGATGGTGAAGAACATGCCGACCTCCGCGGCGCCGGCGCGCGGCGGGTATGTGGACTGATTGAGCTTGACGTCGTCGGCCAGCAGTGCCCGCAGGCCGTCCCAGTCCCGCTGGTTGAACAGCGCGACATAGCGCGCCACCGCGGCGGACGCCGGCCGCGCGTCCGAAAGCGGGCCGGCTTGCGCGTTGATCTGGCGAAGACGCGCGCGACCCCGCGCCAGATGGCCCTTCACGGCGTCGACCGTGAGGTCGAGGAGAGCGGCGATCTCCGTCAGCTGTTCGTCGAGCACGTCCTTCAGGATGACGACGCTGCGCTGCAGGGTGGGAAGCTCCGCAAAGCGCGACACCGCGGTCTTGACCGCTTCCTGGCGCATCAGCATCTCCACGGGGTCAGGGTTGGCCTGGTCGACGACATCAGCGGCGGCGTCGATCGGCTCAGTCATGCGCACCGCCCGACCGCGCAGCAGGTCCAGCGCGCGGTTGTGGGCGATCCGGAATAGCCAGGGTCGAAGCGGCGGCGTCTCCTCCAGGCCTTGTTTGGTCATGTCCTCCAACGCCACGAAAGCCCGGACCAGCGTGTCCTGCACGACGTCCTCGCCGTCGATGACCGATCCCATGAGACGCGCGCAATAGCGGTGCAGTTCGGGCCGCAGCTCGCCGGCCTCGGCGAGCAGCCCCGCCAGGCGGTCGTGGTCTGGCGAGGAACGTTCTGCGTTCAAGCCGCCGCTCCCTCGAGCATTGTTATTCCCGTGTCGCCCTTGAGCCCGAAGGCGAAGCCTTCAGCATATTTCGGGTCGTTCAATACGGAAACGACTTTCTCGCCGAACTCCCGGGGCGGCATCGGCGCGCCGAAGCGTGCCAGGAATTCTTCGGCCTTGATGTTTGCGGCGCGCGCGTAGGCGTTGGCGCCGGCGTCGCCGACCCCGGTGCCGCCGATGATCTGCTGCGGCACGATCGCCTGGAAGCGGATGCCAAGGCCCTTCTGCTCGGCGACCCCGTTGGCGTACTTGGCCATGAGCCAGAGCATGCGCTTGGCGCCGGCATAGCCGCCCGATAGCGGCGATCCGTTCTCGGCCGCGCCGCTCGATCCCACCAGGACGCGGCTTCCGGGCTTGAGCGGCAGGTTGAGCGCCGCCTGCAGCCAATAGAGCCCGGCCTTGACGTCGGTCTCCCAGGTCGCGGTGAAATCCGCCCAGCTCAACTGGTCCAGCCGACCCATCCGCGGCTTCGCGCCGGCGTTCAGCGCCAGGATGTCCGGGCGGACCTGGCTAAGGATGCGGTGGGCGGCGGTCTCATCCGTCACGTCGGCGGAGATCGTGGCGACGCCCAGCCGGGCGCGAACGATACCGAGCGCGTCGGCGTCGCGGGCGACCACCGTCACGTGTGCGCCGTGCGCGACCAGCGCCTCGACCAAACCCAGGCCAAGGCCACGGCTTCCGCCGGTGACGACGACATTTTTGTCCTTGAGGCTCATCAGTTCTGCTCCAGTGTCTGGGTGTCCAGCTGTAGCTAAGACGATCGAGGCTCGGAAAAGGAGTCAGTCAACGCCGCGGGGGCTCGCCTTGGCATACATAAACTTCCCTTTCTTGAGGCCACCGGCCGCAAGCCACTCTTCACATGTTCCGGTCTTGTGGTCGGTCATCGTTTCTCTCCTTTGGCCGGTGCGGCTTTTCGTCGGCTGGAGATCAGCTTCAGCCAAGGCGCCGAATGGAAGGCAGTCATCAGCAAGTACATCGGGACCATTCCGCTCAGCGGTGACGCACCTTGCGCGGCCGAGCAGAGCATATCCAGCGGGCCGCCACCCACGCCCGTAAGCAGCGCCATGATGGCGAAGGTCGGCGCGGCCGCGAGGCCTAGCCAGCCGGCTGCGCCGAGGGTGGGCGCGTGGCCGTTCTCCTGACGGATCGCGCCACTGGCGGATCCGCCGCAATAAGCCTCGCTCATGCTTTCTCTCCTGCAAGTAAGGCGTGGGTGGGCCAGCGGCGTCAGGCGCTCCTCCACCGGCGCCACATCGGCGATCGCGTTCGTCAGCGTGCTAATTTTCGCGGTTCCGGAACGCCGCCTCTCCGGCATCTGACACCTCGACCCACTTCTTGTCGGGCGCTGCGTCTGCGACGTAGTTGTCGTGCCAGTTCCACCACTTGTACGTCGGGGTCTGGGGATAGCCTTCCGGAGAGTCCTCCCACTCCTCCTGGCGCCCGAGCGGCGTGATATCGAGGTAGCTCCAGGTGCTCCCCATCGCCTCGTCGCCGCGGCTGTTGATGAGGTATGTGCGGAACACCTTGTCGCCGTCGCGGATGAATGCATTGTGGCCGTGCCACTCGTCCACGCCGAAGTCGGTGTCGAAGCTGTCTGTGATCGTGTACCACGGCATCTTCCAGCCCATTCGTGCCTTCAGGCGCTCGATGTCCTTCTGTGGCGCGCGCGAGGCGTACGCGAGCGTGGTGTCGCGGGCGTTCAGATGGGCCAGGTGGGCGACCTGATCGGCGCCCAGGGAGCAGCCGCGGCAGGCGTGCTCAGGCCAGCCGAACACCCCGGGCTCGAAGAAGGCGCGATAGACGATCAGCTGACGGCGGCCCTCGAACAGGCCGAGCAGGCTAGCCTTGCCCTGGGGCCCGTCGAACTCGTACGCCTTCTCCACGGCCACCCACGGCATCCGCCGACGCTCGGCGGCCAGCGCGTCACGCGCGCGGGTCAAGGCCTTCTCCTTCACGAGCAGCTGCTCGCGCGCTGCCGCCCACTCCTGCGGCGACACGATCGGTGGGGTATTCATTTGCGATCCGCCTTTCCGGCCGTTCTCTGGTGATGTCTGCATTGTTGACCTCCTCTTTTGCTGAGATACTCGTTGCGTGTGAGCGATAGATTCCGGTCGAGCGGCCGTCAGGCGGTCGAGCTCGCTGATCTGGCGGGCTCTGCTTCGACGAGCGCCGCATACTGGCGCTCGAGCGCCTTGGCCGCGCCGCTGCGCCAGCTCTCCGCCATGGACTCTGACATGGGATCGGGGAAGATCTCCTCCTCCCCGTTTTCCACGCCGTCGAAGATGGCACGCGCGACGGACTGCGGAGAGGCCTTCGGTATGTCGAAGCCTCGGGTCATATCCGTGTCCACGGGGCCGGCCAAGACGGCATGTACCCTCACGCCCCGTCCGGCCAAAAGAGCGCGGAGCGATTGTGACAGGTTGAACGAGGCCGCCTTTGAGATCGAGTAGGCCGGAATGAGCGGGATGGGGGCCAAGGCCGTGTTCGACAGAACGTTGACGATGGCTCCCCGAGAGCGAGTCAGCAACGGCAGGAAGGCCTGCGTCACGTCATACGTGCCGAAGAGGTTGACGGTGAGGTGCCGTTCGAGTGCGGCACGGTCGCTCAAGTCGTCGTAAAGCGCCAAGCCGGCGTTATTGATGAGGATATCGAGAGACTCGACTCTCTCGACAGCTGCTTGAATTTGCGCCGCGTTGGTCACGTCCAGGGTCAGGGGCGTGACGCGACCATCTGAGTGGACCAGGGGTTGGCGTGTACCGGCATAGACCCGCTTCGCGCCTCTCCTCAAGGCTTCCTCGACCAGCGCCTGTCCGATGCCGCGATTGGCCCCGGTGACGACGACATTCTTATCTTTGAGGCTCATCAGTTCTGCTCCAGTGTCTAGATGTAGCTAGGACGATCCAGGCTCGGAAAAGGAGTCAATCAATGTCGTGCGGTGTCGCGCTAAGCGTTACGCTTCACAGCGCCATCGATGCCGGGATTTCGGCCGGTGGCCGCCATGGCCAGCCTGCCAAGGTAATGCGCCCAACCCTTGTCGTGGCCGGCGCACTGCGCCGCGTTGGGAAGACCGCTATGGGCCATGCGCAGCAAG
>WNEZ01007229.1_pt1 | contig 10751 bp, 9 predicted proteins | sample 5400521 | NCBI WGS metagenome assembly WNEZ01 (sample SAMN13153339, study PRJNA577476) | soil metagenome | isolation source: 120 cm saprolite under Douglas fir tree site 2 hole 1 replicate 1 | place: USA:California | collected 2015-04-18
CTCGCGAGCACGATGGCCGCGGTTTTCCCGAGCGTCATGCTGCTCGACGATCCCAACTACACGAACACGGTCGTGTTTGCGTCGACCGAGCCGGTCACAGTAGATGACGTCACGCACAACCTCGGGCTGGTCTCAGCACCGCTCGCCAGCGATGCGGCGAGGAGCGCGCTGAAGCAGGGCAAGCTGCGGATGTCGCCGTATCACGGCCAGGTCTACACCGATGACCTTGCTCCCATCGAGCAGCTGATCGACGAGATCATCTTCAGCTACCTGACCGGCCGCTGAAGCTCCGCGCCAGCTAGCCTCGGTGCAGAGGACTCGTGACCTGCTGACCGGCGAGCTGCTGGTCGGCCTCGAGGCAGAGGAGGCGTACGCGGCCGGTCGCGACGACCTTCTCTTCTTCGTCGAGGACGCGGGCTTCCCACACCTGCGTGTGGCGCCCGCGCGTGATCGGGGTTGCGATCGCGCGCAGCTTCGCGCCGGCGCGGACTGCGCGTATGAAGCTCGTGCTGTTCTCCAGTCCGACGACCGACTGCCCACGCGGCATCGCGTACAGCGCAGCCCCGACTGACGCCAGGGTTTCGATGAGACCGCTGTGGACGCCTCCATGCACGATGCCGTAACCCTGCAGGTGCTCCGAACCCACCGTCATCTCTGCGCGCACCTCGTCCTGCGTTGCATGGGTGATGACGATGCCCATCGCGTGCAGCCAGCCCTCGGGCATGTCCTGCAGCCGCTCGAAATCCTGGCTCACAAATGAATCGTAGCGATGAAAAGCCGAGAGCCGGGCTGCGAGCCCGGCCGTCCGCCACAAAAGCCGAGAGCCGGGCTACGAGCCGGCATTCCGCCACAAAAGCCGAGAGCCGGGCTACGAGCCGGCATTCCGCCACAAAAGCCGAGAGCCGGGCCCCGGGCCCGGCTCTCGTGTCGACGTTCGCAGTGCTACCGCCTCCGACTCCAGGAGCCGGATTCGGAATTGGAAGCCCTAGAGGCTAACTTCCTCCCGAGCTCCCGGCTGGCAAACGAGGCGGTTGGCACCGCGATTCGGTTTATCCAAGGTTCCGCCTCACCTCCTTTGCCCCACGGGCGTTGAACTTCGAAGCGAGTGTACCAGTCCATGCGTCCTGCACCTCTAAACTCATGGCTCGATGCCTAGGGGTGCGGCCGCGGCGGCTGAGCAGAGTGCGATTCCTGACCCCAGCCCTGTCCGTAGGGTGGGCAGGGCGAAGAAGTCGACGTCCTCTCCGCCGGGCCGGCTGAAGAAGCGCGTCGTGCCCAAGGCGGATGGCCGCTACCTCATTTATTACGAACCATTAACGTGAGCGAGCTCCGATGGCACCCGCTTCTGGAAGAGTGGGTCACCGTCGCACCGTGGCGCCAGGACCGGACATACCACCCGCCCGAGGATCACTGCCCGCTGTGTCCCACCAGGCCCGGCCACCCCGAAACCGAGATCCCCGAGCCCGACTACTACATCGCCGTCTTCGAGAATCGCTTCCCATCGTTCACCGGCGAACAGGGACGTTGCGAGGTGGTGTGTTACACGCCGGATCACGACTCGTCTCTAGGCGAGCAGAGCGTCGAGCACATTCGCGACCTCATCGAGGTGTGGCGTGACCGCACCAGCGAGCTGAGCCGCCTCCCCAACGTGCGCTACGTCTACATATTCGAGAACCGCGGCGAAGAGATAGGCGTGACCCTGAGTCACCCACACGGGCAGATCTATGCGTACCCATTCGTCCCGCCAGTCTTGAAGAGAGAGCTGCGGGCCGAAGCCCGGTACATACGCGAAAACGGCCGCTGCCTCTACTGCGACGTGCTCCAGGGTGAGCTGCAAGGCGAGCGGACCGTCCTGAGCGATGAAAACTGGATCGCGTTCGTGCCGCCCTTCGCGAGGTGGCCTTACGAGGTGCACCTCGCTCCGCGGCGACATCGTGGCGGACTGCTCGACCTCGACCCGGACGATGACGAGTCGTTCGCGCGAATCTTGAAAGGGCTGCTGCAGAAGTACGACCGCCTCTTCAAACGCCCGCTGCCTTACGTGATGGCGATGCACCAGACGCCCCAAGGCCGCACCCGCAACGACCATCACTTTCACGTGGAGTTCTATCCACCGAACCGCACCCGCGACAAGCTCAAGTACCTGGCCGGATCGGAGCTCGGCGCCGGCGCCTTCATAGTCGACGCGCGGGCAGAGGACAAAGCCGCGGAGCTGCGTGGAGCCTAGCCGCGAGCGTCCGAATACGTGGCACGGCCGCGCACCCGGACGCGTGAACCTCATCGGGGAGCACGTCGACTACCTCGGGGGTGTCGTTTTGCCTGCCGCGGTCGATCGGCACACGCGAGTCGGCGGGCACGAGGCCCGGGAGTGGGCGATCGAAAGCGACGTGGGTGGCGGGCTCGGCTACCTTCGCGCGATTGGAAACGAGCTCGGCGCGCCACCGCAGGCGATCACCGTCGAATCCGACGTACCGCCTGGGTCCGGCCTCAGCTCATCGGCCGCGCTGCTGGTCGCGATCGCGGTCGGCCTGCGCCCGGAGCTTGACGGCGTCGAGGCCGCGCTTGCGTGCCAGCGTGCCGAGCAGAGCGCCACGGGCGTCCACGTCGGAATGATGGATCAATTCGCCTCGGCGCTCGGCCGGCGCGGGCATGCCTTGCTACTCGACTGCTCGACCCTCGAATATCAAGCCGTGCGCTTTCCCGACGAGCTCGTGATCGCCGTCATCGACTCGGGCGAGCACCGCTCGCTCGCCGACACGCCGTACAACGAGCGCCGTCGTGAAGCGGAGGCTGGCAATCCGAAAAGGCGGCGGCATGTCGACTCGGAGATCGCTCGCGTCCACGCGTTCGTCGAAGCGCTCGAGGAGCGCAAATTCGAACGATTGGGCGTTCTGCTCAAGGAGTCGCATCAGAGCTTGCGGGACGACTTCGAGGTGTCGACACCGAACGTCGACTCGCTGGTGGAGCAGGCGTGGGGGATCCAGGGTTGCCTGGGCGCTCGCATCATGGGCGCCGGTTTCGGCGGCAGCATCCTGGCGCTCATCGAACGAGGCCGCGAGGTCGCGTTTGCGGAAGCCATGAAGCGCGAGGTCATCTACTGCGCGACCGCGGACGGCGCGTTCGCCCACAACGCCAAGTAGGTGGGGCCCGCCGGGCAGTGACGACGGATCTGCGGCGCCCATGCGGCCCATCTGCGGTGTCGCCTCCTGCGCTCCTCGCTTACGCATCTACGGGATGCGCGCGCTGCGGTGCTCGTCGGCTCCTTGCATCTGAGCCACCTGGTCACCGAATCTCTCGCCGCCACGCCCGTCGGGCCCCACTCCGGTGAGCGACTGCCTTTTCCTCCCGCTCCCGCAGCGGTCAGGGGGCATCCGCGAGCTCGGGGGCTGGGAGGCGGTGTGGATGCCGCTCGGCGAAGGTGAGGCCGAGCGACTGACCATCGGCATGGGCGCGGGCTGGAAGCCGATCGAGGTCCCGCGCCAACTGGTGGCCCATGAAGGGAACCAGGCGGTGTGGTATCGCACCGAGTTCCAGCGACCCGATCATTCCGGGCGCGTCTTGCTGCGCATCGGCGGCGCATTTCTCGCCACACACGCGTGGCTCAACGGCAAGCTGCTCGGCTCGCACTATGGATATTTCGCTCCATTCGGTTTCGACCTCACGCCCTACCTCAAGGCCGAGAACCTGCTCGTCATCTGCTGCGAATCACCGGTCGAGACGCAGACCGACAAGAAGCGGCACATCATGGGCATCTTCAACGACGGTGAGCTGAAGCCTTACCCCGCGTCTGCGTACTCGAGCCTGCCGGACCCTTACCGCTGGGAGGTGCCGGTCGGCCTGTGGCGGCCAGTCGGGCTCGAGTACATCGGCCCGTTCGCCATCGATTGGCTGCGACTCAACCCTCGCTTCGAAGCGGGCGACGGACGGCTGGAGGTGCAGGCGCGGCTGCGCAACCTGGACGGCCGCCAGATGGCCGGCCAGGTCGAGCTGGTGGTCTCTCCCCCCGGTGCCGATTCGGGCGCGGCGCCGCTGCGCCTTCAACGCGAGGTTCGGCTGGCGGGTGGAGGCGAGCAGGTCGTGTCCATGCAGCTGGCCCTTCCCGGCGCCCACCGTTGGGAACCGTGGCGTTTCGGGGAGCAGCCGATGTATCGCGCCGAGATGGTCGCCCGCGCGGTTGCCGGCGTCGAGACGACTCGCGTCGAGGATGCCTTCGCATTTCGTGAGCTCAAGTGGGACATCGGTCCGCGTCGCTGGAACTTCGCCGTGAATGGCCGGCCGATGTTCTTGCGCGGTGCCGGCTACGCGCCCTCGTATCGCCTCGACGAGCTCACGCCCGAGCGATTTGACGCCGACCTCCGCATCGCCAAGGAAACCAACCTGGACGCGCTTCGCATCCTGGCCAACGTCCTGCCGACCGAGTTCTATCGACTTGCGGACGAGGCGGGCATGCTGCTGCTGCAGGAGCTCCCTCTGCTCGGCGCTTACGCCTATCACGCACGCGGCGAGGAGGGGCGGTTCTTCGACGCCGCGGCCCGCGAGCAACAGGTTGAGATGGTCGAGATGCTGCGCAACCGGCCGTCGGTCGCCATGTGGGTCGCGCATGACGACCCGCCCTGGCTGGCGAGCAACTCCGACCTCGGCGATGTGAACGCCGTGCGCCAGAACCACTCCATCGACAACGAGCTCGGGGCCGCGTTCGAGCATCTCGACGGCACACGCCCGGCCCTGGCCGCGGCGGGGGATGTCGACCAGCACGTTCTCCTCGGTTGGGCGTCGGGGTCGTGGGGTGACCTCGCCGAAGCGGATCCCATGATGGTCTCCGCCTTCGGTGCGCAGGCGCTGCCTGCGGTGGACTCAGCGGTGTGGGAGCGTATCGACTCCGGCGATCCCAATCGGGTCCATTGGCCCGTCCCGGATGACGACGCTGCCTGGCGGTACGCGGGCTTTCAACCTGTCAACTGGGCGGAGCGCGGTGTCGGCCTTCCCTCGGCGCACACCAGCCTCGAGTCCTATATCGAATCGTCTCAGGCATTCCAGGCCTTCCTGGTGCGCCTTGCGGCCGAACGTTTTCGAACGCGAAAGTTCGAGCAGTGCTGGGGCGCCTTCGCATATCACCTCGTGGACCCGGTTCCCGGCATCGGCTTCGGCCTGCTCGACAATTCCCGCCGGCCCCGGCCGGCGCTCGAAGCCCTGCGGCAGGCTTTCAAGCCCACCCGCTTGATGATCGAGCCCCTGGCGTTCGATCCCGATCGGCCGTTCGGGATCATTCAACGTCCGGCCGTTCCATTCAGCGCGCGGATCGTCGTCGTCAACGACGACCCGGGTCTGGCCGGTCCGGGCGTGGTGCGCTGGACGTTGATGCGCAAACGTCGAGCCGGACGTCGCGGGGTGAGCCGCATCGCGGACGCGATCCAGCGGAAGTTCTCCGGCGCGGCCGACGCCGAGATACCGACTGCCTTCGAGCCCGCCGTCAACGCCACGACCTTGAGCGTGCCGCTCGAGGTCGAGGGCGATTACCTGCTCGAGGCGTCCCTCAGCGTCTCAGGACGCGTGGTCGACAGCACCGAGCTGCGCTTCACCGTGACCTCGACTCTTCCTTCGCCGCGGCCGAGGCCTGAGCTTCCGCGCTACCTGGCGGACCGGCTGGCAGACCTTGCGAGCCTGCGCGCGGAAAAGCACGGCCTCAGCTTCGTCCTCGAGAACCGAACGCGCCCCGCGGTGGTGACCGCCATCGTTGGCCTCCGTCTCGACGGGATACCCCTCGGCCCCCATGACATCCAGGTGGAGACGCACGCCGGGCACGCGCCTCTCCCCCGTCGCCTCGACATCCCCGTCGGCCGGCGCCTGCGCGTCCACGTCGTGACGGGGCAGCCGCTCGGCGCCGGGCGTCATTCGCTCGACGTCGACATCGCCGTCCCCGGCGTCGCGTCGGGGCGCGTGATCATCGGCGGCGTCGTGTGAAGGGGTCCTCGCGAACTCAATGCGAAGCCTCTGAGTTCGTGGGGCAAAGGTCTGGCCGACATCGAACGCTGATGGCATACTTCGCAGGACGCGTCGACACGCGAAGAGAGCGCGGGTCCGCAGGCAGGTGTTTTCGAAATTGATCCAGAAACGGACTCGGGACAAGGGAGGCCCTCCACCGGATGTCAACTGAAACCGTCTACGCGGACCTCGTACTCGCGGTGGCGGCTCTCATCGCGGGCGTCCTCTACCTGAGGGTGCGCCGGCGCCATGTCAAGCGCAAGAAGTCCGGCCCTCCGGTCCGTCCCGCGACGCCGAGCCCGCAGTCGGCCGCGGCTCCGGGGCGCGCCGTCACGACATGGGCTCCGCCACCGCTCGCCACCCCGGCGGCGCCGATCGCTCCAACCGCTGTCGTTCAGCCGTCGCCGAGCTGGGACCAGTCACCCGCGAGGTCGACCTCTCCGGCGTGGCAAGCGGGTGCGCAGTCGCCGTCCTGGGGAGCGCCGGGGGCGGGAACCCCAGGCCCTTCACCGGTGCAGCCACCTCCCGCTCCGGCCGCCCCTCCGGCCACCGCTCCTCCTGGGCCCGCGCCAACGTGGGGTGCTCCCGCACCGGGGGCGCCCGTCTCGCCCACTGCTCCCGCTGCCCCGACATGGGGCGCCGCGCCACCTCCGCCGCCGCCCGCGGCCGCGCCGGCTCCTTCGTGGGGCGGCTCGGCCGCCGCGCCGCCGGCACCCACCTGGGGATCCCCCGCGCCTGCTCCCTCATCCTCAGCGCCACCACCTGCTCCGTCATGGGAGCCGCCCAAGCCGGCGGGCCCGACGGCCCCGCCGCCGGCCCCCTCGTGGGGTAACTCCGCGCCGGCGACGCCGGCTGCCTCGGTGCCGGCGCCATCATGGGATTCGCCCGCACAGGCGCCCGGCGCTCCGTCCGCGGATTGGGGTGCGCCCGCGCCGGCCTCGTGGGACGCGCCGGCGGCTGGGAGTCCCAGCGCTCCACCGGCCGGGGCGCCGGCGTGGGACGTGCCCAAGACCGAGGAGCCCGCCGCGCCGGCGGCGCCGTCGTGGTCGGCGCCATCGGCAGCACCGTCACCGTCGGTCGCCCCACCGCCGCCCCCGCCACCCCCGCCTGCGCCTGCGCCTGCGCCGCCCGCTCCGATCGCAGTCGCTCCGGCGCCCGCGGCCCCGGCGTGGTCGCCGCCGCCCGATTCACCGCAGCTCCCGACCTTTCCCGAGCCCCCGGTGGCGGCCGCGCCCGTAGCCGCTCCGCCTCCCCTCCAGGCTCCGCCGCCGACGCCACTGCCCTGGGAGGCGCCTGCCGCGCCGCCACCGCATGAAGCGCCCGCGCCTGTTCCCGACGTGGCCGCCACTATGGCCGCCCCGGGCGCTGCCGCCGCTGCGGCCGCCGCCCACGAGGCGACCGCTCTCATGCCCGCGTGGCAGCCACCCGCGGCAGCCCCGGCCGCCCCGCCCGAGACGCCGGCGCTGGGGGGTCCGACAAGACCTCTCCGCGCGGTTGGCGGCGCCGGTCCGCAGGCTGAATTGACGATCGAGTCAGGACCCGACGCCGGCCATACGCACCGCGCCAGCGACAGCGCATTGCGGATGGGGCGCTCGCCCGACAACGACCTCATACTTCGCGATCCGGCCACAAGCGGCCATCACGCTCGTGTCGAGCGGCGCGGTGAGCAGTTCTGGATCGTCGACCTCGGGAGCACCAACGGCACGCTCGTCAACGGCGAGCCGATCCAGGAGAAGGAGCTCAATCACGGCGATCGAATCACCGTCGGTCAGAACGCGGTTCATTTCTCCGTCCTCGGCGGCTAGTCGTGAACCGGGCTCGTCCGCCCCGGTTCACCGGCTCGGGCGATGCGTCTTAAGGTCGGCGCGGCGACCGACCCGGGCCTCGAGCGCGAGGAGAACGAGGACTCCGTCGTCGTTTGGCGCGACAAGGCCGGGCTCGACACCCTTCTCGTCGTCTGCGACGGGATGGGCGGTCATGCAGCCGGCCAGAAGGCCAGCAGCATCGCGGTGACCACGCTCACGAGCGTGCTTGCCGAGGATGGCAACGAGGGACCCGACCTCGACCGCCTCAAGCGGGCGTGCAAGGAAGCCAACACCGCCGTGTTCGAGGCCGCGCGCGACAACCCGGAATGGGCGGGCATGGGCAGCACCATGGTCGTAGCCGCCATCGGAGATGGCGAGGTCGGCGTGCTGAACGTCGGCGATAGCCCTGCGTACCTCATTCGCAATGGCGACGCCCGCCTCATCTCTCAAGACCACTCGTGGCCGGCTGAGCAGGTGCGCCTCGGCGTGATCAAACCCGAGGAGGCCGCCACCCATCCGTTGAAGCACAGGCTGACCCGAGCGATCGGGGTCTGGGAGTCGATCCAGTCGTTCACGGACAAGATCAAGATCGAGGGGGGCGACGCCATAGTCCTGTGCAGCGACGGCGTCGAAACCGCGGGCGTCAGCGTCGAGGAGATGAGCAAGCTCCTGCTCAAGGACGGCGACCTCGAGCGTGGCGCCAAGCGTGTCATCGAGCGGTGCCGGGAGCTCGGAGCGCCGGACAACGTGACGGTGGCGGTGGCGCGGGTCGAGGCCGACGTGACGAAGACTCAAGCCCTTCCGCGGCTGAAGAAGATCGGCCTAATGCAGAAAGGCGCGGGCCACTAGCTCGGCAACATGCTCGACACGCATCGTCGAGCCGCGTGAGCGGAGCCCCGACTCGAGCTGCATCTGGCAGCCCGGATTTGCCGTCACGATCAGGTCCGCGCGCGTGGTCGCGACGTCGTCGAGCTTCTCGCTCAGGATCCGCGACGACATCGCCGGTTCCAGCGTGCTGTAGAGGCCGGCCGCCCCACAGCAGATGTCCGGATGCCTCATCTCGACCAGCTCGACGCCGGGCACCGCGCGGATGAGGTCGCGCGGCGCCTTGCGAATGCGCTGTGCGTGCGCGAGGTGGCAGGCATCCTGGTAGGTGACGCGCACCTTGACCTCACGCTGGGGAGCGGGCAGCCCGACCTCGACCAACCATTCGCTCAGGTCCTTCACGCGGCCTTCGAGCTCGGGGTAGAAGTCCTTCAGGTGGGCGCCGCAGCCGGCAGAGTCGACGATGAGTGCGTCGAAGTTGGAGTCGCGGTACACCAGCATATTGGCGTCGCGGAGGCGCTCGGCGCCCTCGAGGTCGCCATTGTGTGCGAGCAGAGCGCCGCAGCATCTTTCGGCGCGTGGGAACCAAACTTCGCAGCCGGCGAGCTGCAGCAGCTTGACGGCCGCGTCGTGAGACTGCGGGTACAGGATCGGCATGACACATCCGACCAGGAAGGCGACGCGATGCTTCCTCGTGCCGATCGGGGGCGCGATCCCGCCTGCGGGCGGTTCGAATCGCGGCCGCAGCCTGGGCAGCTGGCGCCCCGAACGAAGCATCGACGTGAGCCCCGCGGCCTGAGCCGCCTTGGTGATCGCGCCGAAGCTCCGCAGCCGGCGCGGCTTCGCGACGATCTGGCGCAGCGCCGTCCGCGCGAGCCATCGCTTGGGCGCCGGCCTTCGCAGCCTCTCGACCTCTGATCTCCCCGCCTCGATGATCCTTCCGTAAGGCACGCCCGACGGACAGACCGCTTCGCAGGTCCGGCAGCCCAGGCAGAGATCGATGTGCCGCGCCTGGTCTTCGGTGAAGGGCAGCCCGCCGCGCTTCCACTGCGTCATCAGGTAGATGCGGCCGCGCGGCGATTCGGTTTCCAGGCCCGTTTGCCGGAACGTCGGACATGCATCGAGGCACAGGCCGCAGTGAACGCACGTCGCGAGGTCGTCGTCGCTCAGTCGCGCGAAGATCTCCCTTGCTTGATCACCTGGTTCGGATCGAATGCCGAGCGAAGACGTCGCATCAGGTGCAGGGTCGCAGGTGGCGTTCCCCACGCGCCGGCTTCGCGTCGGAATTCGGCCGGTCCGGCCATGAGCAGGAGCGACCCGCCCGCGGCGACGGCCGCCGCCCGCACCGCCCGCACGTCCTCGGCGCTGCCCGCGACCGCCCAGTTCGCGATCCCCGTTCCGGGCGAGGCCCACCACTGCTCGTCCGCTTCGAGCCGGTCGAGAATGGAGCGCAGCTGGTGTCGCGGCGCGGCGATTCGGGCCCAGCGCGCCGGCGCGGCCGTCGAGTGCTCTTGCCACACGGATGCATCAGCCGCGGTCCAGCCCAGGTCGGCGACCATCCGCCTGGTTGCGTCGGGGCTGCCGAGAAATCGGGCGAGCACGCGACCGCTCGAGAAGAGCTCGACTGCAGCCGGCGCCATCGGCATGTCGAGGACTTTCGACCGTGACGTCGTGCAGCGCCTTAGGAAACACCTTGAAAGACGCAGCGACTATCACCCCCGTCGTTCCGAGCGCGCCGTAATGAAGCTTCATCAGGTCGTAGCCGCTGACGTTCTTGACCACGCGCCCGCCGGCGCTCGCGAGGCGGCCGTCGGGGAGCGCCACGCGGATGCCGATGAGGAAGTCGCGGGGAGAGCCGTAGCGAAGGCGTAATGGACCGGTCCATCCGGTTGCGAGCAGGCCGCCGATCGTGTGGCCGGGCGAGCCGAATGGGTCGAGAGGGAGGAACTGGCCGCTCTTGCCGAGCTCTTCCTGCAGCGCCTCGAGCGTGATGCCCGCCTCGACGCTCACCACCATGTCAGCCTGTGAATGCTCGAGCACGCGGTCGAGCGCCTTCGTCCGCAGCTCGACGCCGTCGACGGCAGGCGGATCACCCATCTCCAATGACCGTCCGCCGCCGACCGGAAAAACGGCCAGGCC